>Ga0209401_1001452_pt1 | contig 15690 bp, 19 predicted proteins | sample M_140807_MF_Meta_FD_187318 | JGI IMG/M metagenome (GOLD analysis project Ga0209401, IMG submission 187318) | Freshwater microbial communities from Lake Montjoie, Canada to study carbon cycling - M_140807_MF_MetaG (SPAdes) (version 2) | ecosystem: Environmental > Aquatic > Freshwater > Lake...
TTGTTAGCACTTGTTTGATAAGGAATGTAACCAGTATCGCCACCAGACAAATTGGTAGCATTAGTAGCAGAATTAGCAGAAGTAGCATTTCCAGTTAAGTTACCTGCAAAAGTTGGAGCAGTAACGGTACTAGTAACATTTAGTGTTCCTGTTACCACAGTACTTGCCGATGAATTACCTATATTTACCGATGTAGTTCCACTGGTTCCTAAATTAAGAGAATTGGAACCACCTGTTCCTGTTGAATTATCTATATATTGAACAAAATTTAAACTACTATCTACATTTATAGTTGAATTATTATTCGATAAATATAATCCTTGACCAACCTTTAATGTACTACCTATAACTCCAAAAACTAAACTAGATGTACCTACAAATCCCGGATCAGTAACTTCTACAAAACTAGTATTAGCATTAGTTGATCCATATTGAATTGTATATGAAAAACCATGAATATCAGTAGGAGGACTAGTAACCTGAGCCTCAGAAGACCTATTCCACACATAACTACTTCCATTATAAGTATAAGTATAAGGTCCATTTTGAAGTTGATTACTCTGATTTTTAACCAAAACTTTAGTACCAGTGCCGGCACCAGATAGTGTATATCCATCTATAGTCGTAGTTGTTGCTGTAAAAGGTCCATTAGTATTTCCAGGAGTTCCATTTAAATCTGATAATGGACCAGTAGTAGCACACTGACATTCTACTTGTGGGTTTGATCCCTGAGCTACAGCATCAACATAGGCTTTACTAACAACTGATTGACTAGTATAATCATCAAAAGTAGTATTAACTAAAAACATATTATATGCTGTAATGTTTCCACTAACATCTAAATTACCCCCGATGAATTCATTTCCTCCAACAGTCAAATTACCTACAATATTTTCATTTCCACTAAGATCCAAATTACCATCTACACTAAGATTTCCATAGATGCTAATATTACCACTAATATCACTAAGAAAATTAATATAGCTATTAGGTTGTCCTAAATTTTGAGTAACTTGTAAATTATTATTTGTGTTATAACTACTAGAAACTATATTATTTCGTGCAGCATATTGTAATCCTCCGAATTGTCTAAATGACATTTATATATACTTATATACTTTTTAAAAAGTGTATCAAAATACTTTAAAAAAATATATTTATAAACTTTTGCTATACTTTAAAAAAAATTTTATGTAGTAAATTTAATGTAGAGAGAAATTCACTACATAAAATATTTTTTTAGAAAATAACAAAATATTTAGCTTATATAAATGGGGTATAATATAGAAGTCTCGTTTAACGTTATTAAAAATAGTAGTGTAACAGAACTACAGAATATGGTAAAAGAATTTGCTGAAGATTGCGGTTGTAACTATTATTATGAAGATTATGAATATGAAACAAATGTTCAATTTAAACGTAACCACTGCGTAATGACCATGATTTTTTCACAATATAATTTACTGTATTTATTAAAATTTATAAAATTTATAAGAAATAAACAAGAACTATATTTAGAATTAATTTATGACGATGACAATAGAAAAATATTATATGCCTCACAATATTATATAACCCAACGAATGAATAAATTAGGTAGTAAAAATTTTAAAAAAGAGAGAAATGAAAGAAAATATTCAGATGATGAAACCATAATTTTAAACACTATTAAAAAAAAATTAAAATAATGTTAAAACATTATCATTGTTTGTTTTATGTCTAGTTGTTTTATGTCTAGTTGTTCTATATTTAGCTGTTCTATGTCTAGCTGTTCTATGTTTATCTAGTTTTCGTCTTTTATAAACTATATATTTTTTATATTTTCTAGGATTTTTAAGTGTTCTGGGATATCTTCTACGATTTTTAAGTGTTTTTGTATCAACTGACATAGGTAAAACTAATTCTTCATCAGGTAGCGGAGTAGATAGATAATCTTTAATTTTTAAAGGTTCTTTTGGTATTTCAACTTCATTTGGAATTTCAACTTCATTTGGAATTTCAACTTCATTTGGTATTTCAACTTCATTTGGTATTTCAACTCTATAAACTTTATGGTTATAGTTACAATTAGGTTGACGAAAATCAGAATGAAGTCTTTTATCAAGAGGTGAATTAATACTAGGAATATTAAGCATGCTTTCTAAATCTTTATTATTTAGAATGATTTTTAATTTTTTTTTATTACCATCAGTATTTGAATTAATAGAAATATTCGCAATATTTCCATCATAATCAGCATCCCAATTTGTTTCATTAAATTGATTTTTATTATTATTATGAATAATTGTTTGTGTTAATCCTCTATTTTTTATATAAGTATTAAGCATATTTATATTAGAATCATATTATTTTTTATTCAATATGTAAAATATATTGAATAAAAAAATATAAAATATATAAATATGGAACTGAATTTTACAGAAATAAATAATAACAATAATCAAAATCCATATAATGTTGATTATGAAGAACAAACAAACACAAATTCACAAAAATATTGGGAGCAAAATACACAGCAAAATAAACAACCTAAAAAAAAGAAAGTGTCATTTGACGATATATTAACGAATATGAACTTAACAGTAAATAATAAGGGTGTGTTACAGTTTATGACCCCAGTACAAGATCCACAGTTCGAATATCAACAACCTCCGCATCAACAAACAGGTATATTAAAAAAACAAGAACCCTTAGACCCTTCAGTAAAACATAGTTATATTTTTAATAAATATTTTAAAGATTATAAAGATGTCAACTCGCCAGCACCACAGGTAAAAGTTCCAAAAACAAAAGAAGAATATTACCAAATGCTTATAGAAGAAAGAAATAGGCAAATTCAAGAGAGAATACGAATTTCAAAAATAAAATCAAAAAAATTAATGTTTACAACGAATGTTGGAATCCCTGGTAACATACAAGTAACTAAAAATAATTTACGCAAAATGAGTTTTGGCTAAGGTGAATACTGAGGTTTTTAATCTACCTCATCAGCAAAAGGACTTACAAAAGGATTAGTATCATTTGGGTTCCATCTAAAATTAGGGTCTCCTACTTTTTGTCTCAAAACTTGTCCTAACATCATCTCTTCATTTGTAGGTAAATAAAAATTATAGCTTTCTTCAGAATAGAGAAATCTAGGTCCATTAGCCGGTGACCAATCATCTTGTGGGTTTATATTTTCTATTTGATTGAACAATGCTAAATTATTTCGATATTCTTGAAAAACTCCTTTTTGTTTTTGTATTTTTGTTGGTATGGGTTGACCTTGACGTACTCGTTTTGCTTCTCTTTTAGGCATTTTGGATTCAATATAATACAATGTGCCTGCTTGTAATTCATTGAATGGCACTAAGGTCATTCCTCCATATTGTTTTCTACTTTTCCTAAATTTACGTGTTCTTTTATTTTTTTTTTGTTTCATTGAATTGTATTTTCTTTTAGACATTTTACTTTTTCTTCTTTGTGGCATTAAGTATTATAAATATTATTGTTATTTAAAATTATATAAAATTATATAAAATTATATAAAACAATTTAAAGACATTTGTCTTTTATATCTTGTAAGCTAAGCCACAGCAATATAACAAAACTCATTATAGAATTTTTATGCTTAGCAGCACTCTCCGACTTTAGCTCATTTGGCAGAGCATTTGACTGTAGTGGTTTACTCAAATATTTTGGGTTTGTAATCAAAGGGTAGCTGGTTCGATTCCAGCAAGTCGGAAATTTTACACCTTTTCTCATTTAAAATAGGAATTTTAAACGAGAAAATTAATTAAAATATTCATAACCATTTTCCATCATATTTGGAAAACTTTTTTCGTCATAGTAAGTCTTTTCAATGAAAGTTGTTTTGCCAAAACATGAATTGTTATTTATTTCATTATACTTATTACTTAAATCATCATACATTTTTTGATTTTTTAACCAATTGTGTCTTAATACATTTCCTATTGGAGTATTTAATATATCTGGAATAAAAATTGTAAAATTTTCTTTATTTTCAAATATATATTTACTTATGTAATATTGGTCGAAAGGCCAATTATTATGATAACTATTATTATTTTCCAACTCCTTAATTAACAGGTTATACATTTTTTTTGTAAAATCATTATTTTTAATTATAAATGAGCCACTATTTATAAATGTATTTTTTTTTACATACGGGTCTCTTGAAAAACAACCTTGTTTATCATTATTCATTAAATTATTAATTATGTCATTCAACCAATAACCATTTTGTATCCAAGCATCGCTATCTAAAAAAACTAAAACATCACATTTTGTATTTAGTAAAAAATCATTTACTAAATATATTTTTTTTGTTGCTGGATGAATATTACCATATTTGTTGTTATCTAACTCTAAAAATAAATAGTCATATTCTAAAATTTCACAAAACTTTTTATTAACTTTTTGTGTTTCTAATAAATAATTTAATGAAGGTCTATTATCTGTTTGCAAAACACATACTTTTACCATTATACATATATTATATATTATAAAATAGGCGTTTTACACCTTTGGACATTTAAATTGCCGATGCGAAGCTGCCGCCGGCGGATAATATTATATATAAATAATTATTATATATATTCTAATGGGTTCATATATATAAAATATAAATATATATATAACTTAAATAAAAATCTTTAAATAGTTTCCGAAATATATTATAAAATTAGTATTTTGGGCTACTAAGTGTGAAGCGTTTTTATATTTTTGTTTCGTTTTATTTCTATAATATATAAATATTTTATTTATATAATATATAACTTTAATGAATGCTTCTCAACAAACTATAATTGATGATAGTAATATTCATCATTATGCTTTATTGTATTGTGCAGACCGTAATCATCCCAATTTACCAGCTGATTTAAGAAACAATATTACTAACTGGGATACCAGTAGAGTAACAGATATGAGAGGTTTGTTTTCTAATTGTGAGACTTTTAATGAACCTCTTGAGTGGAATACAAGTAGTGTAACAGATATGACAGGTATGTTTTATGGGTGTAGTTCTTTTAACCAGAAAATTCATTTTGATAATACAAGTAGTGTAACAGATATGTCAGGTATGTTTCGAAATTGTGTGACTTTTAATCAACCTCTTGATTTTAATACAAGTAAAGTAACAGATATGTCATTTATGTTTGCTACTTGTTTGACTTTTAATCAACCTCTTGATTTTAATACAAGTAATGTAACAGATATGGCATTTATGTTTGCTAATTGTGAGACTTTTAATCAACCTCTTCATTTTAATACAAGTAATGTAACAAATATGAGAGGTTTGTTTTCTAATTGTGTATCTTTTAATCAACCTCTTGATTTTAATACAATTAATGTAACAGATATGTCATTTATGTTTGCTGGGTGTATATCTTTTAATCAACCTCTTGATTTTAATACAAGTAACGTAACAGAAATGGAATCTATGTTTGATGGTGCGGATAAATATAAACAATTTAGGGGTCGCGAAAATTTACTTAAAATATATGACTCTCTTAGTAATGTTCCAGCAGAACAGCCTCTAAATCATATTGAAAAATTCCTTGCTGATCAAAACGCTATTAAAGGACTAGCTGAGTATCTAGGTCCAGAAGAAAATCCAACAAATCTAGTTACACGTGGAGGAAAAGTTGGATTTACTTTTAAACGCGGTAAAAAACGAAAAACAAGAAAAACAAGAAAAACAAGAAAAACAAGAAAAACGAGAAAAACAAGAAAAACAAGAAAAACAAAACGGAAAACATAGTGTATTTTGTAGAAAATAACAAGATGATAAATAGATAAAAGTTATATAAAACGAGTTCTTTAAATTGTTTTATATATAATATAAAAATGATATAAATAGATTAGCATTTGACATCTATATGGAACGAATACCGCGCGATATTATACTTAATCATATTATCCCTTATACCTATAATATTCAACCTAATTTTTTATTAGAAGACATAAAAAATTATTGCACAATAAAGGCGAATTTAATGACCGACTCATATGATACAACCATTATACGCCTTTGGACATTCTAAACGCCGACCGTAAAGGTAGGCGCATTGAATGTTTATAGCGTAGCAAAAGGTAACGTTACTTTGACACTATTAATTTGCCTTTTACGTATCAATAATGCCGCCTAAAGGCAGCATATGATAAGTAAATCGGAAATTTAAATGTCCAAAGGTGTAAATGTAAAAAGTGTAAAATACTTATTAAACCTATTTTTCACATTCAATAACATAATCTAAAGAATTTGATGAATCTGACCTTTTACTGTTTCTCTCTTCATGTTCTAAGTCAATTTCATTTATATCTTCTATTTGATGTTTTATATTGGTAAAATTCGGTGGTTCATTATTAACTCCAAATAAACTAATAATATTTGGAAATTTTATTAGGGTTATGCTATCATTTTGAGTAGATTTTAAAGTGGTTTTATTGTTTAATTCCCCATTTTCAAGTTTATCATATAATTTTTCAGTCATATTTATATTTTCTTTTAGTAAATTTTTAGTTTTAGAAATAGCCTCCCAAACTTTTTTATTTTCATTATTTTTTTTTACGTTTTCTCTTTCCTTTTCTTTTTTTTCAATTTCTCTCTCCTTTTCCAGTTTCTTTTCTTTTTCCTTTTCTTTTTTTTGTTTTTCTTTTTCAATTTTGTCCAGTCTACCAAAAGGATCCATAATATCTTCAATAAATAAACTAAGTTTTCTAGGGTCTGTAATATAATTAGTATTATCATCCTTCCATTCATCATTCGAAATATCATTTAAAAACTCTGAAGAATAACATAATTTACAACAACACTTAAAACAAAATTTTGTAAATAAATATCCGTAATACGGATTAATACAAAATAAATTATGACAAAAGAAATTTTGTATTTTTCTTTTTAACCATATTTTTTTATTTTTTTCTGCGTTTTCCATTTCCTTTACAAACATGTCATCAATAATTGAAAATGCTGATTTTAAAATTAAAAGATTGTTTATATGTTTATCTTCTTCCTCCTGTAAAAAATCTATTTCACATAAAATTTTTTTAGTAGGTAAACCAGATATTTTTCTTGCCCTTAAAACAGATCTTAAATAATTTTCAGTATTTCTTATTTCTTTTAATGAATTTATTTTGCGCTTTCTAACATCTTCTATTTTTTTTATAATTAAAAACACATTTGTATTATAAATAATTGGATACATTGTTCTAATTTTTTTTGGAATAATAAATTGATTTGTTCCTTTTATCTCTCCAATTTTATTTTCAATATCAGTTAATTTTTCACTTATTACATTTTTACTTGGATCATATGAAAATAATAATGTTTTTCCAGACATAAATTCAACTGTAGTTTGTAATTTATCATATTGATGAGCAGATGTTTTATGAGCTTCAGACGCAGCATCTAATTTTAAATAATTTACTAGTGCCAATAAAAACGCAATTATACCATTTACAGCAGATATTAAATAAGCTCCCCAATAAAAATCTTTTATTATAGCTGATAATACAGTTGCTGCAGTAGATAACAGTATAGAAGGCATCATAAGATAATTTAACCTTACTTCACAATAAGATTTTGATTCCATATATATTAATTTTTGACCTCTTAAATATGTTGCTAATATATCAAGAGCACAAGAATAATATTCTTTATCATCAAAATAATTATCATTTATTTCTTTTTCAATTTCTTTATATGTAAATTTTTTATAAGTTATTATTTTATTATTACTACTATCTATTAAATTTTCTGATATATTTTCAAATACATCTTCATCAATATAAGATTCATCTTCTATATTTATGTTATTTGATTTATAGTTATTTTTACTGTTTTTTTCTGTATTTTTTTCTGTATTTTTTTCATTTTTTTGCTTTACTTTGCTTTTGTTTTTATATGATATTTTACTTTTAAATTCATCATGTCTTTTTTTCTCTTCATCCATAGATTTTAATATTTCTTGATTTAAATATTTTTGTTTATTTAATTCATCTGTAAGAAGTAATTCATTATTTTTTATTTGATTTATTGTTTCTTGATATTCACACAGTTCTAGTTTCATTCTCTCTTCATATTTACACATTTCTTGTTTCATTCTTTCTTTAAAATAAGTTTCTTCCAGTATAGAAGAACCTTTTAACATTGCTTGTTGTCCTAAATTTGCTTCATTAAATTGTTTTAATGCTTCGTATTCATGTTCTAATTGTAATAATTTATTTTCTAATTCATTAATTTGACAATTTTTATCTTTAACAATATTTTCTATTTGCGATTCAATAATATTTTTTGTTTTTTCATTATTTTCCTCCATATGATAAAAACATAAATTATAATTTTATTATTTGTATAATATATAATGTCTAAAACTCGTAAAAATGGCCGTGGTGTAGCAACTAGAGGATGGAAAAAACAACAGCCTGGATTTCATCAAAGAACAGTTATGCTAAAACGATGTGGTAAAAAATGTTTTTTAGGACCTGGAAAAAAATTCCCTATTTGTAAAAAAAATACATGTAAAATTAGTCCACAAGGTGTTTATTCAGCATATATTAGAGCTCAACAATATCATTATAAAAATATATCTAGAAAAGCAAAACATTTACTAGTTAAAATGGGTATAAAACGTTAATTATTAAGTATAAAAAAAAATGAATTATAACTATAATATGTTTTATAGGTATAATATAATTTAATAATGTCTACTTCCAAAAGTAAACATAATAAGTTAAATATGACTAGTTATGAAGAAAACAAACTTGAAAATAGCTGGGGATTTTACGTTGATATAGAAAAAATAAAATCTAATATTCCAGAAAATCATGAAATAATTAGAAAAAAATATAATGTAAAATTATGTGATGATAAATTTTGTCAACATTGTAACGATGAGGAATATAATCAAACTATAAAAATTCAGATAGATATATATGACGAAAATACTAATTCAAGTATAAATAAAATTTTAAGGTTTATTATGAGTTGTATACCAACATTTTTAATAATTAATCTTCTTATTTATATAATTATATTTACGTTATAATTAAAGCTGTTTACAAAATATTTAATTTTTATATTTTTTTATGAATTGTTATTTGGTGGAGGAGTATAAACCATATAATTTTCAAAATTATCAATACCACAAACTGTATTTCCAAAAAGATTACCACTTGGGTCTATATTATATTCAAGGTAAGGAGAGTAATTAGTATTTTCAATAGTATTTGGAATAATATCAGTAGGAACATTATTATTAGAAAAATTTTGTATAACAGGAACATTTGTTAAATTTAATTGTGTGTATAAATTAATATACAAATTAGTCTTATCAATATAATTTTTACAAGGATATACACTTAATATATTTGATCTTTTAAATAATAATAAATTACCTTGACTGCCAACATTTACAGCAGGAACACAACTATTAGCAACACAAAATGATGCTCTAGCTTTTTTATTATAAGTATAGTCTCCAGAGTTTTGTGATTCTGAAACAACACCAAATGATTTATTTCCACAAGAAATTTTAAATGAATTTGCCATATAATGTATGTTTATATTATTAAATTTTAAAATTGATTTAAATAATTATAATAAATCAATTTTATATCAAACTGAAATCTTCAATGTTATCAACGTTTAAAATTCCAACTTCATTTAGTTGTATATCAAAAAATAATGTTATACCTTCAAATACAGATACAAATAATATATTAATTTATAAAAATTATTTGGAAGACGGAAATGATATAAAATGGGAAGATACTAAGGATTTTAAATTTCCTATAAACGGTGGAAGAGTAATAAAAGTTTATGATGGTGATACAATAACAATCGCATCAAAATTACCTTACGATAATTCAGAATTATATAGATTTTCGGTAAGGTTAAATGGTATAGACACACCTGAAATGAAGGGTAAAGATGTCACAGAAGAAGAAAAAGAGGCAGCAAGAAATACTAGAAATTTTGTTATAAATTTAGTATTAAATAAATTTGTAAGATTAGAAAATATTTGTAATGAAAAATATGGTCGCATATTAGCTGATGTTTATATTGGTGATATTCATTTAAACGAACTTTTAATTAAAGAAAGATATGCTGTAAAATATGATGGAGGAACTAAAAATAAGCCAGTATCATGGTTGAAATATAAAATAACTGGCGAATTTTAAATATCATAACTAGTTGTTAATGTAATACAAAAACTAAAATCCATATTATTTAAATCAACAACTCTACCATATTCGTCTAGTAATTGAATTGTAAAATTTTGTATATTAACAGGGCCAAAATATTCACGTGGTGTAGTTATTAAATTTAAACTATTTTGTTCTAGAATGTTATATGTACTAGATTGTAATGATATACGGGCTAATATATTTTTATTTAACATGGAAGAATTAAAAGCACTATAAAACCCATTATTTACACTATTATTATAATCATCCACAACTAAGAAAAAATATCTAGGTCCCTTAAGGTCAACAACTCCTTCAGATACATAATTTAAGTTGTTTACATAGATACCATTTCTGAAACCTAACAACCACCCAAATTTTAATGGTAATGGTGTACTTTGGTCAGGATTACCATAAACATTTGCTTGAAAATTTAGTTCAATACTAGTAATAGAATATTCGGGTGATGGTAATGGTGTTGGTTGAAGTCCTACTAAAACTTGAGAACTTCCAGTGGTTCCATTTACTAAATTTACAGCGAAAGAAATATTATTAAATGGACCGTCAGCTAATGCTAATTGATTATTTATCGCGTAGATAATTGTAGTCTGGTCGTAATTTCCATCTGGGATTTGTATTACTTTTGAAAAAGGTGTTGTATATGATAAACATGTTAATGTTAAATTAAAAAAGTTATTTCCGTATTGTTTAGATACTACATAATATGTAGTAGGTAATTCAATGGCTGTTAACTGAATTTGTAAAACATCATTAAAATAAAGTGGTAAAGATATATTGAAATTTGTAGATGGACTAGTATAATAGTTATCTCTAAATTTGGTGTCTATATTTAAATTTTTTTTTATTGTGCGTTTTCTAATAGGATTTATTGTTCCTGGGAAAAATTCAGTAGGGAAAGATTGAATAAATGGTATTTCTCTCCTAACTTGAACCATATGTTCTGTTGGTTCTTCAATATCAGTTGTTTTAAGATCAAAATTATAGTTATAGGTATCTGATATAACATTTGTTAATTTTTCTAGATTATTATGTATACCATTTAAAATAACATTTTTTGCCTTTTTTAAAAAATTTATAGTTTGTTCTCTCGTATTTTTACTAATTTCTGTATTATTAATAATACTATCTCTTAACTTTGCTTCTTTAATTTCAATAATATTTCTATCAAAATTTGGAGGCAATTCAAACATCTGTATCAATTCATCTTTTGTATAGTTATCAATATTTAAATCAAAGCTCATATACTATATAAAGTAAATTATTTTTATATAATATTTAATAAAATTGATAAAAAAATAATATTAAAAGTAAAACCATAAATAAGTATAATGGAACTTTCTAGAGAACAACAAATATTATTTAATAAATATGTTCAAGGACAAAACATATTTATTACGGGTCCTGGTGGTTCAGGAAAATCAGAATTAATTAAAATGATATATCAACACGCAAATAAACAATTTAAAAATATTCAAGTTACTGCTCTTACAGGGTGTGCTGCTGTTTTACTAAACTGCAAGGCAAAAACGCTTCATTCTTGGGCAGGTATTGGTTTGGGTAATGGTACTATAGAATATTTGGTGAATAAAATTAAAAAAAATAAATTTGCGAAAGCATTATGGAAAGGGACTGATGTTTTAGTAGTTGATGAAGTTAGTATGCTTTCATTAAAATTATTTAATACATTAAATGAGATAGGAAAAGCTGTTAGAGGAAATAAAAGGCCGTTTGGTGGTATTCAGTTGATATTTTCTGGTGATTTCTTTCAGTTACCACCAGTTGGCGACTCTTCGGAACCTGATACACAGCGTTTTTGTTTTGAAAGTGATGATTGGAACATTGTTTTTCATTTGGATTGTCAAATTCAGTTAGTAAAAATTTTTAGACAAACTGACGAAATTTATTCTACTATTTTAAATCAAATAAGGGAGGGAAAAATTAAGCGTAAGTCAAATGAATTACTCCTTCAATATGTAGGGCGACCTTTTGATACTAAATTGGTTGCCGAACCTACAAAGTTATATCCTACTAGAAATAGGGTTGAAAATATTAATAATACTAAAATGGCTTCCCTTACTGGCGAAGAGAGAGAATATAATATTAAGCATTTAAAGGATTTAGAAATGACTAAAACAGATAGAATTAAACGACTTGAATTTACAGATAAAGATATTCAAGTTGAATTGGATTTTTTAGCTAGTAATCTTATTTGTGATAAGGAAATGAAATTAAAAATAGGTTCTCAAGTTATGTGTATTGTAAATATTCAATCTGATACTGGTATCGAGATTTGTAATGGAAGTCAAGGCATTGTTACTGAATTTTGTAGTGTTACTGGTGCTCCTTGTGTTAAATTTAATAACGGAATTCATAGAGTAATGAGTAGACATGTTTGGGCAAGTGATAAAATTCCTGGAATTGGTGTTTCGCAAATACCTCTTATTTTAGCATGGGCTTTAACAATTCATAAATCTCAAGGAGCTACAATGGATGCGGCAGAAATTGATGTTGGAAGTGAAATATTTGAATGTGGTCAAACATATGTTGCTCTTTCCAGAGTTAAAAGCTTAAATGGTGTTTATTTGAATTCTTTCGATGCCAAAAAAATTCGTATTCATAAAAAAGTAAAAGAATATTATGAAACACTTACATTATATCATCAATCAAAAGTATATGATGAAGAACTCGATATACCTCTTGCTGTTGCCGAACCTATTACAGTCGCGCAACCTATTTCAAATAATAATATATTTGAACATTTTCAATATAAAGAAGCACATGCTGAATTAGCTGAAGAAAAATATGATGATGAACCCGCAACTACAACTAATATAAAAGTTATAAAATTACATAATTAAAAAAATTTAAAAATTTAAAACATTATATATTATATGGAATCAGTTTTGACTGAATACTGGAAACCTCCTACAAAACCAGGTCTCAGCAATAGTGAACCTATTATTCCTACGTATTATATAAAAAAAATGGAAATTATTGATAATAATCAAAAATTCGAAGCAAAATATATAGATATTGATTATTTATCTATTATAAAAGATGATATAAGGAATATGCGTAAGTTAAATAAATATCAACTTTCTTTTATTAAATATGATTTATCTGATGAGTATAAAAATGAAATAATAGAATTAATGAATACATGTATTGAAAATATTGGGACATTAGTTATGAACTCGTAATATTTGTTTTAACATGTCTATACTATCTTTATTTGTTCTAATTGTTTTAAGAGTTTCAAATGTTTTGTCATAAGTTTTTTCATCTACTTCATAATAACTAATAAAACTGGAACAATAAGCTTCAATTATTGGTTCTATAAAGTCATAAATTTCTTTAATATCTTTATCGAATTTACATAACTTATTTAAACTGAGTAATAAACCTCTGAATTTTTCTCTCCTATTACATTGTTCATCCAGAAAATTTTGGATGACTTCTTTTTCAAATTGTTCATTTTTAATTTCATTTTCTCTTGCATCTTGTATACTCAAATAAAGTGCTTCTTCTATTTCAATATCATAGTCACTTTTATGATTTTCTATTAACTGTTCTCTCTTTGTTTCATCTGGAGGACGAATTTCTTCATCAAAACTATCATAATTATTCGAAGATGGGTCCATTTTATTTATTATCCTTATACTTAAGAATAATAACTAAATCATTTTTTTTTATAACTTATTTATAAATAAATAATATATTATATGGAGACGGAAATGGATTTTATAAACAGTGTTTTTACACCGGATTTGTTCAATGTAACATCAAATGGTCATCACATTTTCATAAACTCAAAAGACGGTGACAAGAATTGTTTAATATTAAAAATTATTGAAGATACTATTAAAATTGTAGAGTTACAAAAATGTAACATCACAGGTACTTTATCATTAAGTTTAGTTGAAAAATTAGCGACAATTATGCCGAATATACGCTATATTTCATTATCGGATGTTTCACTTATAACTACAAATTGCGGAGACAGAGATGGACATAAAATTGTTATCGATTTAGCAACCCTTAAAATTTTAACAAAAGGTATGTCATGGTATAATTCACTCGGTTATTATTCTCCTGATTTCCGGGAAGAACAAAGACGTAATTCCGAAATTTTACGAATGTCTTTTGAAGATGTTATACAATTATGTACTATAAAAAAAATTGATGAATTTAAACGTTATAATACAGTTGAAAGATTACAAAAATCATTAGAAAGTCTAGAGAGAAGAAAGATTTTAACAAATGGAGAAGACGAAAAAATAAAATTTAGAATTTTGGATTTGCGAAGTTATATCCGTAATTATCCAGACTATCTATCTTTTAGTATTAAACAAATTGAAGAAAAAAACGAAATGCTAATAGTTGAAGCTAAACGTTTGTTTCCTATAGATACAAGCATTAATATAAAGGAATATGTAATAAAAATGCTTGAATTAATAAATAATAGATTTGATAGTTCTGATGAATTATCATGTGAAAGATATGCGTTTATATCTAATTTATTTCAAGTTATATCTAGTGTATTATATTATGATACAACTCTTTTATTAACAAAAGAAATTAATAAACCACCAGTTGGAGGCAAAAGTAAAAAACATAAAAAAACTAAAAGTAAAAAACGAAGAAAAACTAAAAGTAAAAAACGATTTTTTACAAACTATAAAAGAAAAAAATAAAAATGTAGTTACTTATCATTGTTATGATATGTATAAATTTAAATATTTAATACACCAGGGTTTTAAAATAAAATTGAAATAGAAATACTTTTAAAAACCAAGAGTATAGACTATAGAACAAAACACATACTAAAAGTAAAAATGACACACATGATTAACTCAGATGTAGAGAAGAATATTTTAGATATAGAGAGAAATGATATACATAATTTTAAAACAAAAAATGATGTAAATATATTTAGATACAAATTTACTGATGATTTTACAAGTGAAATGTTTAAGTTTTCTAAAATACATCAACATGACCATCGTAAAGATTTTAAGGAAGCATGGAATATTTGGGTAGAAGAAAATGAAAATATTATAGCAGATGAAGTTAGAAGATTAGAAAATTTAGGTTATGAAGGTGATATATTAGATAAAATGTTTAAAAGCGCACGTTACTACTTCAGAAAAAAAAGCACTGAAAAAAAAGAACCAATTCAAAGACGCAATTATTTAGGTGTTCAAAAAGTGTTACTTGATGCTATGGATGAGCACATTCAATCAAAGATAAACCTTAAAGATTATAAGCCTTCCGATGGATTTGTTGAGTTTTGTAAGAGTTATATGGAATTGCTTAAAGATGAAGTCAAAAACCTTTGTAAAAATGGTTTAAATGACACAAATGAGATTAAAAATAAAATTAAAAAAACTTACAAGAATAGATACTTCTTATTAATTAGTAAGTAAAATCTTATTAATTAGTAAGTAAAAATAATAAAGAAAAAATAATAAATCA
>Ga0209401_1001460_pt1 | contig 15665 bp, 25 predicted proteins | sample M_140807_MF_Meta_FD_187318 | JGI IMG/M metagenome (GOLD analysis project Ga0209401, IMG submission 187318) | Freshwater microbial communities from Lake Montjoie, Canada to study carbon cycling - M_140807_MF_MetaG (SPAdes) (version 2) | ecosystem: Environmental > Aquatic > Freshwater > Lake...
TCTTGTGTTGATTACGTTCAAGCGTGTGGCAGACAGCGACACCTGAAACACCTACGGCCTGTTGTTAATGTTTTCTTGCTTGGTGGGAAGTGGGATAGACGAGTGTACAACACAGTTGTAGTGCTTGGACAAGAGTTTAATCCACACGTTTACATGGATAAATAAAACTTATATGGTAAAATACTAATATGTTACTAACATTACTTATCCTCATAAACCTAGCTAGAGTGAACCCACTTGTATTAGATACAGACCTTTCTAAACTTGCACAAGCAAGAGCAGAGCAATTATATAAAGCAAAACAATGGTCTCACACAGGTTGGCAAAAATCATTTGATAAAACTAATTGCAAATACATAGGAGAAAACCTAGCCAAAGACTTTAAGACAGCAAAAGAAGCACATAACTCTTTAATGGCTTCCCCTACACATAAAGCAAACATCATAAACAAAAAATACACCCTCATAGGACTAGGAACATATAAGAACATCACAGTTGAATTGTTTTGTGGTCAGTAGACTGTCTTTTCCGATAGATAAATTTTTCATATAATTTAGATGCCGTTAAGATGGTCTCTTGCTCGCAAAGTTATCCACACCAACTTATATACACGAACAATACGCCTGATATAATTTAGGTATGAACAAATGTAAATATTGTGAAATTTATTTAAAAGAAGGACAGGAATGTTGTACCAGAGAAAATATATTAAAATTATTAAAAGACAAATGTGTGATCTGTAAGCACTACATAGACACAGGTGACATAGAAGTAAACATAAAAAACCACGCCATGAGAGGTAATTGGTGCGTTCACTGTAATGCAGACGCAAAAAATAAAACATTTATACAAAAAATATGACAACAGAAAACTGGCAACCATTACCAGTACAAGCAGAGATATGTCCTTGTTGTACTAAGAAATACATTCCAACACCTAAGTCAAAGGATAAATGTATTTTTTGTATGACGATTGATTTGCGTATGAAGTAATGGTATAATTTAGACATGAAAACAAAAAAAACAATGAAAGTAGTTATGTCAAAAATGAAGCCTGTGGCATTAAAGAAACACATGGCAACTATGAAAAAAGCTGTTAAAGGTAAGAAGATGGGCTACTAATACATGAAATCTATTAGTTTAAGTCTTGGTAGAGGTGAGAAATCACGATCTGGTGGTCTCACAGCTAAAGGCAGAGCAAAATACAATAGTGCCACAGGTAGCAACCTCAAAGCACCTGTAAGTGCTAAGCAAGCATCAAAAAGCCCTAAAGATGCAGGTCGTAGAAAATCATTCTGTGCCAGGATGTCAGGAGTAAAAGGCCCTATGGCTAAGAATGGTAAACCTACTAGAAAGGCTTTAGCACTAAGAAAGTGGGATTGCTAACTAAGTTAGTGCTTCCCCTTCTTCCAAAACAAAATAAACAAAAAGAAGCTTCTTTTGGTATTGTATTGCGTAGGTGGATTGAGCAAAACCCTTTTTATACATGTTCAATAGAGACAAAAGACACCAGAGGTAAAGATTACCTCTCTTTTAAGGAAGTTAAAGATACACAAATAACCTATGGATTAGCTGTAAACAGCACACATGGCGTTTTAACAAGGGTACAGGGTATGAATGGCGAGGCTGATTATCATTATTTAAGGGAGGAACCTTCGTTTATAGCTATTAAATACCCTAAAGTATTCTGTTTGATCACAGTTAAGGTTTTTAAAGCAGAGAGAGATAGTAATAAGAAGAAATCTTTGACTTCTGCTAGGGCTAAAGAGATTGCTACTTATTGGGTTACTCGGGGAACATGTCTTTGAAGTCGAAACCAGCTCCTGTTAATTCGTCTGCTATTTGTTCGTAGTGTGCAACACTCTTCTGCTCTTTGGTTGAGTAAGCGTTCTCATATTCTTCATCTTCATCATCGTCTACACTTAGTACCTCGTCTTTCTCTTGGATGTTCTCATACCTACACATAGTCTCCTTAAATTCTGGTAGCATCTCCCATATATCGCTTACTCCCTTTCCTTTACCTCCTGATTTTCTAGTCACCATCTTTAATGCGTTTAGTTGATTACACCAAGCTCTTACAATAGTGCTATCGTAATGCAGTTTGATGGCAATAGCTTTTGTATTGGCTGTCCTAAATTCTGCTAGGATTTTCAAGACCATTCTTCTTTCTACAGGAATACTATCAAGGGCTGTCTTATAAAGTATAGAAGCACTAAAGTCTGTAAGAGTCTTCTCGTCATCAATAATCATAAGGGCTGTAGCAAGGTTTGATAGCATCATGGCCATACGAGAAGGCATTTCTCTCTCTCCCACAAAGGCGACCATTGTAGGGTCTTTCTTATCCATAATCACCGGGGATCTAGCAAGTGTGGCGAAGTTGGCCATTTTAATCATCTGTAACTGTAGCTCTTTGGAGATAGTTAAAGCTTCTGTTCGTACCTCTTTGAGTTTGTCGTTTATAAATTCTGCCACAATATCTCTTAAATGCTCCTCCTTCTCTTTTAGGTCTGCTATGTTGTTCATAGCCCTAATTGCCATCTCTTCTGGATCAGCAACATTAAGTATGTAGTTAATAAATCGTTCTCCCTGTTCAGAAAACTGTCTCATCTTTCTGGCCGCCGCTCCTGTACCTCCGGCAATAATACCTATTTTACCTTTCCAGTTTACCTCTACATTGTTTCCTGTTTTCTTATTAAATGATCCGTCATAGATAGCCCGGAGTTGTCCCATGATTTCTCGCAGTCCTTCTTCGTTCATAGATGTCAGGGTTGTGAAATCTTTAAAAACCAAAATACCATCATTGGCTTTGTGGAGTAGGGATGTCTCTTCATCTCTTTTAAGACCAGAAGCAAAAGTGTTAGTGGTTAGTGTGTCTATTGATATTATCCAATTACCACAGTTATTGATTATGTCCATAAGCGAAGTTTTTCCTGCACTAGATCCAGCCAATATTAATAACCAAATAGGCTTGTCAGACATCTTTAGGCGATTACCTAGGATTGTTGAGAGTATTATTCTAATGATACCTTTATCAACCAAAAGATATACCTTGTTTACTTCTTCCTCTATATACTGAATTGTTATCTTTTTTTTCTCAGGTAAATTTGTTGGCATATTATTTTGATAGGGCTTTTATAGCTTCTATAAAACTTACATTATTTAATTTCTGATAAACGTCTATCGGATCCACACTTACTTTACAACCAAAACAATACCCAAGATTTTCTTTAGGATACCATTTAAAACTTGGCGTGTTCTCTGGTCCATGATAAGGGCATTTAGCAAAACCTGCTCTGTTAAATTCTACCAAATTTTCAATAGGGTATGCTTTAGCTTTTGTGATGTCCGGCTTTTCTGTCTTGTTGCTATAAAATTTTAATAGTGTTTCAATTTTTTGTTTCTTAGGAACTAAGATATTTCTTATCTCGTTCTCTGAAAATATACCTATATCATTACCAATCTTTTGTATGTCTTTTCTTCTAAAATCTATTTCAGCCTGTACTTCTTTTTTTAATGCTAGTAATTGTATTTTGTTTAGCCCATTTGGAACTTCTCCTCTTTTTTTGTATTCTTCTACTCTATGTATGTAAGCCATTTTTTTTGGTACTTTAATTCCCATGCTTTTTAAGATGTCACACTTTTCATTAAAGTCAGTAATACCAAGATATACTATTCCTTCTATGAAAATATGTAATTTAGTGTGCATATCCCTACTCTCTTAAAAGAGCAGAGTATAAACGCTATTCTGTAGGTGCTTCCTCGACTGGTGCTTCCTCGACTGGTGTCTCTTCAACAGTTGTCTGTTGTGCTTCTGCATTTTCTAGCTGGGTTTCTTCGCTCATATAATTTAAATATTATCTTTTAGTAAAGCGACCTATGCAACATTTTCGTGTTGACTCTGCAATTGTATATGATAAGATTTTTAATGTAAACAACAATATGGGTATGAAACATAAAAAGCATTTAATTGTCAAGAGATTCAAGATAGTAAAGTTCCTCGTTTCTGAGGGGTATAACTTTGAGGATATAGGATTTATCGTTGGTAAAGACCGATCAGTTATAAGCAGACTCATAGCCAAAGGGGAAGCCTACAAAAAGTCGGTCAAGAACATGATAAAAGGTTAGCAGACAAGAGGGCCTCATTCAGGAAGGTGAGACTCTCTTGTTTGCTAATAACAAGGCCGGTTTATTGCAAATTACAAACAATTAATTAATTAAAAAAATGACAAAAAACGAAACATACGATGAGGTAAAATCAAAGACATTTAAGTTTGGTGGAGTAGGTGACTTTATCAAGGGAACTCTTACAGACGTAACAAAGACAACAACTAAAGACTCTTATGGAAAGTTGTCTTATATTTACAGTATTCTTGCTGAAGAAGGAACATTTTTTGGTTCAACCAAAAATGAAAAGACTGGAAAATATGTTATAGATGCAGAAGCTACTATTGTTAAGGAAGGTGAAGACTACAATTTTTTTATCTCTGAAGGTAAGGGAGTTGTTATTGGTGCTATGAAGGATGTTGCTATTGGTCAGAAGTTCATGATCAAGTTCACAGACTTAAAGCCAACAGACAAAGGTAATGATGCCAAGATTATTAAAGTCTTTGCTGGTAAGACTGCTGATGGTAAACCTCTTATGAATAAGGAATGGGGTGATACATCAGAAGCACAGTATGACGAATTAACTGCTTAATATATGTTAGAAAAATCATTAAAAGTTCTTGCTTGGGTTCAGATAGTACTTGGAAGTTTTGGTATGATTGGTTGGATTGATAACACATCAAATGGGGCAGCCTTAATTGGTGGATTGTTGTTTATTGGTTGTGGAATTGTAGCATTGGTTTATATCGCTAAGAACAGATAGCATTATTAGACTCACTATTTAGTGGGTCTAGTCCCTTCTCTTAATTTACAAGGTGTGATCTCAGGGGGGCTTTCTCTTCCCTCCTCACTTAAATAAATTTTCAAGCCTTCTAGGAGAAGGGGCTAGGCTCACTAAACTAATTAAAAAGTATATGAACGTAAAAAAAGAAATAGAATATGAGGAAGCACCTTGTGGGTACGTCACTCTTTACAATTATAAAGAACCTTTTATGCCTTACAAAGAAGGATATGGATACCAAGGAGTGTTAGTCTTTGATGGAGAGAGCGACAAAGTACAGTGTCACCTTTGTGGTAACTGGTATATGGCTTTGGGTCCTCATCTCATCAAAGAGCACAATATGAGAGTGGCTCAATATAAAGAAGAGGTAGGACTTGCTAACACCACTGCTCTTATAGGAGAAAAACTTAGGGCTAAGATGATTTCTAATGGTCAAAATAGATTTAAGAATCTAACGACTCCAAAAGTAATTACTCAAGAAACAAGAGATAAAATATCCGCCACGTTGAAAGACGTAAGAAGAGAGCGTCAAAACATTACAGGGACATGTCCTCTTCAACTCATCGACAGACTTCAAAATAAAGCCAAAAAACTTGGAAGATGCCCTACTAGTAGAGAGATAGGATATGCCCAAACACTCTCTTCAGTTTACGGTAGCTTCAGTGCCGCATGTAAGATAGCGGGACTTACTCCTCAAAAATCAGGACAATCTTTGCCAAGAGACCCAAAATACTCTCTAAATGATTTGGTCACTCTAGTTAGAGATTTCTGGGTAGAAAATAAAAGAATGCCTAAATATAAGGATTTAGGAAATAGAATGTGGAATCATTACAAAAAAAGGAAGAAGGAGGTGCAAAAGCAAGTCTTATTTGGTGAGGGTGCGTATCAAAAGACAGGGCTTAGGATTTACGCCTCAAAGAAAGAATTGCTCGATATTCTAAGAAACTTCAAATATTCCCATGGGAGAGATGCCTCGGTATCGGATTGTAAAAGAGGATTATTACCACATGCTTCGAGATATTATTACCATTTCGGTTCACTTAAAAAAGCAATTGCCCTCGTATGAAATCAACTAAACAAAAGGAAAAATACTTGAGAACTACGTAGCAGACCAAATACGAGACAAGGGTATAGAGAGATGCAAAGAAAAGTTATGCACAGGGGGGCATGGACAGTGGTAGTACACAAGATAAAATATAGATATGACCAAAATAAAACCGATAAAAGCACTTGCACTTATAGGTAAAAAGAAAGTTATAGAACCAACTTTAATAGTAGCTAAAAAGTTTAAGAAGGAATACCTATTACAAAAAGAAGAAAAATGGATAGAGGTAGAGATAAAACCAATAATATGAAATACATAATAAACAATAAAGAAATAGAACTTAGTAATGAAGAAGTAGCAGAGATTGTAAAACAAAACAGCACGCCTGTTGAAGAAGAAAAGGTTGGATTAGAAATTAAGAATAGATTTACAGGTTCAGTTATTTTTCAATCAACAAAAACTACTTTGAAAAAAGCTGTAGAAGAAGGTAAAGCAAACCTTCGTGGAGCAAACCTTTATGGATCAAACCTTAGTGAAGCAAACCTTAGTGAAGCAAACCTTTATGGAGCAGACCTTGGTGGAGCAGACCTTAGTGAAGCAGACCTTTATGGAGCAAACCTTCGTGGAGCAGACCTTAGTGGAGCAAACTTTTATGGAGCAAACCTTAGTGAAGCAAACCTTAGTGAAGCAAACCTTTATGGAGCAGAAATGCAAAATGTAAAGTTTTTTGGCAAAGGTGGAACAACAAAGATTAAAAAGTCACAGTTAGAAGATTTTTTAAAAGCTATTGGCGTAATAATGGAAGATTAACATGAAAGACACACAAGGAAACATCATAACAGAAGAAGAGTTTACTAAGGATATAGGGCATGGAGTAGTAGACCCAGAGGAAGAAAAGATTTCTCCAGAGATAACATTAACAAATAATATATGAGACAAATAAAATTTAGAGCTTGGGATTTTGAGAATAAGCAAATGAGAACAGAACTAAGAGCTTCTGAAATAGGAATGTTGGTCGAAGGTGGCTATAAGGGATTGATGCAGTTCACAGGTCTCCTCGATAAGAACGGAAAGGAAGTGTTTGAGGGGGATATTGTGACCCATAACAAGTTCACACTAGCAAGTGGGAAATATGAAGCGAGTGAACCGAAGGTTGTATTTTGGGATAATGAAAAGTATGGATTCGAAACCAATAAGAAGGGAAGCTTTTCAGCAGGAATGTTCTATAACCAATACGAAAACATCGGAAACATTTACGAGAACCCAGAATTACTAACCAACTAACACTTAAAGATATGCAAACGTTTAATCTTACGGCAACAATCAGTTTAATAGTAATAGCAACATTACTTAGTGTTCTTGGTTTAATAACAACTGGAGAGCAGTTTATCACTATTGTTCTAGCTTTAATTTATCAAAAGATATGAAACCAAAAACATCAAATAAAGGTAAGAGTGGGGGGAGGGAGATAACCAGTAGTCCTGTTGAGGTATTGAATTGGCTTGATTGTCTGTCAAAGATATACGCAAAATACGAACAACAACCAAGCAGTTTTAACTTATCTATGTTGCTAGGTTATATTTCATCAATACGAGTTGTTAAGGAATTCTTAATAACTGCGACAAAGTTACCCATTACTAAGAAGGTTAATAAAAAGAAGTGAAAAAGTGCGTCATCTGTAAGTCAATATTCCCTAAAGAAGTGGAGACTGTATGGAAGTACACTTGTCATAGAGCTAAATGTGAGAGCAAATTAAAAATTAAAAATGCAAGAAATAATAAAACAAAAAATAACAGGAGTGTGGGTAGCCGATCATGATGGGTCTGGACATAAATACCTACATAACCCAACAGGGAAACATCAGAGGTCTGTAACCACAAAGCTTGGCGTGCTATCAAAACCACACCTTGCGAAATGGCAGATCAAGATGGCGATTAATTGGCTTTGTGTTGATGATAGGTGGAAGAGACTCCAGAATGAGCATTGGAAAGATGAGATGATGACCGGGGCTATGCTTGCCCCCTTCGATGTTCGAGATGATGCAGGAGCTGTTGGTACAGTAGCCCACAATGCTATTGAACGGTATATCAACGAGTGGATAGCCACAGGAACTAAACCTGAAGATATCAAGTCCTTTGCTCCTACAGTCTGTGACCCACGTTCGATAGCATCAATGAGAGCAGTTGAGGTGTACTTCAAAAAACATGACATAGAGCCGATAGCATCTGAAATATTGGTTGGAGATATAAAATATTCAGCTGGGACATTGGACTTCTTGGCCTTTGTTGATGGTAAGGTTACTTTGATTGACTTTAAGACCAGTAACGGCGTGGATCAGGTTGGTTATTCTGCACAGGTGGCGGCATATAAATACTTCTTCGAACACATGACCGGGGTTAAGATTGCCAAGGTAAAGATACTTCACCTATCAAAAGACTCTGATAAATTTACAGTCTTGGATGTTAAGAACTTACCTCAAGCATGGAAGGCATTTAAGCAAATATGTCAGGTGTATGATTGGGTGTACTCAAAGGGGGATAAGATTATTAATGACATTAAACGATTAAAGATATGAAAATACATTGTATAAAATGTGGGAAACAGTTAGAAAAAATAACAATAAAAAATGGATTTGATAGAACCAACGGACAACAAAAAATCAAAACACTTTTCTGCTGTCCTAGTGGTCGAGGTTCTAAGGAAGGCAAGCCTGATACTGGACATGACGTTTTTCAAGAGGACTCTAAAGACATTAAGCAGATTTTTTTTCTAGCCGAATCAAAAGTAAAGGAAGACGCTTATAATGAGAAGGTTGCAAAGGTCAAACAATTAAGAAAAGAATTATCAATATTAGAAGCTGAAATAAAATGAACAAAGAACAAAAAAACATACTAGATGAGTACGCAAAGTTAAAGATTGAAATCAAAGCATTGGAAGAAAAGGCTGATGAATTAAACCCCAAGGTCCTAGAAGCTCTTCGTGAGAATGATCTAGGAGAAGTACAGGTTAGTGACTTAGGTGTGTTGACAGTAGCAACACGCAGAACTTGGAGGTATTCTCCAACATTAAAGGAAGAAGAAGCTATCCTAAAAGAGAAGAAGAAGAACGAGGAAAGACTTGGTCTTGCTAATTACGAGGAGAAGTCTTTTGTGACGTTTAAGGCTATTTAGTTTTACCATAATTAAAAATTTGGTATTCTCTTAGATTTTGCTTTCCTATAACGAAATCCGTATTGGCGAAATATTTTTGTTTTAATATCATCTTTTTTATTTGTTATTGCCCGTTGTTTATCTTCAGGAGATAGTTTTTGATATATAACATTGTTTTTTGTAGAAATTAACCATTCTGTTACCTCTTTATTAAACAAATCATTTGCTTGTTCAAATTTAACATTTCCAACCTTTGCTTGGAAAGCTTTAAGTTCTACACCCATATTCTTTGTCCAGTCTGTAGATCCTGCTACATAAGTACTAGCATTTATTCCAAATCCATCTAATATTACTCCAAGTATTGCATTTGCTGAACTATCATCTTTTAACTTGATTGCATTTTGTATTGATATTGGTAATAATATATTTTTAGCCACATTACCTAATGTAGCTCTGTCTCCTGTTGGAGTAGTACCTTTCATAAAAGAAATCATAGCTCCAATTGGAGGAGTTGTTTTTCCTGTCAAAAAGTCTATAAGACTATCAAATCTTGTTTGTTGACCAAATTCAGTTCCAAATTCTTTAATCAAACCTGTTGATGAACTTTTTGTTGAACCTGATATTTGCCTTGCAGCTAAAACAACAAGAGAAGAAGCTCCCCCAGTAAAATCATAAGTTGTATTTCCTAATTTTATTTTACCAAAGTTAGATGAGCGAGGATCTAACTCAGCACTCCCTGGTTTAATAGCATTAGCAAGAGTCATAATAGTAGCAGAAGTCATTACTATTTTAGTTAAATTAATAGCTGCTTGTTTTCTTGCAAAAGGAGATATGTCTTGACCTAAATGAGCAGTTAAAACGTCGATATTACCTTTAAGCATTTTAGGTGCCCATAATATTAGCTTAACAATAGGCGATTCACCTCTTTTTCCCCATTGTCCACGAGCAGTTAAAGAATTTATTATAGTTCCAATGCTTTCTATTTGATATTTTTGTGTCATATCAACTCCATTCTTTTGAGCCATATCAGAAATTAAATCATAAAGACCTGTTCTCATTCGCATCGCAGAACCTTCAAAAGCCGCTTCAGATGCTTTAAATAAACGACCAAGTGCAGGAATTTTTCCAGGAAGAGATGTTGGAAATTGTTCTTCTGATTTAGAAAGAATTTTAGCTATCTCATAGTTACCATTTATATAGTTTTCCTTTGCATAAATATCAGTAAGTAACGCATCTCTCATATTTTTTCCACCTAATGTTCCGGCAAAATCTTTAAAAGAATTTATAGCTCCATCATACCAAACCGTTGGGTGTGTCATTAATACTTTTAACCCTTGTCTTCCTATAAACGAGTTATCAATTGAGGCGACTAAAACAATTGAGTTATCAACCATTACTTTTGTAGTTTTCATTAATAAATCAAAAACAGCTTTTGGTTTATTTGTTTTCCATTGTTCTTTAGTGTCTTCAAATGCTTGTATTATAAGTTCTTTTACAGATTCTTCTGGACCTCTTAATGATTCAATATAGTTTTCTACTGCAACTTTAGTTGCTGCATATTCTTTATTTTTACCTTCTTTGTAAATGTTTGTTAAATTGGTTAGTTTATCTTGTATTTCAGGTGGTACATTTTTTCCAAATGTTTTTCTAACATAACTTTGAATACTTCCTAATGATTTTTTTAATGTTTCTGTTTCTATTCTTTTGTTTTCTTTTTGTACTTCATTTATTATATTTTTTAATCGTTCAAGATCAGCTTTAAAATTTAATGCTTCATTATCATAAATTTTAGGTTTTTGTTCTTTGTTTGTTTTTGAAAAATCACCTGCATCTATTTTTGCCTGTAGTTCTGCAATTTTTGCTGTAGTTTGTGCTTTATAAGTAGACATAGCTTTTTCTTCTGCTGACATCTTAGGATTAAAAATGTTTCGAAGTTCTTCTCTTTGTGCTTTTAATGATTCAAGAATTGTTCTTTTAGCATCTAATTCTGGAGTAGATAAAGATGGTTTTGTTGTTTTTTCTGGATATAAATTTCCTTGTTTTAACTCTAATTCAAGTTTAGCAATAGATCTGTCTAATGTTTTATTTGCTATTGAAATTCTTTGATTATCTGTAAGTTCTTTTTTACCAAATATATTATCAAATTGTTTTTTTAATTCAGCTTTTTTTTGTTTTAAATTAACAACCTCTGCATCAGATGGTGAAAGTCCTTTTTCTTTTATAATTTTTTCTCCTGTTTTTATTTGTTGTTCTAAGTCAGCTATTTCATTTTTTAGATGAGTTTTAATTATTTCAAGAGATGATTTTAGTTGAATTTCAGGATCTCTTACATCATAACCTCCCTTCTTTTTTGCTTCATTTACTTTTTGAATAAGTCTTCTTAATTCGTCACTCATTGAAGTTCTTTCCACACCACTCTTAAGGGGAGCTTGACCTTTTTCCATATCTTGAAGTTTGCTTAAATTTTGCATCTGACCCTTCAAATCACTAAGTTTTAGGTTTATTTCATCTTTACTTAGTTGTCTGTATTTTCCATAACCTGATATGGCATCCATTGTTTCTCTCGGTGTGATGTCTGGAATAATATCTTTAAGTACGCTATGAACTGCCATAGATAACTCTTCAGGATTTGTAATTCCTTTTTCTACAAAATAACGAGCAAGTTCTGAAATATTTGAACTTATTTCATTGTTGCCTGTGTTTATTTTTATTTTAATATCTTTTGAGATTTCTTCAGGTTTTTTTGTTGTATTTAATTCTGTTTTTATTCCTTCAATATCAGCTTTTTGTAAATCGGTAAGTCCGGGCATGTTTTCTATTAAATCAACTAAATCATTTATGTTTTTTACTTCATTTCTATTTTCTGGGTTTATTTGATCTAGTTTTCTAGATAACTCAACAAGAGACCTTGCTTGATTGTCAGAAATGTTTATGTTTAGTTTAGCTTCTCTGGCATCCTGTAATATGGCTTCACCATCGTATAGTTTGGTGTTTATATCAGATATTTTTTTAATAAAATCAGCTTCTTTTTCTGGTTCAAGTGCTAGTGTTTTTACTGCTTGAATCAAACCAGCTTCTTGGTCTGGTTTTAAAAGTCCTTTTTCAATAATTATATTAGCTGTTTTTGCGTAATCTTTTCCAAATACTTTTTCAAGTTCTGTTCTTCTTACTTGTGTTTTAGGTTCGTCAGCTAATTTATCAATATCAAGACTTCCGTCTTTAAGTGCTTTAACAAATTTATTTCTTAATTCTTTTGGTATACAAAACATATATTTATTGACAATCTGGTAATGATTCTATGAATTTACTAAGCCTTGATCTTCTTAACGGCTTTCTTTCTTCTTTAATTTTATTTATTATATTATCATTAATTTCTTTCATTTTTGTTAATTTTTTTTCTACAGTAGTTCCTTCTTTTTTTGCTACTTTTTCTGCTTTAACTTTTTTTTCATCTTTAAGTTGTTTAATTGTTTCTTCTGTTTGTTTGGCTAAAGATTTTTTATCACCTCCATATTTTGCAGATTCCAATTCACTAGCATAAATACTTCGTTCTGTGTTTAGTGGCGAGTTTGCAACTTCTCTTCTAAAAAATTCTGTATTATTTTTAAATGCCCAATCTCTAACCTCATTGTATAGTATTTGACCTTTTACTCCTTCTGGTAAAGGATCATTTCCTTTTATTATTTCTTTTAATTTTTCTATACCAGTATCTGTTTTAACCATTTCTGCTACAAAATCTTTTACCAATTTTGTTTCACTTGCTCGTTGTCCTTCACTCGACGAAAACTTTGCAAGTCTTTCTTTAGGTATAGGGGCTTCTCCTTGCTCAACAAGCATTTTATTCAAATCATTAGCTGATTTAGATATTTTATTTCCTTCTGGTTTAGGAATAATTTCTCCTTTCATAATTTCAGAATAAGATAGCTGAGGTTCTCCCTGTGGAACAGTAATCTCAGGTGTAGTTTTAGGTGTTGAATATTCAAAAGCAGCATCTTTTATATCTTTACTATTAACAGAAACTTTACCAACAACTTTTTTTGTTTTATCAGCCACAGAAGCTAATATGTCACCTGCTTCTGTTTCAGAATAACCAGCATCTATTAATGATTTTATTGCTTCTTTAAAAGAAATATACCCATCTTTAAAAGCATTACCCCGTGTAGTAACTGTTATCTTAGACGGATCCCCTCCTGTAGTTTCTGTTGGAATTGTAGTATCTGTTGGTGTATATTTCTGTTCCATTTCTTGATAAGAAGTAGATTCTTCAAGAGGTGATAATCCTCTTTTTTCCCTACTCCAATCAATACTTTTCTTAACAATAGCAGCAGCATCTTCTGGTTTTTCTTTAACAAGTTTATTAATTTCTTTAGCTGGAACATTTTTTATATCTTCTGAATATGTTGGATTATTTTTAATAAATTCTTCTCTAAATGGTGCAGCTGTCTTTTCACTTGGTAGATAAGGTTTAATAACTTTATGTGCTAAGGCAAACTCTAATATTTGTGCAGTTAATGATGCGGTCTGTTCTACACCTTCTTTAATATTATCTTTTGATTCTTGAGATATTGGAAGTTTTTCAACAGCTTTTCCAGCAGCATAAGAAGCTCCTTCTGGTAGTGCATTAAAAGTTGTATCAATTAATTTAGAAACTGTACCTAGGACAGGAATATTTTTTGCTGCTGCAAAAAAAGCAGCAAATCCAAAAACCACAGGAGCTGCAGCAGGAATAAAAGGTACAGCACCAACAGCAGTTTTAAGAGTATTACCAATAAATGCTGAGGCTGTTGGACTATTAGTAAAAAGGTTTTTTAAGTTATCCCATTCATTAATTGGAATACTCTTAACAGCTTCCCAAGCATCTCCAATAGCTTTAGTTGGGTCGGCTTTTAAGTTAAAAGGATCAGACGCAATCTCTTGCAAATTTTTACGAGTGTTTGGGAAAGCACCACTTTGATTTTGGTCAACAGTAGATTCTTGTTTATATTTATCAGCAAAAGAAACAGGGTCAAAAGTTTGTTTGTTTGCAATTAATTGTTTGTATGTATCTGCAAATGCTGTAGGGTCAAACTTTCTACTATTTATAGTTGATTGTTTGTATGTATCTGCAAATTTTATAGGGTCAAATGCCATGTGTTTTATTTAAATAAATTTTCTAAATAAGATGGAAATTGTGTTAATGTTGTGGTCATATCTTTTTTTATTTGTGAGTTAGATGTTTTTGATTTAGAACTATCAGAAGATTGCGAAAAAATTTCATTTGCTGATTTACGGGCCTGTTCGTCTGTTGCACCTTTTTTCTTAGCGTCTGCATAAACCATATCCCATGTCAAAGTTGGTGGATTTATTTTATCTTTAATTGACGCAGGACTATCTCCCATTACTATTCCTGCATCAGGATAATCAGTTTGATATTGTAATATTTCATCAACAGTAAATGGTTTTGTACTAAGGTTAGAATTTCTTTCATTTATAAGTGATCTTGTGTTTGCAATATCAGCTTCAGCTTTTCTAATATCTAATTTATATTCATTTGAATCTCTTATTTTTGTATTTACTTGTTCAAGACTGTCTGATTCTAATATACCGGCACTGGGGTATTTAACAGAAAGAGAGTTCCATTGATTTTTAATATTTATATCAAGTTCTGTCTGAGCTCTATTACTTGCAGCAATCTTTAACTCCTGATCTGCAAAGTCTGTTTGTCTCTTGTATATTTCTTTTTGTAGGTCAGTAGCATTTTTAGACATTTCACGAGCCAAAGCAAAATCTTTATCTTCATAAGCAATATTAGCAGCATTGATAGCAGCTTCACGTTTAGTAAATAAAGCAGTCTTTTCGGCCTCATGTGTTGCTCTAAGGTTCTGAAGGACTCCTTCTTGTGACTGGGTGGCACCAAGAAATCCTCCACCAGAAGTAATAAGGTTTGTTGATCTAGCAGCATAGTCTGAGGCTTGACCTAGTTGTTGAGCTTTTGAAGTAATATCAAATTCAGATTTTATATCATTTACAGTTTGAGTTCTTCTATCAGCAAGGGCTTGTTGTTGCTCTTGCATAAGAGCCATCTCAGAATTATAACTAGACCTAAGATTATTAATACCTCTTTCCAAAGAAGAATTATCAGCACGAATGGGGGATGAACCTGTTACAGGGTTGGCTGTTCCCGTTGTTGGGTTTGTGGCAACTTTTATTCCTACACCTTTACCTCCAGATGAAGTTGGAGATGTAGACACATTACTTGTTGTTTTAACAGCTGGTGCAGGTACTTTTGATTGATATGAAACTGCAGGTGCTTTTGATTGATATGAAACTGCAGGTGCTTTTGATGATGATGAAGTACTGCTACCTTTTGATGATGATGTTGATGTTGCCATAATAATTTTGATTAATAATACTCTGTTACGATAACAATAGCAGGAGCACCTGCACCTCCACTACTTGCACCTGCCCCACTAGTTGATTGTGCACCTCCACCTCCACCTCCATAACCTGTACCTGATGAACCATCTGTATTTACCCCACCCTTACCTCCACCTCCATAAAATGAACAACCACCTGTTCCTCCTAATCTACCAGCAATAGAAAATGTA
>Ga0209401_1001461_pt1 | contig 15665 bp, 23 predicted proteins | sample M_140807_MF_Meta_FD_187318 | JGI IMG/M metagenome (GOLD analysis project Ga0209401, IMG submission 187318) | Freshwater microbial communities from Lake Montjoie, Canada to study carbon cycling - M_140807_MF_MetaG (SPAdes) (version 2) | ecosystem: Environmental > Aquatic > Freshwater > Lake...
GCAATTCAATTATACCTTTTCCTGCTAGTTTAACAGCCATTTGTGCGGCTTCATACAAAGTAACTGCATGGCTCTTTGTGATATTGTATGTTTTGTTGTCAGTATTATCACTTAGAGCCGCGGCAACAATACCATCTGCGGCATCGTCAACATATGTAAAATCTAATGTTTCTGTGCTTCCATTGACCTTAAGTGTTCCACCACGCATTGCGGTTAATAAAAATTTGCTTATAACTCGGTCTTCAACATCAAGCGGACCATATACTGCGCTAGGGCGAATTATAGTATGTGTAAGATTAGTGCGGCGAGTATAATCTCTAACTAACCATTCACCGGCTAGTTTCATAATGCCATATTGACCTTGCGGCTTACAAATAGCATCCTCTTTAACATCATTAGTAAAGTCACCATATACCATTGAACTGCTGATATAGATAAACTTACGCACATCATACGCATTACTTGCTTCTAAAAGATTTAACAACCCCTCGCTCATTACCCTACTACCCAATGCAGGGTTGGCATTGACTACTTTTTGCCTAGGAAAACTAGCCATGTGAATAACAATTTCAGGTTGTTCAATATCAAATACTTTGTTGACTTTTTCTCGGTCACTTACATCATATTTGTAATATCCATCTAACTTGATTTTTTTAATTCTTTGTTCAATTAAATGATTAAGTTCGGTCTCAGGAATGATGCCATAGTTTGTTACTGTATCCATAATAGATACAATATGACCTTGATCCTGTAGTCGATTAACTACATGATGTCCAATCAATCCCAATCCGCCTGTTACTAAAATGTTCATTTAAATTTTAAATTCCAAAATATATAATCTTTTGATTTTAAAAAAGCATGTATCGTGTATGACTGTCCATATATTGCCGGGTCAACATGTCTTTTCCAAAGAGGAGAGGGATTACTGTTTTGCATAATCCATTGTCCTTCTTCTGTTTGTTGCCATTCCCAAATAGGTTGGGCCACAAATAAATCCGGGTCTTCAACATCACCCATTTTAATAGTATGCGCTATTATTTCAATTGTGTCTGGTTCAAGAATCATACTGCCATTGGTGCCTTAATTGAGTCCATTGATTTATAATCTAGTAATTTTACATCATTCATAGTAAAATTGTCAATAGATGTTACAGCGGGATTCAACCAAAGTGTCGGCAGTTCTAAAGGGGTACGTGTTAACTGTTCACGCACTTGGTCTAAGTGATTATTGTAAATGTGAGTATCACCTGTACTGATGATTAATTCACCTACTTTTAAATCACATACGTGTGCAATCATATGTGTTAGTAATGCATAACTAGCAATGTTAAATGGAAGTCCCAAGAAAACATCTACACTACGTTGATACATATGGCAACTTAGTTCGCCACTTTTGCTTACATTAAATTGTGACATGACATGGCAAGGTGGCAATGCCATTTCATCTAATTCACCTGCATTCCAAGCATTAATGATATGTCTGCGACCATATGGATCTTTTTTAATACCCTCAATTAAATTTTCGAGTTGATCCGTTTCTTTGAAGTGTACACTACCTTTTCTATGGAACCAGTGACCAAGGTCGTTTTTAAATGATTCTGATTTATGTACAATCGGTGTTTTCCAGTGGCGCCATTGTACTCCGTATACCCTCCCCAAATCACCTTCGAATTTAGCCTTTGGTTTCCAATACGGCGCCAATGCATTGGGCGTCCATATGGTAACTGTTCCATCTTTTGTACCGTGGGTGAGTTCTGCCAATCTACGCTCATCACTACTGCCTTCAATAAACCAAAGAAGTTCACCGACGCAAGCCTTCCATGCAAGTTTCTTAGTAGTGACTGCGGGAAAATTTCTACGCAAATCAAAGCGAATACTACGTCCAAAGACACTAATAGTGCCAACGCCAGTTCTGTCATCTTTAATTTCTCCGTTGTCTAAAATATCTTGTAGTAAATCTAAGTACTGTTTCATAACCTACCTAATAGCTTATCCGTTTCAGGTTGAACTACCTGAGCAATAGATTGTACATTTAATATAAATTCTACATTAACGATATCATCGTCTAATTCATTGAGTTTTCTACTAACCGCTTCTTCTATTTGCTCAGGATCTAATCCTTGCTTTAAAAAACGTTCCACATTTATAGTTTGTTGACGTTTTCCCTGTAGTTTAATTATTAATTTCTTAATAAATTGTACAGGGATTTTTTGTTTTTCAACGTCTTCGAGGATATGTTCCCACTTCTCAACGAATTCTGGACTCATTATGCACTAACTTTTGGTTTTGTTTTTCTAACCTTTGCTACGGGTTCAGGTGCTACGTGTTCAGCTACAGTTTTTTTAGTATATGCTCTTTTCTTTGGAGCTTCTAATTGCGCTGGATCTAATTCTGCCGCTTGCTTCATTAAATTTTCACTTTCAGCCATCAACCCTTTTGCTTCAGCAGCCATCTTAGCAGCCTGTTGACGCAAATTGTTTGCAATCATATTGTCACCCAATGCATCATTAGTGTTTGCTACCAATGGTTGTGTTGTAGGGGTTTTAGCATCACGTGTTTGTTTTTCACGCATTCTACGTGCAACATCCTGCGGATCTTGTAAGCCACGGCTTTGATCCATTTCAGCTAAACGCTTTACAGCTTCTTCGCCCTTTTCCATTTCAGTTAAAATTTTATTAAGTTCACTTAATTTAACTTTACTTTGTGGATTTGGTGTGACAACAATTTGTTCTGTTTGTACTTTTTTCAACAAACCCTCTGCATGTAATACCTGTAGAATAGGTCTGCCATCCATACCCAATGTACGATTCAATGCATCACTTAGTGATTGACTGTTTTGGCCAATGTCACTTTCAATGCAACGAATTAATGGATCATGAATGTGTTGGTTCAATGTCTCTGTAAATGTGACTAAGCACATGTGTGGTTCACCTGGGATTTCACGAAAAATGATTGCCACTTTTCTATCGCCCATTTTACCTACGTGTCGTAAAAAACTCATATTATTCTCCTCGAGTAGTTAAAGATATTTAATGTGATATATATTGCCCATTATTTTTTTAGGACCAATATAGTTCATAAGCTACTGCCTCTGAAGGGTCTTCAAAGGCAGGACAACCATTAAATGATAGTATATACAATTGGCCGTCTACTTCTTCAGTTTTAGACACAATTGAGAATCTACCCCTTAAGACATTTAATATCCAAATTTTAGATTCTTCCGTTAATCTAGTATTAGCAACTGTAAAATGCTTTGGTGTATAATTTAATTGTCTGTCACTATACCAAGACAATGGATCAATATTGTACTCTGTCATTGTGTAAGAGATACTAGCATTTTAGTTTGGTCCCACAGTTTCTTAACTGCGGGATTATGCATCATGTTAGGTGGGATAATTTCAATCCAAAGTTGTCCCCGTAATTCACCGTGTACATAATCACTACCAGTACCATATGTCCTAGGTTGATGAATTTTTCCTTCATACCAAAGGTAATTACCCAATCCTAATACTTCATCTAAATCATATAAGTCCAATGAGTAATTATCAGGATTACTAGCGTAAGGATTACCTTGTTCGTGATATTTTTTTACCACATCTACAAATTTTTCATATGTAGGACAATCAGTGCGGGTAACAATGAATAAAACATCGTCCTTGGACACTTCACCTGCCATGATAGACCGTAAACAACCACCTAAACTTGTTCCAATGTACATCATACAATCATTTTTCTTTCTGATTTAACATAGTCACTGTAAACTTTTTTACCATTATCTCTAATCCATTCTACGATGGGTTGCGGATTTTCATTAAACACTTCTTTCAATTCATCATAAGCCATTGTGCTATTGAATTCATAAATCTCATAGGCACGTTGACTATTGACTCTAGCACGAAGGAGCATCATTTGCAAGGGAATGCCAGCTGGCTTTATTGGATGCGTATTTGATTCTTTAAGAATAGCAACAATCTTTTCTTTTTCCCATGCATCATGCTCTTTTATATGTTGGTCAACATCGAATAAACTTTCAAGACCTAACATGTCCCACATTGCCAAATAATGTTTAGTTTTTTTCTTTTTTGATGAGGGCATATACTACCTCTGCTTTATTAATTACATCTGCCAATGTAGGTTCAGTTTCAGCTAGACGGAGAATGTTTCTCCATTCATACCACCTTGTGACAACATTTTGTGTGTTGTCTTCTTTAACCATTTCTCTTTCAGACGATCCACTCTTGCGTGAGTAGACCGTCTTTCCGCCATCAGGACTTTCGTATATTAATACTTCTTCAATGTTTTTAACAATCATTTCTCATCATAGATTGCATAAGTTCCGAACGGGGGATTCGGATTTTTGTCACCATGAATGATCCATGTTGTGTCGCAGTAGTTTGGGTCACCCCATGAACCACAGGGATATCCATCAGTGAATACAATCAAACGTTTAGGTTCGATTGCATTTGTCTTCAAGTATTCAAAGATACAGTCAAAGTCAGTGCCACCACCGCCCATTGGCTCATACTCATCAATACTATCCATGTTCTCACTATTGAAGTCTTTTGGGTTATAAGTCTCAGTATCAAAACAGAATACATGAATCTTATAACCATCAAACGCATTCATCATACCTGCAATTTCACCCAAGAATGCTTGTGCTTGTTTATTACTGATAGAGCCACTCATATCAAGTGTAACAACAACATCAATTTCTTCTCCGGGAGTCATGCCGGGCATAATAGCATCCATGTGCCAACCTCTGCGTGAGGGACGCATCCAACTATAGTCAGTGCGAATAGCACTAGTCAAGTTAGTTTGAATCAGTTCACGCCAAGGCATAACTGGGTTAGTATGTTGCTTGATTAGACGCTCAACACCAGCCGGTAGTTGACCTGCCTCAGAAGTGCTTGCGGCATTGATGATAGCCTGCTTGACTTCCTGACGAACACGTTCACGTTCTTCGGGAGACATTTTAGGGCGACCTTTGCCTTTTTCTTTGCCATCACCTTCTTTACCTTCACCACCACCGTCACCGTCTTCACCATCCATGTGGTCGTCAATCATTTGGTCAATCAAATCTTCAATGTTAATTTTCTTAACATTTTTCATGAGGTCATCATAGATTTCCTCACTAGCCTTGCCATCATACTTAGTTTCGTACAAGCAAGGAACCGATTTAATAAACTCACCTACCTTGTGACGTTTCAAATCTGCATTAACTGCATAGTCATTAGCAATGTTAAAGATTTGAGGATCACGGTCACCAATACGGCCCATGTGGTCATATACAACGTGCAACACTTCATGTCCAACTAAGAATTCAACTTCTTTTGGCTTTAGCAACATAATGAAACGTGAATTGTAATAAAACTTCACACCATCTGTTGCCGCTGTACTACACCATTCATCTGCGTTTTCTAAACGCAACCTTGTTGCAAGATTGCCAAAAAACGAATGACGCAATAGCAAGCCTACACGTGCAGTAATAATACGTTCACGAGCCTGAGCATCAATTTTAGGGTCAGTTGGACCTACTAGATTTTCAAATTTTTTACTGCGCTTGCGTTTTGTGGGACTGATAACATCACTCATAGCTATTCCTTTATTTCAATACTAGTAGTATACAGCATTTCAGATTAATTGTCAATTCAATTTACGAGGTTCCATGTCAATTTCGGACACTAGTGCTTCCAAAATTCCATCATCCAACTCATCTAAATTTACCGGTTCTGACTTTTCCATAAATTCACCACTGTCAAACATGCGTTGAATTTCTTGGACCAATTCATCCAGTTCTTCCTGAGTTCCTTCGAAGGAATCAAAACAACCCGGGGCGAAAACTAATTCTAATTTTTTATCTTCCATATACTTCTCAAAGATGCGGGACCTAAGTCCCGCATTTATTTAGTTACCTGCTTCTACAATGTACTTGCCGTACTTCTTGTGAAACTCATCAAAGTTTTTCAATTGACTAGGCTCAATCGGCAACTTGTAAGTTTTAAGCGCAATCTTAGCACCCATTACAACCAATTCAGTTTCAAAGTTAGCCATGATGTAGCCAAAGAAGTTGTCAGCCATTTCGTGGAATTGTTTCTGACTAACTTTTTTACCTTCAAGTGAATCCTTCAATTCATAGCACATTGAAATAGTCAATGAGTACATTGCAGACACTTCCTTAACTGCAAGGTCCTTAACCTTACCACTAAGAATGTCGCTCGGCTCAGGCATGCGACCTGCAACTTTGCGGTGTGCCGCAAACTTAACAGCAAGACCTTCACCAACTGAACCTGCAATCAGATTGAACAATGTATCAGTATCGGTGTCATCCTCATCACTCAACAAGTCACTTACAAAGCACCAGCTACGTGGAGTAGCGAATGCGCGGCTTGAAGATTTATTGTCAAAATCGTACAAGTCTTGTTTAGCGAATGACAAGTAACCAACAACGTCTTTGTGAATGCCTTTGTTCACAGCCCAGTTCTGCCATGATGTAAAGTCGGCTCGCATCTCTAAGTGCAAGAAACGATTAGCTAGGGGCATCGGCATACGATAAGTAACACCCTTGTCACTGTCACGATTACCTGCCGCTACAATAACAACGTTATCGGGAAGTTTGTATTTACCAACACGGCGATTAAGAATCAATTGATAGCCTGCTGCCTGTACTGCAGGACTTGCACTGTTCATTTCATCTAAGAAAAGAACAACGATAGGGTATTGACTTGCGAGTTCCTCATCAGGCAAATCTACAGGAGACGCCCAATCCATCTTATTGAGGTCCTTGTTGAAATACGGGATACCACGAATATCAGTAGGCTCCATTTGTGCCATACGCAAGTCAATCATATAGCCACCAAGTTCTTCAGTAACTTCAGCTACCACTTCAGATTTGCCGATACCGGGAGGGCCCCACAAGAATACGGGACGTTTTGCTTTGAAAGCCTTAAGAAATGCTTTGCGAGTTTGTACACTAGTGATAGTGAGATTGTCAGTTACATGCGATGCCATTTTAACTCCTTAAGTATGTGGCTTGTTTAAGTCAGACTACAGTTTAACAGATATGTGATTTGTTGTCAAAAATTTTCATGCTTTTTGGGCACTTACTTTTTCACACAATTCAGTGAACAAAAAGTCTTGTCGAATTATAGCTTCGATTTCCCATGGTCGGTCTTCGTATTTGGCTTTTACAGTTTTACCACACCATGATGGCATTACTCTACCATTCCTTGCCCTGCGCCATTGAATTTGACCTCTTACCATTTGCTTGACATGAACCATTTCATGGGCTAAAGTAACTAGCAATGGCCCAGTTTTCAGATAACTATCCAATTCAATAGTTATTTGCCTAGGACCACTATGAAAAACTTGTCCATTGTATTTAAAACATTTACGCAAATATTTGTTATTCACAACAATAATATCGTAATTAAAGTTCCCGATATTTAATTGGTCAGCATAAAAAGGCATAACCTTTTCAAGCAGGTCCTTTCGAACCTTGCTTTTTATTTTTACATTGTACTCCATTAAACAATTTCTTTCAGAATACGATTGTAAACATCAGCCTTAGCCATGTAATATTCGTAGTCACGTTCACCGGGCCTAAAGTTTTTCCATTGATTTTGATTTGCAAAACCAATGATATCATTTTTCAACGACACATTTCGATAAAAGTCAATGAACCCATGAAGGTCGTAATGAGCAATAAAACCACTTGCAAGATAAAGGTAACGATATCCAGTCTCATTCAAGGTATCAATGTTCTTCACTGCCTTGACTACATTGTTTACAATCAAGGTCTTTTGTCGTTCAGTTAAAGGGGTCAATGACATATTACATGCTCCAGTAAGATTCGCTAGCAGGGTTACAACACCAAGGAGTGTCACGGTCAATTTGAATATCCTTACCGGTCATCAAATTAGTAACAGTTTTCATCTTGGGAAAACATTCAAATCGGTAGCCATCTTTAGGCAAGTACAGCCAATACAGACCATTCATTTCCCGCTTCATACCTTCCGCAGTACGGTCCGTCCAAACAGTAGTTGACACCAAACGCTCACCAGTTTTGGTTCGCTTGTCAGCTTTATAAATGTACATTGTGTAGTCTTGCTTCATTTCTTGCTCCGTTATCTAACTGTCTAAGATTCTATTATATACCCAAATCCAATTATTGTCAACTGAATTTGGGGTGTTGTTTTTACGCAACAAAACTGGCTTTGATTCGCAGATATTTACGGTATCTGGTAGCAGTTACTTTAACACGATTTTCGTAACCTACTAGGAAAAACAAGAATTTTATCTCGGTTTCTAGGTCTTCTAGGTTAGAATCTGGGCTGACCTGCAGGGTCACTAAACGCATATCACTTTCGCTTGCTTTATCAGTATAGGAACCTGAGTTGAGTTTTTCATCAAAATATTTGCGAACTAAACTACGAACTTGTTTGGTGTTTGCTATCATCTAAAACTCCGTTTCTTTACTGTTTAAGATTCTATTATACACCCAAATCCATTTGTTGTCAACCGTATTTCAAAAGAACATATGTTCAGGATCACGTACGGGGAGGTCTTTTAGAACCATAATTATCTCATCTTTTTCTGAAAAAATCAAGCGCCGTTGTTCTAATACAACACGCCGTTCGGCATCTGTAAGTTTTAGCCATTCATCGACCACATGATATGAACCCCAACAAATATCCCTAGGAATCTCATTTACAATCCATGACACTAGGTGTTTAATTGCGGTTACTGTATTTCCAGGATGCGACCTAGACATTGCGTTCATAAAATCATTGGCTAACATATTATGAAAGAATCCGCCGGGTTCATACCCATGAACCAAATAATTGTATATAGGTTCGGCAAAACCTTTATCAACCTCATATTCCACAAAACTAGCGTATAGTTTACTTTTACTGTATTTTGTTAAATTCATATAAACCTATCTCATTAACTTTGCCATTAATGTTAATTGTTCCAAATGTTTAATTGCTTTGTTTATTTCTTCTACTTTATTTTTGGTAATATGTGTTGAATGACCTATTCTTCTTGCATAGACTTCAAGTTTACTTAATTCAGTAACCATTGATTCAATGTTTCTCAGCATTTTATTTAAGTCTGGGTTGTAGCCAGCGGCACTCATTTCGGTACGCAACTTGATACTAACGTCTTGCCAATCTAATGCATGTTCAATGTTCATACGGGTAAGTATAGCACAACCTGGATTTAAAGTCAATTAGTAGGAACTAAGTTGTCTCTAAATATTTCCCATGCACGTTGCCATGACCATCTGCCACTTCCTTCCCATACTTTTTGCCTATCTAACATTAGTGCATCTTTGACTGCTTGTTTTAAATCATCATTCAAGCAACCAGTTATACCTTCATCAACCACATCTTCAGGTCCCTGACATGGGTATGCGGCAACAGGAGTTCCACAGGCCATGGCTTCAATCATAACAATACCAAATGTTTCCCAACGGCTTGGGAATACAAATACATCTGCCATGGCATAATATTTTGCTAAATCTACGCCTGTTTTAAATCCTGTAAACATTACGGTGGGGTATTTCTTTTTGTAAGTTTCTAACATAGGCCCATCACCTACCATAATTTTATTTGCGTTTGGGTAGTCTAGTTCAAAGAAATCTTCAAGGTTTTTTTCTTTGCTTACCCGTGCTACACATAATAGTATAGGGCCATTTACTACTGTTTTTGTACGATAGGTTGGGTTAAAAATATCACGGTCAACTCCTCTAGTCCATGATACTACTTCAGTGTCAAAGCCATGACTTTGTAATTCTTCTACCATTGAATCTGTAGTTGTTAATACTTTACCACTATGCTTATGAAACCAACGAACAAAACGCCATGTTAGTGTTTCAGGTATGTTGAATAATTTTTTTAGACCTTCAGGAAACTTAGTATGATAAGCAGTATTGTGCCTAATATTACATTTTGAAAGATATGCTCTAGCCCACAAACCAATAGTACCCTCTGTGGCGACATGGATATGATCCGGAGATATCTCCTTAATCTTCTTGCCCATGTTCCTCGGATAGCTAATCTTGACCTCGTTGTAGCCAGGACAATCAACATAGCTGAACCTCCTGGGGTCAATATAATCAATAGTATAATCATCCAGAACTGCATAAGCCTCCAAATTTTTATACGTTGTAACAACACCATTAATTTGATCCGGTAAGTTGTCCGTTATGATTAGAATTTTTTTCGTCATTTGTTTTAACCCAAGTTACTATTTCCCAACGACCGTCATGATGCTCTACCAATGCAGTACAACTTTCAACCCAGTCTCCGTCATTCATATAAATGACTCCATCAATTTCTTTAATCTCTGCATGGTGTATGTGACCACATATCACCCCATCAAAACCTCGTTTGATACAGTAAGCGGCTAGATTCTTTTCAAATTGAAATATAAAATCTACGGCCTTTTTTACTCTGTGCTTAAGATATTTACTAAGACTAAAGTACCCAAAACCAAAACGATGACGTATCCAATTGAACTTGCTATTAAGCGAAAGAATGAAATCATATGCTTTATCTCCTAAAAAACTCAACCATGGTGCAAGTCTAGTAATGCCATCAAACAAGTCACCATGTGTAACTAGATAATGTTTGCCATCTGCACCTATATGTTCAGTTTGATTTGTTATTTCTATAAGACCAAAGCTGAAACCATACGGTATCATTGGGCGTAAAAACTCATCGTGATTGCCTGCAACATAAACAACTTTTGTTCCACGCTTTGCGTGACCTAACACTCTGCGTACAACATTAGTATGGCTTTGTTTCCATCGCCATTTATTTTGTTGTATTCTCCAGGCGTCAATGATATCGCCAACTAAAAATAATGTTTCGCATGAGTTATGCTTTAGAAAATTATTTAATTGATTGGCTTTGCAGTCTCTAGTCCCTAAATGGACATCGCTAATAAAAATAGTGCGATAAGTTTTTTTCATCGTAGTATTTATCGCTATATGTGCTTACACCCTGTTAAGCCAAAGAAAAAGGGCCCTAAAGCCCTTTTGTATATCTAATCACTGATTAGAATGAACGTGTATAGCTAAAGTTATAGCTGTGATTGTTGCTGTCACCACGAACTTGGTCGTAACGAACACCAATTGAATCTTTCTTAGTTAAAGCATAGCTTAAACCAGCACGAACTGTATCAGTTGTATCAAGGTTAACATTTGAGTTAAATGATGTGCGATAGCGATAACCTAACTTAGCAGTTACTTTACCAGTAGTGTACATAACACCTGGCTCAACTGACCAATAGTTAAAGTCACCTGTATTAGAATACTTGTCACCAACTGCAACACGTGTATATGCAACTAAAGGACCAACTGGCATTGTACCAGTTACACCTGCTTCTAAGCGTGTGCTTAGTGCATTAGTACCATTTTGCTGATAGTTAGTAAAACCAACATCACCTGCAAAAGTGTTGTTGAATGATTCTTTTACAGACAATTGATAATTAACTGAATCTTTGGCGCCCTTGTCACCTTGTTGATTTTGACCTTCAACAGTGATTGTGCCTGCTGATGCGAGACCGGCAAAAGCCAATGATGCAATAATTAGAGAGATTTTCTTCATTTTTTGTTTCCTTGTAAAATGTGACAAATTTGTCACGTGAATATGTATTTAGTGTAATAATTCAGTAGTGTAAAAAAATCTAGTGTTTTCTGATGAAAATAGGGGCCGAAGCCCCTATTTTGGTAGTTTCTGTTACGAGGTATTTCCTACCCTAAGCTGAGTTTAGGCAGCTAATGCGAACTGTGAGTCGTTTGCGTTTACTTTTTTTGCTTCTACGGCCGAGTTCCCCCAACCCTAACGGCTTCTGCTTTGCCGAGCTGTCCACTCTGTTACTCTTTGCCCTGTCGAAACCAAGTCAGGCCCATCAGAAACATACTGCACGGTGCAGTCCTCAGACACTACGTGCCTGGGTAAGTCACGACCTCAATGCTTCTGGTGGACCTGGCGGGAGTCGAACCCGCGTCCAGAACACTTTTCTCTTTGCTTCATACAGCAATAACTTTTACTTAACTGCCTCTGTGTGTTTGCCTTTTAGGCTTTTCTTTAGAAGTTTAAACCAAAGTTCTTTAACCTTTGAAAGATTATGTTGCACTTCAGCTTTGTTAAGTTTTATTACTAATTTTTTAACTTTCATAACATTCTCCTTTCGAGACTGTGATAACTATTTATACAGTTTACTTGTTTGCAAGAGGATTGTCAATAGCCTTTTGAATCTTTTGGTCAACCTCACGCTTTAGTGTTTCCACTTCACGATTTATTTCTCTACGGGCTGATGTAAATTCTGAATTAATTTCTTTACGAGTTTGTTCCATATCTTTACGAATAGTAGCGGCTTCGCTTCTTGCTCTTTCCAAATCTTCACGAACTGCTTTACGCATATCACGCATTTCACCTTCAGTTTCACGTTGTGCATTTTTAACACTACGCTCTACTTGTTCTGTTACACTTTCGTTACGACGGATATCATTCTTTAAGTCAGTTTTAATATCACGTGTATAATCTGAAGTTTTACTGCTGTTTTCTTCAATAACTGCTAGTCGCTTGTCAAAGCCACTTAGGTCAGGTGCAGAATACTCAGCAATCTTTTTCTTCATACTTTGATAGTCTTTATAAACTTCAAAAGCTCCATACAATCCGCCCAATGTTGATGATACAATAGTAAATGCTACCATTAGTTTTGCAGGTGTGAATTCATAGCCACCAATACTAATAACAGTATCTTTACTGGCATACTTTTTTGTGGCTGCTTCTAGTTCATCAACCTTTTCATCTAAATTTTTAATTTCTTCTGTCATTTTATTTTCCTTTATATTGTTGGTCTATCATCTCTTGATGTAGTCTATCACTTGACAATACTCTTAACGCTCTGGCGTTATCAACTGTTCTTTGATTTTTATAAATTTCTTTTGGTGCGTAGAAAGACGCATCCTTTAATGTAAACAATGAATATGCATCATACCCTGCAGGTTGTGTTGCCAGTGTTGCTAATGTCACACCACTAGCCAACTCATTTTGTTGTACATTTTTATTTACTGTTGTGGGCTTTTCTTCAGTAGTAGCACTTAATTGCGTTGTTGATTTCTGTTCGGTAAGATTTAACATGCCAGGCTTTAGTCCCAGTTTATTAGTGTTAGCATCAGTAGAATCCACACTAGCAACTTGTTGTACATTTAATGAATTATTATCAGATTTCAAAACTAATTTACTTGATTCAGTATTGTATGTTTCTGTATTAGTAAATTGTTGAGTAACGTTAGGTTGTAATAACGCAAATTTAACTTCTTGACTAGTTACAGTAAAATCTTGTTGTGTCTGTTTGATGCCATCAAATAAATTTATTGAACTAGTTGAAATGGTTGTTGATTCAAATGTAGTTTTTTGCTCAGTTTGTTTTAATGAGTTAGAACTTGTAGTAGCTATAACCATAGTTGAATCAAATGTTTGTGGGCCAATCATTGATTTAACTACTGAGGTAGACCCAGGAGTAGGTGCCATATTTGGCAAATTAAAACCAATTTCTTGATTTTGAGATTTGGTAGTTTTAGTTGTATCATTATTACTAGTAATGGACATACTATTATTAGCACTTTGTGTTATTATGTTGTTCGCAAAATTAAGTGCTTGGTCATTGGTTTGTTGCATTGCTTGTTGTGCTTGTTGTTCTGCTTGCTGTACAACTGTTTTTTCAGTAGCAGTAATACGTGCTTGTTGATTTTGAATCATTGAAACAATTTGCATAACATTAGGTCCTCCACTAGAATTATCATTAGGTGAAGATTGTTTACCACTAGCTACTTCGCCGACCTTAGGTTGTGGATTATTTGCTGTGGGACTAGCCGATACTATAGCAGTACCTGGAGGTAGTTGTTGGCCTTGGCTTTGTTGCTGTTGCTGATTCTGCGGTCCTTGTTGAGGTTGCAATTGCAAAGGCTGACCTTGTTGTACCGATGCTATAGCATTTGGATCAACAACAACACCACTAGTAATTGAACCGGGCGTTATGGGAGCCATAGTACTTGCTGTTACTGTGGCCGGTTCAGTATAACCGGTAGTTGCATAATCTGTTGTGTTTGTGCCAGATAATTTAGCAATGGCTTCTGTAAACCCTGAACATTTACTACTTGAATATGGGTTAGATGTACAAGGGTCAGGTGTAACGATTAGTTTACTATACATATTGTATACAGAACCAGCACCTTGAACACTGGCACTGAAACCAAAGTTGCTCATCAAATTAGTATTAGTTGAGTCAGGAAACAAATATTGATATGCCATTGATTGGGCACCAGTGTTTGATGCGCTAAAGTTGTAGGCTTGCGAATACAATGATTGATTACTACTATTTCTAATATCAACTTTAACTGAGGCAAATGGTGAAATTGTTTTCCACCAACTACATGAACCATCTTGATTAGTAGCAGTACACTCTGTTGAGCCGGGGCCTAAATTATATGTAAATCCATATTTAAAACCATGCAATGCTAAACCACTACCACTGTTTGATAATGCAGTAGCAATAGGGAATGTGTTATCCAATGGATTTCCTTGAGTAGCAGTACCTGTTGGGTGCGGAACAATATTGATACTAGTTAGTAAATCATTATATCCTGTACAATTAGGTGAGCTAGCAGGATTGCGGCTACAAGGGTCAACATAATATTGTAGTGTTAGTTTGCTATCTCTAACTCTTGGGCCATAAAACCCTGCCCAAAACCTATCATCTTTACCAGTCCAACTTGCTGTGATACTACCTAACTCAGACACTTGGTATGGATTAGCAAAATAGCGTGTAAGTGATACCTTATCAAAATTACCATCATTATTCATGTTGCTTAAATCAAATGATTGTGTATCAATTACACTTCCTAGATTATTTTTTACTGAAACCGAACCTGTTAAAGGTCCTGTATTTTGTCCACCGTTATTTACTAAGGCTGACGCAGTATAACCACTGATTCTAATTCCCGTAGATTCAAACAACGCATTAGTTATAGCAATAGTCTGACTTGCTGTTGACCAGCCATATGAAAATCTAATAGTGTTAGTATCTGTGTTCATTACAGCAGTTGGACCACCTGAACAGCATTGACCTACTGTCGAACTGTTACCATAACCAATGCCTGTCCAACCATTCATTGATAATAAATTGCCGGTACTGCTTGTAGCTGTGGTTGTATTATTAGTACCCACAACCACATTGTTAGGATCCATAGATACAACTGGACTTATTACCCCAGTTGTTAAATCTATGTTTTGAGCTATAGCGTTAGAATAACTTAAATGCAATAGCACCAAGCAAAGCGCCGAGACCAATGTTCTTAATATTGTCATTCTTGTCCTCTTTTTCTATTTTAGGTATCTTGTCACTATTTTCTTCCCATGCAGCCTTAGCCTGCTCACCAATTTTACCTTCGTATGGGCATGGTGTACCTGCTGCCATCATAGCATCAAATACTCTGCGGTCTTGACACATAGTAGCAACTGCGGCTACTTTCATTCCCATGTCATAAAGAGTCTTAGAAAGTTTTAAACGTTCACAATTCATATCACGAACGGTGCCACCACTGCTTACACCAAAAATTTGTGTTTGAACTGCACCACTAGTACCAGTACT
>Ga0209401_1001464_pt1 | contig 15655 bp, 1 predicted proteins | sample M_140807_MF_Meta_FD_187318 | JGI IMG/M metagenome (GOLD analysis project Ga0209401, IMG submission 187318) | Freshwater microbial communities from Lake Montjoie, Canada to study carbon cycling - M_140807_MF_MetaG (SPAdes) (version 2) | ecosystem: Environmental > Aquatic > Freshwater > Lake...
GTGTTGGAGCCGCTGCCAACGGTTGTGACTCTATCGTAACATTGACCGTAACACCCGCCGGTCCAAACATCGCCACCAGCATCGGTGCCGTGTCTGGTTGTATCGGTGATACCGTTACCGTACCTGTGACCATTAACATGGCCTCTGGTATCAGCACTGCTGCCATTTCCATGGCCATTGGTTACGATCCCACCAAACTTCAGTGTATCTCCTCGGTAACCTCCCTGAACTCCAATATTTCTGCAGGTTTTCTTTCCAACTGCGGTGTTTTCAGCGGCGCTTCCCAGTTCCGGGCCGCTTGGTTCAACTTGACCCCTGTGGCCTTCAACGGACTCATGTTCAATGTCCGTTTCAAAATTCTTGCTGCGGGTACACACAGTCTCCAATGGGATTTGGCTACACCCGGCAATTGCGAATACGCGGATGAACTTGCCGACGTGATCCCCAACACCACTTGGAACAACGGAACTGTTTCGTTGGCATCAGGTTGCGCACCTCCTTGTACGGTGACCGCTTCCATTACAGCTGCCGGTAACACTACTTTCTGTCAAGGAGGTTCAGTTGTCCTCAATGCCAACACCGGTGCAGGCCTGACCTACCAATGGCGCAACAACGGCAACAACATTGCCGGGGCCACCAACGCCTCTTACACGGCTACTACCGCCGGTGCTTATTCCGTTGTCGTTAATAGCAGTCCAACTTGTTCTGCAACTTCTGCAGCAACCAATGTGACCGTCAACAACCCATCGACCGCAGCCATTAGCGCTTCGATTTGTCAAGGGCAGTCCTACGCCTTCGGTACACAAAACCTAACAGCTGCCGGTACTTACAATCGTACCGTCACCGCCGCCAACGGTTGTGACTCTGTCATTACCCTGACCCTTTCCGTTCGACCTAACGCAACTTCGGCCATCAGCGCTTCGATTTGTCAAGGGCAGACCTACGCCTTCGGTTCACAAAACCTAACAGCTGCCGGTACTTACAATCGTACCGTCACCGCCGCCAACGGTTGTGACTCTGTTATTACCCTGACCCTTTCCGTTCGACCTAACGCAACTTCGGCCATCAGCGCTTCGATTTGTCAAGGGCAGACCTACGCCTTCGGTTCACAAAACCTAACTGCTGCCGGTACTTACAATCGTACCGTCACCGCCGCCAACGGTTGTGACTCTGTCATTACCCTGACCCTTTCCGTTCGACCTAACGCAACTTCGGCCATCAGCGCTTCGATTTGTCAAGGACAAAGTTTTGTATGTGGTAATTCGACCTTCAACAGCGCAGGTGTCTATACAGTCGTTCTTCAAGCCGCTAATGGTTGTGATTCCGTTATAACATTAACCTTGGGTGTGTTGCCCAATGCTACAGCATCCATCAACGCTTCGATTTGTCTAGGGCAGACCTACGCCTTCGGTTCTCAATCGCTTACAGCGGCGGGTACCTACACTCGGACCGTGACCGCGGCCAATGGCTGTGACTCTGTTATCACCCTGACATTAACCACCACGACTTGCCAAATCCAAACCTCCCTTGGTTCGGTAACCGGTTGTGTTGGTGATACCGTTTATGTGCCGGTAACCATCCAAAATGGTGTCGGTATTGCATCCATCTCGATGGCCATCGGATACGATCCATCCAAGTTGGCTTGTATTAGCTCAGCAACCAACGTCAATCCCCTTATCTCCGCCAGCCTGCTTACCAACTGCGGAGTCTTCAGCGGTGCTTCCCAGTTCCGCGCCGCCTGGTTTGACCTCAATCCCGTTAACCTCAACGGAACACTCTTCCAAATTGGCTTTGTCGTCCTCGCACCCGGTACCCACACCCTGGCTTGGGATCTTGCAACACCCGGGAATTGCGAATACACCGATGCTCAAGCGGATATTATCGCTAATACAGCGTGGAACAATGGTTCCGTCAGCCTCGGTAGTAATTGCTGCAGCATTTTTGCCAGCATTACCACCGCAGGAAGCTTGACCATCTGCCAAGGCGCATCGGTTACACTTCAAGCCAACACCGGTGCAAACTTCACCTACCAGTGGAGACTCAACGGTGCCGTTATTCCAGGTGCTACCAACCCCACCTTTACTGCGAATGCCGCCGGTAATTACACCGTAACCCTTTCGAATACCGCTAACTGCTCCTTTACTTCGGCTCCTGCAACCGTAGTGGTCAACCCTCTGCCGACCGTTACGATTAGCGCTTCCGGTAACACCACCGTCTGCCAAGGCAGTGCTGTTAGTTTGAATCCTGGATCCGGTACTTCGTACGCTTCCTACCAATGGAACCTCAACGGCGCTCCTATCGCAGCAGCTACAACCGCAACCTTCTCAGCAACTTCCACAGGTTCCTACAGCCTTACCGTTACAGACGCCAACGGCTGCAGTGCAACTTCCAACACTGTTTCGGTAACAATTCGTGAACTACCCGTGGCAACCATCACCGGTAACGCATCCATTTGCCAAGGCGGTAACACCATCTTGAGCGCTAACACCGGAACCGGACGTACCTACCAATGGAAACGGAACAGCGTTAACATTATCGGTGCAACCACGGCTAATTACACCGCCATCACCGCCGGCACTTACACGGTTACCGTAACCAGCAACGGTTGTTCGGCAACTTCCAACGCCATAACGGTGACCGTTAACAACTTGCCGACTGTATCCGTATCAGCTACTGGATCAACCACCTTCTGTCCTGGAGGTTCGGTCGTCCTTACCGCTAGTACCGATCCTTCCAACACAATACAATGGCGTAGAAACGGAGTCAATATCACCGGTGCAACAGGAATTTCCTACACCGCTTCTGATTCCGGCAACTACACCGTACGCGTTACATCTCCCGCAGGCTGTTCCGCAAATTCGAACGGAACATCGATTATTCTCCTGCCCAATGCTACAGCATCCATCAGCGCTTCGATTTGTCTAGGGCAGACCTACGCCTTCGGTTCTCAATCGCTTACAGCGGCGGGTACCTACACTCGGACCGTGACCGCGGCCAATGGCTGTGACTCTGTTATCACCCTGACATTAACCACCACGACTTGCCAAATCCAAACCTCCCTTGGTTCGGTAACCGGTTGTGTTGGTGATACCGTTTATGTGCCGGTAACCATCCAAAATGGTGTCGGTATTGCATCCATCTCGATGGCCATCGGATACGATCCATCCAAGTTGGCTTGTATTAGCTCAGCAACCAACGTCAATCCCCTTATCTCCGCCAGCCTGCTTACCAACTGCGGAGTCTTCAGCGGTGCTTCCCAGTTCCGCGCCGCCTGGTTTGACCTCAATCCCGTTAACCTCAACGGAACACTCTTCCAAATTGGCTTTGTCGTCCTCGCACCCGGTACCCACACCCTGGCTTGGGATCTTGCAACACCCGGGAATTGCGAATACACCGATGCTCAAGCGGATATTATCGCTAATACAGCGTGGAACAATGGTTCCGTCAGCCTCGGTAGTAATTGCTGCAGCATTTTTGCCAGCATTACCACCGCAGGAAGCTTGACCATCTGCCAAGGCGCATCGGTTACACTTCAAGCCAACACCGGTGCAAACTTCACCTACCAGTGGAGACTCAACGGTGCCGTTATTCCAGGTGCTACCAACCCCACCTTTACTGCGAATGCCGCCGGTAATTACACCGTAACCCTTTCGAATACCGCTAACTGCTCCTTTACTTCGGCTCCTGCAACCGTAGTGGTCAACCCTCTGCCGACCGTTACGATTAGCGCTTCCGGTAACACCACCGTCTGCCAAGGCAGTGCTGTTAGTTTGAATCCTGGATCCGGTACTTCGTACGCTTCCTACCAATGGAACCTCAACGGCGCTCCTATCGCAGCAGCTACAACCGCAACCTTCTCAGCAACTTCCACAGGTTCCTACAGCCTTACCGTTACAGACGCCAACGGCTGCAGTGCAACTTCCAACACTGTTTCGGTAACAATTCGTGAACTACCCGTGGCAACCATCACCGGTAACGCATCCATTTGCCAAGGCGGTAACACCATCTTGAGCGCTAACACCGGAACCGGACGTACCTACCAATGGAAACGGAACAGCGTTAACATTATCGGTGCAACCACGGCTAATTACACCGCCATCACCGCCGGCACTTACACGGTTACCGTAACCAGCAACGGTTGTTCGGCAACTTCCAACGCCATAACGGTGACCGTTAACAACTTGCCGACTGTATCCGTATCAGCTACTGGATCAACCACCTTCTGTCCTGGAGGTTCGGTCGTCCTTACCGCTAGTACCGATCCTTCCAACACAATACAATGGCGTAGAAACGGAGTCAATATCACCGGTGCAACAGGAATTTCCTACACCGCTTCTGATTCCGGCAACTACACCGTACGCGTTACATCTCCCGCAGGCTGTTCCGCAAATTCTAATGGTATCCAGGTAAGCCCTGAAACAAATCCAACAGCCACCATTTCAGCTTCCGGGTCGCTGAACCTATGCCCAGGAGGTAACATACTACTTACCGCGAATGCTGGCTCTGGCTTGACGTACCAATGGTCTCTCAATGGAAATGCTCTAACTGGCGCTACCAACATTACCTATACCGCTACATTAGCGGGATTTTACACAGTAAACGTCACGAACACCAATGGTTGTTCTTCGCAATCAAGCCCAGTGAGCATACTTCAAGTTTCAGCACCGAACGCGCCTGTATTGTCTGCAAATGCGAACAATTTCTGCCCCGGCGATAGCATTGATCTTACCGCAACACCTGCTAGCAGTTTATTGACCTATACGTGGTTCAAAAATGGGCAACCCGTGAACGGCCCTTACGGTGCCGGTGTATCTGGTATATCAGGTAGCAGCTTCAGGGTTGGAGAAGCAGGCTCCTACACCGTTCAGACTAGGAATAGCAATCAATGCCAAAGCACCCTATCCAACAGTGTTTCAGTTTCGGTTCTCTCGAACGCTCTACCGGTCATTTCACAACAACCCGGAAACAATACTGTCAATATTGGCGACACCGCCGTTTTCTCCGTCGTCGCATCCAACTTTAACACTATTATCTGGCAATTCCAGCCATCAAATTCCAACATTTGGATCAATGCAGTTAGTGGAACTGGTAGCCCATACCTAAACCCAAACACGACTCAACTTAAGGTTACTGCATCAAGTCCAAGCCTTAACGGATATCGTTATCGTGCCATCATAAGTGGGGTAAGCCGCTGTGTGCAAGACATAACGTCCGCTACAGCGAGTTTAACTGTGAATCAACCACTGACTACGACCCTTACAATTGCCAACATTAATCGTTGTCAAACTTCAGCGAACGACACCATCTTGGTAGACGTTCGGTCAAACCGATTTAACCAAGTAGCAATTGCGCAGTTTGCTATTCAAAAACCTGCCGCATTTACCTTCCTTGGCATCGTTGATCGGAATCCTTCACTGTTTACCTTGAATACCCAAACACAAGCAAATAACATATCCATTAGCGGATTTGGGTCAACTGCCGTAACTCTGCCTTCCAACAGCCTACTCTTCAAGCTCAGATTGGTGGTACCCGCCGGAAGCAACGGAAATGAAACCATTGAATGGATCAACAGCCAAACACTTGTGTCCGACGCCTTGCAAGGAGTATGGTCAACTACATTGGTAAATGGCTCTGTTAATACAGGTGCCGCGCCCGTTAGTCTCACTAGTGCAACCATTTGTCAGGGCCAAAGTTTCGTCTTTGGTAACCAAAATCTTTTAAGTGCAGGCACTTATTCCAGAACCATCTCATCATCCAATGGCTGTGATTCCGTTGTTACCTTGACCTTGAACGTACTACCTTCCAGCACCACATCGCTAACAGCGTCCATTTGCCAAGGTCAATCCTACCATTTTGGCGCGCAACTTTTAACAACGGCTGGAACTTACACTCGCTTATTGACAGCAGCGAATGGCTGCGACTCTCTCGTAACCCTGACGTTGAGCATAAGAGAAACATCCACCGCGAGTTTGAGCGCCTCGATTTGCCAAGGACAGACATTTGCCTTCGGCAACCAAAACCTTGCTGCATCCGGAGTTTACAGTCGCACACTCACGGCAAGCAACGGTTGTGATTCGCTAGTAACCCTTACCTTAACAGTAAATATTGGAGGTTCTAGCACGATCAATGCCTCTATTTGTCAAGGACAATCCTATACCTTCGGCTCTCAGAATTTGGTTACGCCTGGAACCTACCAAACAACCTTAACCGCAGTGAATGGTTGTGATTCTATTGTTACATTGAATCTTCTTGTGACCGGTTTACCAGCTAGACCCACCTTGACATCATCCTCAAGCAGCGCCTGTCAAGGGGATTCTATTATACTTATCGCAGTTCCTAATAGCAGTTTCTTGAGGTATCGTTGGTTCTTGAACGGCATTCCCGTTTCTGGTGCTGCCGGTCAAGGAATACTGGGTGGAAGTGCGGGTGGTTCAAGGCTTGTCGTTTCAACTGGAGGCACTTACACAGTTACAGTTGAAAACAACAGCGGCTGTTCCAGCCAAGCATCTCTTGGTCGAACCCTATCCTTCAACGCTCTTCCAACCATTACTCAGCAGCCCACAGCCGCAACGGTGAGCCTCGGAGCTTCGGCTAGCTTCAGCGCAAATACATCAGGAGCCACCCTATTTGCTTGGGAGTATCGGATCAACCCGAACGGTGCTTGGATTGCAATTAACAGCGGCCAAGGTATTTATATTGGATTTACCACATCAAACCTCACGGTTAATGCTCTATCCAATGCCTTCAATGGCTATCAATTCCGTGTTAAAGCAAAGAATTCATCGTGCACAAACGAGGCGATTTCCAATCCTGCTACACTGACCGTTATACCGGGCGCTCCAATTAACCTAACCATTGGAAACGCGAACGGATGTTCTAACCAGAATAGCACATTGCACATTCCAATCACAAGCGGGTCACTTAACAATTTAGCCTTAATTGATGCATCCATTGCCTTGGGGAACAACCTTTCGTTTGTTGGTGTTGATAGTATTCATCCGTCAATAACCAACCTAAGTGTTGTCCAAAACGGTCAGTCGGTCAATTTCTCTTGGTTTGGGGTAAGTAGAGTAAATCTGCCGATGAACTCAAGGTTATTCCGTTTGAATCTTCAAGCCTCGGCCTCCGACAGCATTCGGTGGGTTAATGCCGGATTCTACGATGAATATCAAGGAACCTACACGACCAATCTAGTAAATGGCGCTGTTGTCGTAAACACCGGATCTACCATCGCATTCCAAAACGTCCAATCCTCAGCTTGTCAGGGCTCAACCAATAGTATTGCTCTATCGGCAACTCCTGCTGGCGGAACATTCTCTGGTACGGGCGTAAGCGGCAATAGCTTTAATCCAACTGGTCTCAGTGTAGGTTTCTACAACGTAACCTATACCTACACTCATCCAGGGACAGGTTGCGTCTCGATAGCGAATACCAGCATCGAAATCGCCGCCCCACCTACAGGTACAGTTAGCGCCAACCAGACTATCTGCCAAGGGCAAAACGCGAGTTTGCAGGCAACAGGAGGTCAATCGTATCTCTGGACCAATGGTCAAGGAACAACTCTGGGTACAAATGCTGTATTGTCCGTTAACCCAAGTTCAACGACTGATTATTTCGTTCGAATAAGCAATGCAAATGGTTGCTCCGTGGATTTGACAACGAGGGTAACCGTGAATCAAATCTCACCCGTTACAATTTCGAACGGTGATACCATTCGCCTTTGCATTGGAAGTTCTGCAACCTTGCAAGCTAGCGGCGGATATAGCTCCTACCAGTGGTTCCCGGTCTATGCAATTTCTAATAATGCTGTTGCAAATCCAGTCATTACGCCACGGAGAAACGAAACGTACACCGTTTTTGCAACCAATACCAATGGTTGTGTAACATCGAAACAAGTCGTGGTTATTGTTAGTCCCCTCCCAGCAGTTGACGCAGGTAACGACGCTGTTTACTGTGGCGGAAGTTCCCTAAGCCTACAGGCAACCGGAGCAGGAAATAACGGCACTTACAATTGGAATAACGGTAGCAACAACGCCATTACCAGCGTCAGTCCGTCAGTCACTACAACCTATTATGTTTCTGGAACAAACAGCAATGGTTGTTCCAATACTGATTCTGTTAAGGTGTATGTGCCAAAAGTCTATGCTGGAAATAATCGAACCGTTTGTGCCGGAGATGCCGTGAACCTCCTCGCAACGATGTTAGATTACCCTGCCAATTTCCCTAATCCAGAAATAACATGGTATCGTATCAACAATGGGGTACCAGATAGTATTGGAAACAGCCTTGCCTTAAGTGCCTCGATCAACGTTACATCAGAAATTGTTATAACGGTCGGACTGAACAATGGTAATTGTTTTGTTTCGGATACACTTTTGGTGACGGTTGCACCCACTCCAGTGGTAGCGATAGGAGGAAATAGCAACATCAGTACGGCCCCTTCATCAACCGTACCCCTGAGTGTGAGTATCACAGGCGCGAGCAATAGTCGTACAATAGCTTGGAGCATCCTAGGCACTACAACTCAGGGAACCGGAACATTAAGTTCCACAACATCGCTTAACCCCGTGTACACTGCACCAGCCGTTTCCACTCTGTCAACGATTCAGTTAATCGTTCGTGTTTCCAACCCCAACGGTTGTGGTTCGAGCGATACCGTCACAATCAGCATCAATCCGGCCCTTCAAGGCAAAACACTCAGTGGTAGCCTCCGATACGATAATACCTCGGGTACACCTGTTAATGATGCCCGAATCAAATTAGTTGATGCCCAAAACCAGGTAATCACAGCTGAAGTAAACAGTCAAGGTGTTTATTTCTTCCCCAACTTGGCGAACGGAACATATTCAGTAAGCATCGACACAATACGCAAAACATCGGGAGGTGTTACTTCGGCCGACGTAACCATGATCAATAATTACCGGTTGAACAGAGCTACTTCTCCCCTTGCTATTGGTACGCCTTCGGCTAATCTGCGCTTGCGTGCTGCCGATGTTTCAACCAGCAACGGAACTTCCTCCACAGCAGGAGCAGACTCGATCACCATTCAGGATGCACAGGCTGCTCAACGCAAAGCTGGTAACCTAACCACGAACAATTTCAGCTTTGAACTGGCCTCACCACAGCGGATTTGGGCGGTTTCTGCCAATGCAGCAACCGTCAACATCAACGGAAGCGATGTTAACCTCGACCTCAACACGGTAAGCTACGGCGATGTAAACGGATCGTTCTCTCCAGTACTTCGCTTGAATTCATCCCTACAAGCCGAAAACACGGGGATCGTTTCATCCGAACCTGGCGTTCAAATGAACTATCCAATTCGTGCAGGTCAATCCATGGAACTAGCTTCTTGGCAGATGACCTTCCGCGTTCGAGATGGATACCGGGTTAAACATGCCCAAATGAACGGCGATGCGAGCAGCGTCCTGGTAAACCAGCAAGGCCAACAGGTCACCATGATCTGGTTTGCCGAGAGCGGCACTCCTGTTCAATTACAGAACAACGAAAACATCGTGAACATTGCCTTTGTGAAAGAAGATGCCGGAGCTTGGAAAGACCCCATCACGGATCCAACATTCACCGACGTCGAATTCAACGATGCTTTTGCGGTGACATACTTGCAGCCAAGAATTAACCTGCCGAGTCTTACCCAGAAGGGAGCTGTCATGGTCGCTATTTACCCAAATCCTGTGACCGAAAATCAAAACCTACATCTGAATTTGAATTCACCACAGGGAGGCAATTTAACCTGTCACATTCATGATGTTTCGGGCCGATTGGTGAATACGGTTTCGAGAACGATTTTGAGCGGTTCCCAATCAATTCTAGTGGATATGTCAGGTCTTGCTGCAGGAACCTACCAAATGGTTTGGACCCTTGACGCGGATCGTTTGACCCAATCGGGTACTCAAAAATTGACCATCGTCAAATAAAAGTTGATCGTCTTCTAACAGCGTTCTTTCTTAGGAAGGAACGCTGTTTTTTTTTAACCTTTTTTATTTAAAATAGAAATCCTAATTTTGTGAATTGACTTTGTTCCAAAAGCACCTGTTTAACATTAAAAAAACATGAGGAACCTGGCTACTGCTTTCCTGTTCATGGCCTGCCTTTTGGGGTTCTATTAAATCTTATTCCCAAACCAGCCCCAACGCTACCAACCGACAAATCGTCTTGCAAGGATTTTGGTGGGACTATTGGAACAACAACTACCCGAATGGTTGGGCGAATTACCTGGCCGTCCTCGCACCACGCTTGAAAGAAATCGGCATCGATGCTGTTTGGATTCCGCCCAATGTAAAGAACAACAGCCCATCCAGTGTTGGTTATGCGCCTTTTGACCACTACGACCTGGGAGATAAATTCCAAAAAGGAAATCTCAAAACACGGATGGGTGACAAGGATGAATTGCTTCGAATGGTGGCAGTCCTCAAGGCCAATGGTCTTGATGTTATTCAAGATTTGGTATTAAATCACCTAACCAACGCTGGTAGCAATACCGGGGCCGGCGGTCAAGATCCTGCCGCCATGGACGATGGGCAGACCAATCGCTACAAGAATTTTCGCTATGTGAGTTATGTTACTCCCGCTGATAACGAAACCACTTCGCAGTATTTATCCCGTTCAGGCCGCTTTCCCAAAAATTGGCAAAATTTTTATCCGAACCCTTCAAACGCCTGCTGCACCAACGATATCAATTCGCCTTTTTGGGGGCCTGATTTTTCGTATGAAAGTAACTCAAGCGGCCTAAGCAGTAACGCCGTTTTTAACCCACCTCAAGGTTCTAATTATGTTCGCGACCAGATGCGTTCATGGCTTATTTGGTATAAGAAGCAATGCGGCTGGGACGGGGTTCGGCTGGACGCGGTAAAACACTTCCCTAATTATGTTACCGAAGATTTTCTTTGGAATCTTCAAAACAGTGCTGGTTGGGCGAGTGTTGGGAATCAAATGTTTGCAGTCGGTGAATGGGTTGGCGGAGCCGGTGACCTGGACGCTTGGACCAACGCAGTCCAAAATCGAGCCGGAACCTTTGATTTTGCCCTTCGCAACGCTATAACCGGTTTGGTTCAGGGACAAGGCCAATTTAATTTGGGAACTGCGCCCTCGTATCAACAATCCAACCGTGGTCGAACGGTGCCCTTTGTGAATAACCACGACACCTTCAGACCCCAGCTTAACGCCCAAGGGAATTACAGTGGTTGGAACACCGGTCAACAACTCGGACCCCACGTGGATCCCTACGATGTTCGTAGCTCCGTGGCCCATGCATTGGCTCTATCGGTGGACGGGGCTCCCCAGATTTTTTTTGAGGACTTGTTTGACATCGGTCAAAACGGTAACCGTTGGAACCACCAGCCTACCTCAACGAGCGGTTTACCTGTCCGCAGTGATATTGCCAATCTTATTTGGTGTCATCAAAACTTGAACTTCAAAGCCGGTGCCTACCTAGTGCGTTGGCAAGCACCCGATGCCTTGGTTATTGAACGACAAGGCAAGGCCTTGATCGCCATGAACGACCAATGGACTGCATGGCAAAACTTAACCGGGGTCCAAACCTCATGGACGGATGGAACCGTGTTAATGGATTACTCCGGCGCCAATTCAGGACAAGTCACCGTGTACGGGGGCGGAAAAGTCAATATTGGCATCCCGCCCTGCGATGGAAGCGCCCCTGCCGGACGAAAAGGGTATAGTGTTTGGGCACCCGTTGGTTCTGCCGCCCAACCCTATACGAGGCCCGTTCAAAAAACCACCCAAGAATGGGAAATGGACCATGATTTGGGTGATTCTCATGCTTCAAGTTTACAGCAAGGCGGCAGAACCCCGCAACAAAGCTTGGCGTGCCGAGTCGTTGGGAGGATTTTTTGCCAGAAAGACAGTACCGCCAGCGTTAACGTATTCCTTGAAGATTCTCTTTCTAACGTTCAACTAGACATTTTAGACCAAAATTGCCAAGTTTATGGTCAATTTTCGATAGGGAACGGTCAAACCATTGCCTTTCTCCCTAACCAGACCGGTTGGTTTACCCTTCGATACCGCAACCTCCAATCATCGCAAGCTGCTCAAAAAGCTTGGATCAAGGTAACCTACACGGCGCCACAAGTGGCAGCCGTTCAATCAACCAAAAACCTTTGCAGTTGCCTGGGTTCTGGAAATGTGAACTTCACTGTTGTGTACGGGAATACTGCCCAAAACCCACTCAACCAACAATCTCTTAGTCTTCAATTGGGTAATGTGACAGTTTGGAACGGCCGTACAGGAAGCAATGGGCAGATATCCGCCCCAGCAGTTATGGCCGGAGCCTACCAAATCCATTGGATAGACTCCCTGCCATGGGGAGGCGTCAATGCCGCCGATGCCTTGGCCATCAACCGCCATTTTGGAGCCACCAACCTTTTAACCGGTCTTTACCTAAAAGCAGCGGATGTGAACGGCACTGGATCCGTCAATTCCACCGATGCCCTGCTAGTTAACAGACGATTTACAGGGTTGTTAACCTCTTTTCCTGTAGGAAACTGGGTTTTTGACAGGAAAAATCTGACCGTTTCTTCTGGTTCTAACTCAGGAAACAGCATAGGGCTTTGTGTTGGCGATGTGAACGGAACACACCAACCATAGGGTACGTCGCTAAGCAGATTTCCATCCAATCAAGGCGTTGATGGCCCTTCATTGGAATTCTTATAATTTTCTCGAGTTGTACCAAAATGAAGGGGTTTTAATTACCTTTACAAGGATTACCATGCCGAAAACCCATTAAATACGCTCAAATAGACCTTTCTACCGCTCCCTAATTTTTGATTTATGCTGCGTAAAACCTACTTTTCGTCGATTTTTTTCCTTTTTGTGAGCCTTCTTCTGGCACGAACTGCTCTTGCCCAGAATGTGACCGCCACCATTGGAAACTACAACTCAGCGAACTGTGCTGTGGGAGATACCATTGTTCTTCCCATCACGGCGACCATGGCATCCGGCATAACTACTTCCGCCATATCCTTGGCCATTGACTACGATACCACCAAACTGCAATGCATTAGTTCGGTAACCAGTCTCAATGCAGCTATCAGCGCTGGCTTCTTGAGTAATTGTGGTAATTTTTCGAACCTTACCGCGAATTCACCCTACTCATCAACGACCCGACGTCAATTTAGAGCGGCTTGGTTTGCATTGAACCCTGTTGCGGTAAATGGTCTCATGTTTAACCTTCGTTTTAGGGTGTTGGCCACAGGGAATACGGCCATCAATTGGGATATCGCGACACCGGGCAATTGTGAATTTGCTGACGAATTTGCCGATGTAATACCCAATGTGTCCTTTGTAAATTCGACCATCACCTGCGGTTCATCCGGACCTCCACCTTGTACTCCTCCTTCAGCCACTATAACGGCAGCTAGTTCAACATCGTTCTGCCAAGGCGGATCTGTGGTTCTAAACGCTAATACTGGCACAGGATTAACCTATCAATGGAGAGAAAACGGAAATAATATTATCGGAGCAACCAACTCTTCCTTTACAGCAACCACCTCAGGAGCCTACAGTGTTGTTGTATCTAATTCCCCAACTTGTTCCGCCATTTCAACGGTCACATCTACTACAGTGACCCCTAACAATACAATTTCTTTGAACACTGGGGTCGGCACAAACACCCAAACTCTAACCGTTAATACCCCCATATCCACCATATCCTACTCAACATCAGGGGCTACAGGTGCAACATTCGCAGGATTACCAAACGGTGTAAACGGCACATGGGCCTCGAATACAGCAACGATCACCGGAACTCCAACTGTGACCGGCACCTTTAATTACACCGTGACCATGACAGGTGGATGTACAGGAGGCACAAATACAGCCTCGGGATCCTTAACAATTCAAAACCCGGCATGTGTTCCTCCCGCTGCAACGATAGCGGCAGGAGGTCCGACAACATTCTGTCCGGGAGGTTCGGTCGTCCTCAACGCAAATACCGGTACGGGTTTGACCTATCAATGGAGAAACAACGGCTTGAATATTGTTGGTGCTACCAACGCTTCGTATACAGCAACCGCCGCAGGGTCATACAGCGTTGTTGTTTTAAACAGTCCAACCTGTTCGACAACAGCTAGCGCAGTAGCTGTATCAGTATCTCAAAACAACACAATCAACCTGAGTTCTGGCGTCGGTAGCAATACGCCATCTGTATCCGTAAATAACGCGATCACCAACATCACCTACGCCACAACGGGGGCTACCGGTGCCACCTTTAGCGGATTACCTGCTGGTGTAATCGGAACTTGGACGGCAAATACTGCTACAATTTCTGGGGCACCAACAGCTACAGGAACTTTCAACTATACAGTCACTCTAACAGGAGGTTGTCCCGCAACGGTTAACTCTGCAAGTGGCACAATCACGGTAACCGGCGGTAGCACCGGCAACTTCAATGTCGTTGCAACGATCGGAAGCATTAATAATTCCAATTGCGCAGTCGGTGATACAATCATCTTGCCAGTCTCGGCTATCATGGGCACCAACATTAGCACCTCCGCTATTTCATTGGCCATTGATTACGATTCAACAAAACTCCAGTGCATTGGAACGGTGACAAGCCTAAACCCCGCGATTTCTTCTGGCTTTTTAAGCAATTGTGGATTGTTCTCCAACCTTAACACCAACCCCCCTTTCAACAGTACAACTCGTCGCCAGTTCAGGGCAGCCTGGTTCAACCTGACCCCCGTGACGGTAAACGGCCTCATGTTCAACCTACGATTCCGGGTTCTTGCAACCGGAAATACGACTGTTAAATGGGACCTTGCAACCGGAGGAAGCTGTGAATTTGCGGACGAATTTGCCGATGTTATTCCTAATACATCCTTTGTAAACGCCGATATTACTTGTGGTTCTGCTGGCCCTCCACCCTGTACCCCCCCTACTGCCACCATCACCGCTACCGGATCTACCGCATTCTGCCAAGGCGGTTCGGTTGTCCTTAATGCCAACACCGGTACAGGCCTGACCTACCAGTGGACCCTCAACGGCACCAATATTTCCGGTGCTACCAACGCATCCTACACCGCAACTACCGCCGGTTCCTACACCGTCGTTGTTTTCAACGCCCCTACTTGCTCAACCGTCTCCGCAGCAACCTCCGTAACAGTTACCACCCCACCAAGCGCGGGTACCCTCAGTGGAACCCAAGCCGTTTGCGTGGCCGGTACCACCACCTTTGCTTCAACCGTTTCAGGCGGTAGCTGGTCCAGCAGTGCCACTGGTGTTGCCACCATCAACGCCTCCACCGGTCTTGTTACCGGTGTTGCCGCTGGTACGGCCACCATGACCTACACCGTTGCCGGTACAGGAGGTTGTGCGGATGCCACTGCAACACGCACGGTAACTGTCACCGCAGCCCCATCGGCCGGAACCCTCAGCGGAACCCAGACCGTGTGCGTGGCCGGTACCACCACCTTTGCTTCAACCGTTTCTGGCGGTAGCTGGTCCAGCAGTGCCACCGGCGTTGCCACAATCAATGCCTCCACCGGTCTTGTTACCGGGGTAGCCGCTGGTACGGCCACCATGACCTACACCGTTGTCGGTACCGGCGGTTGTGCCAATGCCACCGCAACACGAACGGTAACTGTCACACCCAGCAACACCATCGCCCTTGGTTCAGCTACCGGCA
>Ga0209401_1001465_pt1 | contig 15642 bp, 13 predicted proteins | sample M_140807_MF_Meta_FD_187318 | JGI IMG/M metagenome (GOLD analysis project Ga0209401, IMG submission 187318) | Freshwater microbial communities from Lake Montjoie, Canada to study carbon cycling - M_140807_MF_MetaG (SPAdes) (version 2) | ecosystem: Environmental > Aquatic > Freshwater > Lake...
TAGGCCCGGGCCTGGGAAGGAAGCTCATCGTAGCCCCGCACGCCGGTCAGGTCGTCCCTCCAGCCAGGGAGGGTCTCGTACACCGGAACCGCCTGCTTCAGGTCGTCGATGTGACTGGGGAAGTGGTTGATGCGCCGACCGTCGATCTCGTAGGCCGAGCAAATCTTCACCTCGTCGAGCCCGGAGAGGACGTCGAGGAGCATGACGGCGAGGCAGTCGACGCCGGAGAGCCGGGCGGTGTAGCGGGCGGCGACGGCATCGAACCATCCGCATCGGCGTGGCCGATTCGTCACCGTGCCGTACTCGTGGCCGCGCTCCCGCAGATGCTCGCCGATGGCGTTGACCTGCTCGGTGGGGAGCGGCCCGCCGCCGACGCGGGTCGAGTAGGCCTTGACGACGCCGATCACGCGCTCGATCCAGCGCCCCGGCACGCCCGATCCGCTCGACACGCCGACGCCGGAAGAATTGCTGCTGGTGACGTACGGAAACGTGCCATGATCGATGTCGAGGAGTGAGCCCTGCGCCCCTTCGAAGAGCAACCGCTTCCCCGCCTCGATCTCGTCGAGGAGGAAGGCGTTCGTGTCGGCGACATGGGGCCGGAGACGCTCGCCGTAAGCTGCATATTCGGCATGGATCCGCCCGGCATCGAGCGGGTCGAGCGTCACCCCGCCGACCTTCCAGCCGGCGAACAGGCCGTTCTTGACGGCGACGATGTGGGCAAGTTTCTCCCGGAAATCGCGCCGGTAGAAGTCGCCGAGGCGGACCGCCAGCGAACGGCCGACCTTGTCGCGGTAGCAGGGGCCGATCCCCCGGCCGGTCGTCCCGATCGCCTCGCCGCTCGACAGACTGCCGTCGAGAAACCGATCCTCGCTGACATGCCAGGGAAAAACGACATGGGCCCGGTCGGAGAGGAGGAGTTTCCGGCCGATCGTAACCCCCCGCTTTTCGAGGCCATCGATTTCGCGGATCACGCTTGCCGGGTCGAGAACGACACCGCCGGTGACGACACAGGTGACGTTGTCCCGGAGAATCCCACTGGGAATGAGCGACAGCTTCCAGGTCTGGCCGCCGGAGACGACCGTGTGGCCGGCGTTGGCCCCCCCCTGGTAGCGGACAACGAGGTCGTGCTCCTCGGTGAGGAGATCGACGAGCTTCCCCTTCGCCTCGTCACCCCATTGCAGACCGATGACGCAGGTGCCGGGCACGGAAGGGGATCCTCTGGGGGGGTGGAAAGAAGGGAGACGGCGAATCTGCCGGAGGCGGCCGCAGCGAGGTCCACCCGTTGTAGAGTCTAGAACCGGGCTCACCCCGGTCAAGCCGCTGGCAGGCTGCGCGAGAGGGCGGAAGAATGGTCGGTCGCGGACGCGATCGGCCCCGTCGTTCTCCCCGGTCCGCGTTTGCCGTCCACCGCCGCGCCCTCATCGACCGCCAGCCCGCCCCCCGATCCGATCCTTCCCCCCGAGCATCCCATCTCCCATGACGAAGCCGAAATCGACCGGCACGGTCCTCCACGTCGGCAGTGGCGACGCGCGGCAGACGCTGGCCGGGTTCCTCCGCGCCCGGCTCGAAGGGGCGAGTTGGTCGCAGATCCAGAAGCTCGTCCGCTCGCGGCACGTCATGATCCACGGCAACATCTGCACCGACGTGGCGCGGCGGCTCCAGGAAGGAGAGGTTGTGAAGGTCCTCCCCGAAGCGGCCGTAGCCCCCCCGCGGGCCGACGACGTCAAGGTCGTCCACCTCGACGACGCCGTCGTCGTCGTCGAAAAACCGGCCGGATTGACCACCACCCGCCATGCCGAGGAACGTGACTGGCCGGCCCGCCGCCGGCAGGTGCAGCCGACCCTCGACGAGCTCCTCCCGGCCGTTGTGCAACGCCACCTCGACGGCCGGTCGCGGCGCGGCCCCGCCCCGCGCCGCGCGCCTCCCCGCGGCGGGTCCGACCGGGAGGGCCCGCGCCGCCTGCCGATGGTCCGGGCCGTCCACCGCATCGACCGCGAAACCAGCGGCTTGCTCGTCTTCGCCCGGACGGTTCCCGCCGAACGGATCCTCGCCGAGCAATTCCGGGCCCACACCACGAAGCGCCGGTACCTCGCAATCTGTATCGGCCGGGTCGAGGCGGGGACGATCATCTCGCATCTCGTTCGCGACCGTGGGGATGGCCGGCGTGGCTCTTCCGATGGCGAGGAGGGGAAACGGTCGGTAACGCATGTCATGCCGGTCGAGCACTTCGGTGACGATTTCACGCTTGTCGAATGCCGGCTGGAGACGGGGCGGACCCACCAAATCCGCATCCACATGGCCGAAAGTGGTCATCCGGTCTGCGGGGAAAAGGTCTATTCGGCACCGCGCGGCAGCGAAGTCGTCGATCGCTCCCAGGCGTTGCGCGTGGCGCTCCACGCGGCCGATCTCGGCTTCGTCCACCCGGTCACCGGGGAAGATTTGCAGTTTTCGAGCCCCCTCCCCGCCGACATCGTCCGCATCATCAAACGGCTCCGCGGGCTCTCCGCCGGCCGTCGCGGCGTGCGGCGGCCACCGGCCGGCCATCCCAACGCACCGGCGGCCGACACCTCCCCCCACCGGGCCGATCACCGGCCGGCCGGACACCCGCCGGCTGACCACCGGCCGGCCGAGCCGGCGCCGGAGCCGGCCGACGATGGCGATGACGACCCTGTCGACGATTGAGCCTTCCACCACCATCGCAGCCCGGCCCCGGCCTCGACCTGGTTCGAAGCGCTGCTCGGCGAGACGGCCCAAGGCGTGGCTCCGGCGGCGTCATCCCCCTCCGCGTGATAGGATCCCCTGGTCGGCCTCCGCCCCGAGAGCGGCAGGTGCGGGGGGGAGCCGGGAACGCCCGGCAAGCCCCGAGCGAAGACGGAATTGCCCCGAGGACCAGGCATGTCGACAGCCGAACGGACGACGATCGATTCCGCCGCCGCTGCGACTGGCGCCGCGGTGCAATCCTCGCTTCCACTGGCGATTCCCGCCGGCGCCGTCCCCCTCCTCCACGACGACGGCATCGACACCATGGTCGACGCCGACTGGGCGTGGGACTCCATCCATCTCGAGGCGGCCGACACCTCGCGGCGCCTCGATCTGGCGGGCCTCCAGAGCACTGTCAAAACTTGGTTTGAGCCAGCCGCCCTCGACGACTTGCTCGGGCCCGCCGAGGGGCATGCGGAGCGTGTGGCGCGGGAATGGCTCGGTGTCGGTGGCAAGCGCTGGCGGCCGTTTCTGGCCGCCGCCGTCCACGCGGCGCTCGTGCCGGGCTCGACCCCGGCCCAGGAAGCCTCGCTTCGCAAGCTCGCGGTGGCCGTGGAATGCTTCCACAAGGCATCGCTTGTCCACGACGACATCGAGGATGGCGATCTCGAGCGTTATGGCGAGCCGACGCTCCCCGGCGCCTACGGCGTTCCGGTGGCGCTCAATGTCGGCGACGTTCTCATCGGCGAAGGCTACCGATTGATCGCCGAATCGGGGCTCGATCCGGCGACGCTCACTGCGGCGGTCCGCGAGGCCTCCCAATCGCAGCGGCAGTTGTGCCGCGGCCAGGGGGAAGAGCTTGCTTGGAGCCGCACGCCCACGACGCTAGCGAGCCGGCAGGCGCTCGAGATCTTCCGGCTCAAGACCGCACCAGCGTTTGACGTCGCCCTCCAACTCGGCAGCCTCTGTGCCGGCCGCGGTAGCGACCTCGCCGAGGTGCTCCGGTCCTTCAGCGAGGCGGTGGGGATCGCCTACCAGATCAAAGACGACCTCGACGATCTCCAGGACGACGCCGGCCTCCTCCCCGGTGCCCAGCCGCGGCCGAGTGTCGTGCTGGCACTCGCCGCCGAACAGGCCTGCGGCGCCGATCGCGAGCTGCTCGGGCGCCTCGCCCGGGGTGAGCATGTGGCGGGGGTGACCGCCGAGCGGATCCGCGGCGCGATCGCCGCATGCAAGGCCGACGAAAAGGCGGCGCTGCTCCTCGAAGCCTTTAAGGAGCAGGCGAGCCGGGCCCTCGATGGGCTCCTGGAGCCGACGCTCAAGGGTCTGCTGCGGCGCGTCCTCGGGAAGATTTTTTTCGAGGTGTCGTTTGAGGGCTCCTGCCGCGAGGCAGAGTAGGGACGGCTGCGACACGCCCCAGCGGAAGGGGAAGCCCAGGCGCGTGCTCCCGCGGCGGAGCCCACCCAGCCCTTCACCGAACGGGCGTGAGCGAGCGCGCTCCATGAGCCAGCGACTCCAGATGCTTTAGGTCGACAGTTCTCCAGGTCGCGCGGCTCGCGCGGCGGTCGCTCGGCGATGCCGTCGACCTCGTCACCACGTTCCTCCCTGGCACGATGGCGTCGGGAGGGAACGATGTGGAAAAGTGTCGGGCGACGAGGTTGTTGGCGGCAGTGGCGCCCGCCGTAAACACGATCCGGCCGGGATCGGTGCAGCCAAGCAGGTCAGCGAGGCGTTCGCGGCAGTCGGCGAGCAGGTCGCGGGCCGCGGTGGCCCTCCCATACAGGCTGGAGGGATTGGCCCAGAAGCGATCCGCGGCCTCGAGCCAGGCCGTGCGGGCGGCGGGGTGGAGCGGCGTGGTAGCGTTGTGGTCGAGGAAGGACACGGGGTTAAAATGTGGCTGTGGCAAGGGTTCTCGCGAATATCCTAACCGCCGAGAGCGTGGCAGCCGGCCGAAACGGGTGCGCCGACACGGCTCGTCTCGACTTGGAGGGGTAATCTTCCAGACCGCCGGAATTGGCGTTCGACGCGATGCACCGCCTCCGTTTTTTTGCTTGGGTTCTTGACCTTGAAGGATGTTCTCCACCACCCGTCAAGAGGCCTCCCGTGAGACCTCTGTTGGCGGCCCAAAGAGCCAAAAATCATGGCGTTCGGGCCTCGTTGGAGCGGGTTGAACGGGGTGGGGATCGGTCTCTATAGTGGGGCATCGGGCCCGATCGTGGCATTGGCTTCAGCCGTTAGCCTAAGGCTTTTTTCATGAATCCTCTGCCCTACGGTCGCCAAAGCATCTCCGAGGCCGACATCGAGGCCGTCGTGGGGATCCTGCGATCCGATTTCCTCACGCAGGGCCCGACGATCCCGCGATTCGAGCAAGTCGTGGCAGACCACTGCGGGAGTGCCCACGGGGTCGCTTCAAACAGCGCCACGTCGTCGCTCCACGTCGCCTGCCTCGCGCTTGGCGTCGGCCCGGGCGACCGTGTCTGGACCAGCCCGAACACGTTCGTCGCCAGTTCCAACTGCGCGCTCTATTGCGGCGCCTCGGTCGACTTCGTCGACATCGATCCCCGCACCTACAACATGAGCGTCGCGAGCTTGGAAGCGAAGCTCGCCGAGGCGGAGGCGGCCGGCACGCTCCCCAAGGTGGTGATTCCGGTCCACTTCTGTGGGCAGAGTTGCGAGATGGAGGCGATCGGCCGGCTCGCGAAGCGCTACGGATTCCGGGTCATCGAAGACGCGTCGCATGCCATCGGCGCGACGTATGCGGGCGAGCCGGTGGGGAATTGTCGCCACAGTGACATCACCGTCTTCAGCTTCCATCCGGTGAAGATCATCACCACGGGCGAGGGGGGCATGGCGGTGACCAACGACGCCGCGCTCGCCGAGGCGATGCGGCTCCACCGCAGTCACGGGATCACAGCCAAGCGGGAAGCGATGGATCCTCGCCCCGCCGACGAGATCTGGAACTACCAGCAGGTTTCGCTCGGCTTCAACTACCGGATGACCGACATCGCGGCGGCATTGGGAATCAGCCAGATGACCCGCCTCGAGGAGTTCGTGAGCCGCCGGCATGAGCTAGCGGAGGCATACGACCAGGCCTTCGAGCGGCTCCCCGTCATCCGCCCCTGGCAGCATCCGGATACCCGGTCGAGCTATCACCTCTACCCGATCCGGATCCGTCACGAGGACTGCGGGCTCACTCAGCGGCAGGTGTACGATGCCTGTCTCGGTTCGGGAATCCTCGTCAACCTCCACTACATCCCCGTTCATCGCCAGCCCTACTACGAGCGGCTCGGCTTCCGGGCGGGGTACTGCCCCGAGGCGGAGCGGTTCCACCGCGAAACCATCACCCTGCCGATCTTCGCCAGCATGACAAGCGCCGATCAGGCGCGGGTGATTGGCGTGATCGAGGGACTCATGCGTGGGGCAACGAGCTCTTCGCCGGTGAGCGAGGAGCGTTCCTCCTTTGATCGTCGCAGCGTCGGGGCCAGATAACGACAGTGAGATCAACTCACGGCGAGGATCGCTCCCCTTGAACGTCGTGTTTCGCGTCGACGCTGGCCATCTGATCGGCAGCGGACATGTCATGCGGTGCCTCACCTTGGCGGATGTGCTCGCCGCCACGGGAGCCCAATGCCGGTTCATCGTCCGCGCGCACGACGGCCATCTTGCCGGTCTCATCGAGCGCCGCGGATTCGCGGCTGACGTCCTCCCGCTCCGACAGCCTCCTCTTCCCTTTTCAGAGCCTGGATATGCCGCCTGGCTCGGCGCCGATTGGCAGACTGACGCGAACGAGACCCTCGCCGCGATGGCGTTCGGAAAACCTGACTGGCTCGTCATTGACCACTATGCCATCGATCGCCGCTGGGAGGCTTCCCTCCGCAATCATTGTGGACGGATCCTCGTGATCGACGACCTTGCTGATCGGGAGCACGACTGCGACCTTCTCCTCGATCAGAATGTCGTGGCTGATGCGGAAAGCCGCTACGACCGCCTCCTTCCCCCTTCCTGCGGGCGCATCATCGGCCCCCGATACGCCCTGCTCCATCCGGCTTACGCCGACCTCCATGCCAGCATGGCCGTCCGTCAGGGGCCAATCCGTCGCGTGATGCTGTTCTTCGGCGGAAGCGATCTTCCCAATGCTACGGGAAAAGCGCTCTCGGCAATCGTGCCGATGCTCGACGGCACGTTCCACCTTGATGTCGTCATCACGGCGGCCTCGCCGCATGCCGCCGACATCCGTCGCCAGGCTGACGGACTGACCAACGTCACTCTCCACGAGTCGTTGCCGACTCTGTCGCCCCTGATCGCGTCGACCGATCTCGCCATCGGCGCCGGGGGAGCCACGTCACTCGAACGCTGCTGCCTGGGTGTGCCTTCGATCATCGTCACGCTCGCCGCGAACCAGCGACCGGGTGCGGCCGAGCTTCATCGGCGCGGGCTCGTGGAGTGGCTCGGCGACGACGGCGATGTCTCGTCAGACGCACTCGCTGCGGCCGTGGGGGCAGCGTTGAACAAGGGCTGTGATGAGGCGATGTCCGGGCGGTGCCTGGAGTTGCTCGACGGTCGCGGGGCAGAGAGGGTGGCTGGCTGGCTCATGCTCGGGGCATCGACGCACCTGCGGGCCCGCCCCGCGACGGAAATCGACGAGGCGCTGCTCCTCGAATGGGCCAATGAACCGAACGTCCGCGCCAACAGCTTCACGTCCGACCGCATCGACGCTCTGTCGCATGGCCATTGGTTTCGCAGGAAGCTTGCTGCCCCGAGTGACTGCCGGCTGTTCATCATCGAGACGGATGCTGGAATGCCGATTGGGCAAGTGCGGTTTGATCGCGATGGTGACTGTTGGGTGATCAATTTTTCACTCGACCCGCGTGCCCGTGGTCGGGGCCTGGGAAGGCCGATGCTCTCCGCTGCGATCCAGTGCTTCGCTGCCGCTGGAAATCTGCTTTTGCTTGCGAAGGTCAAGCCCTCCAACCATGCCTCGCGGCGTGTGTTCGAGGGGCTCGGATTCACGTTGATCGCCACCTCTCCCCAGCTTGTGTTTGAAAAGCCGTTGTCGTCTCCATGACAATCGAGGCTCCAGACGAGCTCCGATCAGATCTTCCGCCTGCCCCGACACCGAGACCTCTGCATGAGCATGCACATTGATGGCCGCCCCATCGGCCCGGATCATCCCCCCTACATCATCGCCGAGCTATCGGCGAATCACGGCGGCTCGCTGCAGCGGGCGTTCGAGACGATCGATGCCGCCCAGGAGGCCGGTGCCGACGCGATCAAGATCCAGACCTACACCGCAGACACGATGACGCTCGATTGCGACCTTCCCGACTTCCGCATCGATTCGGGCCCGTGGGCCGGGTACCGTCTCTACGACCTCTACCGGGAAGCCCACACTCCCTACGAATGGCATGCCGATCTCTTCGCTCATGCCAGGAAGCGCGGGATCACGATCTTTTCCACTCCCTTCGACGACACTGCCGTCGATCTCCTCCAATCGCTCGATGCCCCGGCCTACAAAATCGCCTCGTTTGAACTGACCGACCTGCCGCTGATCGAGCGGGTTGCCGAGGTGGGGCGGCCGATGATCATCTCCACGGGCATGGCGTCTTTGGAGGAAATAGAGGATGCCGTCACGGCTGCCCGTGCCCACGGCTGCTGCGACCTGATCCTGCTCCACTGCATCAGCGGCTATCCCACACCTGTTGGGGAAGCGAATCTCCGACGGATGACGGAAATTAACCGACGTTTCGAGGTCGAAATCGGCCTGTCGGACCATACGCTGGGTACCACTGCTGCGATTGCCGCGATCGCTCTGGGCGCTTGTGTCATCGAGAAGCACTTCACGCTTTCACGGGCCGACAAAGGTCCCGACAGTGCTTTTTCACTCGAGCCTTCCGAATTAAGCGAGCTTTGCCGAGCCAGCCGCGACGCCTGGTCGGCGCTAGGATCCGGGGCATTCGAACGGCAAAAGGTGGAAATCGGAAACGCTGTCTTCCGCCGGTCGGTCTATTTCGTCAATGACCTTCCCCGCGGTGCCATCGTCACGGCAGCCGATATTCGCCGCATACGCCCCGGCCATGGTCTTCCCCCGAAGTATTACCAAGGCCTCGTTGGAAGACGGATGAAACATGCCGTGAGACGTGGAACCGCGACGGACTGGAAGTGCTTCGAGCAGGAATAACTCACGGCATCGAGCACGCAGCCGGCCTCCTAGCATCCGCGGAAAAAGTCATCCCTGACCTTTTCCACTTGTAAAATCTCCGGTTTTCTCCAGTGCTTCGCACTCACGGCTGCCTCGTGCGGTCGGGTCGGCACTTTATCCACAGCCTGCCAGGCGTCAACTATGCCGACTGAGACTCAGCCTCCAGCAACCGCAATAGCCATTATTCCAGCCCGCGGGGGCAGCAAAAGAATACCCCGAAAGAACATTCGTCCCTTTTTCGGCAAGCCTATCATTTCTTACTCGATACAGGCTGCCCTCAAAGCCGCTGTGTTCGACCGTGTTATCGTATCAACAGATGACCCCGAAATCGCTGAAGTCGGCAGAACTTACGGCGCAGAAATACCGTTTTTAAGATCCGAGAAAACTTCCGGCGACCTCGCAACAACATTTGATGTGCTCGAGGAAGTTTTGAACATGCTGCCAGCCAGCAATCACACGAGCCAGACCTACGGATGCTGCATCTACCCGACAGCACCTTTTGTTACAGCCGAACAACTAGCGGTGAGCCTGAAAACCTTAATGGCGAACGAAGGGGCGACTTCACTGCTCCCTGTCGTTCAATTCGGATTTCCGATTCAGCGCGCTTTCGAAATCGTGAACGGCCGACTCCAATACATCAATGCTGACTCGGCATTGAGTCGTTCGCAGGACCTGCCGAAGACCTACCACGACGCAGGACAATTTTACATGTTCCGCGCTAGCAGCATTTTGCGATCCAGAAGATTAATCGACGAGACGAGCATCGGAATCGTGACGAATGAGCTCACTTGTCAGGACATTGACAATGAGGAGGACTGGCATCTCGCCGAACTGAAGTGGCAGAGACTCTTTATGTCTTAAGAACTAGCGTAAAGTTCATATCGCGAACACGGCGTTATCCCCAGCGACCGGCTTGGACTCTCGGGTACGCGGGGGGAATGTGTCAATGACTTTGAGACATATGCGTAACGATATCAGTGTCACGCGGGAGTGTGGTCGCGCGTCAGGTCGCCCTGACCTTCGGCGGTTTGATCCAGATTCCGGCCGCGAGGGCTTTTGTGACGCCGCGGACGAATCGTGCTACTAAGACTGCTCGAAGACGAGACGTCGCTTTTCGAGAAGCCACTGCCCATGTCGATACGGACAGCGGCGGTTGTGAGCAGTCTAAGGTCGGCAAAGAGGCGGAGCCAATGAATCCAAACGCTACTTGACCGTCGCAACCATCCACATGTGGGTGGAAAGCTGATTGTCGGCCAGGAAAGCCTGGAACTTCACGCCAAGATCATCCCAACGATCCATCAGGATGTGCTGGAGCCAGGGCTGACCTTCGAGCGAAAAGAGTCCCTGTTTCACCTTGTTTCGGACAATGTCGGCGTCGAGTTGACCTGGTGTCACAACTTCAAGCACGTCAAACCCGCAGGCTGTGGCCATATGCCGGATGGAATGCGGGTTGAGGTAATTCAGGTGCTCATGGTCCACGGTATCGGAAACCTCGCCCAGGGTCATGACGTCAAAACCATCGATGCTCGGACACGTGATCACGAGCAGGCCCTTGGGGGCTAGCAACCTGCGGCAAGCGGTGAGGAAATCGCGCGGACTGTAGAGGTGCTCAAGCGTTTCGAAGGCGGCTAGCACATCCACGGAATGGTCGGGTAGGTCCAGCTTTTCCACCGGCTTTTCGATGACTTCCAGATCGCGCTGGCGGCAGGTAGCCGCGAGGCCGGGCGTCATTTCCAACGCGATCACTCGCTGGAAGACGTTCCGTGAAACGATCTCCTCGCAGAACGTTCCGAAACCCGCGCCGATTTCAAGGAGCGTACCCATCCTGACGCCGTACTGTTTGCAGAATCCGATGACCCGTTCAGCCCGGGGCGCAAAGATGCGTCCGCGACGGACTTGTTCGCTAGCAGGAAAGATGTACTGGTTCCAATAGGCGTACGTTCGAGATTGTGTGTAGAAGTCGTGTAGAAGCGATTCAGACGGGCGGGGATTAGCGAACACGGTACGGCACGAAGGACAGCAATCATAGGAGATGCCCTTCTTGGCGAAGGCAAGTTGCCCATTGCCCCCGCAGGCTGGGCAGGAGGCAGGCACAAAGCGATCGGCCCGATCCAGGAGATACTGCAGATCGGCCTCCACCTCCACTGCCAATCCAGCCATGAGGTCCTGAGGTCTGATTTCGCTTTCGTTGAAGGGCATGTCACGCCATCTTTCCGAGTTTGCGGTACTTTTCAAGCACGTCAGGGTTGCTTACCGGTCCGTAGGCGGAAGAGCCATTCCAAATATCGTCTTTTACCCACTCGCCATTCTCAATGCGCCACACACGAGGATCGCGGAACGTATCACAGGTCCGATCAAACTCCTCCTCACTCATATTGACATACTTCAGCCATCGTTCGAGATCTCGGCGTGGCTTGACATGATCGTACTTTCGCACCATTTCAATTCCCTGCTCACGAGTCATCAATCCGCCGCGGATATCCTTGCAGGCATGATCCGAACCGCGACCATAGCCAAGTTTGACGAACTTAAGGTAATCGTGGATGCCGTTTTCGTGCATGTCATCGAGGTTCGACATCATCCGGTAAGTGCGTTCAAATGGCTGCTGAGCTTTCCGCCAGCCATACAACTCCTCCATCAGCGGACCGTGCTCGTTGGCCTCCCAACGCATGAAGTTGCTGAGGTAGATCCCGCGAACTCCGATCCCATCGATTTCTTCGTCCGAGGGGTACTGCGCCCACAGCAGGTCCTTTGCCCGTAGCCCTTCCTTCAGGTCGGGCCGGCCGAGCTTTTCCAAACCCTCGTCCGTAAAGTCGTGCCAATCATATCCGCGTTGGCCGTGTTCGAGGCGGAACTTGGCCGTGAACTCGACAAAATCGTTGTAGGAGTACATACCGCCGAGATCCATGAACCCGTGCTCACCCCACATCATAAGCGGCACCTTGTAGCGAACGGCCACCTGGATCGGTGCCGTAAAGATCCCACAATGATTGTGCCAGTTCATGTCACCCTGCAGCCGGAATCCGATACGGTTCATCTTGATCAACATGTCCACGCCGGGGTTCAGGACGATGTGATCGGCATCAAACACCTCGCGCATGCGTCGGAGATTGTACTCACCCTCCGACAGATAGTTATTGCCGTGATAGGTCATCAGAAGAACCTTCAGGCCCAGGATCTTGCTCGCTACGTGGGTCTGCCAGTAGCTGTCCTTGCCACCGGAAACAGGAATAAGGATGTCATAGCCATCTGGCGATCGATACTCGTTGACCAATTCCTGGAGCATATCGCCCCGGCGCTTCCAGTCGATCTTGTCGCGCTGGATGGCCACCCGACAGGCAGAGCAAGCCCCGCTCTCATCGAACGATGTCGGGGTAGCGGTCACCACGGGATACACGCACTTCCGGCACCATTGCATGCGTCGGTTCCTCCTACAGTCGAACCGGTATTCCGGCACGGGCCATGGCCCGCTTGCCTTGCCGATCGGTCAATTCTTTGAAATGCCAGATGTTGGCGGCCGCTACTGCGGAGGCGCCGGCCTTGATGGCGGGAGCATAGTCCTCGAAGCGCCCTACGCCGCTACAGGCGATAACGGGAATCTTCACCGCGTGGGCTATCGCGCTGATCAGGTCAAGATCGTATCCTTCACCTGTGCCATCGCGGTTTATGCTCTGCACAAGGATCTCTCCTGCGCCGCTCCGTTCGCCCTGCTGCGCCCAGTCCACCGGATCTAGGCCGGTGGCTTGTCGCCCCCCGTGGGTGAACACCTCACGGCGCCCGTCGGCGTGCGTCCGAACATCAATGCTCACCACCATGGCCTGGCTGCCGAACACCCGCGCTCCCTCCGTGATCAGAGCCGGGTTTTGTACGGCCCCCGTATTGAGCGTGACTTTGTCTGCCCCGCGGCTGATGCGTGCGCGCATATCGTCAACCGAACGGATGCGGCCGCCCCAGGTCAGCGGCATGAAACAGGTCTTGCTCACCTCGTCGAGGATCTGCAGCGGATCACTCATGTTCTTTGTCTTGTGATCCTCGCGGCGCTGGTCATATTCACCCTCGCGAGTCATGTCGAGATAGATCAATTCGTCGACATTCCATTCGTTGAAGCGCTGCACCTCATACAACGGATTGCCGATGATTTGGTGGATCTCAAATAATTCGCTGCGGACCAGAAGGCCGTTCTTGAGCAGGAGGACCGGAATGAGGCGGTGGCGATGCATGAAATCACACCGTGAGGAAATTTCGCAAAACTTGCAGACCAGCCTTCTGGCTCTTCTCCGGGTGGTACTGCACGGCCCATAGGTTTCCAGCGCTGAGGCTCGCCGCGAACTTCGTGCCATACTCACACCAGCCGTCCACCACCGTAGGATCCTTAGGAACTAGATGGAAGCTGTGGACGAAATAGAAAACACCTGCCTCAGCAAACCCCTCCCTGTAGCACGCATCGTGCCGAACCGGTACCGCATCATTCCAGCCGATATGGGGAATACGAAGGGATTCGCCATGATCGGGCAGACGCACTACGTCGCCCGGCACCCAACCCAAACCTTCGAAGTCACCATGTTCCGTGCCATGACTGGCCAGGAGTTGCATACCAAGGCAGATCCCGAGAAAGGGGCGACCTTCCCGGCGAACGAGTCGCTCCATGACGCTCACCCACTCTTCACTCTGAAGACGGGCCATTCCCTCACCAAAGGCACCCACGCCTGGCAGCACAATATGAGAAAAAGACTCCAGCCGGGCCGGATGATCGACGATCTCGACGTCTGCGCCGACAGCTCGGAAAGCGTTGAATACGGAGGTCAGGTTTCCCATCCGATAGTCGATGATTCCAACTCGCTTCATGAGAAGCACACCCACGCCGCTCAGGCTTTTTCGAGCAGGAACATCTGATCCACGTTAGAGCTGCCTAAATACTGAACACTCCTCTTGTTAACCAAGCGAAGGTCAGGAAACGTGTCGAGGTAGAGTTGGGCGTAGTTGGTCTTCCACATCAGCCCGCCATGCCCTCGGTAGGAAATCTCTGTTAATGTCTCATTGAAATATTCAAAACCCCAAATGTAGCGATTGGAGCAGCGGTGGATTTCCTTGAGCGCGCCGATCACGTCCTTCGGGCTAATGTGGATGAGCACGCCCGAGGTGAATGTCAGATCGAAGTATCCGTCGCGGTAAGGAACATCGAATGCGGAGCCCTGAATTAGGTTGACACGCTGGGTGAGTTGCTTAGATTTCTCGACGGCGTACCATTGGAGTTCGATGCCGTAGAGTTGCTCAAATCCGATAGTCTGTAGTGCCTGTAACTGGCTGCCGACGTTGGACCCCACCTCCAGTATTCGGAATGAGCGGTCCAGCCCGCCAATGAATTCCTTGTTCAACTCCGTACGGGTCACCCCGAACTCCTGTTGGTACAAGTTATCCATGCTCGCCACTGACTGAGGGTTTCGGTCGGTGTAGTCCCGTCCGAAATCACCAGACCAGGTATTCATCTGAGTGGTAGGTTCGCTCATAGGGTCTCCCGTTGCGTCAACACGTCACTGCGACCACAAGCTCCGCACCCGTCCGCCGTAATCTGCCCGGCACGGCTCATGTGTGAACTCTGAACTATTCCCATGAGATTGTCGAGGAGAGGCAAGCAAGACCCGTATCCGACCCCACGCCAAGCCCGATCCAAAGCGGCCGACAACTTGCGTGCGGGTATAGCAACGGTTGCCGGCCACCACCAGTCGGAGCCCTACGCAACCCGCTGTTGCGGATTCGGCAATTTCCTTGGTTCGCCCGGGGATTTCGCGGCATAGCGGCATAGGAGTCTCAACGCGGAAGCCCCTTGGAAACTGGCTGACCCAATTCCCGTTCTCGAGCCCTTCGTCCAAGCCGTCACAAAAGCACCGCAAGAGGGATGTTCCCTGGGAAAAGCACTCGTTCAGTGCGATTTCAGCGGGTTTCGCCCCTACCGAAAACGCCCGCCTGGTTCGGCCGGCATGCCCTTCATCCTCGCGGTATCCGTAAACCCTTCGACTTCCTCGCACCACGGGAATCCCTGAAGAGCTCTCCTATCCTGCAGAGGCTATTGCCCTACCCAATCCGTCCGCGCCGCCATATCGACGGCACCCTGACATCCCAAGGATAGATTGGCCTATGGCACTTTCGCAAGGGGCGGCCGGGAGGAAAGCAACCGGAGAAGCATCATCCGGGGTTGTTCGGGGGCGAAACGGCCTTTTCCTCGACCGTTTTGAGTCGCTTCGCTTATTCGGTCTTCATCCCGCTCCGACCACCGTTGTGCGGCGATCGGTACAGCCGGATCGCGTCGACGTACGGCACTTTCCCCCGCCAGTTCGGCGGCCGTGGTGGTGAGCGAGACTCCAGTCGGGCAAGGCCCTCCTTCCGTTGCGCCCACCACCGCTTCTTGTAGTCCAATCATCCATTCGGTCTCCATCTGCCGGGCTCTTGGCCTTCTACTCTAATGGGGGCAAGGCAGGTGCCGCACCGATCATTGGCTCACGGGGGTGACTGGGAGTGACCGCCCCGGGTTCACCCCACAAGTCCAGCCCCAAGTTAGCTTATTGAAGGTTTTCTTATAGACAGAGAACCATAGGTGCTGCAGATGAACATCAACTTCCACCTATCCTCTTCCCTCCATGACAGAGTGCTGGGGTAGGATTTGTCTTTCCCCAGTAACGGTGGAGGTGCCGAATGAAGATTGATAAATTCCTGCCTCGTTTCGATAAATCCGTGTCTGTCAAGCT
>Ga0209401_1001467_pt1 | contig 15638 bp, 13 predicted proteins | sample M_140807_MF_Meta_FD_187318 | JGI IMG/M metagenome (GOLD analysis project Ga0209401, IMG submission 187318) | Freshwater microbial communities from Lake Montjoie, Canada to study carbon cycling - M_140807_MF_MetaG (SPAdes) (version 2) | ecosystem: Environmental > Aquatic > Freshwater > Lake...
TCCACTGCAGAATTACACGAAGATTTATTAACGCTTACACAGAACTGGAAAAATATTCAATCTAATTTGAAAGGAGCAATGCCTCCCACTAGAATTATGAATGAAGAAAGTAAAACTACTAGTATACTTAGAGATTTATTAAACGAAGACTTTAATAAGATTGTGGTCAATGATAAAAAGATATTCGATATCACTTTAAGTTATTTACAAAGAATAGCCCCTCAAAAAGCGAATATCCTTTCCATGTATACTGGAGACCAAGAAATTTTTGATCAATATGGCATTACCAAACAAGTGAAATCTTCTTTTGGTAAAACTGTGAATTTAAATAGTGGCGCCTACCTAATTATTGAACATACAGAAGCACTTCATGTAATAGATGTGAACTCTGGTTTTAAAAGTGTGAGCAATAATCAAGAGGAGAACGCCCTTCAAACCAATTTAGAAGCAGCAGAAGAAATCGCTAGACAATTAAGACTAAGAGATATCGGTGGTATTATAGTGGTTGATTTCATTGATATGAAACTGCCTGAAAACCGTAAGAAAGTACATGAAGCCTTAGAAGATTATATGAAGACAGATAGAGCAAGACATACTGTACTGCCTATTTCAAAATTTGGCTTGTTACAAGCAACGCGTCAAAGAATTAGACCTGAAGTGAATATCAATACCTCGGAGGATTGTCCTGCTTGTGCTGGTACAGGTAAAATTACATCTGCCTTATTATTAGAAGACGAGATGGAGAAAAAAATTGCTTATTTAACAACACATGGACATAAGTCATTGACTATATTGGTGCACCCCATTATTCATTCCCATTTAACCAAGGGTATTTTCAACAGTATTATTAAGCGTTGGAAAAAGAAGTATAAGATTAAATTAAGCTCTCAGGCCTCCAATACGAGTCATTTGGTAGAATACCGATTCTTAGACGATCAACAAGAAGAGATCAAGTTCTAAGGAAATTTCGGCATTTACTTGACTTGGTTTTATTTTTGCCATTATCTTTACCTCCACATCTTTATTACATGAGTAAATCTAAATCTGCTTTCTTTTGCAATAATTGTGGATATGAATCCACCAAGTGGGCGGGCAAATGTCCTTCTTGCAATGAGTGGAATACCTTTACTGAAGAATTAATTGATAGCGGAAAGGAAAAAGAAAATACTTGGGAAGAGTATCATACGAATCAAAAAGGCACTACGGTTATTGCCATCAATGAAGTTAATAGTTTATCAGAAAAAAGAATTGACAGTGGAGACGCAGAACTCAATAGAGTACTAGGAGGCGGTATTGTACTTGGCTCTATTATTCTTGTAGCAGGGGAACCGGGCATTGGAAAAAGTACTTTGTTTTTACAACAAGGTCTTTTAATGAAGGAGCAAGTAGTTTTATATATCAGCGGTGAAGAAAGTATTCAGCAAATAAAAATGCGCGCCGATAGATTAAATATCAAAAACGATCAATTCTTTTTATTAACTGAAACACATACGGCGGCTATTTTTAAAGCCATCAAAAAATTAAAACCCACAGTGGTCATTGTCGATTCTATACAAACCTTAGAATCCAATGTCATTGAAGCGGCGGCTGGTAGCGTCTCTCAAATAAAACAAACGGCTGCAGAGTTTCAACGCTTCGCTAAAGAAACAGGCACCCCCGTTTTTTTAATTGGCCATATTACCAAAGAAGGAACTATTGCAGGACCAAAAATATTAGAGCATATGGTAGATACCGTGTTGCAATTTGAAGGAGACAGACATTACGCTTATAGAATGTTACGCACTTTAAAAAACAGATTTGGCGGCACCAGTGAATTAGGTATTTATGAAATGACTAGCGAGGGTATGAAAGTAGTAACTAACCCTTCTGCTTTTTTAATAGCCCAAAGAAATGATGCCTTAAGTGGAAGCACTATTGCAGCCTCTATGGAAGGCATGCGCCCTTTATTAATAGAAGTGCAGGCCTTGGTTACTCAAAGTGTGTATGGTACACCGCAAAGAACGGTTACTGGTTTTGATTTAAGAAGGCTACAACTTTTACTAGCCGTCTTAGAAAAAAGAGGTGGCTTTGCTTTTGGTATGAAGGATGTTTTTGTAAATATTGCAGGAGGCTTAAAAATAGAAGACCCTTCCATGGACTTGGCCATTATACTTGCCTTGCTTTCTTCTTTTGAAGACCTTCCCCTTCCACAAGGCATTTGCTTTGCTGGCGAAGTGGGATTGAATGGAGAAATTAGAGCAGTCAATAGAATTCAACAACGAATAGCAGAGGCTGAAAAATTAGGTTTTGAAAAAATTATAATTTCAAGCTTTAATCAAAAAGGAATTGATACTAAAAAGTTAGGCATTAGCGTGGTGGCAGTAGAAACAGTAGAAGAAGCCTATAAGCTCTTCTTCAATGCATAAGTTAACGTACATCAGATTACCATTCATTAGAACCTTTTTTAATCGTCTTCAAGCCTACAGCAAAGGATTTTTTCATTTATTCTACCCACATATTTGTATGCATTGTGGTAGCGAAGAGCTTCAAGCAGAAAATGTTTTATGTGAGCCCTGTGAAAAAAATTTACCCTACACCCATTTTCTACCTATTGAAAAAAATACCATTGAAAAAATATTTTGGGGAAGAGTCCCCTTGCATGAAGCGGGCGCTAGTTTATTTTTTACCAAGGATAGTATTGTGCAGTCTTTGATTTTTGCATTAAAGTATAAAAATCAAAAAAAAGTAGGTAGGCTACTGGGCAATATCATGGGGAGGGATATGCTCCATAGCCAACGATTTAAACATATCGATTATATGATACCTATTCCCATAAGTAAAAACAAACAAAGGGCAAGAGGTTATAACCAAGCCCTGGTTATTTGTGAAGGCATTCAAGAAAAACTTCCACATATTCAAATTCTCCCTTTGCTACTGAAGCATAAAAATGCAATCAGTCAGACCAGCAAGGATAGAATTCAAAGAACCCAGCTTAGCCCTCAATACTACTCTATCATTGACCCTACTCAAATAGCTGGAAAAAATGTATTAGTGGTGGATGATGTAATAACTACTGGTGCTACCATTGAATCTGTTTGCAAGTATATACTAAGCGAGGCTAGGCCTCAATCCCTTAGCGTGGTGGCTGCCGCTTATACGATCTAGTCAACTTTTTCTAAATAATTTTGTTATATTTATTGTGCAAAATTCAAACACTATGAAAACATTATTAAGCATTTTACTTATGGCTACTGTACTCATTACTAACGCTCAAAGCATACATAGTTTTACCGTAAAAAGCATTGATGGTAAGAACTTAAACTTAGCCAGCTTCAAAGGCAAAAAAATATTAATTGTCAATACCGCGTCTGCATGTGGTTATACACCTCAATACGAAGGACTTGAAAAAGTATACGAGCAGTATAAAGATAAATTAGTCATTATAGGATTCCCTTGCAACCAATTCGGTGGACAAGAAGCTGGAACCAATGAAGAAATAGTTGCTTTTTGTAAAAAAAATTATGGTGTTAGCTTTCCTTTAGCTGATAAAATTGATGTGAAAGGAAGCAATGCTGCGCCCATTTATCAATGGCTTACACAGAAGTCTAAAAATGGAGTTTTAGATGCTAGCATTTCCTGGAATTTTAATAAGTTTTTAATTGATGAAAATGGCAAAATGATGGCTTATTTTCCAAGTAACGTTAAGCCAGATAGTGAGTCTATTTTATCTTATTTGAAATAAATCTCTAGGGCTGTTTTTTAGCCGGCTTTTATAAACTATCCATTATCTTCGTTGCATGTTATTCAGCGAAGTCATAGGTCAGGAGGCATTAAAAAAGCAATTAGTTCACTTAGTAGAACAAAAAAGACTAAGCCATGCTTTATTATTTGCAGGCCCAGAAGGCGCAGGGGCATTGCCTTTGGCCATTGCTTTTGCACAATACATTGTAAGTTTGCCTGCTACCCATGAAAATGCGGCGGATGATTTATTTGGAGGGGCCACTACAGCAGTGCAAGCAGATACTTTCTACACACCAGATCAAATACAAGATTTACCCGCTTATCATAGAGCCAGTAAACTCATGCACCCCGATTTGCATTTTTCATTTCCTTCCATTACAGAAAAGCCAGGACAAAAAAATCTAAGTGCTAATTATATTGAAGAGTGGAGAGAATTTATACTAGGCTATCCTTATGGCAATGTATTTGATTGGTTGCAATTTATTAAAGCTGAAAACAAGCAAGGTAATATTAGCGCTGATGAGTGCGCTGAAGTAATTAAGAAATTATCTTTTAAAAGTTTTGAAAGTGCTTATAAGGTGCTCGTGATGTGGATGCCCGAATACTTAGGTAAGGAAGGGAATAAACTTTTAAAATTAATAGAAGAACCCCCAGACAATACCATTATTATTTTAGTAGCTGCCAGTGAAGAAAATATTTTACCTACTATTTTAAGCAGATGTCAATTTATTAAAGTACCTCGATTAGCAAGTAATGAAATTGAAGCCGCTTTAATTCAGAAAGGACAAATTGAAAAAGAAAAAGCAGCACAGATTGCTTCTATGTCGGATGGTAATTATAGAGAAGCCCTTCATTTATTACAACACAGCGATGCCGACTACCTTAGCCAAATAAGAGAGTGGTTAAATGCCATTTTGAAAAATGGGCCTGTGGCCCAGGTGAAATGGGTAGATGAGACCAGTAAAATGGGTAGGGAGCCGCAGAAGCAGTTTTTGAAGTATTTTAACCATTTACTCGAGCAAAGTATTCGTTTAAAAATACTGGGCACCGACCTGCCTTTAGACCCCGATTTAAAGGATTTCGCCTTAAGAATCAATAAGATAGCCAGTGTAGGCCAAATGGAGGCTATTATTCAAGAAATTGACAAGGCTACCTACTATATTGAGAGAAATGCCAACCCAAAAATGCTATTTATGGCCTTAGGCATCAAGTTCTATCATATCATTCAGAACAAAACCTTAATTTTGACAGAAGCCTAGCAAGTAAGCGAGAGAATCAGAGAAAAGAAGCAAGGCACGGTATTTATATTCATTAACAGTAGAACTTACATAATATGGGATGTGGATCTTGTGGAACAGGAACACCAAACGGGTGTAAAAGTAATGGAGGCTGTAGTACAGGAGGTTGTAATAGACTAAATGTCCATGATTGGTTACGCGATTTACCTATCGACGATGCCGCTACACAATGCAAAGTAGTAGAAGTTAGCTTCAAACAAGGCAGTAGAAAAGAATTCTTTAGAAACACCACCTCACAACATTTTGAAAAAGGCGACTACGTTACCGTAGAAGGCGTCAATGGATTTGACCTAGGAGAAATTGCCTTGACGGGTGAATTGGTGCGTATACAATTAAAGAAAAGAGGGACGGATGAATTTAGTCCTGAGATGAAAAAGATTTTAAGACCTAGTAACGAAAGAGATTTAGAAACTTATCATATTAGCAAAAGTAGAGAAGCCGCTATGTTGTCTCGTAGTCGTGCCGCTGCCAGAGACCTTCGATTGGAAATGAAATTAAGTGAAGTGGAATTACAGGCCGATGGTAAAAAAGGAACTTTCTTTTATACAGCAGATGATAGAATTGACTTTAGAGAATTAATTAGAACTTTTGCTGGAGAGTTTAAAGTAAAAGTGGAAATGCGTCAAATAGGGATTAGACAAGAAGCCGCTAAAGTGGGTGGTATTGGAAGTTGTGGAAGAGAACTTTGTTGTAGTACTTGGTTACACGATTTCAAAAGCGTAAATACCACTGCTGCGCGTTATCAAAATTTATCCATTAATCAAACAAAGTTGAGTGGTCAATGTGGTAGATTAAAATGTTGCTTAAATTTTGAATTAGATACTTATTTAGATGCCTTACAAGGTTTCCCTGATTATGCAGATACACTTCAAACAGTAATGGGTCAGGCCTTTTTAATTAAGAAAGATATTTTCAAAAATTTAATGTGGTATACCCTTCCTAATAATACCAAGCATTATCCTTTAACCATTGACCGTGTTATTGAAATTAAAAAATTAAATAAACAAGGTATTGCAGTAGAGGAATTGCAAGCAGTAGAAATTACAAGTAAAAACAAAGAGGTAGAACCAGAATTTGTAGAACTAGTAGGTCAGATAAGTTTACGTTCTTTAGAAAAGAATGATCGCAGAAGAAAAGACCAACAAAGAAACGATAACCGTCCGAACAACGGACCAAATAATAGACCGAACAATGGTCCTCAACAAAGAAACGATCGTCCGAACAACGGACCTAACAATAGACCTAACAACGGGCCAAGACAGAATAATGGACCGAGACCTAACAATGGGCCAAGACCGAATAATGGACCAAGGCCTAACAACGGACCAAGACAGAATAATGGACCATCTAACGGACCGAGCAACGGACCATCGAATCCAAGCGCAAATTAATTAAGCGTATAATTTTTCTAATTCCTGATTTGTAAAATCCATTAATTTTTTTACATAATTGGGTGAGAAATTAAATTCAATGCCTGCTGTTTTATATAATTCAGGCAAGGTTTTTGTACCTCCTAAACTTAAGGCATTCATATAATTCTCTAAAGCCTGCGTTGGATTTTTTTGATACTGCATCCACATACCAATAGCACCTAATTGTGCAATCCCATATTCAATATAATAAAAAGGTACTTCAAATAAATGCAATTGTCTTTGCCATCCAATAGCCCTATACATATCTAATCCTGTATAGTCAATGCTGTCGGTAGAAAATTCAGCTACAATATTTTTCCAAGAAGCTGTGCGCTCTTCAATTGTATGCATAGGATTCTCATATACCCAATGTTGGAATTTATCAATAATAGCAATCCAAGGAAAGATGGTAATGGTTCTTTCTAACTGATGCTCTTTGGCTCTATTTAAATCTTCTTCGTTATCGAAAAAACTTTGCCAATGATTCATGGTAAATAATTCCATGGACATACTTGCTACTTCAGCCATCTCCATAGGATACTCTTTAAACGCCGTTAATGAAAGCGGATGCGCTAAAAAAGAATGAATCGCATGGCCGCCTTCGTGCACCATGGTTGTCACATCGCTCATTTGACCAGCTGCATTCATAAAAATAAATGGCGCCCCCGATTCTGCCAAGGGACAATTGTATCCTCCAGGCGCTTTTCCTTTTCTACTTTCTAAATCAAAATGTTTAAGCTCATCCATCTTGCGTAAGCAGTCTGCAAAAAATGGATTCAGTTTTTCAAAACAAGCCACTGACTTATTGTATAAGTCTTTGCCGTCTGTAAATGGCTTTAAAGGAGCTGTGCCTGCTGGTTCTGCTTCTGTATCCCAAGGCTTTAAAGTATCCACCCCTAATTTCTTTTTCTTGCGTGCATATATTTTATCAATCAGTGGAAGCACATGTAACTTTATAGCTTCATGAAATTGATAGCAATCTTCTTTAGTATAATCAAATCTTCCCAACTCTTGAAATTTGTAATCTCTATAATTAGCAAAGCCTGCATTGATGGCTACTTGATTTCTTTTTTGAATCAAGCTAGTAAATAAATCATGCATACTAGTTTGATCTTGCAAACGACGCTCTTGAATTTTAAGATAAACTTCTTCACGTATAGCTCTATCTGGACTTTCTAAAAACTGTGCTGCTTGTTGTAATGTATATTCTTGCTCCTTAAATTGAATGGTCATTTTACCTGCAATGGTTCCATATTGTTGTTGTAATACACTTAACTCCGCTTGAATAGGAATATTCTCTTCTCTAAATAGTTCAATACTTTTTTTAACAGAACGTAAATAAGTAAAATAAGCAGATTGATTCAATTGAGCAGTATATGGACAGGCAATTAATTTTTTATTTAGCGCATCTGCATAGGGTTGCATTTTAGGCTGAATTTCCATGCAGAAAAAATTGAAGGACTCTTCCAAAGATTTATCGGTGGTATCACAGGTCATTTTGATTTGTCTCCAACAAGCATCCTCACTTATAAAGGCCTCTAGTTCACTTAGGTTTTGAAGCCATTTTTCAAGGGTGGCTACAGAATCTAAATCTTGGGCTAATAAGGTCTTAAAATAAGGCTCTAAACCCTCCCAATTGGTTAAAACAGCATCGGTAGGAAGAAACTGATGGCTTAGTTTTTGAATGTCTGCTGTTCTTGTCATTATATGATATTTTAAGTGGCAAATTTACTACTTTTACACACTTCAAAAGCGACTAAAATTGCCCGATACCATTCATTTATTGCCAGACCACATAGCCAATCAAATTGCAGCAGGTGAGGTTATACAAAGACCTGCCAGCGCGGTAAAGGAACTATTAGAAAATGCGGTAGATGCAGGTGCTACCGAAATCAAATTACTTGTCAATGATGCGGGCAAGGCCCTCATTCAAGTTATTGATAATGGTAAGGGGATGAATGCCACCGATGCACAAAATGCATTTGCCCGTCATGCCACTAGTAAAATAAGTACCATCGAGGATTTATTTCAAATTAGAACCATGGGTTTTCGTGGAGAAGCCTTGGCTTCTATTGCGGCAGTGGCCCAAGTAAGTTTAAAAACGAGAAGAGCGGAAGATGAAATGGGTACCGCTGTAGAAATTGAAAATAGTAAAGTGACAGATACAAGTGCTGTTGCTTGTCCAGTAGGTACCAGTATCAGTATGAAAAATTTATTTTTCAATGTACCTGCTAGAAGAAATTTTTTAAAAAGTAATAGTGCCGAGCTTAAACATATTATTGAAGAATTTACAAGAGTGGCTCTTGCCTTTCCTGAAATTTATTTTAGTTTGTCTAGCAATGGACAAGATGTATATCATTGGGAGGGTGGCCCTTTTAAACAAAGAGCCATTCAGGTCTTAGGTAATGCCTATCAAACGAAACTTGTAACAGTGGGTGAAAAAACCGACTACTTAACTATTACAGGTTTTGTAGGTAAACCCGATACTGCAAAAAAAACAAGAAGCGATCAGTACTTTTTTGTAAACCGTCGTTTTATTAAAAGTGCTTACTTGCATCATGCGGTTGCCAATGCCTTTGAAGGTTTAATTGCAAAAGAAAATTTTCCTAGTTATTTATTATATATTGATGTAGATCCTGCTCAAGTGGACATTAACGTGCACCCTACCAAGCAAGAAATAAAATTTGAAGACGATAAAATAATATACGCCTTTGTGCAAGCGGCAGTGAGACATGCTTTAGCGCAATTTAGTGTAGCCCCTTCTTTAGATTTTTCTTTGGATGCGAACATTCAACAATTAGATGCTATTCAAAAACCTTTTACCGACGAAAAGTATAATAATACTACGAAGCAGTCCTTGTATGAAGGCTTTAGCAAAAAAAATCAAGCGCATTTAATTTCAAGAAGCGAAAACGCTTCCAAGCAAGACTGGAAAAGTTTCTTTACAGATATTCCTTCTTCGAATGAAGGGCTGGATGCAGCTGGCGAATCCTACATTGTAAAAGCCTCTTCAATGGGTTTATATAAAGAAGGGAACCCCCTACAAATAGAAGATACAGCAAGCTTACTTCAATTACATCAAACTTATATATTAGCACCTTCGCAAAGTGGTGTCATAATTATACACCAACAATTAGCGCACGAGAGAGTCTTGTATGAAAAATTCCAAAAAGCAAGTGCACAGCCGCATGCGACTCAAAAAAGTTTATTCCCTGTGGTATTAGAACTAAGCGTGAGTGATGCCATACTGCTAGAAGATATTATTGAAGACCTTGCCCTTATTGGATATGAAATTGAACCCTTTGGTCAAAATAGTTTTATTATACAAGGCATACCTGCCGATGTAATTTCAGGTAACGAGAAAAATGCGATTGAATTACTACTAGAACAGTTCAAGTATTTTAGTGGCGATATTAAATTTAGCAAAAGAGAAAAGCTCATTCGTTGCATGGCCCGTCAAATGGCTATTAAAGCAGGCCAAGCACTAAGTCATAAAGAAATGCATGCCTTGATTGAATCATTGGCCGACTGCGATATTCCCACTATCACCGCTTCTGGAGCCCCTACCTATGTTGAATTAAAGGAGGATTATTTAGATGGCCTGTTTAGTAAATAGTTAGTTCAACTTCATAATACTTGTTAAATAAGCTTCCACTGCTTTTCTGACTGGAGTACTGCTAGGGCTAATATGATTGGCTACTAGTACCGAAAACAATAAATGCGTTCCATTATCGGTAATAATATAACCACTTAAAGCAACTTGATTACCTAGTGTACCTGTTTTCGCATATAATTCTCCTGGAATATTTTTATAATAAGCAGACAAACTACCCTTGCCTCCTTGCGCGAAAATGTCTTTAATACGCTTTAAGCTAAAATCATTTTCCATTTTTTTCAATAAGGCGATATAATTTTCAGGTGTATTTAAATTAAATCTGCTGAGTCCACTTCCATCTGCCCATTGAGTAGGTTGAGGGAAAAAATTAAAATCCGATTTTAAAATAGTATCAATTAAGGCATCCTCATCAATGGTGCCTAAAACTTGTTCACTTGCCATTAAAAAAACTTGCTCTGCAAAAAAGTTATCACTACGGTGCATCATAATTTTTAATAAACTATCGGTAGGAACTGTTTTTACAATATATCCGTTATTTGGTTGCCAACCTTTTTGAATGGCAATGGGCAATAATGGATGCAATGTATCTTCTAATAATGCTTTTGCTAATGCATAAGTAGTATCGGTGATAAAAGGAATTTGTTGTAAAGTATCGTTGATAGTTTTACCCGTAGCAAAAAATTGGTTCTCTAGTTTAGCCCTACTCCACTGTGTATACTCTTTAGGCGCTACCTGATTTTTTATAAGTAAACTAGGATGTACATTAATCCCGTTTTTTGATTTAGTAACGCTAAGTACATTACCATAAATATTTAATCTATTTCTTTCAGGTTGATAGTCTTCAGCATAATCATCCCAGGACCAACCTTTTCCATACATCGCAAAGGCATCTGGCTTATCGGGAAAACATAGCACCACTTGCTTTTTTGTTTGACGGATTAAATCGGCAATAGGTTGATACGTAAAATCGGGATGTAAAAAACTAGGATCACCCAAGGGTAATAAAAAAATACTGTCTTTGTTTTCTGCCATTTTCCAACCAGGTATGGAATCGCCTAAAAAGCGCATACCTAAATAAGTAGAAAGAATTTTAGTGTTACTTGCAGGTGTATAGTATAAATCGCTTAAGTGACGGTCTACCCACTTTTCTTTAGAAACATTATAAACTGCAACCCCTACATGGGCTCCTTTTAAAGCAGGGTCTGCTAATAAAGTTTTCTGTGCCTGACGTACAGAACAAGCAGCAGTTAAGACACATAAAAAAAATGTAAATACAATGGGAAAATTTATTCCCTTTCCAATGCTCTTAGCCATCTTTCTGGAATTTCGTTATTGGAAGCTACTAAATAATCTTTATAACTACAAGGTGCCCATTGATTATTATGCGTTTGCATCCACCATCTTCCAGTAGTTTTACTTTGTAAAAAATTTGTCTCTATATCTGAAAAAGCAATATGAAATTCTTTAAATCTTTCTGCATCTGACAAGGGCGATTCTTTTTTTCCTTTCTGAATACCATCTATTACATACCAAATCATTTGAGCCATTTGTATCGCCGTCAAACCATTATTATCTAATTCAGCCTGATAGCCAAACAGCCCAATGGTACTGGTTTTCCAACTCATACCTGCATACTGCATTAAAATACAAGCCTCTTCTCCATTGAAACCATTCGGTGTAATTAAATTAGCGGGGGCTTGTGCATTTTGAATGGCGCTAATATCAAAGCTCATCATATGACTATCTCTAATAGCAGGTTCCATTTCTTCAATATCTTCTCTTACTTTACCTAAGCGATAACAATCAAATCTTAATTTATCGATGGTCTCTAACATATGCGGATGCATAAAATAACTTTGGAATCCGATATGCGCATAGTGATTTAAATGATTCGGAAGGCCTGTAAATAGTTCTTCTAAAAAATGGTCGGCTGGAAGCCTAGCCTCAAGGTCTAAATCAATCTTTGCATCCACCACTACGGCGTTCACTAAAGTGGGTATAGAAGTATAGGCATGGTATTGAGCCAAACTAAGATCATGAGACCCTCCCATGATCACCACTTTCTTATTTTGTAATAATAATTCTGAAATAACCGTTCTAAGCGCTGCATAACTATCTTGAATAGACTGGCCCAATTTCACATTCCCTAAATCAACAATGGAAACTTGGGTATGCCAATAATAAAGAGAATATAAAGCCCCCCTTACGGCATTGGCAGCGGCATGGCCATTTAATGCATAACCTCCACCCCTGCATTCTCCTGCCCCAATAAGGACCATATCTGCATGGCTAATATCGGGCAGACTGCCTTCATTGGCCTTGATATGCTTACCTAATTGGGTATCCCTGTAGCCTTCGTCCTTGGAAAGAAGGTCTAAATTGATAGGTTCTAAATAATCTAAGATAGAGTTCAATGACATGCGTGAATATTAACTACTAATATTAACGCGAAAAGCAACAAAAGATTGCATTCAAAAGCGACTAATCTTGGAATTTATAGCCCAGGCCTCTTATAGAAATGAAATGAACCGGGGATTTTGGATCTTGCTCGAAATATTTACGAAAACTTAAAATAAAGTTATCGATGGTTCGGGTGGTTGGAAAAACTTGATAACCCCATACAGATTGTAAAATTCTTTCTCTAGTGACCACTGTATTTTTATTTTCAATGAGCAGTTGAAGCAGCATTGATTCTTTTTTGGTTAAAGTTATTTTCTCCCCTTTATTATTAATGGCTTCTTGTAATTTAAAATTAAGTGTATGGCCCGCAAATGTATACTCATCCATTTTCGCTTGCAAAATTGTACTATTTGTTTTTTGGATTAATTTAGCGACACGTAATAATAATTCTTCTAAATTAAACGGCTTGTTCAAATAATCATCTGCACCTAATTTTAAACCTTGCACTCTATTGGCACTTGTATTTTTAGCACTTAAAATTAAAATGGGCGTTTCAATATTATGGAGTCTTACTGTTTCTGTTAGGGCAAACCCATCTAAAGAGGGAAGCATAATATCTAAAATAATTAAATCAAAATGTGCCGATTGTATTTGTTTTAAAGCATGCGCCCCATCATAAGAAGAGCTCACACTATAGCCCTCCATCTCTAAATTTAACTTGAGGGCATCGTGTAAATTTTCTTCATCCTCTACTAATAAAATTTCAAATTTTTTCATTTGCTTAGTTAAAAAAAGTAACAGTAAATATACTTCCAGTAGGTGTGTTGGTAGTTAATTGAATAGTCGCGTTATGAAATTCAGCAATTTTTTTACAAAGGTAAAGACCTAATCCACTGCCCTTTGTAGTTCTAGTACTTTCAGCGCCTACACGATAAAATTTTTCAAATACTTTATTTTTATCATCCACAGCAATACCTGGTCCTTGGTCCTTAACAACAAGTTGAATTGTATTTTGATTCGATTGTAAATGAATATAAATAGGTTCCGTAACGGGTGCATACTTATTGGCATTATCAATTAAATTATTAATTAATAATTGTATCAATAATGGCTCGCCTTGTATTTCCATTGCGTCTTCTATCATGGTATTACAAATTCTAGAAGGATACCTTTCTTGAAAAGATTTAATATTTTGTTTCAGCAGTTCAGATACATTCACTAATTGCTTATTGGCTTCATACTGGCCCATATCTAATTGAGCCGTCAATAAAATATTTGTACTTAAGCTATCTAATCTTTTTGTCTCTTTTAAAGTGGCTTCTAATAATTTTAATTGTTGCGTAGTATCTAAGTCTCTTTTTAAAAGGGTTTCTATATTTAAATGCGAAATGGCAATGGGTGTTTTTAACTCATGGGTAACTGCCATCATAAAATTTTGTTGCTGGTCGGCATAACGCAATTGTTTTTTTAAGGAGCGGTATACATAAATAGCCCCTAATAAGAATAAAACTAAAATGGTTAGCCCCTCTCCAATAAATTGCTTTGTCTTTCTTAGTTGAAAATTTTGAATAGCCTGGGTCTTGGCTGCCAGGGAGGGGTCGTTTAATTGTATAGATTGAAATTTAATAGCCGCAATTTCATTGTTTTGTTTTTCCAAGGATACGTACCACCAAATAAAGGCTGCAATCATGTAAGTCAGAAAGACCCAGTAAATAAGACTTACTAATTTTAATTTATTGACTTTTACTAATTTCCAATTCATGGTTTTACTTTTTCTACTCTAATACCTGTAGATAAAATATTCTCTAAGGGATCCTCTCTCATAGTATGTTGAACAGTAATTTCATTAATTCCCTTATTGAAACGAATAGGGGTAGCCGTCATGGGAATTCTTTGATCATAAATATCATCCATTCCTGTGCCTAACCATCCTCTTGCATCATCTGCTAAATTTAAATTAAGTACTTGTTTAGTAACAGCATTCGAAGGACTTTTGATAATAAGATCTAGCCAAATATTTTTATAATGGTAGGCATTATGATGTCTGATGACAAAAAATATTTTATAGGCAGCTGCTGTATCTGTAACATTAAACTGATACTTTGTAGCTTGCTTAGAAGGCCAATTATGATTAGGATAAATAGTGCTTTGTTCAAAAAGTTGTTTGGTCTCACATCCAGACAAAACAAAAAATATGCTTAGTAAAATAAAAGCTATTTTATTTTTCAATACACCCATTTTATAAAACGTTTAATATTTGTTCTTTGGCTTTTTCTAATTCATCTTTCATTAAAATCACAGACTTTTGCATTTCCATGTCATTGGCCTTAGAGCCAGTGGTATTAATCTCTCTACCCATTTCTTGTAAAATAAAAGAAAGTTTTTTGCCTTTAGAAGCCTCTGCTTCTTTTAAAACTGTTTTGAAATAAGTGCAATGATTATTTAACCTTACTTTTTCTTCAGAAATATCTATTTTTTCAATATAATAAATAAGCTCTTGTTCTAATCTATTGTTATCGTATTTATCAGGACCTACATGTTGTTCCAATAATTTAACCAAGCCCTCTTTTATTTTCACTCTTCTATTGGGTTCAAATTTTTCTATAGCTGCTTGATGCATTTCAATGGCTGCTACACGCTCTAATAAATCTTTTTCAACCGACTTGCCTTCTTCTAAACGATGTTGCATTAAGGCCTTGATGGCTTCTTGTAATAAATCTTGAATTTGTTTCCACTCTTCTTCAGTCAATACTTCGCTACTTGAAGAAACGACATCGGGCATTTTTAATAGAGTACTTAAAATATTTTCTTTGGGTATACCCAATTCATCGGCTAGTTCCACAATGGGTTGGTAATAAGATTTAGCTAATTCTTTATTCACTGTGACCGGCTTAGAAATGCCATTAGATTTAATAGTTATAGTAGACTCTACACTTCCTCTTAATAAAGATTCATTTAACTTATTTCTAATTTCAACTTCATATGGCTTTAACATGAAGGGAATATTCAAACGCAAATCAAATTGTTTGCCGTTAAGCGATTTCACTTCCACCAAAATGGTCTTGTCTTTAAAAGTAGCTTCAGCGCGACCATATCCCGTCATTGAATATAACATAATAATACCTGTTTAAATAGTGAATAAAGGTATTAAATTATAGGCAAGCAATCGCATTTTTTAAAAATCAATACCCA
>Ga0209401_1001468_pt1 | contig 15632 bp, 11 predicted proteins | sample M_140807_MF_Meta_FD_187318 | JGI IMG/M metagenome (GOLD analysis project Ga0209401, IMG submission 187318) | Freshwater microbial communities from Lake Montjoie, Canada to study carbon cycling - M_140807_MF_MetaG (SPAdes) (version 2) | ecosystem: Environmental > Aquatic > Freshwater > Lake...
GCGATAATCATAGGGAACTATTTATTTCAAAGCAAGGTAGACTATTTACATATCAACTGGGAAGACAAAAAACCAATATTTCCGATTTATTTTTCAATAAGAAATTTGAAATGATCCATTAGCTGAACTCTTTACATTTGTATCCGTCTGTCTAATTAGATATTTTTTGTTAGAAATGGTCTTTTTATCTTTGGGCCAAAGAGATAAGACAAGTTTATACAGAAAGTCAGAAGCGGAAATTTGTCTAGGCTTGTGAAGAATCTTCTTTAATAGTTCGGGATTATTGTAGGTCAGTAATTAAATCTCCTCCTCTTTTTTACTTCGCGCGGTGGTCGATACCAAAGGAAGAATTATGGAGTAATAAGGTTTCCTCTTTTCCATCAAATAGTTATGCCAACGGGAGTTTCCGGTATTTAATTAACACTTGCCAATGGAATCAAGATTGGTCTGGAGGGCATGAATATAGTAGAACTTCAGGATTGGATGCTATACATCCCTGCCATAACCGCTAATAATTGGAAAGAAATTGTTCTACATACTTTGGTGTCAGCGCAACTCAGCATCAAGCATTATTTCGCCCAATCTAAACACGCATGGGAAATGGTAATCGTTACACACTTAACTAACTTGATAAGGAAATACTTCAAGGAGTCTTGGGACGTTACCCAGATAACAGAAAAATATAAAATATAAAAATATAAATCAGGACTTGTTCAACGTTAAAGTCGCATTTGTAACTTGAATGAAGCTTACAATACATGACGATACATGCATCGCCTCTACGGTTTTTTGTACAACCTTATGGGTAGCCAGAAATAATTAATCATTCATTATTCAAATTAACTTTAATAAGCGTTTCGCCTCGTTTACATATTGCTTTGATTTTTTTTCTATACCGAAGAATCTTATATATGTTATCATTATCCATGATACTAAATGCCGTTCCTAAGGCATCAGTTCCCATTCCATTTGGGCCTTCAACTAAACAAGTTGAGCCATCTGTTAATGGTTTACCTGTTATTGGATTTATTAAGTGAGAATACCTTCTTCCTTCCCATTCTAAAAACTGCTGCTGATCTCCCGAGATAGATTGTGTCGTATTTTTAACATATCTTATACCCAATGAGGGAAATAATGAACTGTCAGGCTCAATGTACCATCCCTTCTTTAAAGGCGGGGCTTCTCCAATGGCAAATGAACTTCCCGCAGAAACCATCGCTTTTGGAATACCATGCTTCTTTAATATTTTTAGCGCCTCGTCTACAGCGTATCCTTTTCCAATACCTCCAAAATCAAGTTTTATTCCTTTTTTTAGGAATTTAAACTGGTAGCGGTTATTTATTTTTCTCAATGCAATATATTGAATACCAGAATATTCGTTAGCCATCCTTTGTAATGAATCGGCGGGAAATTCATTGCGTCGTCTTGCCCGTCGCCATAGATGAGTGAGGCTACCAATTGCAGGATCAAAATAATGCCCTGTTATTTTACTCCATTTAATGCTTTCTTTTAAAACAAAACCCAGATCATTTGAAATTTCTTTCCATTCAAGAGGTTGCCGAATATTTAATTGATATACCTCTGCATTTTCCTTATAATCACTTAGAATATCATCCAGTTGACGAATACGCTCAAATGCTTTTTTCGAAATTATCTCCGCCTTGACCTCATTATTTGTATAAAAATATAATTGATATAAAGTACCCATAGCAGGATTACTAAAACTAAACAGACTATCCGATTGACCATTCAAAATGGGGAAAGTCAGGAAAGAAACCAGGGTGAAAATCCATCTCAGATTGCTCATTTTTAGAAGCCGTGCTTTACAATTCGCCTTGAAAAACTTCCCTGCTTATATAAAACGCGAACAATAAATAGGCCAGGAGGAAAACGATGTACATCGATAGAAAAATGATTTCGTTCCTCGGGATAAAGTTGGGAAAACAACAATCTACCCTCTATACTATACAAACTAATGGTGATATCGGATAATTTTTCAGATAGATGAATATTCACCCAATCGCTTACAGGATTAGGTTCAACTGCAATTTGCCATCTAAAAAGAGATCCTAAATCATTTAGGTTTAATTTGAATTTTCTTATTTCACTCGTTTTTTCACCACAGTCATTTTTTGACTTTATTTGCCAGTAATATAATCCACTTTCAAGATCTTGCGAAAATTTAAAGAAGTTCAAACTCCTTTCACCTGAATATATCACCTCTTGAAATTGGGAATCTTTAGCCACTCGAATGGCATAATTATCTGTTAAGTTTGCTGTCAACCAAGATATTTGGGGACGTGGTGTAAGCAAAACTTCATTATCCTCTGGTAAATTTAAGCTTGGTTTAGGAGGCAGTCCTTTCAACTGAAAATTAAAATTTGTTTCCGAACTATTTTTATCATCTGAAACTACAATTTTTACTGCATAAACGCCTGGTTTTATACTATCTAATATGGCTGTTGCATTCAAATTAAATAAATTTTTGTCTACATCCATAGCAGAAAATTTCCACGAAGGTACAGCGGGAAAAACACTATAAACTATGTTTAAAGGGCCTGAAAAACCTGCACCTATTTTTAAACCTGCCTTTAAATCCGAAGGGACACAAAGCACGTTATTCAAATCGACAATTTGTAATCTTAAATCTAATGGCGTAGAGAACCTTCCTAAAGTATAACCTGGAGATTGTCCGCAATCATTTTTTGCCATTATCCGGTAAAAATAATTTTTGTCATATTCAAGTCCCTTTACCGTCAACACAGTATCCATCAGGGTTAAATTTGAAATTACTTGACTAAAAAAGGAATCTTTAGCTATTTCAACCTGATAGTTGAATGCTTCAGCCAATTTAAACCAGGTTAATTTAGGTTCAATGGATAGACCCGAAAGATCGCCCTTAAAAACCACCTTTTCAGGTATTTTATTTAAAGATAAGATCAACTCAGTATAAACGGTATCGGTGCCAGAAATACCCCTAACCAAGATTTTATTTTCTGCAGGTACATTGCCCTGTTTTGAGGCGATTGATAAGGTGGAAGTGCCTCCGGGTGGAATAATAACCGGATTAAAGAAATATGAAAATGAGGCTGAAGAACCTATTACATCCAGGGAAATAGGTTTTGAAAAAGCGGAACCAGCAAATACCTGAACCTTCATGTTATCAGGTGTGCAAATATTAATTCTATTGGCACTTGTTACTAAACCCATTTTACAAAGGATGCCATTTCGACCCGACATATTTTTAATGCCTTTATTTTCCGGATCGAGCCATTCACTTAACCTGTTCATTGGACTTCCACCGCCTATCCAGGAACTATAAAACCATCCGAAAGCATCGAAAGCGTTATTTGAGCAACTTGCTGAACCACCGTGAAGTTGACCTACTATTTGTTGATTTTTATTGATCAGTGGTCCCCCTGAGGAACCGTCCTCTGTAGTCCCGACATCCCATTTTGGAATGATCAAATGATTCCCCAAAGCCACCTCATTTGCTAATTGTCCCCACTGTCCTTTATAAGTTTTCTTAAAAGAAATAGAGATTCTTTTTTCCTGCGTATTAGGATGATGTATACAAACGAGGGTATCTTCAGGCAGAATTGATGAAGCATCCCAACCTGCATAATATGGCTTTGCAGCTTCCTTAACGGGATCATCTAACTCCAAAAGAATAAAATCGCTTGGAGCATACCCCGCTCTAAAATAAGCACCGGAATTGAAAACATTTTTGGTACCATCCCCTGATCCTCCGTTTATTTGAGATAATAAAGGGCGGCAAGCCGAATTTTCATAATTCCAATAGACCACAACAGAAGGTGCATTTGAAGCATTAACGTCACAATGAAAAGCGCTTAAAAAATACGGTTTACAATCGTTTCGTCCATTATTAATTAAGGCACCTGAACAAAAATTTCGTCCATTTATAGTGAACATGCCAACCGACCTCATAATTTCCCGGTAATTATCCACTAACTTCCAACCTTCTTTAGCACCGCATGCTACATCCAAATGACAGCTACTTGATAAAATAGAAAAAATACCTTGAAAATCATGATTTACTTTTTCAACATTTAACTTTAACCATTTTTTTTCAATCGTAGGAATTAAAACTTCGATGATTATTTCTTCTCCTAAAATAGCCGGTGTCCACATTTGACCATGTATTTCATTATCATTATAGTCAAAAGGACCCTCTATCTGGGACATGGACAGGTTATAAATCCATAATTTAGCCTGAGGTGGGAGATAGAAATCTGAAATACCTAAATTCAATGATAAGGCACCAGGAGACTGTATCCGTAATCGCCAGATTTCATTTTTGCCATCGGGAGAAGTTATCCATTCTCCTTCTGAAGATGGTCTTAAACTTGTATTTCGAGTAACCGCGAAGGAAGGATTAAACCCATTTTTACGTTTTTCTAATTCTTCCTTCAGCAGTTTTTGATTATCTAATGTTGAAAAACGAACTGGTTTAATCCTATTCAAACCTATTTCACCATAAGGCAAAGTAGTTTCGGGTATCCCCTGAGAAAACAACAGGCCACCAGTAAAAACGAGCAGGAAGATAACGCTCCATTTTTTAGAATCTAAAAAACAAAGAGTTACTGAATAAAAACTTTCCATTATCCCAGAAATCTCTGAAAAGCAGATTATCTATATAATAAACAAAAATACACAATGCAGAGTTAAATTACATTGTAAATTAATGGTTTATTAATATCATTTTATCAAAAATTTGTTTATTTTTGCTATAAAAATAAACACTAATGAGCCACCTGTTCAAGGTAAGAATTATTTTTAAAAAAAAACATAAAGAGACTGAAATCAAATTAAGGGAAATGAAAAAATTCCTAATGTTAGCGATTATGTTTATTATGATAAACATGATTGCTCAAAACTATTGTACTGCACAAACTAAATCAAAGCCAGAAAATTGTACATATTTTCAGATAGTTGGTCCAACAAAACCAATTGAATGGGTTTTTGTAGGATTGGATAAATCTGGGAAAAATAAATGGTTAGAATTAAATAATTCGGAGGGAGTAACTGAATATATTGAAATAGAGAGGGATGAATGGTCTATATATCTGAAAGCTGTAAAAGGTAATTCTACCGTTCAAATAGATTTGTATCAAATGAATTTAATTACTGACGGAAAAAAAATTAAAATTGTCAACGTTAAAGATAATTATGATTATAGTAAATTGGTTGAACCGTATAATAAAACTGTAGGCCAAAAAAGCACCGGTAATTTAATAAAAAATGGAAATGTTCATGGTTACTTAATTGCAAATGTTGAAGAAGTTAATAAATCATACAATGCAGGCTATTCGATGTATGCAGCTGCTTGGCCATTAGTAAAAGAGTACCCTGGAAGGAGTTTTCAATCCGGTTTATTCGGTACTTGGATGTTTCCTGCAAATAAAGAGCCTTTGCCGGTAAAAGAAGAAGATTTTTATACTGATATTGAAGGAGGTCTTGGCTGGTGGACCGGAACAGAATATCCTACCGAAACGCCTAAATTTATTATGGGCGGAGTTCAGTTGAATTTTGATGGATGGGCCAATGGGCCTGGCGCAGGTAAAGGAAGAGACTGGAATGAAAATAAAGGTAAATATGGAGTTGCTCAGCTAAGTCCTTGGCTTTTGTTTCCTCCCGATGGACTTAACCTTAAGCAGGGTACTTGCGGTGAATGGTTTGGTAATGGTTATCTGCCATTGCCGCTCACTGAATCAATATCAAATACAGAAGGTAAAAACATTTCCACTGGAAATCAGTGTTGGACGCTGTTCCTTAATACAGTAAATTTCAAAGGTCCGGTTGCATTTTTTACGCCGTATTTCTGGAGTGAAGCATCTATTAAAAATCCACTTTTGAAAGGCTTATTTTTAGATACCCGTCCATCAAACGCTAATAAAGAATTTCAAATGGAAACGCAGCATATCCATTCATTTGAAGCAACTGATTCAAAGGGTCAAAGATATTCTCGTATGGCTATAACTCAATATCCTGTGGGAGCTGATGGTAATTCAGAGTTGCTTCAACGTCTAATGGTTTATAACAAAAGGGCGCTTTGGGATAAAGTTTCAGCTTGGTTTAAAGGTGGTAATCCTACTGATGGTCGCATTGGTATTGATAAAAGTAGTGCCTATATGCAAAAATTTGCTAGAGGGATTGAACCAACCTGGGAGTTTCAAGGCGATCACATCCCCGAGAAAAAAAGAGCTTTGATGGATATTTCTTCTTTTATGAATACGGATGTAACCGATTCAGTAACTTTAAAGATCCATTGGGAAGGAGACTTTGTAAAAAGAAGAAAAACAATCAACGGCGACGTTATAACGCTTCCCCAATATTATAAATTAGTTAAATCGGGTACAAATGATATTGGAACTTGGATTGCAGTGGCATCTGGAGATGTACCAGCTGAAACTGGTCTTCATGAAAAAAGCTTTAATAGGGCCAATGATGAATATGAGAGAGAATCACTCACTTATCTCACTCCTAATGAAGAAAAAAGTAGTTGGAAAACTCCAGGACCTGCAGCAGGACCTTTTAAAGTAAAAATAGGGGATGGTAGTACCCTGACTTATTATTGGTATCGATTTGCTGACCAACCTGCATTGCTTAATGCCAATCTTAGCAATAATGAAAGAGAAGAAATGCAAAGACGCGTTGAACTTCTACATCGAAATTGGACAAAAGATCGCGAATATCTTCCACCTCCAATTACTGGGAAATTAGCCTATTTAGATGAATCATTAATCGTCACTCCTCCAAAAGGATTGGAAGTAGGTTTTGTACCAATTGTTACCAAACAAGGATTAGAAAAATAGTTATCTATAAATAAGTATGCTGAAAAAAATATTTCTAACCTATTAAAAGAGTTAAAAAAACTTTCTTAGTTATTAAATTAAAATTAAAAAAATATGAAAAAGTTATTAATTATTCCAATGTTATTTGTCTGTTATACGAGTATGGGGTAAGCAGCAGTTTCAAAATCTAAATCAGGCGAAGGCGCCACTTATACTATTGGTGAATCTTGTGGTGGAGGTAAAGTTTTTTATGCTACAACTGACGGCTTACATGAGTTAATTGCGGAAACGGAAGATCAATCTACCAAATGTACTTGGTATAATACACAAGATATTATTAGTAATTCAAGTTATCATTCAACGGCAGGTAATTTATATACTGATTGGAGATTACCTACAAAAAATGAACTCAATTTGCTTTACACATAAAACGGTGGTTGGTGGTTTAGCGAATTCCAGCTTTTGGAGTTCTTCGGAGTACGACTACAACATCGCGTGGCTCCAGAATTTCAACAAAGGCATTCAGAACATGTTCAATATTTACAACTCAAACTATGTTCGCGCCGTTAGGTCTTTTAAACTATTTGACCATTTACTTTTTTTGGCTTAACCTACTTAAAAATTAAAAATAAAAATATTCAACAATGTTTCAACTAAATGCATTCAAATATTTCAAATTATTTATAGAGCGCCTAGGTATGCAAGAGCCCTTAACTTTTAATGAGTTAGTGGCTTTTTTAGCAATATACTAAACTGGTGGACTATTGGTGGACCATACCAAAAAACTAAGTGGACTATTTACTACTAATTTATCCGTCCGTTTAAGAACATGTTTTATAATTTCTGAAAATTATTAGGTATTAACTCAGATTTAAATCTCTATAATGGTATTTGTTAATAAATGAGGGTAAATACAGACCTAATAATTAATGAAAATTAAATTCTGATTTGTTTTTTTATTAATTTAAATTTAATGTATATCAAGAATAAATATTCGCTTCTAGCGACATCATCATTATTACGAAATTTTAAATTTCTTCTAAATTGAATAGTTACCTTTGTTTTAATGAAATTATTACTAATAGAAGACGAACAAGAACTTGCAAATAGCATCCAAACCTATTTGAAAGGAAACAGTTTTGTTTGTGAGGTGGTAATAAATACAAGATCAGCCATAGACAAAATATCAACTTACGATTACGACTGCATTTTACTTGATTTGATGTTGCCTGATGGCAACGGTTTTGAAATTTTAAAAGAACTAAAAAGACAGAGCAAAACCGAAGGTGTAATAATTATTTCGGCAAAAGAAACACTCGAAACTAGGCTTGAAGGCTTACAAATGGGTGCAGACGATTACCTGACTAAGCCTTTTCATTTATCAGAACTTTTGGTTAGAATACAAGCTCTCATAAGACGAAAAAATTTTAAGGGAAACAACGTTGTTTCATACAAAGAAATTGAAATTGATACTCTTTCAAAAACTATAAAAGTAAAGGGTAGAAAAATTGACATCACAAAAAAGGAAATTGATTTGCTGTTGTTTTTAATCGGAAATGAAAATAGAGTTCTTCCAAAAAGTGCCATTGCCGAGCATCTTTCAGGCGATATGGCTGATATGCTGGATAATCACTATTTTGTTTATGCTCATATAAAAAACCTAAAAAACAAATTGAAAGATGCAGGTTGCAGCGATTACATAAAAACAGTTTATGGATTAGGTTACAAATGGCAAAATGACTAAAAAACTATTAAATAAAACTTCAACAGTTTATTTACTATTTTCAGTAATGCTATTAGTCGTGTCAGCACCTTTGTTTTATTATATTACAAACAGGTTATACATTGAAGAAACAGACGAAACACTGATACTTCACAAGAATGAATTTTTGAAATATTCATTGCCGACTTTAACAACCTCAGAAATTCAAAATTGGAATAAATACAATAGAAACATTAAGATTGAACCATTTAATAATTCTGGTAATGACACTATATTTTACAAGTCATACTATGATACTTTAGACGCTGAAATAGAACCATACCGTGAGCTTAATTCTTCTATTCTTATAGAGGGAAATCCATACACGTATTCAGCACGAGTTAACTTAGTGGAAAAAGAGGATTTGATGAAGAGCATAGCAATACTTTTTTTGTTTATCATTTCTCTATTTCTTGTCGGCTTATTTGTAATCACAAAAAGATTATCCGTCAATCTTTGGAAACCATTTTACGAAACGTTGAATCAAATTGAGAAATTTGAAATTGATAAATCAAATCAGCCAAATTTTATAGAAACAAATATTGAAGAATTTAATCGATTAAATAAAAGTATTGAAAAATTGATTAAGAAGAATACTTTAATCTACCATAGTCAAAGAGAATTTGTTGAAAATGCAGCTCACGAACTGCAAACGCCTTTGGCAGTCTTTCAGGCAAAAATTGATACACTTATCCAAAACGCTGATTTCACACAGGAACAATATAAAATGCTGAGTTCCTTGAACGATAGTGTTTCACGTCTCAATCGTTTGAACAAAAACCTATTGTTGCTATCTAAGATGGAAAACGACATTTATAACGAGAAGCAAACAATTAATTTGAACAAGGCAATTGAAAAACACTTTGACTTTTTTACGGAACAGGCAAAAGCAAAGTACCTAATTATAAAAACAGATATGAAAGAAGCTGTTACAGTAAAATCAAATCCAGTTTTGGCAGAAATTCTCATCAGCAACCTGTTTTTAAATGCTATCAGGCACAATGTAAGTGGTGGTAAGGTTTTAGTTACTCTGTCAAATCATTCTCTTACATTTTCAAACACAGGTCAATTGCAACTTTTAGGTGCCGATAAACTGTTCAACCGCTTTTCTAAATCTAATCCATCCGAACAGGGTAATGGTTTGGGTTTGGCTATCATCAAGAAAATTGCAGAACTTAACAAGTGGAAGATTTCCTACTCATTCACAAATAATTTACATTCTTTTTCGCTGGCTTTCTAGAAATTCTAAATTTCTTCTAAATCGGAAAGGAAATTTGTACTGTAAATTTTAATTCACTAAATAAATAAGACAATGAAAAAGTTAGCATTAATAACGGTTGCAGCGATGATTACATCACTCACCTTCGCACAAAAATTACAGGAAAAAGCTGTTCCTACTCCAGTAAAAACAGCTTTTCAAAAGAATTTTACACAAGCAAAAGTAGTAAAATGGGAAAAAGAAGGAATCAATTTTGAAGCAGAATTTGAGTTGGACAAGTCGGAGCAATCGGTTTTATTTAATGCACAAGGCAGCATCATTGAAAAAGAAATAGAAATTAAGATAAGCCAATTGCCAAACGGAGTATTGGATTACGTTAAAACAAATTACAAAGGACAATCAGTAATAGAAGCTGCAAAAATTACTGATGCTAAAGGCAAAGTAACTTACGAAGCAGAAATTAAAGGAATGGATATACTTTTTGATAGTAACGGGAAATTTATCAAAGAAATTAAAAACTAAATTCAGTAACTCACAATGCGAGCAAAATTTATTTCTTTAGCCATATTTATTTCATTTTTAACGCATCATTCCTTTGGTCAAAACAAAGGCGTTACTATATCAGGTTCAATCAAAGACAAAGCGGATTTATCCGCTTTGCCTTATGTAAATGTAGTGTTGAAAACCGAAAAAGATAGTGCCTTTGCAGCAGGAACAGTAAGTAACGAGGAAGGTCGCTTTACCCTTTCTAATGTTAAACCAAACAACTATTTCCTTGAAATTTCTTACATCGGCTATGGTACTAAAAAGCAATCTATTTACGTTGGAAGCCTTTCGGAATTTTTGGATGTGGCCACTATAGAATTAAATGAAGAGATAAAAACATTAGGTGAAGTGGTTATTTCAGTAAAGCAAGATGAAGTAGGTAGTAAAATGGATAAAAAAACTTTTACAGTGGATGATAACATCAGCCAAAATGGAGGTTCTGTTTTGCAAACAATGCAAAATTTGCCAGGCGTAACAGTCCAAGAAGGTAAAGTGCAATTAAGAGGCAATGATAAAGTAACCGTATTGATTGATGGTAAACAAACTGCCTTAACTGGTTTTGGAAGTCAATCGGGTTTAGATAACCTGCCTGCTTCAGTCATCGAAAAAATAGAAATCATAAATAATCCTTCCTCAAAATATGACGCAAATGGAAATGCTGGTATCATTAATATTATAATGAAGAAAAATAATCAAGAAGGATTTAATGGTAAAGCTGGCTTCTCAACAGGTCTGGGTTCCTTGTGGGTTCGGCAAGAAAACCTGCCAACGATAAGACCCCAATACCAATTTACACCTAAAATAAATCCATCATTAGCCTTGAATTTTAGGAAAAAGAAGGTAAATGCATTTTTTCAAACAGATAATCTTTATACACAAACCTTAAATAAAAACGAATTTGTAACTCGAACATATAATGATGGAACGGTTATTAATCAGCAATTAAAAAGAAATCGGAACACGAATTATTTTACTTCAAAAGCTGGTTTTGATTGGAGTATGAATCAAAATAATACGCTAAGCATTTCGACTTTATTTGGGAGTGAAAAAATAATTGACAGAGGCGACCAGCCATTTTTTAATGGGGACTATTCAGAAAGACTAAGATTGTGGCAGTTTTTGGAAGACGAGCTGAAAACAACGGTAATGGTAACTGCAGCTTATCAACATAAATTTAAACAGGCAGGCCACGTATTGAATATTGGGTTAAACTATACCTTTCATAGAGAAAATGAAAAATATTTTTACGACAATTATTTGCCGAAAATAAAGGGAACAGATGCGTTTAAATTATTGTCGGACGAGCAAGTTTATGACTTTAATGTTGATTATATAAAACCGTTGAAATACGGACGAGTTGAAACAGGATTAAAACTTCGCAACAGGAATATTCCGACCAATATGCAATTTATTCCTGGCGTAAATTCTGTTTTAGACTTCAATGCAGGTGGTTGGGCTACATATAAAGAATTAATTCCTGCCATTTATGAAAATTATGTCTTTGAAAACAATAAATGGGAAGCAGAATTAGGATTGAGAATAGAATATGTGAAAATTCAATACGATGTAAATCCTAATCACAACACCTATAAAAGTGATGGATATAATTATACACAGGCTTTTCCAAATGGAAGATTAGCCTACAAAATAAATGAACGCAACAAAATTTCACTATTCTATCATCGCAGAGTTGACAGACCGAATGAAGTGGATATAAGAATATTTCCAAAATACGATGATGCCGAGATTATTAAAGTAGGAAATCCTGCTTTACGACCACAGTTTACCAATTCATTAGAACTTGGTTACAAAACGAGTTGGATTAAAGGGTATTTTTATGCTGCCGCCTATCACCGTATTGCGGACGGAACGATTACCAGAATTTCGAGCATCGCTCCCCAAAGCAATTTAATATACGCCATATTTCAAAATGCTGGCAGAAGTTTTAATACAGGTTTGGAAATGGTGTTGACACAAGAAGTCAACCATTGGTATTCTTTTAATTTTAATATCAATGGATATAAAAATCAAATCAATGCTTTTAGTGTTGAAAATAAATATCCTGTTCCCAATACATTTACTGCCGACAAACAAGATATTATTTCAGGAAATATAAAAGGGAATAACATTTTTCATTTGCCTAAAAATATTGATGCACAATTAACCGCCATTTATTTGGCTCCAGACATTATTCCACAAGGAAAAATTGCCCATCGTTTTTCTTTAGATATTGGTATAAAAAAGAGTTTTCAAAAGGGAAAAGGGGAATTGTTTTTAAATGCAACAGATATTTTAAATACGATGATAATCAAAAAAGAAATTCAGGGTCAGGGTTTCAAATATCTTAGTACCGATTATTACGAGACCCAAGTAATAAGGCTGGGGTATAATTACAAATTTTAACGAAAGAGAAGACCCGAAAAACACTAGCAAGTAACAGGGGTTTTGCAATAGGCTCTTGTGTCTCACTTCAAAGAAAATATTTACTAAATTTGCAAATAAATCTTGCTTATGGTTTTCTGTGTTTTGTATCGGTAAGCCGCATGCAAAATGCGCGGAATATTTTAGGGCAGATAAAACAGACATAGATAAATGAAAATTTTATTAAAATATTTGACTATTCTTTTAATTTTTAATTGCTGTAATACAATTGAAAATACACGCTATGGTGGATTGCCCACACAAAGAAGCTATAAACATTTTACAAATAGAAAAATTGATAACCAATCTTCAGTGTTCAACTTTAAAGACGCTGAGAAGGATTACAATCTAGGGGGCTCTATTGTTTTAACAAACAAGGCATTAAATGCTACGAATGTGACCCTTGATAGTTTTGTAAACCTACACAAAACCATTGCTTTTCTTATTATCAGAAATGATACCATTCTTTATGAAAAATATATTAGAAACTATACTGATACATCTTTAATTTCTTCATTTTCTTTGGTAAAACCTATGATCTCGACATTAATAGGAATTGCAATAGCAGAAGGGAAAATAGATAACATAAATAGTCCCATCTCAAATTATCTCGATGAATATAAAGGCAATGCTGGATTTGAAGAAATTACCATAAAAAACCTGCTTCAACATAACTCTGGTATCCAATTTACGGATGAAAAATTTAGTTTGACGTCGGATAATGTTCAGTTTTATTGGGGAAATAACTTAAGAGAAAAGTTGTCAAAATTAACACTTGAAACCGCACCTAATAAAAAATTTCACTACAGCAGTGCGAACACGCAGTTATTAGCTCTAATTATAGAAAGAGTTACCAATGAACCAATTTCCAAATATTTGGAAACAAAAATCTGGAAACCGTTAGGAATGGAAGCTCCTGCATATTGGAGTTTGGATAACGATAATGAAAATGGTATGGAAAAATCTTTTTGCTGCCTTCAGGCGAGAGCGATTGATTACGCTAAATTTGGAAGATTATATTTAAACGATGGCAAATGGGAAGGTGAAAAAATCATTTCTAGAGATTGGGTTTCACAATCAACTCATTCCGACCCTGAAAATAACAACAGACTTAACTACAATTATAACTGGGGTATTGGTCCATTAAAATATGGCAGTTTTTATGCAGTTGGGTTGTATGGTCAATACCTTTATCTCTTTCCAAAAAAAAATATTCAAATTGTGCGGTTTGGTGATGCCGAATTATCATATAATCCGAGCTATTGGTTAGATATCTTTATTCAAATTATTGACCAACTTGACAAAAGTTAGAACTTAATCATATCGTTCATACATATCAATATCAAATATAAACGTCTAAGATCGTATCATCTTATCTTGATTTATCATATCACAAGCCATTTTTTAATAAACATAATAAATTGAAAAAACTGACGATAATACTTTGTGTGATATTCTTAACTCAACATGAAACGTCTGCTCAAGCTGAATTTGAATTGAAACCGTCCCAAAGTATGTCTATAACTGGAAAAGGATTTGGACAAGATGCAACTAAAAATCCTTACGATAATCAAAATTGCTTTGCTGTAGTAGAAAATATTGGAAAAAAAGAATTTTTTATTAGAACGCAACAAAATGGAAAAATTATTGAAACAATGCCGATCAAAGTAGGAGAGATAAAAAAAGTAAAACTCCTCAAAGGTTATGAATTGTACTTGGACACCAATTCAAAATCAAAAGCTAAAGTAGAATTTGAAAAGATGGAAGAATAAAACTTGTAGCAACAATATATGTTAAATAATAGCTGTATATCGGCAGGCTACTATTCACCTACTAAATGTTAAATAAATCACGGCTCCCCAAACTCATCAACAATAACCTTCACATGCGCTGGTGTCTGTAATCTAAGACCTGGCTTATAACCATGGTTCTTAAGTACAGGTAAAACATTTTCACTCAATTTGATCCACCTGCGCAATTGAGCACTGGCACTTTTCTTTGATGTATTCGTGAAATATAGCTGCGCCAGCTCCCCGTAACCGTATGATTTTATTCTAAATCTCTCTTCCATTTTCTAAATTGGTCTAATTGGGTATAAAAAAAGCCCTGGGGTTTCCGAGGGCTTTAAGTTTAAAATGACATTGCTAATCGGGTTCCTAACTTGGAGGATAGTCGTTCCATGACTTCACCTACTTTTTTGTCTACAATTCGGGCATAGTGCTGGGTGCTTGTAATGTTTTTGTGGCCAAGCATTTTACTCACACTTTCAATTGGTACTCCGTTCATCATTGTAAGCGTGGTCGCGAAAGTATGACGAGCGATGTGATAAGATAAGTTTTTGGTAATGCCACAGAAGTCAGCTAACTCTTTGAGGTAGGCATTCATCTTTTGATTGCTCAGTATAGGCAATACGAAATCATCTGTTTCAAGCAAATCCAATTCAACATACTTGTTAATGATTTGCATAGGAACACCCAACAAGGGCACGTTTGCAAGCCCTCCTGTTTTTTGCCTTTTGGTTTTAATCCAGGTGCCAGCTTCATTTCGCTCAATCTCGCTACGTCTGAATTTTTTCACATCCGCGTAAGCCAAACCCGTGAAGCAAGAAAATACAAAAAAGTCCCTTACCCTAATAATCCTATCAAATGAAGAGGTGTACTCCATAATTGATTTCAATTCATCCTCTGTAAGGTAGGGGCGGTCAACTTCTTTAATTGTTAAGCTTATTCCTGCAAATGGATCCCTTAATATCCATCCATGACGGAGACAACGATACGTTATCCTTTTAAGATTTTGCAGGAACTTATTTGTGGTGTTGAAACTGCAACCTTTTTCTGTTTTCAAATACAAACCAAATTCAGTAACCATG
>Ga0209401_1001470_pt1 | contig 15618 bp, 8 predicted proteins | sample M_140807_MF_Meta_FD_187318 | JGI IMG/M metagenome (GOLD analysis project Ga0209401, IMG submission 187318) | Freshwater microbial communities from Lake Montjoie, Canada to study carbon cycling - M_140807_MF_MetaG (SPAdes) (version 2) | ecosystem: Environmental > Aquatic > Freshwater > Lake...
GTGCTGGCCGTCCAGGGGCTCGACCATGTCGATCTCGCCGAGATCCGCGCCTGGTGCCTCCAGCACGGCACGATCGATCGCTTGGATGCGGTGGTTGCGGCGCTCCCGGCCGAGTGACCGCTTCGCTTGCCTGGATCGTCGCCGATTCGCATGAGCAGCACGAAAGTCATGGGAACCATCCACGGGTGCCGCTCCGTGGCGGCAAAGAGACTTGGAGAGCCAAGCCGCGGTTCCAGTGTTCCTGTGCTGCGGTCTTGGCTGCGATTCCCATGTCGCACAGCAGCTTCATGCCGGGGCCGTCTCGCCCGGCAGGACCGTCTCCTCCGCAAGCCGAGCGACGGAGTGCAGTGCCGGCGTGATGTCGTCTGGCTCGAGGGTTGGATACTCCGCCAGAATCTTGCCGGCCAAGAGCCGAGTGGCAGCGCCATGACGATCGAAAAGTTTGTTGCTGCGGGGCTCGCAGTGCCCCCTGCGGAGCGACGAAAGCGCCGGCCTGCTCCTCGATATGAGGCGTTCGCCACCTCATCGAGTATACCTCTAGAGAAGGGGCACCTATGTTGCGGAGGGGGTAAGTGGCATCACCCCCGATATCTTCAGCGCCGGCCTTTCGAGGCGGCCATTCGTCCCTGGAAATGACCATTCATCCAAAATCTGACCATTCGTCCCGGATTGGGCCCTGTTCATCACATTTCTCGAAGGGACGTGAAAACCTTCTGTTAGAAGGTTCATCGTTGGGGGGCCACCTGCCGGTTTTTTCGGGGATGCCTGTTGCCACGGACCGTTTGTGTCGTGCGATGGAGTCTCCTCGGGCGGATGGTGAGGGGCCTTGTTCATCGGCGGGGCACACGGGCCTCACCGACCAGTGACGGATCGATTCATCGACAGGGAGGGATTCCATGAAAAACCAGCGACCGGCGGCGAATGGCAAGCGGTGGCGATCAGGCAGGAGCGGCACGGCGACGGTCCCCCTCGGGGGAGCTGCGACAAAGCGGGGCAGACGGGCGGCGCCACTGCTGGCGCTCCTTCTTCTGGGCAGCGACGGGATGACGCTTCAAAGCGTTGAGGCGGCAGATCTCATCGTCAACAGCGGCACGACCACGATCAGCGATTCGCAGAGTTACGCAAAAACGGACGTGGCCCAAAACTCAGGCAACACGGCCACGCTGGCCGTGACCACCTCCGGCACGCTGACCAACAGCGGCAATCTGACCGTTGGCGTCCGTGACGGCAGCAACGGGACGCTCACGGTGAGCGGCGGCACGGTCACCAACAGCAGGGGTTTCCTCGGCTACAATGCCAGTGGCGTGGGCGCCGCCATGGTGTCGGCGGGCTCGTGGGCCAACAGCGGGGACGTGGCCGTGGGCTACTACGGCAACGGCACGCTTGAAGTCAATGGCGGCAGCGTCACAAGCACTCGCGGCGTTATCGCTTGGTACGCCGGCAGCGTCGGCTCCGCGACGGTGTCGAGCGGCACGTGGGACAACAGCGACATTCTGTCCGTGGGCAATCGAGGCACCGGCACGCTTCTTGTGACCGACGGCAACGTCACCAGTTCACTCGGGTATATCGGTTACCGCGCGACCGGAGTCGGCAGCGCAACGGTGTCGAGTGGCTCGTGGGCCAACAGCGGCGATCTGTCCGTGGGCTTCGAAGGCATCGGCACGCTCACCGTAAGTGGCGGCACGGTCTCCAACGTGAACGGCTCCATCGGCAACGGCGGCGGTAGCAATGGCACCGCGACGGTTTTGGGGGGCATTTGGGCCAACAGCGGCCTTCTGACGATGGGCTACTCCGGCACCGGTACGCTTAACGTGATCGCCGGGAGTGTCACAAGCGTCGGAGGCTATCTCGGCGTCAACGCCGGCGGCGTCGGCACCGCGACGGTGTCGAGCGGTTCGTGGGCCAACAGCGGCGATCTGTATGTCGGCAATAGCAACGGCAGCTCCGGCACGCTTGAAGTGAGCGGCGGCAGCGTCACCAACGGCAGCGGGTTAATCGGCCACGACAGTGGCAGCAATGGCACCGTGACGGTGTCGGGCGGCTCGTGGGCCAACAGCGACAAGCTGGTGGTCGGCCGGAATGGCACTGGCACGCTGACGGTCAACGGCGGTGGCATCACGAATGCCACAGGCTATGTCGGCCGGTACGCCGGTAGCGTCGGCAGCGCGACGGTGTCGAGCGGCACGTGGGCCAACAGCGGCGATCTGTATGTCGGCAATAGCAACGGCAGCTCCGGCACGCTTGAAGTGAGCGGCGGCACGGTTTCCAACGTAGCCGGCTATCTCGGCAACGATGCCGGCAGCAACGGCACCGCGACGGTTTCGGGGGGCACGTGGGGCAACAGTGGCTTCCTCCAAGTCGGACGCTACGGCACCGGCACGCTTACCGTGTCCGGCGGCAGCGTCACCAGCAGCGCCGGCTTTCTCGGCTACGCTGGTGGCGGTATCGGCACCGCCACGGTGTCGAGCGGATCTTGGGCCAATAGCGGCGAATTGGCAGTGGGCTACGACGGTAGCGGCACGCTCAACGTGACCGGTGGCAGCGTCAGCAATACCAGCGGCTATCTCGGCCGAAACCTCTTCAGCGTCGGCACTGCCAACGTATCCATTGGCACGTGGGCCAATAGCGGCCTCTTGGCCTTGGGCGCTGACGGCAACGGCACGCTCAATGTGACCGGCGGGATCGTGACCAACAGCGATGGCTTTCTCGGCTGGGGCGGCAGCGGCGTCGGCACCGCGACGGTGTCGAGCGGCACGTGGGCCAACAGCGGCGAATTGGCAGTGGGCTACGATGGTACCGGTACGCTCAACGTGACCGGCGGCAGCGTCAGCAACACCGAGGGCTATCTCGGCCGAAGCAGCGGCAGTCACGGCACCGCGACGGTGTCGAGCGGCACGTGGGCCAACAGCGGAGATCTGTATGTCGGTCTCTACGGCGGCGGCACGCTCAGCGTGACCGGCGGCAGTGTCACCAACATTAATGGCTCCCTGGGCCGAGTCGGCGACAGCCACGGCGACGCGACGGTGTCGAGCGGTACGTGGGCCAATAGCGGCGAGCTGGCCGTTGGTGATTCCGGTACTGGCACGCTCGACATCACCGGTGGCAGCGTAACGAGCATGACTGGCTCTGTTGGCAAGGGACAGGGCGGAGTTGGCACTGCCACGGTGTCGAGCGGATCTTGGGCCAATAGCGGTGAGCTGACCGTGGGCTCCTACGGCACCGGCACGCTCAGCGTGACCGGCGGCAGTGTCACCAGCGCGAGCGGCGTTCTCGGTGCCACAGGTATCGGCACCGCCACGGTGTCGAACGGATCTTGGGCCAATAGCGGCGAATTGGCAGTGGGCTACGATGGCACCGGCACGCTCAACGTGACTGGTGGCAGCGTCAGCAATACCAGCGGCTATCTCGGCCGAAACCTCTTCAGCGTCGGCACTGCCAACGTATCGAGTGGCTCATGGGCCAACAGCGGCGATCTGAACGTGGGCTTCGACGGCAACGGCACGCTCAATGTGAGCGGTGGCAGTGTCACCAACGCCACCGGGCTGATCGCCTCCAACGGCGGCAGCATCGGCAGCGTGACGGTGTCGAGCGGTTCGTGGGCCAACAGCGGCAATCTCGGGGTCGGCCTGGGGGGCAACGGCACGCTCGAGGTGACCGGCGGCAGTGTGACCAACGACAGTGCCTATATCGGCATCAACGGCGGCAGCGTCGGCACCGCGACGGTGTCGGGGGGCACGTGGGCCAACAGCAACGATCTGGTTGTCGCCCTCTACGCCGGCTCCGCCGGCACGCTCAATGTGAGCGGTGGCAGCGTCACCAACGGCACCGGCTATATCGGCTACAACGGCGGCGCCGTCGGCAGCGCGACGGTGTCGAGCGGTTCGTGGGCCAACAGCGGCGATCTGACCGTTGGCGTCCGCGGCGGCAGCAACGGCACGCTCACGGTGAGCGGCGGCACGCTCACCAACGCCTCTGGCTATGTCGGCCGGGAGGGAGGCAGCGTCGGCTCCGCGACGGTGTCGAGCGGCCTTTGGGCGACGAGCGGCAATCTGAACGTGGGCTTCGACGGCAACGGTGAGCTCCATGTGACCGGCGGCACGGTCACCGATTCCTATGGCAATGTCGGCGTCAATGCCGGCAGCGTCGGTATCGCCACAGTGTCGGGGGGCACGTGGGCCAGCAGCGTCGGTCTGACCGTGGGCTACTCCGGCACCGGTACGCTCAGCCTGATCGACGGGAGTGTCACAAGCTCCGGAGGCTATGTCGGCGTCAACGCCGGCAGCGTCGGCACCGCTACGGCGTCGGGCGGCAGTTGGGCCAACAGCGGCGATCTGTATGTCGGCATTTACGACGGCAGCCGCGGCACGCTCAATGTGAGCGGCGGCAGCGTCACCAACGGCACTGGGTTGATCGCCTACAGCGGCGGCAGCATCGGCAGCGTGACGGTGTCGAGCGGCTCGTGGGCCAGCCGGGACAACCTGGGGGTCGGCGAGCGTGGCACCGGTAGTCTCGAGGTGACCGGCGGCAGCGTCACCAATACCAGTGCCTATGTCGGCGTCCACGGCGGCAGCGTCGGCACCGCGACGGTGTCGGGGGGGACGTGGGCCAACAGCAATGATCTGGTTGTCGCCCTCTACGGCGGCTCCACCGGCACGCTCAACGTGAGCGGCGGCAGCGTCACGAACGGCACCGGGTATGTCGGTTACAACGGCGATGCCGTCGGCACTGCCACGGTGTCGAGCGGTTCGTGGGCCAATAGCGGCGATCTCACCATCGGCGTCCGCGACGGAAGCAACGGTACGCTCGAAGTGAGCGGCGGCACCGTCACCAACGCCTCTGGGTATGTCGGCCGGGAGGGGGGCAGCGTGGGCAGCGCGACGGTGTCGAGCGGCACGTGGGCCACCAGCAACAATCTGCACGTGGGCTTCGACGGCAACGGCACGCTCAATGTGACCGGCGGCACCGTCACCAACAGCATCGGTTTTCTCGGCTACGATGCCAGTGGCGTGGGCACCGCCACGGTGTCGGGGGGCACGTGGGCCAACAGCGGCGATCTGTACGTCGGTCGCGATGGCAGTGGCAACAGCCTTGTCGTTTCCGGCGGTGGCACGGTGGCGGCTAGCAACGGCTACGTCGGTTATAACCCCGGCAGCAGCAGCAACCACGTCTTGGTCACGGGCGTCGGTTCGTCGCTGGCCGTGGCTGGGGAGCTCCGCATTTCCTACGATGACAACACGGGCAACACGATGACGATTGCCGCCGGCGGCACGGTGTCGAATGGTAACGCCTTCATCGGGAGCTACTCCGGCAATTCCTCCAACAACAGCGTGCTGGTCACCGGGGCGAGCTCGCTCTGGACGAACCGTGGCGATCTCTACGTCGGCGAGACAGGCCATGACAACAGTTTGGTCATCTCCGACGGTGGCACCGTCACCAACGGCACCGGCTTTATCGGTCGAGAAGCCAACAGCTATGGCATCGCGACGGTGTCGTCGGGCTCGTGGGCCAACAGCTTCGATGTGGCCGTAGGTTACTCCGGCAACGGCACGCTCAACGTGACCGGCGGGAGCGTCACCAACAATTCCTATAGCGTTGTTGGCTGGAACGGCGGTAGCGTCGGCACCGTGACGGTGTCGAGCGGCACGTGGGCCAACAATGGCACTTTATACGCTGGCTTGGCCGGTACCGGCACTCTCGAGGTGACCGGCGGCAGCGTGACAAACAACACCGGGTTTCTCGGCCTCTACGGCGGCAGCGTCGGCAGCGCGACGGTGTCGAGCGGCTCATGGGCCAACAGCGGCGATCTGACCGTGGGCGTGGCTGGCAACGGCACGCTCAACGTCAGCGGCGGAACGGTCTCCAACGTGGACGGCTATATCGGCAACGATGCGGGCAGCGTCGGTAGCGCGACGGTGTCGGGGGGAACGTGGACGAACAGCGGCCTTCTCGATGTCGGTCGGTTTGGGAGCGGCTCACTCACCGTTTCCGGTGGCACGGTCACCAACGGCGAGGGCTGGGTCGGCCGCGACGTTGGCAGCCACGGCAGAGCGACGGTGTCGAGCGGCACGTGGACCAATAACGGCTTGCTGGCCGTCGGCAGTGCCGGCACCGGCACGCTTGATGTGACCGGCGGGAGCGTCACTGTCGCTCGTTGGATGGAAATTGGTTGGAATAACACCGGCAATGGCACAGTGACATCGAACGGCAATGTGGCTATCGGCGAAGCTTTGTACGTCGGCGATGGTGGCAGCGGCACGCTCCACGTGACCGGTGGCAGCGTCTCGAACGTGGACGGCTACATCGGCAACAACGGCGGTAGCAACGGCACCGTGACGGTGTCGGGGGGCACGTGGGCCAACAGCGGCCTCCTCGATGTCGGCCGCTACGGCACCGGCACGCTTACCGTTTCCGGCGGCAGCGTCACCAACGGCGAGGGCTGGGTCGGCCGCGATGTCGGCAGCAACGGCAGCGCGACGGTATCGAGCGGCACCTGGGCCAATAGCGGCTTGCTGGCCGTCGGCAGTGGCGGCACCGGCACGCTCAATGTGACCGGCGGCAGCGTCACGAACACGAACGCGTTTGTCGGCTGGGGCGGCAGCGGCGTCGGCACCGTAACGGTGTCGAGCGGAACCTGGGCCAATAGCGGCTTATTGGCCTTGGGCGCTGACGGCAGCGGCACGCTCAATCTGACTGGCGGCAGCGTGACTAACAGCAATGCCTATCTCGGCTGGGGCGGCAGCGGCGTCGGCACCGCGACGGTGACGAGCGGCACGTGGGCCAACAGTGGGGATCTGAACGTGGGCGTCAACGGCACTGGCACGCTTACCATCGACGGCGGGCTTGTGAGTGTGGGCGGCACGCTCTCCCAGGGCTCGGCCGGCACGATCAATCTCAATGCCGGTGGCACGCTCCAGATCGGCACCGGCGGAACGGCGGGAGGGCTCGGCGTTTCGACGCTCGTCAATGACGGCACGCTTGTTTTCAATCGTTCCGATGATTCGGCCTACCCTGGGGTCGTGAGTGGCTCGGGCGCGGTGGTGAAGCAGGGGGCCGGCACACTGACCTTCTCCGGCAACAACACCTATTCCGGGGCGACGACCGTCGTCGCTGGCACGCTCATCATCAACGGGAGCCTTGCCAATTCCGCTGTCACCGTCGGCCCTGGCGGCACGCTCGACGGTGATGGTTCGATCGGGGGGCTGGTCACCGTGCAGTCGGGCGGAGTGCTTTCCCCCGGCAACAGCCCGGGGCTCCTTTCCGCAGGCACGCTCGACCTGCTCGCCGGAAGCACGGCGCGGATGCAGATCGTTGGAGATGGGAGCGGAGGCGCCGGCACCGCCGGCACCGGTTACGACAGCCTCACCATCTCCACGTCGGGTGGCCTGTCGTATGGCGGCAGCCTCAATCTCGAGTTCGGGAATGGGACGGCGTTTCTCGACGGGACCTTTTTCGAGATCTTTGCCTTCAGTGGATCTACCGTCGGGCGCTTCGCCTCAGTGTCCACCAGCGGCACCGGCCTCTACGCGGGTACGAACTTTTCCGGCGCGGGGGGCATTTGGACGAGCGTGATCGGCGAACAGCGACTGACGTTCAGCGAGCTGACCGGTCGGCTGTCGTTTACCGCCGTCCCCGAGATCGACCCGGCCACTGGCTCAAGCGCCTTGTCGCTCGTCACTGGGCTGCTGGCGCTTCTCGAGCAGCGCCGGCGCCGCCACACGTCGCCCAGGGGGTGAGGCTGTGAGCAACGCCGGCGGAAGGGCCTCCAAAGCTCTCCGCCGGCGTTTGCTGGCTGCCCCGTCAGCCGTCGAGGAGCTGCCGCAGCCGAATGGCGGCGTGGCGGCCGATCGAGAGCCGCTGCTCGCTCCCCTCGAAGAAGAGAAACGTCTCGTCGCGCGATTTCCAGCGCACCAATGCGATTCGGCCCAGATGGACCAACTGCGACCGGCCGATGCGGACAAACTTCCCCGCCGGCAGGAGCGACTCCCATTGCGCGAGCGACCGGCGGAACACCAGCGGAATCCGCCCGTCGCTGGTGCAGACATGGCTGTAGTTGCCCATCGCCTCGATCCAGAGAATGTCGGTGAGCTGGACGACCACCTTCTGGCCGGTCTGCGAGGCGACGACGCTTACCTTCTCATCGCCATCAGCCTCGATGGCGGGCTCCGGAGCGGGAACGGAAGTGTCGGCTCTCAGCAGCCTCGTGATCGCTTTGTCGAGGCGGAGCGGGTCGACTGGCTTGAGGAGATAGTGGACGGCGCCGAAGTCGAAGGCATCGACGGCGTATTCAGGATAGGCCGTGACGAAGCAGACGCGGACGGAATCTGGCAGCGACTCGAGCAACCCCAGCCCGGAGCCGCGCGGCATCTCGACGTCGAGGAAAACAAAATCGGGGATCCTCGCGGCCAGAAAAATCCGCGCGTCCTCGACGCTCTCCACCATGCCGATCACCTCGATCCGGGGATGGAGGGCAAGCAGCTCGGCCAGTCGGCGGCGGGCGGCCGGTTCGTCGTCGACAAGCAGCGCTGTGCGCATCGTGAAATCCTTGCTCGTCAAAAGTCCACCTGGCCGGGGCGGTCTGGCCGGCTCGCCGCGTCTGCCGGGCGCGTATCAGGGAGGCGGATCCGGATCGAAACGCTGCCCTGTCCCGGTTGAATGTCAACGGTCGCCTCGTCGCCGATCAGCAGTCCGAGGCGTTTGCGGAGCGTCTGGAGGCCAGAGCCGGGGGAGCGTTTCCGATCGGGGCCGATCCACGCCCCGGTGTTGACGACGCTCACTGTCAGCCAGCCGTCCGCCAGCTCCGCCGCCACGTTGACCATCAGTGGCTTGGGGCTCGTCTGGGCGCCGTATCGGAAGGCATTTTCGAGGAGCGGCTGGATCATCATCGGCGGCACCGGCACGCTTCGGGCCTCGGGCTCGCAGTCGATCGTGCAGACGAGCGCATCGCCGAACCGGCTCTGCTGCACGCCGAGGTAGTTTTCGAGGGCATCGAGCTCGCGGGAGAGGGGCTCGAGCGGCCGCGACTCCCGCAGGGAAAAGCGCAGGTAGTCGGCGAGGTCTTGCGTCACCCGTTCGACGGCGTCGGGATCGCGGCGGGCGTCGACGATGCAGTTGAGGGCATTGAAGAGGAAGTGGGGATTCATCTGCGCTTCGAGGTGGCGCAGTTCGATCTCGCGTGTGGCCGCCTCGGCCAGCGCGGTCCGGGCGACGTTTTCAGCCGCCGCGAGCTCGGCCCGGGATTGGTTGTCGTTGGCTTCGAGGCCGAAGTAGAGCCCACACCACAGCCAGGTGACGATCAGCCGCGTCAGCAGCGGCGCGGCCGGTGAGAGGGACTCGACCAAAGACACCCCCATCGACATAACGCTGCCGATCCCCACGCAGATCACGACCCGCCTCTGCCAGTGACGGCTGGCGAGCCACGGCCCGCTGACGATGAAGTGCAATACGCAGCCAAACAGCCAGCCGGCACACCCGCGCGTGGTCGAGCGGGCGAGGGCGTTCAATCCATCGGCCGCGGAGTGGACGTTGTATTCGTAGCGGGCCAAGATCATGAACAGCCAGAAGAGCGTGTTGAAGGCGAAAAACGCCGACGTCACACGCGATGGCACAAACCACTGCCGCCAGGCCCGGCCGCTCGGCCCGTCGTCGATCTGCGGCGATGGCGTTCGCCTAGGGCTATCGTGATTGGGGCGGCCGTGATTGAGGAGCGGAGTGATGGTGGGCAGGCTCCTGGTCAAAGGGCCGTTGACGGGCCCCGAGACGGGAATTGAACGAGCTGCCTTCCGCACCGGCGGCGCGAGGCTCCGCGCCAGTCGCACCCAGGGTAGCACGGGGCGGGGGAACGGGGGCGGCAATCAGGATCAGCGGCAGCGCCGCGCCTCAACGGCCCCGCTGTCCATTGCGCCCATTGGTCCCTGATTGCGCCCATTCGTCCTTGGGATGACCATTCGTCCCGGTTTGAGCCACGTTCGTCCCTTTTTTGGGGTGACGTGGAAATCGTCGGGTAGAAGGGGCGGCGGAGGGTCCATGGACCGTGAGGTTCAACTCTCCGCACCATTTCGTTTGAGGAACCCTGCTCGTGAATCAATCGACGCGTTCTCCAAACTCTGCCGCCGGCTTCGTTGCGGCACGAGATCTCTTCAAACGAAAGCCACGCACCATGGCTTTTCGAACATGGGCAATTGCGGCCCTCGCGGCCTTCGCCCTCGTGGCGCCAGGAGTCCCTGGATGGGCAGGGATCGTGTACAACGTGACAAACGATTCGGCAGACCAGAATGGCTGGTCGCTAGCCGGAACCATCACGCTCTCCGGAACGGGTACCTTTACGAATGCCAGCGCAATAACGGCGTGGGACTTCACGGCGTCGAAGAATACCACGAGCAATCGGTATACGAGCACCGCGTCCGGTGCTGGAATAACGTTTGACGGAACGCTCGGTGCGTCATCCAGCGTGCTCTCTCTAGGCAACAATTCAAGTCTGCTGTTTGAACAAACCAATCCTAATTTTCCCTCTTTAGAATTTTCTAACAATTATAATACCGGAGAGGGAGCTGTCAGTTTATATGCAGCCTACTAGAATAGTAGCAATTTGTGGAACACTGATCAATTCAGCCCGATCGTCGGTGGTGCCTGGACTCTTGGAACCGCGTCGTCTGCCGTGCCCGAGATCGACCCCGCTGCCGGCTCGAGCGCCCTTTCGCTCGTCGCCGGGATGCTGGCGATGATCGAGCAACGCCGTCGGCGTGCCGCACTCGTGGCTTGATTGAGTTGGCCTGCGGATCACTGATTCCCAACCGGGCTGGGCATCGCAGGGTGCCCGGCCCGGTTGCTTTTGGCGGGCATAGGGTCGTGCCTGCTGGAGGCGGGCCGTATTGAACCGGCCTGTGAACAAGGCCGAGGCGTGCATATGGGTAAGGGACTCTCAACACCCTCCGCGGCCACAGCCGGGCCTGGGGTTGAGGTGGCCGGCTCAGGCACGGAGGCCGGTGTCAACTCGGCTCGGCGCCGCGGAGCAAGAAAACCGACTCCGTCGCGGTGGTGACAAACGCCTCGATGGAATCGAGCCGATCGCGAAGGATCGCGGCGATCTGCCCGGTGGAGGCATTGCCCACGCAGACTTGCACGACCTGCGGCGGATGCCCTCTCACCAGAGCCCTGGCGAGAAAGTCGTTGTCCTTCGTCACGATGAAGAACCCCTCGTCACGGGCGAGCGACCAGATCTTCTCATCGTCGTTCGCGGAGAGCCCGTGGTCGCGAACATGACAGCTTCCGGGGAAGCGAGGCTGGAACAGATCAACCAGACGATGGGAAAGATTCTGGTCGACGAGGGCCTTCACGCCACCGACCCCAACAGGCGGCGTTCACGCTCGGCAGCGAACGCCAGACAGGCGCGGATGTCGTCGGATGAAAGGTCGGGAAAGTCGGCGACGATCTCCGCTTCGCTCATGCCTGAAGCGAGATATTCGAGAACATCCGAGACCGTGATCCGCAAGCCCCGGATACAGGGCTTGCCGCTCCGCTTGCCCGGGTCGACGGTGATGCGCTTCAAAAGATCGGAAGTCATGAACTTCATTCTACGCTGAGGAGAAAAAGGTGCCAGCCACCAAATCTGGGCACACTACGGGAGAAAAAGGTGGCAGGAAAAGGTGCCAGCCACCAAATCTGGGCAGGATGTCCGATGGCCACGATGGCGGCAGCCCGATGACGATCGAACAGCTTGCCGCTGCGGTGCTCACGACGCTCCTGTGCGGAACGGCGGACATGGTTGCATCACCCGCCAGTTGATCGATCGGATTGCACCGGGAGATGCCGCACCCGGGTGTGGGCCTCGGTTACCGTCACAATCGCCCCGGCCTGCAAGGCGTCGGCGTGGGCTTCGAGGACGGCGAGGAGCCTGCTGAGCACCCGCTCCGGCCGCATGTTCCGCAGCCTGAAGATGATGACGCTCGGAGCGGAGGCGCGGGAAACGGCAATCAAGTCCGTGAAGTCGAGGTCGTGGGCGACGAGGATTCGAGATTCGGTGCACGCGAGCGTCACGATCTCGCGATCCGTCAGCCGGGAATTACCCCGGTCGTCAAGATGCACGGCGTCATGCCCCAACGTCCGCAAGCTTGCGGCGGTCTTGGCTGCGATCCCCATGTCGCACAGCAGCTTCATGCCGGGGCTGTCTCGCTCGGCAGTACCGTCTCCTCCGCGAGCCAAGCGACGTAGTGCAGAAGAAGAAAAGGTGCCAGCCACCAAATCTGGGCCCTTCGAGAGCGTCGCCCGCCACCTCTCGCGATCCACCACAACGGGTGGTCTAATAATGGTCAGGGGGGGGTGTATGGCGTCCGCTCGCCATCGTCGGCTTCGGCCTCTCGAGGCGCCCGTTCGTCCAAAAAAAGGCCGATTCGTCCCAGCGACTGCCCGTTCGTCCCGGAATTCGACCGATTCGTCACATTTTTGGAAGGGGCTTGAAAATCGTCTGGTAGAAGGTTCGCCGTTGAGGCGCCACCCCCCCGGTTCGGTCAGGGATGACTGGTCACGGTTTCGTCGTGCGAGTCAGTCTCCTTGGGCGGATGGTGAGGGGGCCCGGCAACTCGGTGGGGCACACGGGCCGCGCCGACCATTGACGGATCGATTCATCGACAAGGAGGGATTTCATGAGACACCAGCGACCGGCGGCGAACACGAAGCGGTGGCGATCGGGCAGAAGTGGCACCTCAACCGTCCCCCTTGGGAGCGCTTCGTCGCTGCGGGGCAGACGGGCAGCGCCCTTGCTGGCGATCCTTCTTCTAGCCAGTGAAGGGATGGCGCTTCCGAGCGCCGAGGCGGCAGATCTTGTCGTCGACAGCGGCACGACCACGATCAGCGACGCGCAGAGCTACGACACCGCGACCGTGGCCACAAGCGCCAGCGACACAGCCACGCTGGCCGTGACCACTGCCGGCACGCTGACCACCAGCGGCAATCTGAACGTGGGCTTGGACGGCCACGGCACGCTCGAGGTGACCGGCGGCACGGTCACCGATTCCTACGGCAATGTCGGCGTCAATGCCGGCAGCGTCGGCACCGCGACGGTGTCGGGGGGCACGTGGGCCAGCAGCGTCGGTCTGACCGTGGGCTACTCCGGCACCGGTACGCTCAGCCTGATCGACGGGAGTGTCACAAGCGCCCAAGGCTATGTCGGCGTCAACGACGGCAGTGTCGGCACCGTGACGGCGTCGGGCGGCTCGTGGGCCAACAGCGACTTGCTTGCTATCGGCCTCAACGGTGGCAGCAGCGGCACGCTCAACGTGACCGGCGGGAGCGTCACCAACAATTCCTATGCCGTTGTTGGCTGGAACGGCGGTAGCGTCGGCACCGTGACGGTGTCGAGCGGTACGTGGAATAACAACGGCACTTTATACGCTGGCTTGGCCGGTACCGGCACTCTCGAAGTGACCGGCGGCAGCGTGACAAACCACACCGGGTTTCTCGGCGTTTACGGCGGCAGCGTCGGCACCGCCACGGTGTCGGGGGGCACGTGGGCCAACAGCAACGACCTCATTGTCGCCAATTACGGCGGCGCTAGCGGCACGCTCACGGTGAGCGGCGGCACGGTCACCAACGCCTCTGGCTATGTCGGCCGGGAGGGGGGGAGCGTCGGCTCGGCGACGGTGTCGAGCGGCCTTTGGGCGACGAACGACAATCTGAACGTGGGCTTCGACGGCAACGGCGCGCTCAATGTGACCGGCGGCACGGTCACCGCTTCCTTCGGTAATGTCGGCGTCAATGCCGGCAGCGTCGGCACCGCGACGGTGTCGGGCGGCACGTGGGCCAGCAGCGTCGGTCTGACCGTGGGCTACTCCGGCACCGGTACGCTCAGCCTGATCGACGGGAGTGTCACAAGCGCCCAAGGCTATGTCGGCGTCAACGACGGCAGTGTCGGCGCCGTGACGGTGTCGGGCGGTACGTGGGACAACAACGGCGATTTGTACGCTGGCTTGGCCGGTACCGGTACGCTCAACGTGACCGGCGGCAGCGTGACAAACCACACCGGGTTTCTCGGCGTTTACGGCGGCAGCGTCGGCACCGCGACGGTGTCGAGCGGCACGTGGGCCAACAGTGGCGATCTAACTATTGGCGTCCTTGACGGCAGCGCCGGCACGCTCACGGTGAGCGGCGGCACGGTCACCAACGCCTCTGGCTATGTCGGCCGGGAGGGGGGCAGCGTCGGCAGCGCGACGGTGTCGAGCGGCACGTGGGCCAATAGTGGCGATCTGAACGTGGGCAACTCAGGCAGCGGCACGCTTGAAGTGAGCGGAGGCACCGTCACGAACGGCACCGGCCGTATCGCCTGGAACGCCGGCAGCGTCGGCACCGTGACGGTGTCGGGGGGAACGTGGGCCAATAGTGCCAGTCTGGCCGTGGGCAGTGCCGGCACCGGGACGCTCAACGTGACCGGTGGCAGCGTCTCCAACGCTGATGGCTATGTCGGCAACGATGCCGGCAGCGTCGGCGCCGTGACGGTGTCGAGCGGCACGTGGGACAGCAATGGCTTTTTGTCCGTTGGCGCTAGTGGCACCGGCTCACTCACCGTTTCCGGTGGCACGGTCACCAACGGCACCGGCTATGTCGGCCGGGATGGGGGCAGCATCGGCACCGCCACGGTGTCGGGGGGCACGTGGGCCAACAGCGGCGATCTGTTCGTCGGTCGCGATGGCAGTGGCAACAGCCTCTTCGTTTCCGGCGGTGGCAGGGTGGCGGCTAGCAACGGCTATGTCGGTTATAACCCCGGCAGCAGCAGCAACCACGTCTTGGTCACGGGCGTCGGTTCGTCGCTGGCCGTGGCCGGCGAGCTCCGCATTTCCTACGATGACAACACGGGCAACACGATGACGATTGCCGCCGGCGGCACGGTGTCGAATGGTAACGCTTTCATCGGGAGCTACTCCAGCAATTCCTCCAACAACAGCGTGCTGGTCACCGGGGCGAGCTCGCTCTGGACGAACCGTGGCAATCTCTATGTCGGCGAGACAGGCCATGACAACAGCCTGGTCATTTCCGACGGAGGTACCGTCACCAACGGCACCGGCTTTATTGCCTCCAACGGCGGCAGCGTCGGCAGCGCGACGGTGTCGGGGGGCACGTGGGCCAACAGCCAGGAGCTGGCCGTGGGCTACCAGGGCAGCGGAACGCTTGAAGTGAATGGTGGCAGTGTCACCGACACGCTTGGCATTATCGCCTGGACCGCCGGCAGCGTCGGCGCTGCGACGGTGTCGAGCGGCACGTGGGACAACAGCGACATGCTGTCCGTGGGCAACCGAGGCACCGGCACGCTGGAGGTGACTGGCGGCAGCGTCACGAGCTCGGTCGGCTATGTCGGCCGTCGCGCGACCGCCGTCGGCACCGCCACGGTGTCGGGGGGCACGTGGGCCAACAGCGGTGATTTATCCGTGGGCGTGGCTGGCAACGGCACGCTCACGGTGAGTGGCGGCACGGTTTCCAACGCGGACGGCTCCATCGGCAATGACGAAGGCAGCGTCGGCAGCGCGACGGTGTCGGGGGGAACGTGGACGAACAGCGGCCTTCTCAATGTCGGCCGCTTTGGCACCGGCTCACTCACCGTTTCCGGTGGCACGGTCACCAACGGCGAGGGCT
>Ga0209401_1001472_pt1 | contig 15609 bp, 15 predicted proteins | sample M_140807_MF_Meta_FD_187318 | JGI IMG/M metagenome (GOLD analysis project Ga0209401, IMG submission 187318) | Freshwater microbial communities from Lake Montjoie, Canada to study carbon cycling - M_140807_MF_MetaG (SPAdes) (version 2) | ecosystem: Environmental > Aquatic > Freshwater > Lake...
CTCCAAACAAAAGAAAGGCACCACACAGGATGCCCTTCAAACTCACATTCAAATTCAATCAAGCGCTTCAAAGAGCATTGACCAATTCAGGCACCGCCACAAACAGATCGGCTTCCAAACCATAATCAGCCACACTGAAAATGGGTGCTTCAGCATCCTTGTTGATGGCCACAATGACCTTGCTGTCTTTCATGCCGGCCAAGTGCTGAATGGCGCCCGAAATACCGCAAGCCACATACAGCTGAGGCGCCACAATTTTGCCGGTTTGACCTACTTGCCAATCATTGGGCGCGTAACCTGCATCCACCGCAGCACGGCTGGCACCCATGGCAGCTCCCAACTTGTCAGCCAAGGGTGTAATCACTTCGGCAAACTTTTCTGCACTGCCCAAGGCACGGCCACCCGACACAATGATCTTGGCTGCTGTCAGTTCAGGCCGATCGTTTTTGGCAATTTCGCTGCCCTTGAAGGCGCTTTTGCCGCTGTCAGCAATGACCGCAATGCTTTCAACGCTGGCCGAACCACCTGTCCTTGCAGCCGCATCGAAACCCGTTGTGCGAACTGTTAACACCTTGATTGCATCTTTGCTTTGCACTGTAGCGATGGCATTGCCTGCGTAGATAGGACGCTCAAAGGTATCTGCAGACAGCACCAAGGTCACATCGCTTAATTGAGCGACATCCAACTTGGCTGCCACGCGAGGCGATACGTTTTTGCCGCCAGCAGTGGCTGGAAACAAAATGTGGGTGTAGTTGGCAGCGATGGCCAGAACTTGAGCGGCCACATTTTCTGCCAAGGCATGCGCGAAAACTTCGGAGTCAGCATGGATCACCTTGGTCACACCTGCAATTTGCGAGGCGTCTTGCGCAGCTGCACTGGCGTTGTGACCCGCCACCAAAACGTGCACATCACCACCGCAAGCCACAGCGGCTGTGATGGTGTTCAGGGTTGCACCTTTGATCGATGCGTTGTCGTGTTCTGCAATCACTAAATTAGCCATAAACTTCCTTGATCAGTTGAGGACAGAGCAAATTTGCTGCGCAAATCTTGGTCTGTCCCGCAAATTATGATTAGTTGAGTACAGAGCAAATTTGCTGCGCAAATCTTGGTCTGTCCCGCAAATTAATTAGATTACCTTTGAAACATTCTTTAATTTATCAACCAAGGTAGCGACGTCAGGTACTTTGATACCCGCAGAGCGCTTTGGTGGCTCGGACACTTTCAAAGTCGTGATGCGAGGTGATACATCGACACCCAAGTCTTCAGGCTTGAAGGTGTCGAGTTGTTTTTTCTTAGCCTTCATGATGTTGGGCAATGTCACATACCGCGGCTCATTCAAACGCAAGTCTGTGGTGATGACAGCGGGCATGGAGATTGACAAAATTTCGAGACCGCCATCGATTTCGCGCGTGACTTGTGCTTTGCCGTCGACCACTTCTACTTTGGATGCGAATGTGGCTTGCGGCAAGTCAGCCAATGCGGCCAGCATTTGGCCGGTTTGGTTGCAATCGTCGTCAATGGCTTGCTTACCCAAGATGATCAAGCCAGGCTGCTCTTTGTCAACCAAGGCTTTGAGCAATTTAGCCACCGCCAATGGCTGCAACTCTACGGTGGTTTCAACCAAGATGGCGCGGTCAGCGCCGATGGCCATGGCGGTGCGCAATGTTTCTTGACATTGCGTCACACCGCAAGAGACGGCGATCACTTCTGTGGCAAAGCCCTTCTCTTTCAAACGAACTGCTTCTTCCACTGCAATTTCATCAAAGGGGTTCATGCTCATTTTGACGTTGGCGATATCGACGCCTGTGCCGTCGGACTTGACGCGGACCTTGACGTTGTAGTCAACAACCCGCTTCACGGGCACAAGTATTTTCATGAAAGCTCTCCATTGATATCAAAACCCAAGCGCCAGACACGGCCGCAACGCATTGACGTTACGTAAACGTCAATTGTGCCTCAAATTTTCATTTTCGCGAACCTAAGCTTGGTAAAAAAGCACGATCGTTCGAATTTTAAACTGGATTTGTTAACCCACAAAGTTCATATTTTTTAGCACCCTCGGGAATTCACCGACCAATCGGTAGGTTAATTAAGGTTATTATTTAAACAGCTGAATAATCGGCTTGGCGATTATATTTTTAACCATTTATTGGAGCACTCGGATGAACAAAACTTTGATGGCCATGACAGTCGCAACCCTCGTCGGCTTCAGCGGCTTGGCGCAAGCACAAACAGTTTTAACCGTATCAAGCTGGGTACCCCCCACGCACGGTCTGTCAGTTTCTCAAAAAGAATGGTGTGATGACCTGGCGACCAAAACCTCAAATCGCGTTCGTTGCAACATCCTTCCCCGTGCCGTCACCCCAGCGCCAGGTACTTTTGATGCCGTTAAAAACGGCTTGGTTGATGTCTCATTCACCGTGCACGGTTACACGCCTGGCCGATTTGTAATGACACAAATGGCCGAATTTCCCTTCCTGGGTGATCGTGCAGAGCCCTTGTCTGTGGCTTTCAACCGCGTTGCCAGTAAATACCCAGAATTCGCAGCCGAACACCAAGGCGTCAAAGTTTTGGGTTATTTCACCCATGGCCCTGGCATCGTTTTCAACACCAAGAAACCCATCACCCGCGTTGAAGACCTCCCCGGTCTTAAATTCCGAGTTGGCGGTGGCATGGTCAATGAAATCTCCAAAACGCTGGACATGAACGTCACGCTCAAACCAGCGCCCGATTCCTATGAACTGTTATCCAGTGGTGTGATGGATGGAACACTGTTCCCAGCGGAGTCGACTGACTCCTTCAAAATTGACAAGATCATCAAGTTCGCAACCCAGTTCCCTGGCGGTCTTTACAACACCAGTTTCGTCTTCATGATGAATCCGGCTAAGTACAACGCTCTTTCAGCTGAAGACAAAAAAGTGGTTGACGAATTGTCTGGCGAATCTGTGGCAAGTCGCTTTGGCAAAGCCTGGGACCGTGTGGACGATCTTGCTTTGGCAAACATGCAAAAAAATGGCGTGAAAGTCGTCAAAGCCGATAGCTTCTTTGTTCGCGACGTCAATGCACGCACCATCAAACTGGAGCGGGACTGGGCTCAAGCAGCCAAAACCAAAGGTCTGAAAGACCCTTCTGGCGCATTGTCTGAGTTCCGCGCAGAAATCGCCAAGCTGCAAAAGCCAAAGTGATCTGAATTTTCCTCAGGTGTCACCTCAGGAAAATGTAAAGTACCAGCGGTATTTGCCCTTACAGCAAATACCGCTTTTTTAATGGGTAAGCTTTGAAAAAAATTCTTGAAATTCTGTGCGGAACACTTGCTGGTACCGCCCTTTTTACCATCATGTTGCTGACATTTTTTGATGTCTCTGGCCGAAAATTTCTGTCGCATTCTATTACTGGTTCATTGGAGCTAACAGAATTGTTGATGGTCGTGGTCATCTTCGCAGCGCTACCTTTGGTCTCTCTCAAAGGCGAGCATGTGGTGTTCGACTCTTTAGATGGGTTCCTGCCCAATTGGGTTCGCAAAATACAACAAGCACTGATTCACATTGCCTGTGCGGCTTTGCTCTTTGGTCTGGCTTATTTAATGTGGCAAACAGGTGGAGAGTTTGCAGTCACAGGCGAAACCACTGCACAACTCAAAATCACCAAAGCGCCCTTCATTCAGGGTATGGGTTTGTTGTGTGGTTTAGCTGGTTTGGTCCATCTGGCAAAAGCTTTTTTGCCCCATGATGACAATGCCTCAGAAGGAGGCACAGTATGACGGCCGCATTGCTTGGATTCGTGGCGATCTTTGTGTTAGCCCTGATGCGCATGCCTTTGGCTTTTTCCATGGGTCTGGTTGGCATTGTTGGCATCGGGTTGACACGTGGCTGGTTGCCGGCCATGGCCAGCACCGCCCAAGTGGTACACGAGACAGGGTTTGCATACACCTTGTCTGTCATACCTCTTTTTATTCTGATGGGCAATTTTGTGGCACGCGCTGGTTTGGCACACGAGCTTTTCCATGCGGCATACACTTTCATCGGACACCGCAAGGGCGGGCTGGCTCATGCCACCATTGCGGCTTGCGCAGGATTTGGTGCCATTTGCGGCTCGTCTATTGCCACAGCAGCCACCATGGGCAAAGTGGCTTACCCCTCGATGAAAAAACTGGGCTACAGCGATGCCATGTCCACGGGAGTGATCGCTGCTGGCGGTACTTTGGGCATCATGATCCCGCCCTCTACCATCCTTGTGATCTACGGCATCATCACAGAAACCCACATTGGCAAATTGTTTGCTGCAGGTGTTTTGCCAGGCATTTTGACCGCTTGTCTCATGATGTTGGCGGTTGTCGTCATGACTTGGCACAACCCAGAACACGCGCCAGCGGGCGAGAAGTTCAGCTGGTCACAACGCTTACAAGCCTTGCGTGGCATCTGGGGAGTTTTGGTTTTGGTGGTGCTGGTCTTGGGTGGCATTTATGGTGGCTTCTTCACAGCCACCGAGGGCGCCGGAATGGGCGCAACAGGTGCTTTTCTTTTTGCGCTGGCCCGCGGAGCCCTGAGTTGGAAAGTGCTCATGGAAGTTCTGGTCGAATCAGCACGAACCACCGGCATGTTATTTACCTTGCTCATTGCTGCCACGATTTTTGCAAACTTCGTCAACTACACCAGCTTGCCATTTGAGCTGAAGGAATGGATTACCCATTTAGGCCTTTCCCCAATCATGGTTGTCGCAGCCATGATGGTGATCTATGTGCTTTTGGGCACCGTGATGGAAGAGCTGACCATGGTCTTGCTGACCATACCGCTATTTTTCCCCATCGTGGTCCAATTGGGTTTTGACCCCGTTTGGTTTGGCGTCCTCATTGTGATGGTGATTCAAATTGGACTCATTTCCCCACCCGTCGGCATGAATCTTTTTGTGCTGAACGCCTTGTTGCCCCAAGTCGGCCTTGGCGCTATATTTCGTGGCGTATGGCCTATGGTGCTGGTGCTGATCATCACGCTGGGCATTTTGCTAGCCTTCCCAGGCATCAGCCTGTGGTTACCTTCGATGATGGATTGAACATGTTAGACCCTCAAGCCCAAGCCCTGATGCAGCTCATGATTGATAAGGGTGTGCCTCCCGTGAACACCCAATCACCCTCAGAAGCACGTGCGGCCTATCGATCTCGCCGCGCATTCACGCAGCCCGATGCACCAGAAGTTTTCAAAGTAGAAGACAAAGTGTTCTCAGCCAACGGCGTGAATGTGCAGGTCAGGGTGTATCACCCTCATGCCGCACAAACTCAAAAGGTCTTACCTGGCTTGGTCTACGTTCATGGAGGCGGCTGGACCATTGGCGACCTAGACACGCACGACGTGCTGTGCAGAAGTCTTTGCCTACAAGCCGAGGTGGTGGTGGTTTCAGTAGATTACCGCATGGGGCCAGAACACAAATTTCCAGCTGCTTACGAAGATACCGTGGCGGCTTTCAATTGGACTGTTTCGCAAGCTGCAAGTTTAGGCATTGATCCCCATCGCATTGCCGTGGGTGGTGACAGTGCTGGCGGCAATTTGTCGGCCGCAGCCTGCATTGGACTGCGCGATCAAAAAGGCCTGGCAGTCCAACCCGCTTATCAGTTGCTTATTTACCCCGCCACCATCATGTGGCAAGACACAGCGTCCTATCACGCCAATGGCAAAGGCTACATGCTCACCAAAGAGTCCATTGCCTACTACACCGAAAATTATTTGCGCAACCGCGAAGATGCCAAAGATTGGCGCGCCTCGCCTCAGCTGGCTGAAAGTCATGCAGGTCTTCCGCCCGCTTTTGTCATGACTGCGGGCTTCGATCCTTTGCGCGACGAAGGTTTGATGTATGCCGACGCATTGACCAAAGCCGGCGTCTCTTCGCAATACATTTGTTTTGAACGGCAAATTCACGGCTTCATCACCATGGGACGCGTGATGCAAGAGGCCAACACAGCGGTCAGTTTGTGCGCATCTGCATTGAAGGCTAACTTGCACCGGTAAAAGCAGTGCGCTAACTTAAGCGGTGATTGAGCGCCTTCATGAAGCGCAGTGTCAGGGCAAGTTGCGGGTGTGAACCACACGCTGAGGGTATGGAATTTCAATGCCCTTTGCCTGTAGCAGCTGCAATATTTGAATGTTAATTTCTGACTTCAAGGTTAACAAACCAGCCTGTTGTTCATCGACCCAATAATGGGCGCCGAACTCTAAGCCATCAGCGCCAAAATTGGTGAGTGTGACAAATGGCAAAGGATCTTTCAAGACTTTGTTTTGCGCCTCGCAGGCCTGCAGCAGAAGTTGCATCACCTCATCGACATCCGTGCCGTAAGCCACAGTGACTTGGGTGGACTGCAAGATGCGTGAATCGGCTAAAGACAAATTTTCAACGCGGCTGTTGATTAGCATTTCGTTGGGCACGATGGATTCACGCCCAGTCAGTGAGCGAATGACGGTGTAACGTGCTTTGATATCAGAGATGCGTCCTTCAAAGCCATCCACTTTGACACTATCTCCAATGCGCATGCTGCGCTCGGCCAGGATCACGAATCCACTGACATAATTGGCGGCCAACTTTTGCAAACCAAAACCGATACCAACGCCTACCGCACCGCCTAATACAGAAAGCGCCGTGAGGTCAATGCCGACCGCCGACAAGGACAACATCAAGCCCACAAACAACAGCAAAGAAGTGATGGCATTGCTCACAGCTTTGCGCAGAGACAGTTCATTGCCAGATGATGATTTGAGCAATTTGGCTTCGATGGCCGATGACACCCAGAGGGTAAGCAACATGACCAAGACAGCAGTCAAGCCCCCTTCAATGAGGGTTCTGACAGACAGGTGTGAAGCACCTATCTTCCACTTTATTTGATCTAACTCTTCGAGTACCAATGGCAACAAACCAGTCAACCAAAGCACAACGGCAGCCCATGCCAACCATGAAAGACTTCTTTCAAGGGGCCTCACCCATTCTGCAGATTTGAAGGTCACTTGAAGAACCTTTACACCCAATCGGATGATCGCCAAAGAAAAACAGACAGGTACCAGGAAATCAAAAATCCAGAGGGCTTGTGATTTCGCCAAAACTGCCCGCGTGATGAAAACCAAGACTAACAAAAGCGTCGGAAACAGCACACCATCAAACAGTCGCCGGCCCAACAGAACTGACAAATCCCACTGCGGTGTTGCACGGCGAACACCCCATGCGAGAAACCAAGTCATGGCAATGCAAGCCAAGAACAGCAGGAGCTCTTGGCCAGCTTGTTGCGGATTCAGATGTGCCCACCAAAAAACGGGGTTGTTCATCATGCTAGGCGCAGTGGTCAAAGTTGATTTCCTTGAAAATTTTCAAACGTCGGCCAAGACACGAAGGTGCGCTTCAACACTGCGAGACAAGGCGCTGAGGTTGTAGCCCCCTTCTAAGCAACTCACAATGCGGCCTTTGGCATATTTGTGCGCCATGTCTTTGATGCGCTGAGTCATCCACACATAGTCTTGTTCGACCAAGCCCAACTGGCCCAAATCGTCTTCTCGATGGGCATCAAATCCTGCACTGATGAAAATGAGTTCGGGTCGATGGGCTTCTAAGCGCGGGATCCACATCATCTCGATCAATTCCCGTATGTCCATGCCCTTGGTGTAAGCAGGTACCGGCAAATTGACCAAGTTGGCGTCGTGCTTGAGTGCGCCGCCCTCAGGGTAAAACGGATGCTGAAAGAAGCTGACCATCAAAATACGATCGTCACCCGCCACAATGTCTTCGGTGCCATTGCCATGGTGCACATCAAAGTCAACAATGGCCACGCGCTTTAACCCATGGCGCTCGAGTGCGTATTTGGCTGCAATGGCGACATTGTTGAAAAAACAAAAACCCATGGCCTTGTCGCGACAGGCATGATGACCTGGCGGACGAATGGCACAGAAAGCATTTTCCAATTCACCCGCAATGACAGCATCGGTGGCATCCAAAGCTGCGCCAGCCGAGCGCAAGGCTGCTTTCCATGTGTGCGCGTTCATGGAGGTGTCTGGATCTAGCGCGGTGTGCGACGGCCCGCCCGCCTGCATGTCTTCGGCCAGTGCGTCACTCAAGCCCCTGAGCGAAGCCACATACATGCGGCCGTGGGCCAATTCAATGTCTGCCAAAGAAGCTGGCGATGGCTCTCTGCGATCTAAGGCGTGATCGAGCCCAGTGATGAGCAATCGATCTTCAATGGCATCTAGGCGCTGGGGACACTCAGGATGACCCTCGCCCATTTCGTGCAGGCGACAATCAGAGTGTGTGAAATAACCAGTAGCGCCCATGGGTATTTTTATTCAAAAAGAGGGACAAAATGTGAAGCTATCAGCTTATCACGACACCTGCACGCATTTCAAAGGCTAAACTCAAGACATGCGAATTTTGTCTTTGATCTTGATCAGTTTGGGGCTGTGTATTTCAGCGGGCACACAAGCCGCCGAAAGTTCCAAAAAATCAAAGTCAAAAAATAAATCTTCCGTGCCTGCTGCGGGAGCTTCTTATGCCAAAAGGCCCGATGCCGCGGCATGGGCTGAGCGTATGGCTCAGGAAAATCAGCTAGACCCCAAGTGGGTCAAAGCGCAATTGGCACAAGCCAAGCTGATTCCCAGTATTCCCAAGCTGATCTTGCCGCCAGCCCAGGTCAGTCAAAAAAATTGGGCGGCCTACCGTGCCCGCTTTATCGAACCCCAACGCGTTCAAGCAGGTCTTCAGTTTTGGCAGCGTCACCAAACGCTGCTCATGCAAGCCGAGCAAGCCTATGGTGTACCACCATGGCTCATTGTGGGCGTCATCGGCGTTGAAACTTTTTATGGACAACATACAGGCAACTTCAGGGTTTTAGACGCCTTGAGCACGCTGACCTTTGACTTCCCTAAAGAACACCCAAGAGCCACAGAACGTCAGACCTTTTTCTCCAAAGAATTGGAACAATTTTTGGTGATGGCGTCTAAGGAAAAAATCAATCCTACCAAGCTCAAAGGCAGCTACGCGGGTGCTATGGGACTGCCCCAATTTATGCCATCTAGTTGGGCCAACTTTGCAGTCGATTTTGATGGCGACAAACACATTGACTTGTTCAACAACCCTGCCGATGTCATTGGCTCTGTGGCCAACTACTTCAAAGCTTTTCAATGGCAGACTGGCATGCCCACACACTACCCAGTTAAGTTTGATGCTGCGCTTTTAGACATGGATGCCCTCATGGCACCCGATATCTTGCCAACTTTCAACGTCAACAGCTTTCAGACAAAAGGTGCTGTGATAGAAGGCGATGCTTTGTTACACAAGGGGCCATTGGCGTTGATTGAGTTACTCAACGGCAATGAACCACCCAGCTATGTGGCTGGCACAGAAAATTTCTACGCCATCACACGCTACAACTGGAGCAGTTACTACGCCATGGCGGTGATTGAGCTTGGCCAGGCTGTAGCGCGAGAAATGCCTAGCAAGCCCTGAGAGCGTTCACGCATGAACCCTTTGAACCCCAAAAAACTGCTGCTGACCAAGTGGACTGCAGTCATACCCATCGCCAAACAAAAGCACTTTTTGGTCAGCCGGGTGATTCAACCTGAACAGCCGACCGATCCGATTCAAGATGTGGAAATTGAAGCAGTGTTCTCCAAGGCCACGCAAATCATTGCGTGGCGTGAGTTGCAAAACGACAGTATTTGGCGGCAGGGTTGGGTTTGATCAGGAGTCAGCCTTAAAGCCCAAGGCTGCCACCAAACGCTTTGCCATCTCTGAATCTTCTGCAAGACGGCGCGTGTGTTCAGCCGAGGTACTAGCTTCTAGGTTGGCGGCCAATGGTGTCACAAAGTCTCGAACGTCTTGCTGGCCCATGGCCTGGCGCAGCGCTGTATTCAGGTTTTGCCTGACAGCTTCGCTAATGCCTGCGGGTGCAAAGAATCCAAACCATTCGCGAACCGTCAATTCGCCAAAGCCTTGTTCGCGGAAAGTGGCGACATCGGGCGTGAAAACAGCGCGATCGGGCCCTGAGGTGGCCAGGATTCGAATCCTGCCGGACTTGTGGTGCTGAACCCAGTCGCCCAAAGGCGATGACATGCCCGCAAGCTGCCCGCCCATCACTTGAGGAATGGCAGGGCCAGAGCCCGCAAAAGGAACATTGGTGATTTGAAAACCACCCAACATGGCCAATCGACCTGCCAGCAAATGTGGCATAGATCCAGCCGCAGGGTTGCCAATGCTGGCTTTGCCTGGATTGGCCTTGGCCCATTCGACAAAGTCTTTGATGTTCTTCACTGAATCGGGAACAGCAGGCCCCACGACAAAAGCGTGGTCAGTAGAGTGCCCAATACCGATAGGGGTCACATCGGATTGCGCATAACTCAGGCGGCTATAAGAGTGCGGATAAATGGTCAGCATGGAAGCGGGCGAATACAGAATGTGGGCCCCATCAGCCGCCGCAGCCTTGAGGGTTGTGACGCCAATCTGGCCACCAGCGCCGGGTTTGTTGTCCACGATGACATTGTTGGCGTAAGTGCCGCGCATCTTCTCAGCAATTCGGCGGGAAAAAGCATCGGTCGTGCCCCCTGGCGGGAAACCCACAATGATGCGCAGATTTTCTAAGCGCGTTTGTGCAAAGTTGGGTAGGTGGGTGAGGCCCAACGCACTGGCTAAGGCACCTTGCATCAATTGGCGACGGTTTGTCATGGGGTGAACTCCTTGAGTCGTGTAAATGAATGTAACAAAGCGGGATTGAAACACTTCAAATGAGAAATTTACAGAGGGTATTTACTGAGCGCTAAAAGTCTTCTTGAGCCGCCCTTTCGAAGCGAATCAATTTGAATTTGTTTGGGAAGACTGTCCATAGAAATCCTCTAGTTTGTCCTATTGTCAGCTTGCGTTACCAATTTTGACCTGGTTAATTTGCGCCTGCGCTTTGACCAGTGAAGGCACCAATTCTTGTCCATAACCCAGCGCGCAAGCGGTTATCAAACTTTGATGCACGCTTGTGCCAACCAGCGAAGGTGCTTTCACACTTTCAGTCAGATGGACGTAGTAACGCAAATCTTTTGACGCGTTGTTCAACTCGAACTTCAAACCGGTGTAGTCACCCTCAAGCGTTTTGGCCATGGCTTGGAATAAACCAGAATTGACGGCACCTGCCGACACCACGCGAACCAATTGGCTCACATCAATACCTGCTTTGGCACCTACCGCGAAGGCTTCAGCCGCAGCGGTGGTAATGGCTTGACCCAGAAAGTTGTTCAACAGCTTGATGACATGGGCCGCGCCAGTGTCACCGACGTGAAAAATATTTTCACAATAAGCCTGGAAGACGGGCTCAAGCTGCGCAAAAACTGCAGGGGAAGCGCCCACCATGGTGTTAAGTCGACCTTCCTCAGCCTCGACAGGCGATCGCGCCAATGGCGCGTCAACCAAAGTCATGCCAGCTTCATTGCAGCGGGCAGCCAGTCGGCGTGTTGAATCGGGTTCGCTGGTTGAAGCGTCCACAAGCAATAGTCCGGCACGAGCTCTGCTCAAAATTCCTTGGGGGCCTTCAAGGGCAGCTTCGACCTGAGGTGTGCCGGTGACACAAATGATGACCGCATCACACGCAGACAAATCGGCATGAGAGCCCACAAGCTTAGCCCCTGCGGCGATTAGATCCTTCAATGGCTCATGCTTAGAGTGCGCAGTCAAAGAGACTTGGAAACCTTTGGCCAGCAAATTCTTGGCAATGCCGTGCCCCATCAAACCTGATGCGCCAATAAATCCGATGTGCTTCATGTTTTGCTTTCTTGTGTTAATTGAAAAATTGGGAGGCCTGATTCATTCGGAAGCAATGGTTTACCCCAAGAGCTTTTAGATGACTTTAACCTAAAGTTTAAGGAGCAACCACTACTCGGTGTTGTGATCAAAACTTATCAGGAGACATGGACATGAAATTTTTGAAGCCTCTGCTTGGCGTGGTTTTTTCTTCGGTCATGGCTTTAAGCGCCTACGCGCAGCAAGCCCCTATTACGCTACACGGCGCGTCCCAATTTGGTGACGACCACGCTTTTACCAAAGCCATGGTTAAGTTTGAAGAATTGGTCAAGAAATATTACGGCAAGCCGGTCAATTTTGTACTGCACAAAAACAGCGAATTGGGTCTCGAAAAAGATTACTTCGCTTACATGAACCAAGGCAAAGCCGTTGATTACGCCATTGTTTCGCCTGCCCACATGTCTACTTTTTCTAAAGCAGCACCCTTCATCGATGCGCCCTTTTTGTTCAGTGACCTGACCCATTGGAACAAAGTGCTTGACCAAGACTTGCTTAAGCCGATTGCGGATGAAGTCGAGCAAAAAGCCGAAGTCCGCTTGATTGGCTATGCAGGCGGCGGTGTTCGCAATATTTTCTCCAACAAAGCTGCCGGCAATTTGACCGATCTCAAAAATCTGAAAGTACGCGTTCAAGGCGCACCCATCTGGAGCCGTACATTCGCCGCTGTGGGCATGGCGCCCACCGTCATTGCTTACAACGAGGTCTATAACGCCATTCAAAACGGCGTGATCAATGCCGGAGAAAATGAAGCAGCTGGTGTTGAAGCCATGAAGTTTTACGAAGTGGCCCCTAGCATCTTGATGACACGCCATGCAATTACCATTCGCCCACTTTGCTTCTCAGTGAAGACTTTGAAGAAATTACCCGCAGATCTTCAAGCTGCCATCATCAAGGCCGGTAAAGAAGCTGGTGCCTACGGCCGTGAAATTGAGTCCTCTGAAGATCAGGCCAAACTGGATAAATACGCCAAAGAAGGTAAATTAAAACAAGTGCCTTTTACACAGCGTGCTGAAATGCAAAAACTGGTTGACCCTGTCATGGCGGCCTACGCCAAAGAAGTAGGTGCCGATGCCATCTTCGCCAAAATCAACAGCTTGAAATAAAGCTGCAGTCAGCAGGGCAAGCTTGAGCTTGCCCGCTGTTCTTATTCTCTGGAATGCCAATGCAAAAAATCCTTTCTTTGATCGATAAACTGCTTCATTTTTTGCTTATCACGACCGTGTTGCTTTTGATCATCCCGGTCAGCCTACAAATCTTTTCCCGATTCACCGAATTGATTCCACGGTACATGTGGACCGAAGAGATGAGTCGGTTCTTTTTTGTTTGGCTCGTCATGCTCGGCGCTACATTGGGGGTGCGTGAACGTCTTCACTTTGATGTCGATTTTTTGCCTGAACTTTCACCCCGCGCAACCCATGTGCTTCTGCGTCTAAGCCAAACGGCCATGTTGGTTTTTTCTGTCGTCATTCTCTACTGGGGCATTGAGTTCACAAAGTTTGGCTGGAATCAAACTTCCGAGTTGGCAGAGATGCCCATGTGGTGGATCTTCATTGCCTGGCCCATTGCCGGTTTTTTGTGGATTGTTTTTATGCTGGATCACATCTTCAATTCGAGTGACATCAGCGAAAGTTCTAACCAGGGGTCCGTGATTTGAGCGCTTCACTTTTATCGCCTTCAATGGCGGCACTTGTTCTCTTTGGTAGTTTCTTTTTGCTGTTGGCAATCCGTGTCCCCGTTGCCTTTGCGCTCGGACTCGCGGCTTTGCCAGTCCTTATTTTGGAACCCCGCTTGTCTCCCATGGTCTTGTTCAATGAAATGTTCAAGTCATACAACTCGTTCATTTTGTTGGCTGTGCCCTTCTTTCTGCTAACGGCCAATTTGATGAACAGTGGCGGCATCACAGACCGATTAATGCGCCTATCGCGCGCCTTGGTGGGCCACTTTCCTGGTGGGCTTGCACAGATCAATGTGATCTTGTCCGTTTTCTTTGCAGGCATCTCTGGTTCATCAACAGCCGATGCGGCCAGCCAGGGCAAGCTTTTCATTGAGGCACAAGTCAAGGAAGGCTACGACTTGTCTTTCTCGATTGCCATCACCGCAGTTTCTGCGGTGCTTGCCGTGATCATTCCACCCTCCATCTTGATGGTGGTCTGGGGCGGGGTTATTTCTACGTCGATTGGCGCAATGTATTTGGCTGGCATTGTGCCTGGTTTGCTGATTGGACTGGCCCAAATGGCCACGGTCCATGCCTATGCCAAAAAACGCAACTATCCAGTCTACCCTCGCGCAAATTTTACTGAAATGTACAAGGCTGCCATTGTGTCCATTCCGGCCATGATGACACCCGTCATCATTGTGGGCGGCATATTGGTAGGGCTTTTCACAGCCACAGAATCTGCAGCTGTCGCAGTCTTGTATGCGGCCGTTTTGTCGATGCTTTTCTACCGCGAAATGAATTGGAAAAGTTTCATTGCAGCCATTGTGGATACAGGCAAACTTAGTTCAGTCGCATTATTTTGTGTCGGTACTGCGTCGGTCTTTGGCTGGTTGTTGGCCTATTACCAAATTCCCAAAGCACTGCTGGCCAACGTGACAGACTGGGGGCTTGGCGTCATAGGTGTCGGCTTATTGATTGCTGGCGCGTTTTTGGTTGTGGGCTGCTTCTTAGATGCCATACCCGCCATCATCATTGTTGGAACCACTTTACAGCCATTGGCCGAATCTGTGGGAATGCACCCCGTGCACTTTGCCATTGTTGGCATTGTGTCTTTGGCATTTGGCCTCATCACACCGCCCTATGGCATGTGCCTCATGATATCGTGCGCCGTTGCCAAAGTACCTATCAGCTTTGCCATCAAAGACACCATGATCATGCTGATTCCAATGCTAGTGGTACTGCTTGCCATCATTGTGTTTCCAGACATCGTGCTGTTTTTGCCGCGATTTTTCTCACCCGAACTGATTAAGTAATTCTGACTCATTGCATGCTTGCAACTTTGCAATCGGTTAATCGGCACCCCTTGGTTCTGCCCTTCTAGGTGTATGCCAATAGCGCCGACGAACTTCTCGTTCGCAATGCAATTGCTCAGGCTTGTTACTTTGCCAATGGGCAGCACCACACTCTGAAGATATCGACAAGGGAACACCCAGAGATTCGTAGCGCTGAACAACACGAGGTGCAGGGTGGCCGTATCGATTTCGATAACCCGCCTGAACCACTGCCCACTGAGGCATCAGGGCCTCAATGAAGCCCATTGTTGAAGATGTTTGGCTGCCATGGTGCGGCACCAACAAAACACCAACGGGCTGCAAGGCCAAGCCCTGAAGCAAAGCCAACTCTTGAGGCGCCTCGATGTCCCCGACCAACAAGGCACTGCCCAAGTTGCGATCTTGCGACATGTTTGACTGAGCCGTTTGACTGGCATCCACCCTCAAAACACAGCTCAATCCATTGGCGCCAGCCGAATTGCTGTAATCCGAAAGTAGGGGGTGCAGCATTTCAAATTGAACACCATCCCACGCCCATTTCTGCCCAGCGATGCAAGCATGCACAGGGCGAATGTTCGCCAATGGGTGGCCCACTTCAACTGAACTCCACAGATCTGCATGGGGGTGTGCGCGCAACACTGAGGGCGCACCACCCGTGTGATCTGCATCGCGGTGGCTAAGCACCACCCTGTCCAACTTTACGCCCAAGCGATTCAGCAAAGGCACCAACACCCTCTGCCCTGCATCTGAGGTCTCTGAGTAGATGGGCCCCGCGTCATAAAGCAAGGCATGGTTGGCTGTTCTGAGCAATACCGCATT
>Ga0209401_1001473_pt1 | contig 15605 bp, 15 predicted proteins | sample M_140807_MF_Meta_FD_187318 | JGI IMG/M metagenome (GOLD analysis project Ga0209401, IMG submission 187318) | Freshwater microbial communities from Lake Montjoie, Canada to study carbon cycling - M_140807_MF_MetaG (SPAdes) (version 2) | ecosystem: Environmental > Aquatic > Freshwater > Lake...
TGCCGCGCACCAGAAACGGTTGCTCCAGGTGCAGGGTCTGGCCCCGCAGCAGGCCGCCCATCCCCAACCGGATGGCACCGCTGCCGAGGTCCACCCACTCAAAGCGCAGGTTCCTGTACTCCACCCGGCGCGCCCTCAGCCGGGCCCCCTCCAGCCGTCCCCGCATCAGCTGGGCCGCCGAGCCATCGAGCTGGATCTCCAGCCGTTCGATCGCCGTGCATTGCTGGCGCAACCACAGTTCCAGGGCCCTCGAGAGCAGTCCCAGCAGCGGCCCGGCCGCGGGCATCCGCTCTGGACTGGAGGGAGGAAGGGTGTCCATGGGGGCGCAGGGTGAGGGGATTCTCCTAACAGAGTCGGGATTGCCCCTTACTCCATCCGGGCCCGGCGGGCGGCCAGGAAGGCCTCCACCGCGCTCACGGCGGCCAGCAGCAGCAGCCCCCCCAGCCCCACCAGGCGGGTGCGCGGATCGATCAGCGAGGGGTCCGGCTCCACCAGGGCACCGAGCAGAAACCAGCCGCTGGAGAGGGCCGTGGTGATCCACCAGGCCCGCCAGCGGCGCTGGTAGAGGTAGCCGGCCCCAAGACCCGGCAGCACATTGAGGAAGGCCCCGAGCCAGGGGGCCGAAGCGGCCAGAACGGCCTTGCGATCAAGGCCGGAGCCGGCGGCGGCGATGGATTGGGGGGTGGGATCCGGCACGGGGCGGGGTTCTCGCTGGTGGCGCTCCGGAACAACCGGGCCTCGCCATGCTGGCGCCTCACTCACCCCAGCGGCGCAGAAGGTTGCTGTAGGAGCGGCTGATCAGATCGAACGCCTCACTCTTGCCCTCCCGCTGAAACAGGTCGCGGCGGGCCGTGTCGAGGTCGAAGAGGAGCTCGCGCATCTCGGCGTCACGCACCCGGCTCTGGATCCAGCCCACCGCCACGATCCGTTCCCCGGCGGTCACGGGCGCCACCCGATGCAGCAGCGTGCTGGGGTAGACGATGGCGCTGCCGGCCGCCAGACGCACTTCCTCCTCCCCGGCCGGCGATTCGAGCATCAGGCCCCCGCCGCTGTAGACGGCCGGATCCTGGAGGAACAGCGTGAAGGACACATCGGCCCGGCCGCCGGCCATGAAGGCGTTGTCCACATGGCGGCCATAGCCCTCTCCAGGTCCGCAGCGGCTGAACAGCAGCCCGTGGATTCTCACCGGCAACACGGCCGCCTGGAGGAGGGGATGGGCCTCCAGGCAGGCGCTCAGCCGAGCAGCCAGCCGCGCATGCAGGGGGGAGGCGCGGTCGAGCTGGCGGTTGCGTTTCACGCTGCGGGCATGCCAGCCCGCACTTTCTTGGCCGGGCCGCCAGTCGGCCTCCGGTGCCAGCAGGTCCCCCTGCAGCTCCTGGAGAGTCTGGGGATCGAGCAGGGCATCGAGCTGGAAACGCATGGCGCAGAAGGGAGGGGGCGCAACCGCGCGGATCCACAGATCGGCCGTCGATCACCCCGAGCTGTGCCCAATGGCACAGGCCGCGGTGGCATCCTGGCCGCGGCGGCGGCGGTCGCTTGCCAACAATGGCAAGGTCTCCCAGATCACCGCCGTGGAACGTTCCCGCATTGCCCTCTTTCTCGCCACCGCCGGCCTGGTGGCCATGGGCGGCGGCTGCGCCACCGTGCCTTCCGATGGAGGCGGTACGGGCCCAGCGGAGATGGGCAAGCCCGCCGTGGCGCCGCCCGCGGTTCCCGCGCCGGCCAAGCCTGCCCCCAAAAACCATGGCGGTGAGGGAGGAGAAGGCGGCGAAGGGGGCGAGGGCTGAGGGGGCCTGAGTCCTTTCTCCTCAGGACGCCTCCAGCGCCTGCCGGAGGGTGGCCAGCCGACGGCTATTCACCCCCAGGTCGGAGTCGCCCAGCCGAGAGAGCGAGCGCGCCTCGATCACCCCATCGGCCGGGGCGGCGTGGAGTTCCAGGTCGTCCACAAAGCCGAAGAGCCGGCTGGTGGCCGTGGCGTGGAGATAGCCGGATCCGGTCTCCACGATGTCGATACCGTCAAGGGCCAGCACCGCCGGCAGGAGTCGCTCCAGGGCGGCCGCCGGATCGGTGACGGACCAGGTTTCCCGGGCGCAGTGGCTCGGACCCGGGCAGGGGGAGAGATGTCCCTGGTGCAGCCCCAGGTCCGCCGCAGGAGGCCCCGCCAGATGCAGCAGGGAGGCCCGGACGGCCGCCGGAGCGCTGAACACCACGCTGAGCAGGATCGCCAGGTTCAGGGCCAGGAGGGTCAGCCAGGCCCCCCTGCGATCGGGACCGGCCGTGAGCCGCGAGCCCGGAGGACGGGCTGGCCAGGAGGATCGGAGCGGTGGAGGGGCCATGGACCTGTCTCAGCCTGGAGAGTGATCCAGCCAGCATGCCGCCACAGCCTCGGGCTGGTCGATGTGGGGCAGGTGGCCGCACTGATCAAGCTCCCGCAGGCGCTCCCCCAACAGGGCCTGGGCGGCCCGTTTCTGGGGTGCTCGCAGAATTCGGTCCTCTCGGCCCCAGAGCACCTGCAGGGGTTGCTCCGGCAGGGGATCACCGCAGCCGGCGAACCCCCCGGAGCGGGCGAAACGGGCGAGGGAGGCGCCCCAGCCCGGTGTGGCCAGGTGCAGGGAGGCGATCTCCAGTTCGGCCGGGCCGACGGCGGAGCCGGGATCGGCGAAGGCCGAGCGGCACAGTCCCCGCCGCACCCCCGGAAGCCCCAGGAACCACACCCCTAGGGCATCCAGGCCAGGAGGAAGGGGCATGGATCGGCCGGTGAGGCCCGCCGGGGCTAGGAGCAGCAGCCGCTCCACACGGGCGGGATGGCGGCGGGCCAGTTCCACCGCCACGCTTCCGCCCATGGAGGCTCCGATCACCCCCACCCCTTCATCCGGCGCGCCGGATGTCCCCGGCAGCCTCTCCAGCAGGGCCGCCAGGTGGGCCAGCACGCCACTGGGGGCGTAAGTGCCATCGGCGGGTCGGGGCGTGAAGCCGAAGCCGTAGAGATCGGGAATGATCAGCCTGTGGTGGCCCGCCAGCAGGGGCACCAGGCGACGGAACTCCAGAAAGGAACTGTCGAAGCCGTGGAGCAGGAGCAGCGGCGGACCCTGGCCGCACACTGCCACCGGCCAGCGCTCGGGAAGTCCCGGCAGCTCCCACCACTCCACCGCCGCGGCCAGCTCCCGGCCCTGCCCATCGAGCAGGGTTGTGGCGGCCTTCTCCAGAATCTGCCGACCATCCTGCCGTGGGCCGGTTGTGCTCATGCCGTCTGCTGCACGGCCTTGGTGCTCACCAGGGCGGCCAGCAAGTCGTCCGGGGTGACCCGGAAGGGAAGGTGGTGGAGGTCGGAATCCGGGCGGCAGGCGAAGGCGCAGACCGCATGGAGATCGCTGAGGCTGGCGGAGCCCAGGCCCAGGTCGTCGAGGTTCAGGGGAAGACCCAGGTGGCGGAAGAAGGGGAGGAGCTGGCGCCTGGCCTGGGCCGCCAGCCGGTTGCCAGCCACCAGCTCCTCCAGCCGCAGTTGCACCAGCACCCCGAACCCCACCTTTTCACCGTGGAGGCTGCCGTGGCAGGCCTGCAGCTGGGTGAGGCCGTTGTGCACGGCATGGGCGGCCACGGTGCGGCAGCGGGCCCCCCCCAGCCCGCCGATCAGACCGGCGGTGAGGGCCGAGGCTTCGGCCACCCGCCGCCAGGCCGCTCCGCCGGGGTTTCCCATGGCCTCCTGGCCCTCCAGCAGCAGTTGGTCCCGCAGGATCCGCGCCATCTGCACAGCCTGCTGCACAAGGCCGTCCTCGCTGCCGCCACTGCTCACCGAGGCCTCGTACCACTTGGCCATGGCATCGGCGATGCCACTGGCCAGGGTGCGGGCCGGCGCCTGTCCCACGATGCTGTGATCAAACAGCAGCAGGTCCGGACAGCGCCGCAGGGCCACATCGCGGATGAAGGCGCCGCCCGGTGAGTAGAGGTTGGCCAGGGCCGTCCAGCCGGCGCAGGTGGCGGCGCTGGTGGGCACCGTGACACAGGGAAGTTCCAGCCGGTCCGCCAGGAGTTTGCCCGCATCGAGCACCTTGCCACCGCCACAGGCGATCACCAGGTCGCAGGACGGAAGCTCAGGCAGCTTCTCAATCAGCGCCAGGTCCTGTTCACAGCAGTCATGCCCGAGCTCGGCGGCCATCGGGCTGAGCCCGGAACCCCCCAACTGCTCCAGCAGGCTGGTGCGGATGGAAGCGGTGGCGGCACTGCGACCAAGCACCAGCGGCTGACGGCCCAGCGAGGCGATCCGATCGAGCGCCTCGGGCCACAACCCCTCGCCTCGGAGCACGTGGGCCGGTGCGATCGTCTGGGTGATGGTGCTGCCCATGGCGTCAAGGGTGGATCGCCCTAGTTGGGGCTCGTTGCGGGGTGCAGAACCCTGGGGTTGAGGAGGTTGCTGAAGAACGTCTGGGAGAGATCCATGGCTTCAGAGAGCTCAACCCCCACAAAGCTGGCACCGTGCACGGAATTGAGCCAGGCGATACGACAGGGAGCGGTGATGGTCTGGTCGTTTTCCGACCAGAGAAAACGAACCTGAAGCGGTTCATCGTTGGCGATGGCAGAAGCCTCTTCGCTGAAACAGAGACAGGCGCCGGAAGGGCTCACATCCCAGAGGTAGCCGAGATGGCAGAAGTTTTTGGTGAACAATTCGGCTTTGAGCATCACGCTGCTGAAGGGCAGCAGGTGACGCTCTTCACGGCGAGGGATGAGGTTGGTGGTCATCGGCGGGGGCTCAGGCCGAGGCCGCGGCCAGTTCAGGTACCGGGGCGTTATCGCGTTGCTTACGAATCACGACCTGTTTTTCGTCATTGACATCCACCAGGGCGGCATCACCCTCCCCGAGCCGGCCGGAGAGGAACTCTTCGGCAAGGCTGTCTTCCAGCAGCCGCATCACCGCTCTGCGCAGGGGTCGGGCCCCATAGCTCGGGTTGTAGCCCTCCTCGACCAGCCGCTCTTTGAACGCATCGGTGACCGAGAGGGTGATGCCCTTCTCCTGCATGCGGGCGAAGACCTCGCGCAGCATGATTTCGGCAATCTCCTTCACCTCATCGCGGCTGAGCTGACGGAACACGATGATCTCATCGAGGCGATTAAGGAACTCAGGCCTGAAATACTGCTTGAGCTCTTCATTCACCAAAGACCGAATGCGATTGTAGTTGGTTTCATCCGCATCGCCGCCGCCAAATTCGAAGCCCAACCCACCGCCGCCTTTCTCGATCACCTTGGATCCGATATTGGAGGTCATGATGATGAGTGTGTTCTTGAAGTCCACCGTGCGACCTTTGGAATCGGTGAGGCGACCATCCTCCAGGAGTTGGAGAAGGAGATTGAACACATCGGGATGGGCCTTTTCGATCTCATCGAACAGCACCACTGTGTAGGGCCTGCGCCGCACGGCTTCGGTGAGTTGGCCGCCTTCGTTGAAGCCCACATAGCCGGGGGGCGAACCGATCAGCTTGCTCACGGTGTGCCGTTCCATGAACTCCGACATGTCGAGGCGGATCATCGCCTCCTCGCTGCCGAAGAAATAGGCGGCCAGCGCCTTGGTGAGTTCGGTTTTGCCCACGCCGGTGGGACCGGAGAAGATGAAGCTGGCGATCGGTCGGTTGGGGTTCTTCAACCCCACCCGTGCCCTGCGGATGGCCCGGGACACGGCTTTCACCGCCTCGTCCTGGCCGATCAGCCGCTGGTGCAGCGTTTCCTCCATGTTGAGCAGCTTCACCGATTCACTCTCGGTGAGTTTCTGCACCGGCACGCCGGTCCAGGCGGCCACGATCTGGGCGATGTCCTCCTCGGTCACCACAGGATTGCGTTCGCCGGCGGCGGCATCGGTGGTTGCCGGTGGGGCCGTGGCGGTGATCGCCTCAGCGGACGGTTCAGCCGTGTCGCTGGTTTCGCTGTCACGGCGTGTCTGAAGGATCGAACGGATCTGCTCGCGCAACTCCACTTCCTTGTCGCGCAGTTCACCGGCCTTGCCGAAGTCCTGATCACGAACGGCGTCCTCCTTCTCCTTCTGCACGGCCCGGAGTTGCTTGTCCACTTCCTTGGCGGCGGGTGGGAGCTTGGAGTTCATCAGCCGCACCCGGCTGCCGGCTTCATCCACCAGGTCGATGGCCTTATCCGGCAGGAAACGATCGGAGATGTAACGATCGCCGAGGGTTGCGGCAGCCACCAGCGCCTCATCGGAGATCCGCAGGCGATGGTGCTGCTCGTAACGCTCGCGCAGGCCCCGCAGGATCTCAATGGTGTCGGTGACAGAGGGTTCTCCCACCATCACAGGTTGGAAACGCCGCTCAAGGGCCGCATCGCGTTCGATGTGCTTGCGGTACTCATCGAGGGTGGTGGCCCCGATGCACTGCAGTTCACCCCGAGCCAGGGCCGGTTTGAGAATGTTGGCGGCATCGATGGCGCCTTCGGCTGCGCCCGCTCCGATGAGCGTGTGCACCTCATCGATCACGAGGATCACGTTTCCGGCGGAGCGGATCTCCTCCATGATCTTTTTGAGGCGCTCCTCAAATTCGCCTCGGTATTTGGTGCCGGCCACCAACAGGCCGATGTCGAGGGTGAGAACGCGCTTGTCCTCCAGGATGTCGGGTACATCGCCCTGGGTGATCCGCTGGGCGAGTCCCTCGGCGATGGCGGTCTTGCCCACGCCGGGCTCCCCGATCAGCACGGGGTTGTTCTTGGTGCGGCGGCCCAGGATCTGGATCACGCGGTCGATCTCGTTATGGCGGCCCACCACGGGATCGAGCTTGGCTTCGGCCGCCATCTGGGTGAGGTTGTTGCCGAACTCATCGAGGGTGGGGGTTTTGGTAGACCCCTTGCCGCTCCCGCCGGCGGCCACCTCGGCGGTCTCGCCGAGCATGCGGATCACCTGCGTGCGCACCTTGGCCAGGTCCACGCCCAGATTCTCGAGCACCCGGGCCGCCACGCCCTCGCCCTCGCGGATCAGGCCGAGCAGCAGATGTTCCGTGCCGATGTAGTTGTGTCCCAGTTGCCGGGCCTCCTCCAGGGAGAGCTCGAGCACTCGCTTGGCCCGGGGGGTGAAGGGGATCTCCACCGCCACGAAGCCAGAGCCGCGGCCGATGATCTTTTCCACTTCGACCCGGGCGTCCTTCAGGTTGACCCCCATCGACTTGAGCACCTTGGCGGCGACGCCGGTGCCCTCGCCGATCAAGCCCAGCAGAATTTGCTCCGTTCCCACGAAATTGTGGCCCAGCCGTCGGGCCTCTTCCTGGGCCAGCATGATCACCTTGATGGCCTTCTCGGTAAACCGCTCGAACATGGGCCGGGGCCTGGTGCACGTGAAACCAACCTATCAGGATTGAAGCACCGTGTGGGTTGCGGTTGGTACCACGGTCTAGATCCCTGCTTTGGCAGGGCTTCTGGCTGTTTATGGCATAAAACAAGCCCTTGAGATTGACCCTGGCGTTCACACAATTCGCCGGTTTCCCGTACCGGCGCTCAGGGCACCAGCCTCAACCACTGGATCAGGGCATCATCGCCATTTCGGTAGTAAGCGCGACGGATGCCCGCCTCTTGGAAGCCGGCGCCCGCGTACAACCCCCGGGCGGCCCCGTTGGCCGCAGAAACCTCCAGGGTGGCGTGCCGCGCTCCCAAGGCCTGGCCATGGGCCAGCAACGCGGCCAGCACCCCACGGCCGAGGCCGCGGCGCCGGAAGGTGGGATCCACCGCCACCACGGTGATGTGGAGTTCGTCGAGGATCAGCCAGGCACAGGCCATGGCCCGCAGGGTCTCCTCCCGCCAGATCCCCAGGCCCGGTCTGCTGTCCTCGCTCAGTTCCTGCCGCCATTGGGCTTCACTCCACAGCCCCCCGAGGGCTCGCCGGTCAAGATCCAGGCACGCCGCAAGATGCTCTGGCCCCAGGGGCCGCATCAGGATCTCACCGGTCTGCGGGGGTGCTTCGGAAGCCAAGCCATGGCGGGGTGGGGAGCATCCCTACGATTGCGGATCCACGCTCCGTTGCGGTAAGGGGCCCAGTCCCGATCCCGCTTGCCGCTCTCCTGCCATGGTGTCTACCTCCGTTCCCGACAGCGTTTCCCCCGGTTTCGCCGGTGGCGAGGGTCCCGCCGGCGCTGCACCGGAGGAGCGGCCCTTTGAGGCGGATGTCGATGCCGCCAGCCCCAACCGCAACCTCGCCCCAATCACCGCATCCCTCGACCGGGAGGGCTGCCTGGTGGTGGGAGGCTGCCGTTTGGACCAACTGGCCCGCACCTACGGAACCCCGCTCTACGTGCTCGACGAGGCCACCTTGAGGGCCACCTGCCGGGCCTACCGCCAGGCCCTGGAGGCCTCTTATCCCGGCCCTTCACTGGCCGTCTACGCCTCCAAGGCCAACAGCTCCCTGGCTCTCACCGCCCTGGTGGCCTCCGAGGGGCTGGGGTTGGATGCGGTGTCCGCCGGCGAGCTGCTCACCGCCCTGCAGGGGGGGATGCCTCCGGAGCGGATGGTGCTGCACGGCAACAATAAATCCGAGGAGGAGATCGCGCTCGCCCTGGACCACGGGGTCACCGTGGTGGTGGACAACTGGCAGGACCTGGAGATCCTCAGCCGTATCGCCCCGGGCCGGCAGGCGCCGGCGCGGCTGCTCGTGCGCTTCACGCCGGGCATCGAGTGCCACACCCATGAGTACATCCGCACCGGCCATCTCGACAGCAAGTTCGGCTTTGATCCTGATCAGCTGGAGCCGGTGCTGCGCCACCTGGCGGGCTGTAGCTGGGCCTGCCTCGATGGGCTCCATGCCCACATCGGTTCCCAGATCTTTGAGCTTGAGCCCCACCGCGATCTGGCCGCTGTGATGGCCGATGCCCTCGCCCTGGCCCGCTCCCTCGGTCACCCCTGCTCCGACCTCAACGTGGGCGGAGGTCTGGGGATTCGCTACGTGGCCTCCGATGACCCGCCGGCGATCCAGGACTGGGTGCGCACCGTGGCTGAAGCGGTGGCCGAGGCCTGCCGGGCCCGCCATCTCAGCCTTCCCCGGCTGCTGTGTGAACCGGGCCGCTCCCTGGTGGCCACCGCCGGCCTCACCCTCTACACCCTGGGCAGCCGCAAGGAGATTCCCGGCATCCGCACCTACTGGTCGGTGGATGGGGGCATGAGCGACAACCCCCGGCCGATCACCTACCAATCCAGCTACACCGCCGTGCTGGTCAACCAGCCCCTTGCGCCTGCAGCCGCCGCCTGCACCGTGGCCGGCAAGCACTGCGAATCCGGCGATGTGCTCCTGCAGGAGATCGCACTTCCCGAGCCGACCACCGGGGACGTGCTGGCGGTGTTCGCCACCGGGGCCTACAACGCGTCGATGGGCTCCAACTACAACCGGATCCCCCGTCCGGCCGCGGTGCTGGTGCTGGGCGGTGAAGCGGAGGTGGTGCAGCGGCGCGAACAGCCGGAGGAACTACTGCGCTACGACCTCCTGCCTCCCCATCTCAAGGCGATACCTTGAACGCATTGACCGGTGATCTTCCACGGAATCCCGGAAATTGCTGCCAGCGCCAGGACATGGTCTTGACCCCATGTCCATTCCCAGAGCTTGTCCTCAGCTTCCCAACAGCTTCCAGAGGGTTGTGAGCGTTCTGTCCGAGCCACCCCAGTGGCCGTTCGCAGGACCAGGGCACTTCAGCCGAACCATCGCCGATCCATCAGGGGTGGTTCCATCAGCTCAGCGCCCTTCCGCGGCAGCAACCTGACCCCAGCAGCCACACCTTTCCCGCAGTGATCTGGCAGCCCCCCGGCGAATTGTTGTTGCTGCTGCTGGATGTTGCCCTTGCCGGATCCATTGGCGTTCTGCTTCTCGGGAGAATCAAGGAATCCCGCACGCTCTGGTTGCTGCGCGGTTACCTCTTCCTGGTGGCCCTGGCCTGGCTGGTGCAGCGTTATCTGCCCCTTCCCCTCACCAGCAAGCTGGTCGATGCCCTCGTCTTGGCCTGCAGCCTGGCGCTGGCCATCCTCTGGCAGGGAGACCTGCGGCGGCTGATGGAACTGCTCGGCACCGGCCGCATCGGCGTGCTGTTCGCCGATCGCAGCGGTGACCAGCTCACCTCCGGTTCCGTGAGCACCCTCACCGAGGCCGCCGGGCGGCTCTCCCAGGCCCGGCGCGGCGCCCTGATGGTGCTGGATGTGGGCAGCGACCTGCGGCCGGAGGACTTTCTCAATCCCGGCATCCATCTCGATGCGCGCCTCTCGGTGGATCTGCTTCTCAACCTCTTCGCCGCCGATACCCCCCTCCACGACGGCGCCGTGCTGGTGCAGAAGAACCGGGTGGTGGCCGCCGGTGTGATCCTGCCGCTCTCCCGCCAGGGCCTGAACCGCTACGGCACCCGCCACCTCGCGGCCCTGGGCCTCACGGAGCGCTTCGACCGCTGCCTCTGTGTGGTGGTCTCCGAGGAGACCGGCACCCTCTCCCTGGCCAGCCAGGGGCGGCTGGAGCGGCCGATCACCAGCAGCCGCCTCCATGACCTGCTCACCGATGCCCTGGCGGCGGCCGGCACGGCACCGGCGGGGCGTACGGTGGCCCTGGACCCGCCGGAGCCCCGCGGATGAGTCGCGTCCTGGCGACCACCCCCCTATCCCAGCGCCAGCCCCTGCCCCGGCAGCTGGATCCGGCGCGGCTGCCTGCCCATGTGGCGCTGATCATGGACGGCAACGGCCGCTGGGCGCGGCAGCGCGGCTTGCCCCGCGTGATGGGTCACCGGGCCGGGGTGGAAGCCCTCAAGCGCACCCTGCGCCTCTGCAGTGACTGGGGCATCGGGGCCCTCACCGCTTACGCCTTCTCCACGGAGAACTGGAGCCGTCCCGGTGAGGAGGTGACCTTCCTGATGACCCTCTTTGAGCGGGTGCTGGCCCGCGAGCTGGAGGCCCTGGAGAAGGAACAGGTGCGCATCCGCTTCCTTGGTGATCTGGAGGAACTGCCCCAGGGCCTGCAGAGCCTGATCGCCGATGCCACAGTCCGGACCGCCGCCAACACCGGCATCCACTTCAATGTGTGCACCAATTACGGCGGCCGCCGCGAGCTGGTTCGGGCTGCCCGCCGTCTGGCGGAACAGGCCGCCAGCGGAGCGCTTGATCCCGCCCATCTGGATGAGGAGCGCTTCGCGGCGGAACTGCACACCGCCGGCGAACCGGATCCCGACCTGCTGATCCGCACCAGCGGCGAGCAGCGGATCAGCAACTTCCTGCTCTGGCAGCTGGCCTACGCCGAGCTCCACATCACCGATGTGCTCTGGCCCGACTTTGATGCCGCCGCCCTGCTCGCCGCTTTGCTCGACTACCAGGGCCGCCAGCGCCGTTTCGGAGGCGTTCAGACCCCCCCATGATCACCCGCCACGACTGGACCCAGAGCGAAATCCAGGCCCTGCTGGACCTCCCCCTGATGGATCTGCTCTGGCAGGCCCAACAGGTGCACCGGGCTGCCAACCCGGGCTACCGGGTGCAACTGGCCTCCCTGCTGAGCGTCAAGACCGGCGGCTGTGAGGAGGACTGCGCCTACTGCCCCCAGTCCATGCACCACAGCAGCGATGTCACGGGCCGTCCCGAGTTGGAGGTGGAGCCGGTGCTGGCGCGGGCCCGGGCCGCCCGTGAGGCCGGTGCCCACCGCTTCTGCATGGGCTGGGCCTGGCGTGACATCCGCGACGGCGCCCCCTTTGAGGCGATGCTGCAGATGGTGCGAGGGGTGCGCGAACTGGGGCTGGAGGCCTGCGTGACCGCCGGCATGCTCACCGCTCCCCAGGCGGCCCGCCTGGCCGAGGCCGGTCTCACCGCCTACAACCACAACCTCGACACCAGCCCCGAGCACTACGACCGGATCATCAGCACCCGCACGTACCAGGAGCGGCTCGAAACCCTGGAGCGGGTGCGCTCGGCGGGCATCGAGCTCTGCTGCGGCGGCATCATCGGCCTGGGTGAGAGCGGCGCTGACCGGGCTTCTTTGCTGCAGGTGCTGGCCACTCTCGATCCCCATCCCGAGAGCGTGCCCATCAATGCCCTGGTGGCGGTGGAGGGCACCCCCCTGGAGGGCCGCCCCTCGGTGGACCCCCTGGAGCTGGTGCGGATGGTGGCCACCGCCCGCATCCTGATGCCCCACAGCCGGGTGCGGCTCAGCGCCGGCCGGGAGCAGCTGGGCCGTGAAGCCCAGATCCTCTGCCTGCTGGCCGGGGCCGATTCGATCTTCTACGGCGACACCCTGCTCACCACCGGTAACCCCGATGTGGCGGCCGACCGGGAGTTGCTGGCGGCGGCCGGGGTGCAGGTGGAGGCGGAGCCCGCCCTGGTGCGATGAGCCTGCGGGTGGCCGCCTTTTATCGCTTCGCGCCCCTGCGCGAGGCGGATCTGCCGGCGATGCGAGAGCGCTTGTTGGCGGTTGGTCATTCCGGGGAGGTGAAAGGCACCGTGCTCCTAGCCCCTGAGGGGGTGAACGGCACCGTGAGCGGTCCGGAGGCAGGAGTGGAGGCACTGCTGGAGCTGCTCCAGCAGGCGGATTCCGGCCTGGCTTCACTTGAGGTGAAGCGCCACAGCACGGAGGATCAGGCCTTCCATCGGCTCAAGGTGCGGATCAAGCGGGAGATCGTGACGATCGGCCGGCCGGAGCTGGACCCCACCGTGGCGGTGGGCGCCTACGTGGCCCCGCAGGACTGGAACGCCCTGATCGCCGACCCAGGCACCCTGGTGATCGACACCCGCAACGCCTATGAGGTGGCCGTGGGGAGCTTCGAAGGAGCCCTCGATCCGGCTACGACCGCATTCCGCGATTTTCCCGAGTGGGTGGAGCGGGAGCTGCGGCCCCTGGTGGAGGCGCGCCGGCCCCGGGCCCTGGCGCTCTTCTGCACTGGCGGCATCCGCTGCGAGAAGGCCACGGCCCATCTGATCGAGGAGGGCTTCGAGGGGGTGCACCACCTCCAGGGCGGCATCCTGCGCTATCTGGAGACCGTGGACCCGGCTGAGAGCCGCTGGCGGGGCGAATGCTTCGTGTTCGACCAGCGGGTGGCGGTGAACCACCGGCTCGAGCCCGGCGAGCACAGCGTTTGCCACGGCTGCCGCATGCCCCTCTCCCCCGCCGACCGGGCGCTCGAGAGCTACGTGGAGGGCGTGAGCTGCCGCCATTGCGCCGGCAGCCTCACCCCGGAGGACCGGCAACGCTTCCTGGAAAGGCAGAGGCAGATGGTGCTGGCCCGGCGGCGGGGTGAGGCCCACATCGGCCGGGTGTTTGCCGTGGGGGCGGACGTGCCTTAGGGGCTTCATCCACGCCCCGCCCACGGCCAGTGCCGCCGCGGCAGAACCCCATCGATCCGAGAACCCCTTCCTCCAGCCCGCTTCTGAGGGCCTGCGATCGGCCGGACTGCGATTGAGCTCATGCCACATTGGGCACCAATTCACTGCGGGGCGTCCCGAGGATCAGGAATGGCGGAGTGGCTCCGGTCATCAGGTTCAACGCCAACCCCCGGTCGGGGGCGATGGCTGCGGAGTCTGCTGGGCCTGCTGCTCACGCTGGGACTGGCCATTCCGCTGCTCCATCACGGCCCCGCCGGGGCTGGCGATGGGAGATGGTCCCTGAAACCCGGCGATGGCCTGCTCCAGCCGCCGGCGATGCAACCGCAACCGGTGCGCCGCCGCGATCTCTATAGGCGCCTTGAGCCTGTTCCCCCCGCCCTGGCCGCCGCGCCGCGCATCCGCCTGGGGGTGCATTTGGAGAACGCCTATAACCTCTCGATCCCGGACCAGACCTTCATGGCTGATGGCTGGTACTGGCTGGAATGGCCCGAGGCGGTGCAGCAACGGATCGAGGCTGAGAAGATCGGCACCGACGCGATGGTGGAGCTGGTGAACAACATCATCGGCTACGACTTCAGTGTGGAGCCCGACAACCCGGAACCGCTCAAACGGCCCGACGGTACCTATTACCAACTCTTCCGCTTCTCCGGCAGCTTCTACATCGATGATCTGAATCTGCGCCGTTCACCCTTCAACCAGCTCTCCCTGCCCCTGCTGTTTGAAACCCGTCCTCAATCCTTCGCCTTGGATGGTAGCCAGCCGGTGCTGCTGGTGCCGGAGGGCAACCAAGAGGGCCTTGTTGGTGCCTACGCCTCCATTAAGGGCTACCACGAGGTGGGGGTGAATATTCAGCCCCTGGTCCACTCCTATCCCACCGACTTTGGCGACAGCTCCACCCATGATTTCGCCATGACCGAATTGCGGGTCTTCTACCGCATCCCCAGGTTCACAGCCTTCCTGCAATGGGTGATGCCGCTGCTGATCGTGATGGCCGTGGTGTTTCTGGCTCCGAGCCTCGAAGGCTCTCTCGGTGAACTGCGGCTGGCCATTCCTTCCACGGCTCTGTTGACTCTGGTGGTGATGCAGCAGACTTATCAGGCCGAATTGCCGCCACTTCCTTATCTCACTTTCCTTGATATTCTCTATGGCTACTGCTACTTCATCTCCATTGCCCTGTTCGTCCTTTTTGTCTGGGGCACCAATGTGCATGCCGCCGCAGAAGGAGGCCCAGCCCCCGCGGGGGCAGCAGCGACGCGGCAGCGGATCGATCGCGCCGATCGAAGCTTTCAAGTGATCTCGCTCATCGGCATGGCGGTGGTGTTGGTGGTGGGCTTTCTCTTTTGATCCAGAGGCCTAATGGCGCAATCCGACGCTCCACCGCTCCCGATCCTGTGGAGTTTTCGCCGCTGTCCCTATGCCATCCGGGCCCGCCTAGCGTTGGCAGCGGCCGCTGTGGCAGTGGAGGTGCGGGAGCTGAATCTTGCGGTCCGCCCCCCTGAATTCGTGGCCATGGGTGCACCGGGAACGGTGCCGGTGCTGGAGCTGCCCGATGGCTCACGGCTTCGCGAAAGCCTGGAGATCATGGTCTGGGCCTTGGAGCGGCAGGATCCTGGCGACTGGCTGCGGCGTACCAGTGGAGACGCGGCGGCGGTTTGGGAGCAGATGATGGCGCTAGTGGCCGAGAACGATGGGCCCTTCAAGCACCACCTCGACCGCTTCAAGTACGCCAACCGCTTCCCTGGCTCCGAGCCCGCACTCCATCGCGGGGAGGCCCTCACCATCCTGCGCGGTTGGAATGCCCGGCTTGAAGGGCACGGCCTTGAAGGTGAGCCGCTCTGGCTGCTGGGGGAGCACCCCTGCCTGGCCGACTGGGCCCTACTGCCCTTCGTGCGGCAATTTCGGCTCGCCGATCCGGAGGGTTTCGCCGCCGCTCCTGGGATTGGGACGCTGCGCGCCTGGTTGGCCCGCTTTGAGACGGGCGCCGAACTGGTGGGGGTGATGGCGCCGCCCCTGGCTCCTCGTCATCCCTGGCGCTCTCCAAGCTGGCTCTACCACCTTGCCCTGGCCGAGGAGTGGCAGCAGGCCCTGGCGGAGGGTGACTACCAGCTCTCCACCCGGGGCCTGACCATCGAGCAGGTGGGCTTTCTGCATGCCAGCCATGGCGATCAGATTGCGGCCACGTTTGAGCGCTTCTACGCCGACGCCGGTCCGGTGCGGCTCCTCAGCATCGATCCGCAGCGCCTGGGAGCCGCCGGTCTCGAGGTGCGGGAGGAACCGGCACCCGAAAGTGGTGAGCTGTTTCC
>Ga0209401_1001475_pt1 | contig 15596 bp, 17 predicted proteins | sample M_140807_MF_Meta_FD_187318 | JGI IMG/M metagenome (GOLD analysis project Ga0209401, IMG submission 187318) | Freshwater microbial communities from Lake Montjoie, Canada to study carbon cycling - M_140807_MF_MetaG (SPAdes) (version 2) | ecosystem: Environmental > Aquatic > Freshwater > Lake...
CAAAGAATTTATAAAATTAGAAAATACAAATTTATATACTTATTATCACTTTATTTTAGAAAATAATGGAAATGATGATGAGCGATTTGGAGTATATGCCAACGGTATCTTGACTGAAACTCCTTCAAAGAATCATTTTACTAAACATAAATATACTTTTTTGTAAATTAATACTTTATTGTAAATTAATATTTTTATAAAATTATTCAATAATATTAATTCTGTGTAAATTGACTTAAAAATAAAATATTTAGTACTGATTTGTTGTAAGAAAGACCAAATTATTTATCAAGAAACAACAACTTATCAGGGGTTTTAGAAGAATTCCCAAAATCAAAATTTACATACATTGAAATAGGCAAACCTTGAATTTTCCTTTCATTTTTTACGCAGTTAAAAGAAAGTTGCGGTTTTAAATCTTCAAGGGTGTACACCCTTGAAGATTTAAAACCGCACCTTTAATTATTTTTTATATTTTTCTCAAAATAATATAGATGACTAAACATAAGATAGAATTATAAAATTTCTACTGTTAAATATTACTTAAATAATGATAGAGGAGAACGATATAAGAAAACATGTAAAATATTTGATTGTAATAAATATACTTACGAGATTGGATTAAAAGATACAAGTTCTAAAAATCTTACAAAAAACAGAAATTTGCTATTGACACTTAAATATCTCGTGACAAATCAATCTTTGTATGTATAATTTCCTAATATAAAATTAATTGAAAATTTTTAACAAAAAATAGTAATAAAAATCTTTATTATATATATTATGGATATTCCAATTTACATATCTTTAACATCAATATTTCAAAATCAATCTATATTACTAGAAACTTTAAAATCTATAATAACTCAATCAAAAAAACCGGATAAAATATATTTATACTTATCAGAAGATCCATATATTTTAGATAAAGGATTTAAAGATAAAATTATTACTAATATAAAATTATTAAACTTTATAAAAACAAACGATATACTTATAGAAATAAATTGGGAAAAAAATATTGGTTCGTATCGTAAATTGATTCCATTATTAAAAAAAAAATGGAATGAAGAATGTATTATAATAACAATAGATGATGATACTGTTTACGATAATAATTTGATTAAAAATTTAGTAGAAGATTACAATAAACATAAATGTGTCGTTGGGTACAGAGGTTTTACTCCTAAATTTGATACATTTGAAAACTTTAACTACTTATTACGTGATAAGTTAGAAAACTATTCATTATACAATTTTTTAACAGGAAAAGGTGGAATTTTATACAAACCTGATTTTTTTCATAAAACAAACGATTTAATTTTTGATGAAAAAATATATTTAAATACATGTGATAAACAAGATGATATTTGGTTTTATATAATAAGAGTTATGAATAATATTAATTGTTTTATAAGAAATGAAAAATGGAGAAAAAAAGATTTATCTAAAGTAGGGTTATTCGTAAAATTCAATTTATTTAACAATAATAATACCAGATGTTTTTTAAACACGATACAAAAATTAAAAAATTATAATACAAATTTGTAATTTTGTATACTTTTTATTTTTTATCATATTGTTACGCATCAAGAGATATAGAAGGTAATTATCTTAAATAATCGGCGTTTGAAATGTTAAAAGGTGTAACAAAAAACATAAAGTCAGTTGAATAAATTTATTATTAATTTTACACCTTTTAGGGTTTACACCATTGAATATTTTAAATGGGACTTTTATTCAAAATGCTTATTAAGTTTATTATAACTATCTAAATTATTTAATTTACATATTTTATCTTGTATCACAAGTTGATTTTCCATGACAACCTATTGATTTGATACAAAGTTCCAAACACATTTTATTTGTATTACTAGTTGATTTTCCATGACAATCTATTGATTTGGTACAAACTTCCAAACACTCACCCATTTTTTGTACCAATTTTATATATTTTTCATTTATAATTTTGTTATTATCTTTTTTATTATATGTTTGATTATTTTCCATTATAAAAAATATAATATTATAGTTTTATATTGTTTTTGCCCCATTTCATATCTTTTCTCATTTAAAACGCGCATGATTTGTCATTAAAAATGAAAAAAATAATACAAAGGGTGCGATTTTAAATCTTCAAGGGTGTAAATAAAATTAATATTTAAAATACTAATTTTATTTATTTACAGCTTTTTCTCATTTTTCATATTTTTATAATCCATCCGTAATGTCGGTAAATTTTGAGATATATGCTTACCAAATACATAATGCGTTTCATGTATGTATGGTTTATTATGATACCAATATTTGTCATGATACCAATATTTGTCCATATACCAATGTATCATGTTACTATATATTCTTTGTTCATTTAACTTCTCAGCTTTTTTTAAAGCACTATCAATATACAATTCTTTAAGCAATGTTCCGACTAAAAATGAACCTTCATGTTTATCTAATATAATTAAGGGTGCCCTGTAGTAAAGTTTCTTAAGGAGGAAATTTATTGTAAGGCGAGGACCAACTGCTTGCTCTCTACGGACTCCGTTTAGAATCCACCTGACACCTCCTAACAGAGGTGAATTCCAAAAGAAGCAGATCTTACTGCGGTAACAACTACGAAAGCGGACTTCGGGTCTATTCGTGGAGGTTCTGTGCAACAGAATTTTAGGCAGAATTGAAAAAAAAAAATATAATTAAAATTTTTGTAAATTAAATAATATAATTATAAATTATAAAATGCCAAACGGAAAATCTACCATACTTTCAATACAAGAATCCATATTTAAAAGGATTGATCCAAAAATTAACGTAAGTATAAGTGAAGATAATACAATTATAACAGCTGCCAATATTACTGAAGAATCTTTTGCTCTTATAGAGTTAGTTACTAATAATCCTGGTTTTCAAAATTCATATATGTCTTTGGTAGACATAGATGTTTATTTAAACAATGAACTTTTACCTACTCAAATATATGGTTTGCTTCCAATAGTTCAACAAAGAATTCAAAATTCAGATGCAGAAGCTTTTATTGATAACAAACAATCACATAGTCCTTTTAAAAATGGTTTCCAAAATAATATTACTATAGGACAATTAATTGATACATTATCTTCTTTAAGTAGAAATACACCTGATACATTTGAAATTGTTAAAAAATTTACTTTAAAATTTGATCCTGCCACTACTCAGAGCGATTCCTGGCTCCCCCCTCCTCAAGAGTGGTAAGAATATTAATTGTTAAATAATCCAAAATGGTATTCATATGTGTATTTTTATAATTCATACATAAATTATGAAAATCTGTATCTGAACCAATACAATCTCCATGTGAAACAATCATATTATCATATTTATCTAATATTAATATGATTTCTTCTTCTTGAATTGGTGTTAATCCTTTACGATTACCAGTAAATCCTATTTTAATTGTTTCCATTTATATATAAACTAATTATTTAAGTATATTTTTAATCAATTCGTTATTATGACTTTTCGCATTATCCAATACTATCAAATACCCTTTATAATTTGGAAAAATATGTTTTTGTAAAAATTCCAAAAATCGTTCAGCAGTCATTCCACCTTTTTCATACATTTCCTTTCCTACCATTTTTGAATTACTTATTGCTACTAATAAAGTAAATTTACGAAAAACAAATTGATTACTGGTTTTAATTCTACATCTTCTTCCCAAATAACAACGACTATAAGTAGGATGCAACGCAGAACCTACACTTGTTTCATCTAAACAAATAATTTTGTTTAATGGATATTTTTTTATTTTTTGATAAAAGGAATTCATTTCAGTTTGTTTATCAATAGGTTTCTTATATCTTTCTTTTGGGAAATGTTCGTGTCTTGTTCTTTTTCTTGTTTGGTTATTATCCCTAATAACATGTCCTAAATGTTGAGGTGTAATATCAAAAGTAGGATACTTTTGTTTCATATCAAACGCTAATTCATTCATATTCAATTGTTCGTTTTTCTTCAATAATTCCAAAGCAGTTTTCACTTGTGGTTTAGTAATCTTATATGATATTGGTTTTCGGTTTCTTCTTGTAAGATTTTTAGAAGTATTATATCTTTTAATCCAATCTCGCAAAGTAGATTTCTTACAATCAAATATTTTACAAGTTTTCTTATATCCATCTCCTTTATCATTATTTAAGTAATATTTAACCGCAGAAATTTTATAATCTTCTGTCTTATGTTTAGTCATCTATATTATTTTGAGAAAAATATAAAAAATAATATAAAGGGTGCGGTTTTAAATCTTCAAGGGTGTAAATCAATTTTATATTTTTAATGGGTATTTTATATGAAGAAGAGGTGTAAATAAATATTACACATCCAATATCTCTACATATTTGGTTTCAATGATTTCCATCAATTGTTCATAAGTAATCACTCTATTTTTCTTCAATAATAATGAACATTCATATATAAAATCCTTTGCTACTTCAATAATCCCATACGAATAAGCATAAGCTTCTTGTAACAATTTTGCAATCTCGTTATCAATAAGTTCCTTATATTTTTCACTGTTACTAGGATAAATTGCCATCTCTCCCATACCATAATAGGTAATCATTTTATTAGCTAATCCGAGTGCTTCTTCAAAGTCTGAAATGGCTCCTGTACTAACACTCAAGTGTCCATAAAATAGTTCCTCTGCTATACGTCCTCCTAGTAATATCATGAGATGTTCAAACAAAGTGTCGCGATTGAATATGTTAGAATTCGATTTTTCAAAAAGTGTATAACCAGGTGAATTAGGAGACGATAAATTGATAATAACCTTTCTAACTTTTGAATGATTGCGTGCCATGAGACCCACAATAGTATGTCCCATTTCATGAATACAAATTTTGTCCAACATTTCATCTGTAAAGATATGATCAGATGACTGCCAACCAACCAAGACTTTGTTATATACCACATCAATATCCTCTTGTGTAAATTGTTCGCGATCATAACGGAGTGCATTCAACATAGCTTCATTCAATAAATTTTCAATTTGTGCAGCGGAAAATCCATTGGTAATTTCTACCAAGTCATCATCAATTATATCATTCTGTCTAGGCTTACCATTAGAATGTATTTTAAGAATAGCTCGTCGTGCAACTTCATCTGGATTACCGATGTATATACGTTTATCAATGCGTCCAGGTCGCAATAAAGCAGGATCCAATAAGTCTGCTCGATTTGTTGCTCCAATTAGAAATACCCCCTCTTTTGTTTTGAAACCATCTAATGCAACAAGTAGTTCATTCAGAGTACTGTCTCTCTCAGCAGAAGATGTCTCTTTATCAGTACCACGACTTCTCCCAAGAGCATCAATTTCATCAATAAAAATAATACATGGATTATTTTTTTGTGCAAGTTGAAAAAGTTCACGAATTCTGGCACTTCCAACACCTACATACATTTCCTGGAATTGAGATCCTGATACTGCAATAAATCCGGTTCCAGCTTCACCTGCAAGTGCCTTTGCTAATAAAGTCTTACCATTTCCAGGGGGTCCTTCAAAAATAAGACCTTTAGGTACACGAACATTAAATCTAGAATACTTTGTATAATTTTTCAAAAGATCAACGCATTGTTCAAGTTCTTTTTTAATAGGATCGTAACCGCCAACTGCAGTAAAATTAGTGTCACAATCAAAAATGACTTCAAAATTGTCAGATTTTTTTCCATGACTACCGCCAACTTTTCCTCTTTTTCTACTTTTTTCATAAAAAGATTCATCTATCTCATTAAATATAGTTTCATCACCATAACCATCATTAATACTATTTAATCCATCTACAAATAATTTGTTTACAAAGTTTTTGTTTAAAATAATTTTATAACTTGTATTTCTTCTGTCAAAGTCTATTTCATGTTCATCATCATTAAGACCTAATATATTGTTTTGTTGAGTAATATTTCTAGAATTTAACCTTCTTATAAATCCTTCATGGTAATTTTTAGAAAGATGATAATGTTTTTTCTTCAAAATTTGATTATCTAAGTTAGTATTGTCATTATTATTGTTGTAATTATTATTGTTGTAATTATTATTGTTGTAATTATTATTGTTGTAATTATTAGTGTTGTTATTATTATTATTATTATTTAAAAGTCTCATTTGTTTATCATAATATGGTCTAGAGAGAGGATATTTATTATTTCTATTATATACTCTATTTCCATAATTTAATTTACTATAAAACAATAAACCTTTTGCAAATGATGACGATAAACTAAATAAAGAAACACTAATAAAACTAGCCAATAAAAGCTTCATTTTTATAACTATACTATGATGTTTTTATGTCTTATTTTTTAATTATATTTATAATTTATTATAAATATATCTATATTAAATATATGATAAATTTATACAAAAAATTTATAAGCAAAACAGGTTTTTTTTTGTTTATAACATTAATATCTCTAGTAGGAATTTATTTTTATATAAGTAAAGAAGGTATGCAAGATGAAAAAGATTATTATACAAGTTCAGAAGGAGTTCAAATACCTATTTTTAAAAATAAATCCTGTATAAACAATCCTAATGGTGAGAGAATATGCGAGCAAGATACAAAACCAGATGAATATAAAATAAAATCAAAAGATAGATCTTTCATTCCTCCGAAATCAAAGACAGAGACAGAGACAACAACAGAGGCAGAGACAACAACAGAGGCAGAGACAACAACAGAGGCAGAGACAACAACAGAGGCATAGACAACAACAGAGGCATAGACAACAACAGAGAATAGTAGCACTGAACCAGTGCCATCCAATTGCCCAAGTTTAATCTTATTAGATGGTCCTGTATATGTAGTTTCCAAAAAAAAACATAGACAAACGATTAAATATAATTATTTATATTTAATAAAAAAACAACTTAAAGATAATACTGGTATATAGTATGTGAATGGCGTCCTCACAGCAACTTCAAAATTTTAATAAACGGAGCCAGCAGTCAAAATATAAATAACAGATTGGCGCAGAGGAAGCGTGCCTGGCTCATAATCAGGAGGTCGATTGATCGAAACAATCATCTGTTATTTATTATTTCCATTACAGCAATTTAAATTATTAAATAATAATAACTAATAACTATATGGAGGTAGCAATATGAAGGTAGCAATATGAAGGTAGCAATATGAAGCTTCGATAGCTCAGTAGGTAGAGCGTTTCGCTGTTAACGAAAAGGTGCTAGGTTCGATCCCTAGTCGAAGCGATTTTTAATTTTATTATTAATAAAATTAAAATACTTATAAAAGATAAATTATAATATTTAAATTTACTTAAAGATTATATATCAATCTATTATAGAAACACATGGAAACTGCATCTATTATGCTTACAAAAACGTCTGACTTACAAAATAAAGGTTTCATTATAATAGATCAACTGTTCAAAGAAAATGGTTGGGATATAGTAAAAAATGAAATGAACAGGATTTGCTATACCAAATTTGGTCACGAAACTGACGTTTTTGATATACAAATAGACGCAAAAAATATTCATGTGAGTGTGCCATTAAAAAATAGTCCTTACAATTTTGTCACATCATTTACAAACTATTTTAGTGCAAGCGAATATATCGAAAATAAATTTACAAATTTTCTCATTTAAAATAATATATTAATTTATATATGTCAAATCCATTTAAAAATAATTCAGGAAAAAAAGCATTTGGTGTATTTTTAGAGTCATTGGAAGCTGGTGATTATATTAATAGAAAAAAGGCAAAAACAATTTATTTTAATAAAAGATGTATACCTTTTATAAAAGTTGGAACAGAAAATAATTTATTATTATATAAATCTGCAAATAGATGTATTGAATATCCTTGTAAAAATGCTATAAATAAAGCAAACTTAAATATTAATTTAATTACAGAGCTAGATCTAAAAGATGTTCCTGTTATATCTAATGTTAATACAGGTAATTGTCCTACACCCTTTTTAACAACCGATGTACCATACTTAGATTATAACATAGATCCTAGTGGTAATTTATTTGGAAATACAATTTGTGGAATAAATAATTTTGTTAATTATATGATTTATACAGATCCTACAAGATAAAGATAAATTATATGAATATGTATAAAAAATTGATATAAAAATTTGTTTTAAAAATATACAATATTATAAGTCGAGATGTCAGTAGAACTATTTAACCAGCAAATTATTATGTTTCATTCTAATGAAAATACAGGATCTTCAACTCCATTTCCTAAAGATGGCAAATTTGGTCTTCTAACTTTGCAAGCAATCGCGTCAAATCTTACTGAAAAACAACTCGAGTTATTATTTCAAATCGATTGTTCTGGATCTATGTGTGACATATGCTCTGATGGTCGCACCAAAATGCAGCACATTCTTCATACATTAAAAAATATGATTATGTTCTTAAAAGAAAATCCAAGTTTGAAGGTGAATATTACAATTCATGCTTTTGATAATAAGATATTCAAAATAGTTGAACGCACTAAAGTAAACGATGAAACGTGTGCAAAAATTCTTGAAGCTATTGAGACTATCTTTCCTCGTGATTCTACAAATATAGAAAATGCTCTTAATGATGTGAGTGAATATTTTATCTGTACAGATTTGCCTGACGACTGCGAAAACATCAGTATCTTTATGACAGATGGTCAAGCTACTGCAGGAAAAAACTCACATAGTGAATTATGCAAATATGTAAATAATAGAATAACCAATGTCTTTATTGGTTTTGGTATAGACCATGATGCAAAGCTCCTCAAAAAATTTAGCAGAGAAGAAGAGAGTTCATATTATTTTATTGATAAACTAGAAAATGCTGGACTTGTTTATGGAGAGATTTTACATGGATTTATTTATAAATTTCTAGAAAAAGTAGAAATCAAAGTCATAAATGGTCTCATTTATGATTATAAGACAAATACATGGGTTACATCATTATATATTGGTAATATTGTTAGTGAAAGCAGTAAGTTTTATCAATTGACTTCTTCAACACCATCGGAATGTGTTGTTACGGTGTCTGGATACAAAGTCTCTGATAATAGCAATTTTACTACAACTGTCCCTATTCAAGAGGAACAAGTAGATCTCACAAAGTATATATACAGACAGCGGACACAAGAATTACTATTCAAAATAAATGAATTCAACAATAAAGACTATAATTCATATAATCCAGCAGATTATAAATTAAAACAAACTGATAAGAAAATTTTAAATACCAAAATGAGAGAATTCTTCAATGAATTGAAGAAATATATGACAGAAAACTATTTGCAAGAAGATATCCTATTGAAGAATTTGTGCGACGATATTTACATTTGTGATAGAACAATAGGAACAAAATTTGGTTATATGTTTTGTGCTTCTAGAGAATGTTCTCAAGGACAACAGAGAGCTTATACGGCAACACATGTTCCAGAAGAAGAAGATAACTGGATGCGCCCACCACCAATAGGACTTCAAAGACAAAATGCGATTTTTATAAATTCTATAGATGAATACGTTGATGAATATGTTGATAATAACGATTTAATGTTCATGCCACCACCACAACTACATCATCATACGTCTGGTTCTACACAAACACCATATCACACACAAACAATGACAAATATTATGCGTTCATGTAGCGCAGGAACTAATACTGAAGATTTTGAAATTGAAGAGAAATAAGAATTATAAAATAAAAAGAATTCATATCTTTGTTTCATTTAATAAGAATATAAATTTTATTTTACTAAAGTATTTCTTACCATTTTTCCATAGTCCATTTTTTCTTGTATTTGTATTTATATGATATAACAAAATGTCTTTGTCTTAAATTTTTATTTATACATTGTATTTTAGCTTCTTTATTAAAACAAGAAGGGTCTGAAATTGGGACTATATTATAGAAATAATCATTACTTGAAATATTATTATTATTATTGTAATTAAATTCAATTTGGTCTGGAGGGTCTTCAGGATCATTTATTGAATAATGTAAAGTTATAGAATTCGTTATTTTGTTATAAACATTCAAATTAGCATTAAAACAAATACCACCATTAGTAAAATAATCAGATGGTTCTATATATATATTATCATTAAATTCACTTGGATTAGATGTATCAGTATAATGTGAATTTGCTGGAATTAATTTATTATCTTGAAAATCAGTAATACCATCTTTTGTTTCATAAAATCCAATGACTAAATTACAATCATTATCTACCTTAAAATATCCATTATAAATTGTTTTTCCATGTTCTAATGATGAAATGGTAACACTATACCATGAAAATGTCATATAGTAATTATTTATATAATAAAATATATGTGATAAACTTATTTTATTATACTCCCCATAAAGTCTTCCAAATTCCGCTAATACCTGGCTCCTTATCTTTTACTTCTAATCTAAATGGACAAGAATAATCTGGCTTCTCTTTCATTGCACTACATGGATTACAAGGTCCATTGATAAAGCTAAATCCAGAAACAATGTTCTCTAGCTCATTATATTCTACTGGACTTGTCATAGCCGTTTGTGCGCCATAAATACCATCTTTCCCCATATAATGAATTCTCTCTAATGAAGAATTATCCATATTGCAACGAATAACATCGTTCCTTACATCCGTTTTCAAGCCAGATTTATAAGCAAAGTCACCAAAACCATTTGGCAAGTCTTCTGCAGGATTTCCACCAGAAACTGGCACATTCACACCATTGATTAGAAATTGCCCTTCCTTTGTTTGATAAGAGAGAGCCATTAAAATAGCTGTTTCATTATAAATACTTTGCGTTTCCAACAATGCGGCATCTGGTGCAACTTTAATATATGGGTTTGATCTAATAGCTTGTAAATACAACTCTTTGGTTTTGTCTGACCATGGCCATATACCATTTTCATTAAAATAATTCAACTCCTCTGGAGTAGCTTGGTTTTTTTTAATCATGTTTAAATCAAAAATCTTATTAGGATGAATTGTATCCTGAATTAGAAGAAAAGTTTTGTCTGGATCAGAAAAACCTTCTTTCTCTCTATTAAAACGATAAAATATATTAAAGAAACGATAAAATACAATAAATATAATTAACAAAAGAACGCCATATTTAATATTATAAGAAATGACTAAAACCACAATTATGACCAATATAATATTACCTAAAAGTGTATTAAATACTTCAGGAATGAAATAGAATAAGAGCCATAAGCATAAAAGTATTTCAAGTAATACAATTAATTTTGTTCTAGTATTTTCATTCATTTGCATATTAAAAAGTTTAAGTTTTTTCATATTATAATACTATTTATATAATATTATAATACTATTTATATTTTATCTTCCTGTAGACCCAAACCCACCATCACCTCTCTCCGTATTTATACCTAGTGCCTCCTTATTTGCCACAAGCTCAACATAAATAGGCAACAACCCTGGCGCACAAATTTGCAAATATCTGTCAAACTTCTTAATATGCGATGTCTCACCACTAGGAATATCAAACATTCCTATTAAATGACCGCGATAACCTGCGTCAATAATGCCGACATTATTTGCCAGCCGAAATGGGCTCTTGGAAATACTTGACCTCGGATACATATAAAATCCAGTATTAAACGAACCATCATTTGTAATGAGCCTACATGCGCACACAATATAATGATCAACCTTATTAGCAAGTGGTTTTGACAAAATGTCCGATTTGGCAACAAAAATATCAAAACCAGCATCAATCATATCAGGATTATTCAAAATTTTATTGTTATGATTATTGATTGATTCAATATATGCATTATTTAATTCTTCGTCACTTGAATCTACATAAAGTTTCAGGTGCATATATATGTCGTAAATATCTAAAAGAGTAGAAGTCATATTATAAAATAATAAAACAATTGTCTTTAAATAACTTTTCTATCCACTTTTATCCACTTTTAGAAAAAGTGGAGCAAAATAAAGACAACATCCATCCACTTTTAGAAAAAGTGGAGCAAAATAAAGACAACATCCATCCACTTTTAGAAAAAGTGGAGCAAAATAAAGACAACATCCATCCACTTTTAGAAATGTTTGGCTCCACCTTTGAAAAGGTGGATTAGAAATGTTTGGCTCCACCTTTGAAAAGGTGGATTCAAAGGTGGATTAAATCCAGAGCTTTCAACCGATAATAAAATACACGCCTTTTCATATGTAGATCTTTAATTTCCCACTTCATATCATCAATCAATTTATCTAATTTATCTTCTATATTGACAGCACCTTGATTTTGTGCATCATCTTTCAGCTTATACAACTTCTCCAACTCCGCATAAACTTGTTGCACTTTATCGTAATAATCTATAAATTGCCCATTCATTTCTGACACAATATTGTCATACGATTTAGATGGCATTTCATCAAAAGTCATGATTTCATCCAAACTTGATCTCTCTATCAATTTATCACTTTTATAAAATCGGAGTTCCCATGTATTGAAATCCAATTCAAATCTGTATTCATCACTATTCATATTTTCCTCTTTCAATAATATATTACCAGATTCCAATAAATTGATGAAACTACTTTGACAAAATCGCAACAAATTAGACCATGAAACAGGCTGATCAGTTTGTGTCATATCAGTAAATCTTTGACATTTTTTTATATTACTAATAGTAGGTTCTCCTTTTGCCACTTTTATTTTTTCAAAAGCTTCTTTTACTAAATCTTTTCTTAAACCATAATGTTTCATAATCACATATATCTCTCTAACAAGAATTCGCCAAAGCAAATCAGCATCATCATCGACTTTCATAAAACGTTTTTTGCGACCAATTATAAACCCAAAGGAACCTTTTACAACCATCTAAGTATAAATATAAAATTGTTTTAGTTTTATATTTATTTTTATGAGAGAAGTATATTTATTAAAATTTATACATATGGTGTCGTTTGTGGTTTATTCTTTAAATCTGGTTCTTGACCAGGATATACAGCTGTATACCAATCAGGAGGTGTCAAATAAACATCCGAAGTACCGCATCCTGAACCAAAGCTAGTAATACTTGTGCCAGCAGCCGATTGACTAGAACCAGTTTGCACTGCAAAAGGAAAAGGCTTTTGTGGTCCCACAGGATTATTACACCCTCTTGTAAGATATAAGTTATATTGATCATATGATACTGGCTGATGAAGTGTCTTTGTATAAGGTGCGTTACGCGCCATATCATTGTATTTGAAGCCAGCAGTAGAACGTCCAGGTCTGCACAAAGTAGGACCACATCCAACAATTGCTGTTTCATAACGTCCTACATCGTTTACCTTCAAGTTGCATGTATTAGCTGATGCCAAATTTTGAATGTATAAACCTTGACTAGCGGTATCAGATTGATTTCCAGTGTAATCTGGTTGAACCCAATAATTTGGATACTTACCATAATAAGCCCATCTATATTTTTTATCAAGCATACCATAAGTAGATAACACAGATGGTTTAATATACATATATTGTGTTCCCATAGTATCGACTACACGAGAATTCATTAAAGGTTGAACTACAGCAGTCTTACTTCCAGTTGGATTAATAGCACCACTATAAGGACCGACAAGAGTAGCTGACGGATATTTACCATAAGTACCTCCAAATCCAATTGGTTGAGTGCCACGATAAGGAGTGCCAGATTTTGACATCTTCATGTCTCTGCCGACACCACCAATATTTCTACGACCTCCATTTAGAGAGAAGCCAACAGGTCCAGCATGATGAATGGACAATTGAAGACCAGTTGTCGAGTGTCCAAATGGTCCTTGTGGTAACCAAACACCACCAGGTGCGGTTCCTGAACGTTTTGAACCATAGTTAATGACTGATTTTCTTTTAAAAGCTGTTAATGACATTATTATAAATTAAGATAAGATTTTTAAATAAATCAAATAAATCAAAATACAAACAAGAAATGATTAAATAAATAAAATACTTCGTTTTTCAGGCTCTTGCACTAAACAACGACCAATCAGCCAATACAATTTTGTCTCTCTAAGTGCATAAGTATCCATATATTTTTTAATAACCAATTCTTCATAACCATTAAATAAATACTCCTTGTAAAATTCATCAAAAACTTCTTTACCAAACAACGTGTGTAATAGTAAGAATCCAAGACTAAAATAAGCCGTTTTATAATGCACTTTTATCGGCAATTTAGTTAGACCTTTTTTAGTTAGACCCTTTTTAGTTAGATCCTTAAGCTCTGGAGAGAAAAAAAAATCACATACTTTAAATGGTTTGCTAATCATAACACGACCATCTTCTTCTATTTCGCCAATCAAGTCAGCGTCCAAAAATGCCGCTTTTGTACCATCAATAATGATTATATTTTCCGTATTATATCCACAAAATATTGCACCATTATCTAGCACCATGTATTTTAATTGTTCTCCTAAAGACCCTACCAAATTGGCCGCAAATTCGATGCTATGTTTGTCTTCTAACATGTTATATAATTGCATTGAATATGCTTTGAAGACAACTTGCTTATAATCGTCGACAATAGTAGCACCCTTTAAAATCTTTGTTTTGACGAGAGAATGGCATAATATTGGACTAGGATATGCAAACTCAATGCAAAATATTTGCGCATTTTTATCGTTTTGAATTATTTTAAAATTAGCATTTGAATATAATTCAGACATTGAATATAAATAAATATGTATTTCAATTTTATACCTTTATTAAATTTATTAATTTATTAAATTTATTTTCTAGTTCTTCTAATCTCTCTTTTAATGACTTGTTTTCCTTTTTCAAGTCTTGCACCTCCTTCACCAAAACTGGAATAAGACCTGTATAATTAAGACTTTGCATTGTTTCTCCATCTTTGTCACCATGAACCAAGAAAGGAAAAATTTCTTGCACTTCGTGAGCAATAAAACCCATAGCATGTTGTAAGTTACCAGATAAATCGTATTCAACTGGTTTTAAATTATCAATACTTCTAGAAGGAAGTAATGGTTCAATGTTTGTTTTTAAACGATAATCTGATGTTGCATTGAATGATACTGCAGTAATAATAGTTGAACAAGTTATTGCTCCTGAAAATTTACTTGTTCCATTAACCTCTAATCCATATCCTTCAGTAACAGCGGATACACCAATACCGACCCCCCCTCCTGTTTCATTAAGAAGAATATTATGATATAAATCACCACTATTATTATATCCACTAATACTAAATTTATCTGTTCCATTATATCCTATACTTGAAGAAGTTATTCCACCGCAAAGTATTGCACCGCAAGCTATTGGCGCTTCTTCTGTTCCATTATTTTGTCTAAATACAAATGATCCATTATTTTTAAGGTCAATATACCCAAAATTATTTGTGGGGGCTTCTAATCGCATATAAGTATCAGATGAAGAAGTACCACCTACATAAAAAAGACTTGATACAGATGCAGTTCCACAACTTAAATCTGTTGTTGATGTAATTGTAGGTTGATATGTTGATGCTGCTGTTTCGGTTGTTAAATATGTTGATGCTGCTGTTTCGGTTGTTAAATATGTTGATGCTGCTATTTCCGTTGTTAAATATGTTGATGCTGCTGTTTC
>Ga0209401_1001479_pt1 | contig 15548 bp, 20 predicted proteins | sample M_140807_MF_Meta_FD_187318 | JGI IMG/M metagenome (GOLD analysis project Ga0209401, IMG submission 187318) | Freshwater microbial communities from Lake Montjoie, Canada to study carbon cycling - M_140807_MF_MetaG (SPAdes) (version 2) | ecosystem: Environmental > Aquatic > Freshwater > Lake...
TTCGGCCAAGAATTTTAAATTTACAACGGTTATATCAAGCACTGATCAGTATTCTGATTTAATAAATGAATTAAATAATAACAAAGGATCAACATCTTTTGAATTTAGAAAAAAACTTGCAACTGATTCTTTTCTTGAAACAGCTTATTATGACTCGGTAATATCCAACTGGATGAATGACTTAAGGGATAATAAATTTTCAAAAAAAATTACAATTGCAGGTCAACTCAAAGATAAATTAAGATACGGAGAGAACCCACATCAGCAAGCCTCTGTTTATAAAATAAATTATAAAAATCATTTCTTGTCTAAGATAAAACAAATTCAAGGCAAAGAACTTAGTTATAATAATTATTTAGATATATATTCAGCTGTGTCCATATCTAAAGAATTAGGTGAAAAAGGCAGTTCTTGCGTTATCGTTAAACACAACAATCCTTGCGGCTGTGCTATCGCAGAGAATGCCCTTAAATCCTATGAATTAGCCCTTTCTAGCGATCCTATCAGTGCTTTTGGGGGGATTGTCAGCTTTAATGGGGAAGTTGATGGAAAGCTTGCTAGTGAGATCACAAAGACATTCTATGAAGTAATTATTGCAAGAAGCTTTAACAAAAAAAGTTTAAATATTTTTAAAAAGAAAAAAAACTTAAGATTAATTTCATTAGAAAACTTTAAAGAACAAGATAAATTTTCCTATACATTTTTAGGCGATAATTTTTTAATTCAAGACAAAGATCAAATGGAGATTAATAAAAAAGAATTAAGATTTGTAACCAAAAACAAACCAACCGATAAAGAATTAGATGATTTAATATTTGCATTTAAAGTCTGTAAATTTGTAAAATCCAATGCCATTGTTATAGTAAAAAATAACAAAACTCTTGGCATAGGCGCAGGACAAACAAACAGATTAGCTTCAAGCAAAATTGCATGTCAAAATGCCACTGAATTTTTCAAAGATGAAATTAAAGGAAGCGTTGCGGCATCTGACGCTTTTTTTCCATTCGCCGATGGATTAAATGAACTAATTAAAATTGGTGTTAAATGTATTATACAGCCAGGTGGATCAATCAAAGATGAGGAAGTAATTGCTGCAGCAGAGAAAGCTGGAATTGCAATGATATTTACGGGCATTAGAAACTTTAGACACTAATCATATCTATCTTAGAAGCTAAGATAAAATCACTTAAAGAAAGTCCATTAATTGCATGAGTAAATATATTAACTTCAGCATAACCCCAGCCAAATTTTAAATCCGGGTGATGACCTTCCTCTTCAGCAATATTTGAAACTTTATTAATAAAGCCTAAACTTTTTTCAAAATCAGAAAATTTATAAACTCTTGATAAATAAAATGCTTTTTTTTCATTAATTTGAACTTTCCAATCAGTCAAATATTTTAAATACTCATCAATCTGTTCTCTGGCAAATGGAGGAATATCTCCTCTACAAGGGACACATTTTTTTTTATGAAGCTCCATAATTTATATATTATTTTTTTTATTACCTTTAAAATGAATCATAAATTCACCTAGAACACTGTTATCAAAAACATTTAAAATATCGCTTGTTTTTTTTAAACCAAGTTTTGAAATATTAAAATTTTTTAAACCGTCTTTTTCTAATCTTAATCTTACAACATCAAATATATAACTATCATGCCATTCTTTCTCATTAAAGAGCAAACCCTGTTCATACATTTGAGACATATTTACCCAAAATTTATTATGTAAATCGTGTTGAGTATTAAATATTAAAAAACCACACTCAGAATGAAAGTTAATATGATCTCTTCCTAAATAAGACAAATAACTATGATCATTAATTAAACTATTTAAAAAATTTATCTCGATATTCTTAATTGTCACAACATCAGAATCTAACCATATTAAATAATCAGAATTAGTTTTTTCTAATTGTTTTTTAATAGCATAAACTTTGTGGGCAAACTTTATTGCTGAGTATTTATAAAAAGAATTGAGGCCTTTATCTGGTTTATTTAATTCTTTAAAAGAGAATTGCTCTTTAAATTTATACCAGCCACCAACCTCGTCATTAAAACTAAAAAAATTGATTCTCTTAGTGAAATCATTTTCCGGAGTTTGTAAATCTTCTAAATATATATTTAAAAATATATTAGAATCCCAAAGACCATCAAATGAACTAACCATTTTTTTTGCATATAGATCATATGATGTTTTATTAAAAGTAGTTACAACGCTAAATTTACTTTTTGTCATTAGTTAAATAAATCATTATAAATTTTTTCGCCTTGCTTTTTAGGAGAATAGAAGTCTGTAAATTCTTTATTTAATCTTAAAACAACTTTTTCTCTATCTTCATCAAAATGACTATAAAAATATACTAAATTAATTAATTCTTTTTCATTATTAAAAACAAATGAATTTAATTCTGAAAAATATTTAGAAATTTCGAAATTTTTAAAAGAAGAGTCTGTCAATAAAAGTGATTTTAAAAAAATTATCTCATTATGTCTGTAAGAAATATTATTATAATTTCCAGGCAGAGCTAAGTTAATCTTACTTTGTAGAATGTGCATAATATATTCATCTCTACTTAAATGACTGTTTACTCTAATAATTTTTTTAAGATCAGAAAAATTTTTGTTAACAATTTCTAAAATTTTTTCTCTAAGAGTAGAAACTGTTAGCCCACCAGAAAAAAAAAGATCATTTTTTTTGGACAATGATCTAAAATTCTCAAAGGAATGATCTTCTAAATCATATTTAATATTTGAATAACCTAAGCTAAAAAAAGTTGATCTTAATCTATCAAGATTATTGGGAGACAGTTGATAGATGTTATAATCTTTAAATAAGTTTACAAAATAAATTAATTTGGGCTGTAATAAATCTATAATCTCAGCTCCGCTGACTTTGCTATTTTTTAAATGAGTAAATATTTGATCCATCCCTGAGAATATACAAATGTTTGTATTAATTTTTTTTCTAAAGGATAATAAATATTCTTTATCTAACCCATCCTGCATAATTGCTTTGATATCAACAAAAATTACGTCGTATTTTTTTTCTAAATAGTTATCCAATTCTTCAACGCCAAATATAAAATCAACATTGGCAATACACTTTAGTGATAACAAAAAAAATCCAAAATCATGATTACAATAGTTGTTTTCAACACTCTTTAAAATTTTAGATCTTTGTTCTGGATTATTTTTATGACTTCTATAAATAAATAAAAATTTTTTCATTCTAAAAAATATTTTTAATTATTGATAATAAATGGGTACTAAAATTTTTAATCCCAACATTGTTCAAGACATGCTGTCTATTTAGCATAAGTCTATTTTTATCATTCAAATAATTAAAAATTTTTTCAAAATCTATTGCCTTATCTTCTTGATTATAAATTATATGAGGGAATTGACTTATCGTACTTTTTGGATACATCCACTCTTGTAACAAGGTAATAGCTCCACACGCGCCAATTTCGTGCGCAACCATACCCTGTGTTTCTCTATGTGTTGGAAAAAAAATATGTGTTTTTCTGTAATATTTAGCAATCTCTGCAAAAGGTAATATCTTGTAGTTTTGTTTAAGATTATTTTTAGGAATCTCGGGCTCATGTGGATTTATAAGAATGCCATCCGAAGTCTGGTAAAAAACTTTTAATGGAAAATTACTATTTTTTATTATTTCAAAAACTTTAAAAATTGCATCGTAAGAAATTTTAATCTCTTTGTCATTTTGATGTTTATAATGATCAATAAAAATCGTTAATAATTTTTCATTATTTTGTTCTGAATACAAATGCTCTTCATCTACAAATTTTGGTAAATAATAGTAATGCTTGAATAATTTTTTTTCTGAAGGCAAAAAATAAAAATACAAGTCTTCGACATTAGTTCTTGGGTCCAAACCACTATCGCCCATGTCGGCTAAATATTTACAAGAATTCTTTAATCTTTTGGCGTCCAAATTGTTTTTAATTATTGATCTTATCCCGCACAATATTATTAAATCAAAAAATTCATTATTTTTTGGGTAATCATGAAGCTTGGTAACATTATAAGAGCCTTCGTTAATAAGAACTTTATAAAAGATATCCTGAATCATTCGATCCCATGGGCCATCTACAAATTTTATAAGGGCTATCTTTTTCATGTTTAACATATCAAAAAATTTTATTTGAATTCTAATTTCTAATATTTTGAGAAGCAAAAACTAAATCAGATCCAATCCAATTAACAAATGAATAATTATTTGATTCCATATATTTATATATTTCAGAATTAATAACATTGTGGATATTATGATTATAAAATTCCTGTTTTTTTAAAGAATTGTCTATAAACTCACAAATAATAATATCCGGTCTATATTTTTCAATATTTTTCATTCAAATCTTAGAATATCATCAAAAAAGTTGTCTGCCAGTTGTCTGCCATCAAAAAATAAGGGAATTTGAAAAAAGATTAATGATTACTTGCTGTTTTGGAGCGGGTGAAGGGAATTGAACCCACGACCTAATCGTTGGCAACGATTCGCTCTACCACTGAGCTACACCCGCTTAATAATTCCGTGAAATTAAATGAAAATAAATTTTAATCAATTGAAAAGTGAAATTGAATAAAGCAAATTAAACACTATATTAATTCATAATGGCAACTTTAGATAAAAAAGAAATTCCTCAAGAAATATCTATTTTCCCGCTTGCTAATGCAGTGTTCTTTCCAAATACTATTTTACCTCTCAACATATTTGAGCCTAGATATAAAAAAATGGTCGAAGATGCTTTGGCATCAAATAAAATGATTGGAATGATCCAAACAAAAGGAAGTAATAATTCAAATAAACCTGAAGTGTTCAGCGTTGGTTGCCTTGGTAAAATAGACACGCACACAAAAACAGTCGACGGCAGATATTTAATAAACCTTAAAGGTTTAGTGCGATTTAGAATTCTGGATGAAGCTGAGACTAATCTTCCTTATAGAAAGTTTAGAGTAACTTATGATGAGTTCTTAGATGATTTAGAAAAAATAAAATTCAATGACAAAATTGATGTACTGCAGCTTATAGATAAGGCTAGAAAACTATTTAAAATTCATCATTTATCTACAGACTGGAAGATTGTTGAGAAAGTTGAACCAGATCAATTAATAAATTCACTATCAATGATATGTCCTTTTTCTGTGAGTGAAAAACAGGGATTGCTTGAAGCAAAAACTTTGCTTGAAAGAAATTTACTTATTAATCAGATAATAAATTTTTATATTATTGGAAACAATCCTGGATCTGAAAGACAAATCCACTAAGGATTAATTAAGCGGACTTATTCATCGAGTCAAAAAACTCAGCGTTGTTTTTTGTTTCTCTTAATTTACCAATTAAGAATTCTATTGCCTCCATATTTCCCATTGGAGCGATCAGTCTTCTTAAAACGTTCATCTTCTGAAGATCTTCTTTTTTAAATAACAAGTCTTCTTTTCTCGTTCCTGACTTCGTAATATCGATTGCTGGGAAAATTCTTTTATCTGCAATTTTTCTATCTAGAATAACTTCAGCATTACCTGTTCCCTTAAATTCTTCAAAAATAACCTCATCCATTCTTGAGCCGGTTTCAATTAATGCTGTTGAAATAATTGTTAAAGATCCACCCTCTTCAATATTTCTTGCTGCTCCAAAAAACCTTTTTGGTCTTTGCAATGCATTGGCATCAACACCACCCGTTAATACTTTCCCTGAGCTTGGAACAACTGCATTATAAGCTCTTCCTAATCGCGTAATAGAATCTAATAAAATCACAACATCTTTTTTGTGCTCTGCTAATCTTTTTGCTTTCTCAATTACCATCTCAGCTACTTGGACGTGTCTCATTGCTGGTTCATCAAATGTTGAGCTTACAACTTCGCCTTTTACAGATCTTTGCATGTCAGTAACTTCCTCTGGTCTTTCATCAATAAGCAAAACTATTAAATAAATCTCAGGATGATTAGCTGTAATTGAGTGTGCAATGTTTTGAAGTATTACTGTTTTACCGGCTCTTGGTGGCGATACGATTAATGCTCTTTGACCCTTTCCAATTGGAGTTACAAGATCAATTAATCTTGCTGTTAAATCTGGTTTTTTATCTGCTTTATTGGATTCAACTTCCAAATTTATACGCTCGTCTGGATATAACGGCGTTAAGTTATCAAAGTTAATTTTATTTCTAGATTTTTCAGGATCTTCAAAATTTATTTTACTAACTTGCAAAAGTGCAAAATATCTTTCTGAATCTTTTGGTGCTCTGATCTCCCCTTCAACTGTATCTCCTTTTCGAAGACCAAATCTTCTAATTTGACTTGGACTTACATAAATGTCATCAGGTCCTGGTAAATAATTTGACTCTGTGGCTCTTAAAAAGCCAAAGCCATCTTGTAATGTTTCAAGAACGCCGCTTCCTGTAATTTTTTCATTTTTTTCAGCAAATTTTTTAAGAATTGCAAACAAGATTTCTTGTTTACGCATTGTGCTTGGATTTTCGATTCCTAGCTTTTCGGCTTCTAAAATTAAATCTGCTGGCGTTTTGTTTTTTAATTCTTGTAGGTTCATTTATGTTTGGGATTGTCTTGTGAAACTTTTAGGTGTGAGGCGAATATAACAATAATTACTTATATTTCAAGCGGGTTTAAAAATAACCAAAAAGACAATGATTATCAGTATTATAGTTGGTATTTCATTTATAAATCTAAAAAATTTTGAACTTCTTTGATTTCTATCAAATTCAAAATCCTTCAAGCATTTGGACAAAAAACCATGATAGCCAGAGAGAACAATTACAAATAAAAATTTAATTGATAACCATAAAGAAAAAATATTATTAAATCCTAAAACCCACAAAACAGACAAACCAGACAACCAGGTAATAATCATGGCTGGGTTCATAATTATTTTCATTAATCTTTTTTCCATTACTTTAAAAATTTTTGAGGCTTCAGCACTATTATTTTCAACGTGATAAACAAATAGTCTTGGCAAATATAAAAGGCCAACCATCCATGAGATAACGGCGATAATGTGAATTGCTTTAAGTGTTAAATATAAATTCATTAATTAATTAAATATTTTTTAACAATATGCTCCATCATTTTAATATGATCGTCATTATCATTTAGACAGGGAACAACATCATAGTTTTCACCACCATTTTCTAGAAAGCTTTCCTTTCCTTGAATTGCTATTTCTTCCAAAGTCTCAACACAATCTGATGAAAATCCTGGACATATCATAAGCACATTTTTTTTTCCTTTATTAGGAAGTTCTTCTAAAGTTTTATCCGTGTAAGGCGTTAACCATTCTTCCGGTCCAAACCTTGATTGAAAAGTTGTCTCAATAGGGATGTCTTTAAATTTTTCTTTCATAAGCCGTGTCGTTTTTTGACAATAGCAATGATATGGATCGCCTTTTGTAAAATATTTTTTTGGTATGCCGTGATAAGATGCTAAGATTAAATCTGGCTTCCATTTAATTTCTGAAACCTTCTTTTTTATACTGTTTACAAGCGCATCAACAAACAAAGGTTCGCTTTCATAATGCGGAATCGTTTGTAAACTTGGCTGCCATCTCATGGTTATTAAATTTCTATAGACCTCATCACACACTGTTGCTGTAGTTGCCGCCGCATATTGTGGGTACAAAGGGAAAATAATAATTTTTTCACACCCCTCCTTTTGTAAAAAATCCAATTTACTTTTTATGCTTGGGTTTCCATATCTCATTGCAAAATCAACGATAACTGTTTCATTTCCGATTTTTTTTTTTAATTTTTGGGTTTGGCTTTTGGTATAATATCTAAGCGGCGATTGGTTGGTATCATTCATCCAAATCTTTTTATAAGCGTGGGCTGTTTTTGATGGCCTAAAGCTTAAAATAAATAAATTTAAAATTATTTGCCAAAGAACAGGGTTAACCTCTATTACCCTTGTGTCTGACAAAAATTCTTTTAAATATTTTCTAATATCCCACCAGCTTGTTGAGTCTGGGGTTCCAAGATTAACCAATAAAACTCCGGTTTTCCCAAATTTTGTTTTTGGGTGACCTATCTTATCTAAATCAAAACTCACAAATTATAACTCCTTGCAAACTCAACTAGTTTCTTAACATTTTCTGGCTTTGTCTTTGGTAATATCCCGTGGCCCAAATTAAAGATGTACGGTCTATTTTTAAAGAAATCTAAATATTTTTTTGCTTCTTTAAACATTCTGTTGTTTTTTCCTAATAAAAATTTCGGATTCATCCCGCCTTGAAAAATTATATTATTTTTTAAGTTTAGTTTTTTAAGATTAACATCATAATCGATGTTAATTCCATGTGGATTTACTTCTTTTATAAAGGTGTTGATGCTCTTGTTAATTCCTTTCGGAAAACAAACGATGGGATTATTAGGAAAATTTTTTTTAATTTTATTAACAATATTTTTATTTGGATTAATACAAAATTCCTTTAAATCCTCTTTGTTTATTAAGCCGGCCCAGCTATCAAATAACTGTATGACATCGGCGCCCGCTAATATTTGTCTTTCGCAATGAATATAAATTAAATGTTCCAGTCTTTTAATTATTTTTAATTTTTCATTTTTTTTTATATTTTTTAAGAAGTTTCTGCTTTTTTTTGGTGAGCCTTTATTAATCATATAAACTAAGAGCGTCCAAGGACAGCCAGCAAAACCTATTAAAGATTTTTCGTTTGGTAGTGTTTTTTTTATTTTTTTTAGTATTTTATAAACATTTTTTAATTTGTTGATAAAATTTTTATCTGTTGTTTTATAAAATTTATTTAGATTATAGTTGTTTAAAACAGGTCCTATCTTTTCTTTAAACTCTACTTTTTGACCGGCGGCGTGTAAAATTAACAAAATATCTGAAAAAACTATGGCGGCGTCTAGATTAAATCTATTTATGGGTTGCAAAGAAACTTTTGTTGCATCATTTATGTTTAAACAAAATTTAATAAAATTTTTATTTTTTTTTCTTATTTTTTGATATTCCGGAAGATATCTTCCTGCTTGTCTCATAAACCATATAGGAAAATTTTTATTTTTATTTAAAAGAGAATATTGAAGAGAACCACTCATTAATAAATATTAGTTAAAATAGTAGTATTATATGGTCATGTTAGTAATGTGTTTATTTCTTTATTAACATCTTATTAACAGTTTTTGTTGATTAAATTCTTTTAATAACTTTATATTTACGTTGTTTATTTAAAATTACACCCAGTTCTGGGCTTCTAAAAAATAAACTTATTAATGTTATTAATTAAATAACAACAATTTATTAACTGTTAACCTTTGTATTTTTTAAAGTTAAAAATGTATAAATGATAATTATAAAGACTTGCCAACAGTATTATGAACAGAAAATATAACGTTTTTTTAGTCTCGGATTCAACCGGCGAAACATTGGATAGAATATTTCTTGCCTTAAAGGCCCAGTTTGAAAATTTTAATAATAATTTACATCATTTTTCTTTTGTTAGAACCGAGGCTCAAATTACAACGCTATTAGAAAAATGTGATAAATTAGGGAATTCGATAGTGCTTTATACTCTTGTGGAGCCTGCTGTTACTTCTTTTTTAATTCAAAAAACAGAGAAGCATAAAATTCCTTGTTTTGGTGTTTTGGATTATTTAATTCCAAAATTTGAAATAGCCCTTAATAGAAAAGCCAACAGAAAACCAAGCGGCCAACATATTTTAAATAAAGAGTATTATAAAAAAATTGCTGCAATGCAATTTAGCATTGAGCATGACGATGGTCAAAAATTAGAAACAATTTTAGAGGCCGACATAATTATTTTGGGTATTAGCAGAACAAGCAAAACCCCAACAACCATTTATCTTGCGAACAAAGGTTTTAAATCAGCAAATATTCCAATGGTTCCAAATCAAAAAATACCAGAAGAAGTTTTAAAAAATAAAAAGAAGACAATCGTAGGATTGATTGCTGATCCTGAAAGACTGGTGGATATAAGAAAAAACAGGCTTAACACATTAAGCGAAGAAAAACACACATCCTATGTCGATTTGGAAAGGATACAAGAAGAGCTTGAGGAAAGCAAAAAAATTTTTAAAGCAAACAACATTCCAACAATTGACGTAACAAGAAAGTCGGTAGAAGAAACTGCGGCCTCAATTATAAAGATCCACGAAATTAAAAATAGCTAATGAGAAATATAATTTTAGCATCCGCTAGCGGGATAAGGCTAAAAATATTAAATGATTTTGGTTTTAATGTTAAAGTAGAGGCGGCTAATATAGACGAAAATGAAATAAAAAATTCTTTATTAGCAGAGAAATTCAGCCCATTTGATATTTCAAGAGTCCTAGCAGAAACAAAAGCAAAAAAAATAAGCAACAAAATATATGACCAAATTGTTCTGGGTGCCGATCAAGTTTTGGATTTTGGAGGCCATATATTTAACAAACCAGAAACCATGGAATTAGCAATCAGTTTGATGAAAAGATTGAATGGCAAAGAACATTTTTTATTTAGCTCTATTTGTTTGAGTAAAAATGGTTCGACTATTTGGATGCATACAGATCAGGTTGTTTTAAAAATGAAGAAGCTCTCGGATAATTTTATTAAAGATTATTTACAAAAAGTAGGTCTTGAAACCATTAAGAAATATGGCGTTTATCAAATAGAAGGAATGGGAAAAGATTTATTTGAAGAAATAAAGGGAGATGAATACTCTGTAATGGGAATGCCAATTAAACAATTAAATAACTATTATAAATTAAATGAAAAATAGAAAAAACTTCTTTGTTATTGGAAACCCCATTAAACATTCTTTATCCCCACTTTTGCATAATTATTGGTTTCGTAAAAATAAAATTAATTGTGAATATAAAAAATTAAAAACTACTCCAGCTGGAATAAAAAAAATTTTAAATAAAGTCAGAAAAAGAGAGATAGAGGGAATTAATGTAACCATTCCTTTCAAAGGAAGTATCATTAGACACTTGGATATTTTAAAGGGAGACGCTCTAAAAACTTCATCAGTTAATACCGTTTACTTAAATAAAAAAAAATTAGTTGGTGATAATACTGATGTTTATGGTTTTTCTTATGGCATCCTGAGGAAAGTTAAAACCAGAATTAAGACAGCTGGAATTATTGGAGCCGGAGGCGTTACCTCTTCTATTATTCTTGCTTTAATTCAAAAAGGAGTGAGAAAAATATATATAACTAACAGAACTTTTTCAAAACTAAAAGTATTTAAGAAAAAATTTAAAAAAATCGTTTATCCAATTAAATGGAATGATCGTTATAAAGTATTTAGAGACGTCCAAATTTTAATTAATGTTACAAGCCTTGGCATGCTTGGTCAGAAGGACCTAAAGTTTGATTTTAGTATTTTTGATAAAAAAATTAATGTTGTGGACATTGTTTATAACCCAGAAAATACAAGACTTTTAAAAGATGCAAGAAAGAACGGCCATAAAATCTTTACAGGTTTGGATATGTTTGTTTATCAAGGCCAGAAGGCATTTTATATTTGGAATAAGAAAAATCCAAAAATAACAAAAGATATTTATAAAAAACTTAGAAAAAAAATTAATGGTTAGAGTGGGTATTTTAGGATCGGTTGGAAGTGGCAAATCTTTTGTTGCAAATATTTTTAGAGAAATAGGTTTTAATATTTTTTCAGCAGACAATGAAGTAGCCAATATTTATAAGAACAATAAGATTGTTAATAAAAAAATTTCAAAATTTTTTAAGTTAAAACTTTATAAAGGCAAAATAAATAAACAGGAGCTTAGAGATTCTCTTAAAAAAAACCCAAATAAATTTAGATTTTTGAACAAGATTATTCACCCGACAGTTAGAAAGAAATTGGCACTTTTTCTAACTAAATTTAAAAAAAATAAATTAGTCGTTTTAGATGTTCCGCTTTTAGTGGAAAATAAAATGTTCAATTTTGTTGATATTTTTATTCTTGTTAAAACTGGATCTAGTTCTTTTTTAAGTAGAATTAAAAAAAGAAAAAATTTAGATAAAGAATTTTTAAATATATTAAAAAAACAACAGACAAGCAAAAAGATCAAAGAAAGATACGCAGATTTTATAATTTATAATAGCTCCAAAAAAAAAGTTAAATTGCAGGTAAAAAATATTATTGATAAGATTCTTTTAAATTAATGATTGAAGTTATTTTAGATACGGAGACAACAGGGCTGTCAGCAGAAAAAGATAGAATTGTAGAAATTGCGTGCGTGGAATTAAGCAATCACATCCCAACAAAAAATATTTTTCATACTTTTTTAAATCCCGAAACTAAGGTCTCAGCAGACGCTTTCGGTGTCCATGGCTACTCTGATGAATTTCTATCAAACAAACCTAAGTTTAAAGATGTTGCTAAAGATTTTGTTAATTTTATTAAAGATAAAAAGCTTATTATTCATAATGCAGATTTTGATCTTGGATTTTTAAATAATGAATTAAAAAGACTAAATATAAAACCAATTTTAAAATCTGATATTTTAGATACCCTGCAGATTGCTAGATCTAAATTTCCAGGGGTTGGGAATAGTTTAGACGCTCTGTGTAAGAGATTTAAAATTAACATTGAGTCTAGAGCAAAGCATTCTGCTCTTTTGGACTGTCATTTACTCTCAAAAGTTTACATCGAATTAATTGATAAAAAGGAATTAACGCTTGATCTAATGTCTAATGATAAAACTTTTAATGAAAAAATGAAGTTAAATAATGAAAATAGACAAGGTGTAGTTGTTCAAGTTTCAGCAGAACAAATGGATGAATACAAGAAATTTTTGAAAAAAAATGTTTCTAATGCTTTTGCGTTAGATTAGCAGACTGTTGCTCGTATAGTTCTTTAAAGTTAATTTCTTTCTTAAATTTAAATTCTTTAAAACCAGATTTGTGAAATAATTCAGTAATAAGATCCGTTAGTTTTTTTGCATATAAATCAGGTATTTCTACAAGAATTATTTTTCTCACTTCTTCTGCTTTTAATTCAGTATTTATAATCTTAAATATTACAGCAAGACATGCTTCAGCATGAATCTTATTTTGCACCTCTTTTGGTGCTTCAAAATAAGTTTACAATTTAGTTCTAGCATCCCATTTTTTAAGGGCTTATTAGAAATATCAACTTTTGTTTCATATTTATCAAGATTTTGAGCTGCATCTATAAAGCAATCTGGAGAAGGAATTTCAAAAGATAAATCTTTTATGTAGTTTGCGATGATTTGGTATTTAGAATTTTCTTTATTTTTTTCATCCATTTTAAAAATATGTTTCTTTTAATTATTTAAATATATTTTTTTATATTAAATATCATTTAATTCGATCTAAATTTAGATGTATTAATTTTTAACTATTTAATCTAAAATATACTTAAATGAATGATAATTTTGGCTATATAGATATTGTATTGCTTGCCATAGTGGCGGGCATAATTATTTTAAGACTTAGGAATGTTCTTGGCAAAGGAGCCGAAGATGGTGCTGTTAGAGCAAAAAAATCAGTGATAGCTGATGCTCAATTTGAAGATGTTAACCCATCTAGAGTGGAAGAAAATATTAATTTAAGAGAATTTAAAGAGGAGACATTTTTAAAAGGTGCCCAGGCCGCTTATGAGATGATCGTTAATGCATTTGCCGCCGCTGACAAAAAGACTTTAAAAGATCTAACTTCCCCCGAAGTTTATAAAAGCTTCGTTGACGTCCTTGATGAAAGAAAAAATAAAAAATACGTTAATCAATTTACATTTATAGGAATTAAGAAAGCAAAAATAGAAAATATAGACAAGAAAGACAGTTTTTATAATGTAAAAACTAGATTTGTGAGCGAGATTATATCCTGCGTTAAAGATGCTAATAATAATGTTATCGAAGGTAGCCCTGAAGAGATTCAAACGGTTAATGATGTCTGGAGTTTTTCGAGAGATTTAAATTCTGATGATCCTACTTGGCATTTAACCGAAATTGCACAGGATGTGCATGCCAAAGAATAAAAATTCTACAAATCCAGAAGATATAAAAGCTTGGGAAGATTTTAAGAATCAAAAATTTTTAGATGGTGATAAAGGCGAAGTATCTAAAAAATCTATAAAAGAAAATAAAAAACAAGATCATATTGATTTTAAAATAGATTTACACGGTTACTCATTGCAAGATTCTTTTCAGAAGATAAAGGGTGTTGTAGAAAATTGTTATCAAAAAGATTTAAGAAATATTTTAATTATTACAGGCAAGGGCTTAAGATCCAAGGTTAAGGAGAATCCTTATTTGTCAGAAGATTTAAGCTTATTAAAATATGCAGTTCCAAATTTTATCAAGGATAATTTTTCGGATATTATTAATTCTATGGAAGAACCAGACCAAAGTTTAGGTGGATCTGGAGCTTTTTTATTAAGATTAAAAAAAAGATTATAGAATAGTATTTATTTCACTATTAAAGCTAATTTATTGATAAGGTTAGTTTTTCTATATATAGACTGTTAATTTATATGAGGATCGCAAAAGTTAATAGAAAAACCAAAGAGACATCTATAGAGGCAGAAGTTAATTTAGATGGAAAAGGTATTTATAAAATAGATACGGGGATCGGTTTTTTAAATCACATGCTTGAACAGCTATCAAAGCATTCTTTGGTAGATATAAATTTAAAAGCCAAAGGTGATTTGCATATTGATCTTCACCACACAACAGAAGATTCAGGAATTGTTATAGGAGAGGCTATTGCTAAGGCTTTGGGAGATAAGAAAGGTATCAAAAGATATGCGCATGCTTATATTCCGATGGATGAAACATTAAGCAGGGTTTCGCTTGATATATCAAACAGACCTTATTTAGTTTGGAATGTGAAATTAAAAGTAGAGAAGCTTGGAGAAATGGATACTGAACTATTTAAAGAGTGGTTTCAGGCTTTTTCACAAAGCGCGGGCATTACTTTGCACATAGAAAATATTTATGGTGATAATAGCCACCATATTATCGAATCTTGTTTTAAGGGATTAGCGAGGGCTTTACGTCTTGCATTAGAAAAAGATGCAAGGGCCGGAGATTCTTTGCCTTCCACTAAAGGAATACTTTAAAGATTTTTTAAATGTATGTATCAATCGTTGATTATGGAACTGGAAATCTTAATTCCGTTTCTAAAGCCTTAGAAGCTGCAGCTACAAAAATTAATAAAAAAATCAATATAAGAATATCTAATAAGCCCAAAGATATCTTGGATTCAGATAAAATTATATTGCCTGGCCAGGGCTCTTATAGACAGTGTGCTTTAGGAGTAAAAAATATATCTGGATTATGGGATTCCATTAACGAATCTGTTCTAATTAAAAAAAAACCAATTTTTGGAATTTGTGTTGGCATGCAGCTTTTTTCAGATCAAGGGTTTGAAGAAGAGGTTACCAAAGGATTTGGTTGGATCAAAGGTTCTGTAAAAAAGATAAAACTTAATAACAAAGATTTAAAATTACCCCACATGGGCTGGAATGAAGTTAACATTGTTAAAAAAAATGATTTATTTTTAGACATTAAAAATTTATCTC
>Ga0209401_1001481_pt1 | contig 15545 bp, 15 predicted proteins | sample M_140807_MF_Meta_FD_187318 | JGI IMG/M metagenome (GOLD analysis project Ga0209401, IMG submission 187318) | Freshwater microbial communities from Lake Montjoie, Canada to study carbon cycling - M_140807_MF_MetaG (SPAdes) (version 2) | ecosystem: Environmental > Aquatic > Freshwater > Lake...
CAACTCATACATCCCCGTATTCGCCCCCGCATTTCCCTTCAGAATATCCAATACGCGAGAGGTCGGCACATTCATATTAACGTCCAAAACCCGTCCGTCGAAATCGTTCAAATCGCCTAAAACAATGACTTCGCCCTGAATTGTCCCCAGATACTCAGCAATAATATTCTGTATGATTTGTGCCTGTGCCTCTCGCTCCGCGCACCTCATTGTATCCTCAGGATAAGCAAGTAAATGCAACCCTATAAACAGCGTCGGTCTGTCATAAAACACGAAATCCGTAATATAGTGTTTGCTTACTCCCGTTGTCCCAGGTGTCCCCGTATATCCGCACATCGAATCGGCGAGAGGATATGTGACACGGTCTTCCGTCCTAGTCAATGCATATAATGGCGAAATCTTACTCATCAACCCCACATTCTGTCCCGTAGCGGTATCAGTTCCCGGTTTCAAATATACTGCATAATCTGCCGCGCTCGGTAATTTGAATCGCACCAAATTCATCTCGTCAACTCCTTCCACTTCGCAGAAATTCAGAATATCTGGGTTCAGTTTCGCCACGACGTCAGCAATATATCCGATATGTATGTTCGCCTCTGTCTCGTTTGCCCAGGGACACCCCGACCCCGGACATTTTGCTGCCGCATAATAGTTCATGAATAACCACTCGGCATTGTATTGAACAACGCGAATACCAAACGTCGACGTCAAAAACAGCAAAAACAATGTTGATTTTAAAACCCACATATACACCATTGAAGATTTTAAACCGTTTAACATTTCAAACACCTAATTATATATATTTTTATATATAAACATGGAAAATGGCGACTTTGAGGACGTTTTTGTTGGTGAGACGCCGAAGGTTATCGAGGATGATAATGATGTAAGCGAGAATCTTGGCGAATTTAGAGCAATGTATCCAGAATTGAGTGTTTCTTTATCAGAACCAGACCCAAACTCGTTGCCTGCTATTAGATTTACCAATGAATCTGGAGACCTTATATTATCTAGATTTCGTCATAATGATGCTGCGCATGAAATGACTAGAAATATGTTTTTTACAGACGAGGCCAAACGATATATAGGAGCGTTAATTAACACTTGCCACTATCCTATGTGGACGCGTGACTCTGAATTTCGTAATGGGTTAAGACCAGTTTTTCTTCCTGCGGGACACCAAGTTTCAAATATAAGTGAATTAGATGCAATAAATATACGTTTCGCATCATTTTATGTTGATTTATCAACACACAGAGAAGCATTTAAAATATATTTGATTCGTACTCTTCCGAATTTACCTATGGTTACGATTGATTATTGCACTTTGTATAAAAATCTCGTAATTGATACGGATTCATTAATGTTACGCTCATTTATATCAAAAATTGTTCAACATTTAAAAGTTATAGGCGCGATTAATGATGTTGGTACAGTGCTTAAGCATACCAAATATTTTTTCAGTTTTGACTTGTATTATAATAGAAATATGAATAGTTCGGGAATATTTCACTCTGATAACGACGTTGGTAATGATGTCATTTTTTTGTCGCTAGAATTTATGTTACCCCCTGGGATTAAAGTTTTAGGAACTGAGTTATTAGAATCGCCACATTATCATGAACAAATTTTTGGAACAGACAGAGTTGGAAGCTCGCAATTTCCCAATGCCCTAGTTGGACAGATTGCTTTAAGAACCACCTCATTAAGAGTAGAAATTGATGACAATAATACTCTTTTATTCAATAATAAAGCAACCGTTCATGCTACGCCGTTTGCTGGACCATTACAAGTTCCCTTAAAATTCGGTAATGCTCAAGGCGTCATTATGTCAAATCCATTCGCGCATCATCATCACCGTATTGAAATCCGAGAACCAGATTCTGTAATTCTCAGAAATACATTTAGTGGAACTAGAACTTTTATGAGAACGCATGTTTCTAGCGTTCCTGAAAAGTTTGACCTTAGCCCTTACGCCCCGCAAAAAATTAATTTCGCGGTTATACAATTTTATGTAGACCATCCTAATGAAGTAATTCAAGTGTCTAGAGATCAACTATTTAAGCATATTCTTGGAGGGAGAAAAAAGATTAACAGAACAATTAAACGAAAAAAACGTAAAACAGTAAATCGTAGATTTTTTTTTGAACGCAATAATAGACGAAAAACTATTAAAAAACGTTAATCAAAATATAGTACCAATTTTACGAAAATAATCCAGATGCGAGGAAAGAACACGATGAAAGAATAAAAAAGTATTATGAAGAACATCCATTCGACTTACGAGATTCCCTCCGATGCGCTAAAGAAATTCTCTCCAGCGAATCCTCTAACGCCTACCACTTCGTGTCCGGCGTTCTTCGCAGGAGTTCTATACAGACTTTCCGGAAACGGTGCCCCGTAGTGTCCCATTCCCTCCATATTACTATTAAACGCACAGTATGAATTCGGTCTCCCGCCAAACAGTCCCCCAGAGCATAACCAGAATTCGGGGTCGTTGTATTCCGGTCCAATCGTATCCGGGAGCGTCTTCAGATGATGCGGAGTTGTCCAGAAAAAGTTCCCCGAATAATGCGGAGGGTATTTTTCGCCTCCATGATAATTGCATCCATACGTATCGTATTTCCCCACAATATCTTCCGCATTATTCCACTGCTCTATATTCCAGTAAATAAGCAGTTTAATCCAGTCGACCACGAACGATTCGCTCGGTGTTCCAAACCATCGAACGCCTTTAGTGTGGCAATAAAAATATCGGGTGTCGAGAGGGTCAGTCGTTGACCGTTTCATATGTAGTAGTGTCGGGCGTTCGTATTCTTCCGGTCTGCCCTCGTATATGACACGGAATTTCGGGTCTTCTAAATCAGTCATATCGACTTTGTCGTGCGCCAGAATACCCAGGCGGATTTCGGTTGCTACCCAATAAAGTCCACTTTTGCGAATAGCATCCATAATCATTTGGAATGACCGTGTCCATTCCCCGACTTGGCAAACGTGAATATATACGATAATCGGCGACGGCATATGTCAAATATAAATATCTCGCATAATACTATTTCGCTCTTCTTCCGAGCAGGCACACATATGAACGAAAACCGCGTCTTCCACTTTTTCGGGGTACGCTTTCGTCAAACAATTCAACAGATACGGGTCGTGGATTATGTATCGGTCTTTACCAATAAGCGGCAATACATATTCATAAATGGTTTTCTGTTCAAATGGATACTGCGTCCACGGGTCGGTATTGCGCAATTCCCAGACTTTATCCTCCCACTCTAAAGCAGTTCGGTTAACGAATTTGACGCCGGTATTAATCGGGAACTGTCCCCATCCCCCGTCTTCGTGGAAAATGTGATAAAGTATCCTCTCGTCGGTCAAGTCAATCAAGTCTTCGACTCTCGCGCTATAGTTGTTTACATACACGTCGGAGTCTACCCAGACGAACCATTTTGCGTCGGGATATGCCGACGCTGCTTTCCGAATACTGACACACCGCCTATAATGCAATGCGCACATGGTCTTGTCTTCCTCGGCAGGTTCGTCTAAATCGTAGTAAAATCCGTATCCTCTCGACTTTGTATATTTTTCAAATGTGGCACGTGTCTTTATAGCAAAATATGTTTTGCTGGGATAATGCGATGACACGAACACGATATTACTGGGATTCATTTGTCGATTATATTATGGTATACCAACCGTATAAACATTAGCAAATAAATATAAACGCATCCTCTCGTATAATACTAACTAACCCCACTCCAAACCCAATCCGACCACAAGCGGAATTGTACCATAAGCGGAATTGTACCACAAACCCAATCCGACCACAAGCGGAATTGTACCATAAGCGGAATTGTACCATAAGCGGAATTTTAATGAGCGAAATATTCGGTTCTCTTCAGACCTTAATGGTCGACCATATCAGACTATCCCTAATGTCCCAACTCCAGAACAAACAGACGGTCAATATCGCCCAATTGGTTTTGCTGGCAATTGTGGTAGGTGTTGCTTCTGTTATATATGAGACGGTGACCGGCGACGGGCAGAAGAATTGGCGCGATTTATCCTTCGATTGGCGCTCTTATGTCCTTCGAAAACACTCCATAGTTCTCGAGGGAAAACACATAACCGGAATCGACAGTTATAGTCGTCGTCCTCTCACACTTCAAAATACGTTCTCGAAGAATTTCCGTGCGGTTCTCTTCACCGTGTTGAACCGAATCGACTCGATGAAAGACGTGCGCGAATTGAAGGAGTTCGCCACCAATATCATAAAGGGTGACAACTACGAGGATAAAAGTCCAGACGACATAAAAACCATCTTCACTGTTTCGCAAAAAATCCCGTTCCTTCTCGACGCCGACCGTGAAATATATTGCATTGTGCGAGAGGCGGGTGAGCATCGAGAGGAGAATGCGTCAAGTAAATTGGAGTCGCGGATGGTCAAATTCACGATAACCGTCTTCTCCTATAAATCCGCGGTGTCGACTATCAAGGCATATGTCAAAGAAATCCGCACAAATTATTCCAAGTATTTAGAGGAGAAACGCCGCGGCAAATTGTTCGTCTACGCGCTGAATAACGTCGAGGTCCACAACGATGACGACGACGACACAGTCGGCGGTTGGCGCGAAACGCCCCACGAGACGATGAAATCCTTCGACAATATTTTCTTCGACGGAAAGCAAGATGCTCTAAACAAAATCAAGTTCTTCGTAGAAAACAAGGATTGGTATCGCCGAAATGGTGTGCCGTATACACTGGGAATCGCGCTATACGGCGAACCGGGAACAGGTAAAACCAGTTTTGCAAAAGCACTTGCCATGTTACTGAACCGCCATATAGTGTCGATGTCTTTAGCGCGAATCAAGACGAAAAAGCAGTTGAACGATTTCTATTTCGAGACGCAATACAATAATGCGAACGACAAGAACGCCATCGGGTTCGATAAAAAAATCATATTATTCGAAGATATCGATTGCGTCGGCGATATTATTCTGAAGCGAAAAGCGAAGTCGAAATCAGCAGAAATTGGCGACCTAGATAGTATGGACGGCATAGACGATATCGACGATTTTATAGAGACAACTACACCTTCGAGTGCACCGGAAGACAAGGTCAAGCGCGAAATCGCAAAAGCGACGAAATATGTGCTGAAAAAGATGAATTCTGCCGACACCGTGGGTCCTATCGCAAACTACCACCAGCAAGAAAATATCACACTCGACGACATTTTGAATTTGTGGGACGGAATTCGCGAAAACACTGGTCGAATTATGATTATTACAACGAATCACTATGACAAATTAGACCCCGCTTTAATCCGACCCGGTAGAATTGATATGGCGCTCCACTTAGGTAACGCCTCTCTCCAAACCATAGCAGAAATGTATTTGCATTATTATGGTGCGGAAATCGACCCCAACGACCTGGCGCTCATTCCCGACCGGTTTTACTCCCCCGCAGAAATAATCAATTTCTATGTGTCGAACCACGAGAATGCGCGCGGGTTCATTGAGAGGTTGGTCAGTGCGAAAAAAATATAACTGCGTCAAAAATGTAATAAAGTCTACTTTTTTGTAATAAACTAGACTTTATTTACACCAACTAATATTTCAATTCACTTGTGCTTTATGACTCGCGTGATAGTATTTGATGCGGGTGTCGATTTTCATTGTATCCTCTCCGAATATGTAATATATTGCCTCTCCCCATAGCGGCAAATCGCCCCATCGGCGACGGTAAATCATCTCACTCCGGTCTACCGTGTCTACATACTGTCGAAACACAGGAACCTCTCGTATTTGTTTCAATCTGAACAGCATCAAATTGGTGCAAGGTCCGACGGGTAATCTCCCGCCGACCCCTTTGAATTCGTATTCCGTCCGATTACGGTCTATATTTTCATTCGATGCTCCTGCGTCGCATCTCCTGAAAATTTCGGATTTACTACCTTCTTCGAAGTCCGTAAATCCTATAAAATCGAGCGAAAACGGATTCAATCCCCAAGTGACAAAATCGCAGTCTTCGATTGTCCCTCCGGCAATAAAAAGGTGAGAGGATGCGCCCTCGCCGAAAAACACGTCGTCGATACTGAAATCCACGAAACAGTCCTCGTCGATACGCAGCAAAGTATCGTATTCTCCCACTAATCCCCAGAAATCGACGAACCAAAACGAGCACATATGCCGGTATCCCAGACCGAACCAATCGGTACTTTCTTTAGGAATAGTCGACTTTTCGGGTTTAAATCCGACCCCTGACACGTCGACGAATTTCAGAGGCAAGTCGGGTGTCTGTCCCTGAATATGGATTTGCTGCTCCTCTCGTATATTGCCTTCATGGAAAATCAGAATGTCTACGTTCCGGACTTTCAGGTTGACAGCAATATGTTGATTGCGCTTTATCAACATTGCATATTCATCGAGGGTTTCATAACCTCTCGTCAATACTGCAATACAATTCATTATTGAATATCAATGGATTGTATTTAGACGAAATCTACGTGAGCAAGTTCATATTTTTGGTATCGCTATACCCCGGCATTTGTTTGCATATTTGCGTTTTAAAAGTATACCACCTATCGACCTCTTGTAGTCTTCCCCAGACCGCGTCGTTCGCGTAAATCCAATGTGCTCCGGTTTCTAAGAGGAGAGGAAGCGCCCATTCATATAGGTCTATTAGTTTCTGGTAATAGTGTTGCTGCACAATATATGCGCCGGCGCAGTGGGCATACCGGACTCGAGTTAACCAATCGTGGTCGGCGGGTTCGGATTTTAGCAAATTAATATCGAGCATGAACACGTCGAATTCGGGTCCTTCTGCGAATAACCTCTCAATGTTTTCTTGGAAAACTTGAGAGGATACGCTGAATACGATATCATCTTCTAGAATCAGGATATTCTTCCAACCGGAATCTTTGGCAAGTTTTAGGACTGCTAAATGACTTTGTCCGCAACCGTATAACCCATTTGAGTGTTCGACTGCGTCGAACCTGGTTGCGGGTATGTTGTATTGCGATAGAATGGTCTCAATATGTGTGCGCCGGTCTTCGCGTTTCTGCAAATTAATATAGACGACGTGGTCGACGTGGTTCATATTGGATACGGATACGGATAATTGAGAAGATAAAATATGTATTATTACGAAATACATATTTTGCTGATTTGCATCCGTTTATATATCCCAAGGTCTAAAAGAATGACCCGAACGCTCCTCCCAGTATGGAATTGGCGGGAGCGGGTCCCATGGGCGCCTGCGGCGCCCCTCTCATCATATAATCATAAGAACTATTCGGTTTACTCTGAACTACTGGTGCCGGAGGGAACATACCACTGCTAGACCCAGTGTCTAAGAAATCCGCCTGACTAGGATTATGGATTATGTTCGTAGCAGAATCATTCACCCGAACGCGCGACCGAACATTCGACTTTTTGTCGTCACCCGAGGTTCCATTCCACAAATCCAGCAATCGGTCATACAGAATATTCACCTTAATTCCCAATTTAGTCTGCAGACTCAATACGATAATTAAGAACGCTAAAACGACGTTGGTTACAGTCAAATGTTCATAGCGGAATCCGCTATAAGTAGGCAAATAAGTAATAACCCGGTGAATAAAGATAATCCCGACAAACATGACGACAACTTGCAGCAAAATCTCGACTAATAGTTCAATCGACGAACTATCGGGGTCTGCTTCCGGTGCGAACCTCTGAATCAATTTATTTAGCACTAAAACCGGGATTATTCCTAAAACTGCATATTGTGTCACATTCATAATCTCGCCGTTTGCCTCTTGTGTCATATCGAACACATGGGTGAAGAATGTTTTTCTGCCACTTTCTGCGCCTGCTTCTTGTAATGCATCCATTTCAATAATTGCGGGGTATGATAGATATAATTTAGCGTTATATTTTTCGATTCTTACCGGTATAAACGCATTCCTCTAATGGTTACATATTTGCGTATCGGATGTCGGAAGAGCAGCAATATTTAGATTTAATACGAGAGGTCTTAGAGACGGGTGAATTTATAGGATTTACGGACTTCGCATACGAAGTGGAAGAAGGTAGTAAATCCGAAATTTTCAGGAGATGCGACGCAGGAGCATCGAATGAAAATGCATCACCCTAAAATCGAGATGGATATGGTTGCATAAGTTCACGGCGTTGCATAAGTTCACGGCGTTGCATAAGTTCACGGCGTTGCATAAGTTCACGGCGTTGCATAAGTTCACGGCATTGCATAAGTTCACGGCGTTGCATAAGTTCACGGCATTGCATAAGTTCACGGCATTGCATAAGTTCACGGCAGCAAGAACAAAGTCGCGTAGAAGATTTAGCAAAACAATATAAATTGATATTAAGAAATTCAATTAAATGAGTACCGCACTAGCATCTGCCCGTCGACGCCGCGCTGGACCTGAAGCAGTCGCACCTGCCCCCGGTGTCCGTCAAACCACACCTCAACCTTCCTTTCCCGGCGAAAAACCACAAAATCAACCCAACATGGGACCTGGACTTACTCTACCCCAAGTAATTGCTTTGGTAGACAAGCGCCTAATCAATTTAGAGCAATTTATGCAAAGTCAAAGTGTAGATGAACAATCCACCGAGTCTGAAAACCAATTTAAGTCTTTAATCGAAGAATACAATGCCAGGTTCGACATCATTGCCGACGAACTCGCTTCGCTAAAAGATACGATTATGAAACTGCAGACATTTACGATGGAAGTGAACAAGACGCTTGTGGAAGACCGCATTCGCATATTATCGGAAGCACCAACCACAATAGAAGAAGAACTGCAAGCGATTAATTAATGGACAACCGCACGACACCTCCACGCCCAAAATGTATTTAAACCGCACCAATATAAATACATTTTACCAATAGTGATTATTTACTTTATATATAATCAACTCACAAACGACAAATGTCCGGACTATCCTCATTCGAAGAATTAGAAAGGGAAATTGAGAAGACTAGAACAGAATTTTATGCCGACGCCGGAGGCAAAAACACCTTTTTTAAAAAGCAGCAAAAATATGATTGCGCTAAACAGGTTGTCAGTAAAATCTCGATAGACTCGCTTCTCGCACGCACGTGTTATATTTTGCAAAACACGAACTGTGTCCACATAGATTACCCGTTTCTAAAATCCTATGCGTCTCCGGAAATCTTCGACACCATTGCAGATTATATAATCGCGCAATTCCAAACAGTAAAGGACGAATATGGCGAACTACTGGTTTGCCTAAACTTCGACGGATTCACGGTTTCCGCCGCAGAAAGATACAAGGTATTAATCGACGTTTTTTGCCAGAAATGTTTTCAGCGAAACACCGGATTTGCGCCAGTAGTAACGCAGTTTGTGGTTTACAATTCGACGAATGTAGTGGATGCCATCAAACACATAGTGTGGCCTTTCATGGAAGAGAATGTGAAAGCAACGCTGTTGGTTGTATCTAAAAAGGATTCTGGTCCATATAATGCCAGGTTTTATCATGCTGCGTAAAGATTATGTTTATGCGAAGAACGCCGGAGAATGGTAGGCGTTCTACGCAAATATGGCATAATATTATGAATACTGTATTATGCCATATAAAGACGACGATGCATTGGACAGCAAAACATTCGAGATTTTGCTAAAGCGTGGTGCATTAGAAACGCCGAAAAGGTCGCTGAAATCAAACCGGAGTCGGAAAAATATAAAACGCAAAAAACCAAAGTCGCAAAATAATCCCCCGGTTGGTAAAGTCAAGTCGCGGAAAATACATTCACCTCCCGCCAAGATTTGGACAGAACTCGGAAGAAATGTGGGAATAACCGCCTCATTACTAACAACTGCCGCAAGTGAAAATGTGTATGAGTACCAGAAACTAAAACGACACGTTTACAAATATGAAGCAGAACTCGCAACGTGTTTGCAAAGAATTAATCGCGTCATCATAAACGCGCCTAAAACCGACTCTAATTTTTTTAAAATCGACGAAGTTATTTGGGATTCTTCCAAAAGACATAAAATCGGAGTCAAACCCACCAAATACTTTTTGAAACGCGATACACTTGCTAAAATATTTAGGAGTATTGAAATCAGGGGAAACGGTAATTGTCTTTTCAATAGTTTCGCATGGTGGATTATCACTTACTACAGTTTGACCAATGTGTCATTCGGCGATATAGACCAAAATCTCGCCAGAGTCATTCCTAAAATCGCGGCAAATATACATCCTCTAAATGCCACCGACCCAGACAAAATATTGGAAATCGCGGATTTATTGCGAAGTTTAGTTTGCGGATTTTACGATGTCTACCAAGTATCCGAAAAAGATTTGAGAGGAACCGACCTTCGACTAGTTTCTTTAGCGGACTTGAATAGTCATATTGGTATACTAAAGATTGAAGACGCCAACCACACAACAAAAATATGCCAAAACGCCGAATGGGGAACTGACGTAGACGCAAGAGTATTAGGTTACATTTTTCGAGTAAATATTGTGTTTGTATTGACAGAGCAACATGGCAATCAGCATTGTTATTCTGCTGAATACGGCGAACTTGGACGCCCTACCTTCTACATCTTCAAATCGACCGGACACTACGACGTTCTTTACCCGACGAGTCACGTATTTGCAAATTCGATTGCCCCTCTACCTATTATTTAGCAAAAACAAGTTAAACTCTTCTTTACGACTTTCATATCCTAAGATGGAAGTCGTAATCCGAAACTCCGAGCGCGCAGATAAATTTGCTGCGATTTTCCAGCATATTAAATTGTTCACCGACCATATTGCGATTTCTTGCGATGCCTCTCATATGAAGATGCAATGTATGGATAATGCCCATGTGGCGATTTTAGCGATGTCGCTTCCCGCCGCTTGGTTCGATGTCTATTCGTTGACCGACAACGAAACCGTTCGAATAGGATTTAACGCGACATTTCTGCATCGCATATTATCCTCTCGAGATAAAGAGCAGCAAATACAATTGGTATATTCTGCGGAAGATTCGGATAGACTGATGATTCATTTAACGAAACCGGGGGACGACATGTCGGTGCCTTTAGGTTCAGTTCCTTTAGCAACAACCAGTTCCAAAAAAGAAAAGAAAGTGACCTCAACAACAAACACATTCGACAAGCACTTCGAGTTGCCTCTCATCGATATCGACGAAGAATGCCTTCAAATACCGGACATCGAATACACTGCTGAATTAGCAATGCAATCCAGTCAATTTGCAGATATTGTGACACAATTGAAGATGTTCGGAGATACGATGGAAGTTCAGTGTAGCGAAGAGCGGATTGCTTTAGCGTCAACGAGTCAAGACCAGGGGAAGATGTTTGTCGAAATCGGCATCAATGATTTAACGGAGTTTGCGATAGACGAGGGGGCAGATTTAGCGCTTTCTTTCAGTTTGACTTATCTGAAATACTTTTGCGCGTATAGTCGGATTTCGGAACTGGTTTCCATTAAATTCGGTGAATCTTATCCGATGCGGATTGGATATTCTTTAGGGGAAACGGAGGATGCGAATTTAGTGTTTCACTTGGCACCTAAGATTAATGACGATTAATGTATACATTCAAAATATTTACTGCGAAGAACGCCGGACACGAAGAATATAGGATTTACGGACTTCGAATGCGAAGTGAAGGAAGGTAGTAAATCCGAAATTTTCAGGAGATGCGACATAGGAGCATCGAATGAAAATGAGCATAGGAATTGGATGATTCGCCGGAGAATGGACATTAACATAAAAAAAAGAGGAAAATGTGCGTTTAGTGTATAAGCAATGACCAAACGTCCTCACAGAAGCGCAGACGGTGCCTACCATATTAACGGCAAAAAATTCAAAGAACTATTCGGGTCAAGACAACAAGTCATGAACGGCACTGCATACAAGACTGCCGGCGAACTCACCAAATCACATCTAATGATGAACAAGTGGGGTCGCATTGTCAGCAGAAAGAAGCACGCCACCGCCAAGAAGGAAAAGCGTCTAGTGAAGCACGGATATACCGCCAAAAAGGGCAAGTTCGGATATGTCAAGGTTGGCAGCAAGAAAAACCGAAAGTCTAGGAAGCGTAGAGGTGGAGCAAAAGATGACGAAGAGCAAGAGGGTGGTGCTTTGGCACCATTGGAGCATTCCCCTGTTTAAAATCATAAAATATTATACTCGAATTATGGGCATAATATTTTGCAGAATATTATAAAGTTCTTACGAATTTCTCGTGATGGACGAACGGCGGGTGTCCAATCCAAATTTCTTCAATTTCCGCAATATTCCGCACGTCGACCCGGTCATTCGGGATATAGTCGCGGTTCAGTTCCGCTTTTCCGTCAGGGAAGAACCGTTTATGAAGATAGGTGAGTTCCATCAGATTCGGCATGTAAACGCCGTTATGGATTCTCGCACCGGCAACATTGTTCGGGTGCAAATGAATCGGCAAATGTGTCTCGTTGAGTTTCCGGAACATTTCGACTTCTTTTTGTCCGAATGGGTTGTGGAATTCCATGACGAATTGCCCGATGACGTTCATATGCTCGGGTAGGAGTGAGTGAATCCAATCGACCTCTCCACCTTCGATATCCATCTTCACGAATATATTTGCGGTATGCTCGGTTTGGGTGTAGTGGTACAGCAAATCATGGAGATTGGTTATTTCGGGTGTCTCGTGCTCGCCGATGTTTTTCTGGATGAACTGAATTTGGTCGCTGAATTCGGATTTAGGGAGTTCGGTGACGGTACCGTCGAAGGCGTAGACAGGCAAATGATGATTGGAAAGGAGTTGATACCGGATGAAATCCTCTTCGAAACTGATATCGTCGCAGACACCTCCGGCGAACAGGGCATCGTATTTGACGCCGGGGATATCGGCAATGGCGTAACCGCCGTCACACCAGCGCCCGATTCGGCGTTTCGGGAATGGTGATTGATATATGGTTACGAGGTTGGGGTTCATTTTTGATAGGGTGTATAAGGCACAATATTTATGCGGTTAATATCTCAAAATCATATTATAGGATTTATTGCAAAAGACAGTAAAGTTTATTTACGCCGGTCCAATTTATGAGTTTTACGTTTTTTGTTTAAGTTAAGTTTTGGTTTATTTAATTTAGTTCGTTTATTGGCATATAAATATTTTTTTTCTCCACCTTTCATAGAAATAATTTTTGAATAATTCTCTGCTACCGCGTCATACCGTGTTTTATCCGTATTGTGTAATTCATTTAGTAAATTTTGATAAATCTCACTTTCAATCGGAATTAATTCCATTATCGCAAGATACTTTAACTGTTCATTAGTTGACAATAATAAGTTTTCAATAATATTATTTTTAATAAGTTCCGCCTTTAGTCTTAATAATGCATCTGAACTATCAAGATTTGATATTATATATTCTGCAATGTCGTATCCATAACTAACTTGAGGTGGAGTTAAATTTTTAAATTTTAATAAAAGTAAACTAGCATATGACATATTTTTTAATTCGGTAGTTTTTTTTGAATCATCAATATCGGTAATATCGGTAATATCGGTAATATCGGTAATATCGTAATCCATAATTTTTTCAGCATCTACATTATCGAGAAAATATTGAATTTGATAAAATGCTAGTTGACGACGGGATATTGGTGTTAAATCTGAAACAGAATTTGCTTCAAATATTTTTATAATATCAGAACTAAATTCTTCTCCGAAATATGTAGAAAATGTATAAATAACTGAAAACGCTTTATTTTCGCTTGATATTAACGTTATCCTTGAAATTAATTGTTGTATTTCTTCATAAAATTTTTTGATGAAAACTTCTTTTATTTTCGGGTTTAAAACTATATTATTATTGGCAAAAAAGTGATAATGATAAGTTAAAAGTAATTTTAAACTTAGACTTGCAATCTCAGCGGATAAATAATCGTCGTCATTACGTAACCCATATTTTAAATATGAAAAAACTATACGGAAAACATCTGTATAGTGAAACGCATCCACTGTTAAAGTTGATAACTCTTTAATTGAATCTGTTATAGGAAATCTTTGAGAAGATATAGATATTCCTCTTCCAGTAACAATGCCACTAGAATTTGGTAAAATAAGCAATTTTTGATAAAATTCTACAATTTCTGCAGAAGTTACGTCTCTACCCCATTGACGTCTAAGTAATCCTTCTAACGTTTTAGCTACATCTGATATTGTCATTGCTATAGTGGTTATTTCTTTGGTAGGAACAACAGCAAATGGTTTTATATATTGAGTATATTCACAACCGTTTAATTCTGCATAAACTCTGTGAATGTTGTTAACATCTGTTGCCATAATTGTTCTTGCTAATATTTGCATTATTAAAAATCCGTTTTCTTTCACCGGGTCAGATAATGAACGAATAAGTGTGTATGTTGTAATATCCTTTTTACTAAAAAAAAAATTAATGTATGATTTAATACTTGTAGGTTGCGTGGGATTATTAAACCATTCTTTTTTTATGGTCACGCCAGTATTTAAATAATGCAATATTGCGCCTACAGCACCCTGATTATTATCAATATAATCAGTTTGTTTAGACCCCACAAATGGGTCTTTTTGTAATATTGTTTTCCGTGTTTTAATCCAATTGTCAATCTTTGCATCGTCATCAGAACTATCTGTTTTTTTTTTCCCTTTTTTTTTATCTATTCCGATTTGTGTTAATAATTCGGTTTTCAACTTGTTGTCATTACATATATCACCACCGCTTTTAAGTAAAGTCTCAACTATTCCACTTAATATTCTGTTTGCATTTTGTTCATCAAATTCAAATGCGCGTCCTGTAAACTTAATAAAATCATAATCACTTTTTATTTGATTGCAACATCTATGAGCCCATCTATATTCTAAATATAATTCGAACATAAGTCTAAATGTAATTTCTTCCGATAATGGGTTTCCATTTGAATCTAAAATGTATCCATTCTCGTCAATTTTAAAGTCATTTCTATATAAATGCAAAAACATTGCGGCTTTAAAAACGGATAGTATATGTTCGCATTCCGGTTGTTCAATTATTGGTAATCCGCAAATGTAACATAGAGTTCCAGGTATAAATTCACCAATAACGTTATTACACTGTTGTGCGACACTTGCTCTTTCAAACCAATCTCTTGCCGTGTTCATTTTTATTTTAGGTAACGAGTCACCTTCTGGTATAAATACTGTAGGATGAAATCCAATCCCCATTGAAAATCCACGACTTGCAGACAATCCAGTATATGCCTTAAGTGCGGTTTCTCCGGGTGGGGGGGTTGGTGTTATAATTATATGTCGTCCTAACATTTTAATGATTATGTTTATATATTAATATGTAGATGTGAAGAACTAGTCAATTCCTGAGCGAAGAATGCGAAGAACGCCTACCATTCGACTTACGAGATTCCCTCCGCTGCGCTAAAGAAATCTCTCCAGCGAATCCTCTAACGCCTACCACTTCGTGTACGGCGTTCTTCGCAGGTTCATCGAATGAAAATACGCAGTGATTATCAGAAGATTGAAGCATCGAATAAAAA
>Ga0209401_1001482_pt1 | contig 15544 bp, 18 predicted proteins | sample M_140807_MF_Meta_FD_187318 | JGI IMG/M metagenome (GOLD analysis project Ga0209401, IMG submission 187318) | Freshwater microbial communities from Lake Montjoie, Canada to study carbon cycling - M_140807_MF_MetaG (SPAdes) (version 2) | ecosystem: Environmental > Aquatic > Freshwater > Lake...
AGGCAGTAAGCCTTATGTCATACGAGGCAGGAGTAGAGTATGAGAATGAATAAAGTAAGAATTTCCATACTTGGATTTGTTTTCTTGGTATTTTTGTTACTGCCTGAGCCAAATTTTATTTATGAAAACTTCTGGAGCAAGGCACATTTTTGGGATGTACTTCCATTTGTACCAAATTATCTTTTATATAAGTTTTTATATGCCACAATCATAACAGGATTTACTGAACTAGGTATTAGGCTTTTAAAGAAGTACGCCTAATTACTAGGTCTGTGGTTTGTGCCGGCAAATTTACGGCAGCTGGCTTAAACCAAGCGGGGTTTTAAGGCAAAAGGTTAGACTGCAGCCATGTCTAAAGTTCTTTCATCTTTGCCGGTTGGCCAAAAAGTTGGCATTGCATTTAGTGGCGGCTTAGACACTTCAGTTGCAGTGGCATGGATGAAAAGTAAAGGTGCAACTCCTTGCACCTACACAGCAGATTTAGGTCAGTATGATGAAAAAAATATTGAAACAGTCCCAGCTAGAGCCAAAGAGTATGGCGCTGAGATCGCACGTCTTGTTGATTGCAAAGCTGCGCTAGTAGAAGAAGGTTTAGCTGCACTTGCCTGCGGTGCTTTCCATATTACAACTGCTGGTCGAGCGTATTTTAATACCACACCTCTTGGACGTGCAGTGACTGGAACCTTGTTAGTCAGAGCCATGCTTGCAGACAATGTTTTAATTTGGGGAGATGGCTCAACCTATAAAGGAAATGATATTGAGCGTTTTTATCGCTATGGATTGCTAGCAAACCCAAAACTAAAAATATATAAGCCCTGGCTTGATGAGGATTTTGTCGCCGAACTTGGCGGACGAAAAGAGATGTCAAAGTGGTTAGTAGACCACAAGTTGCCATATCGAGATTCAACTGAGAAGGCATACAGCACTGATGCAAATATTTTAGGTGCCACACATGAAGCAAAATCATTAGAGAATTTAGATTCAAATATTGAAATAGTTGAACCAATTATGGGTGTTAAGTTTTGGGATCCATCTGTAAAAATTGAAAGTGAAGATGTAACTATTGAATTTAGCCAGGGCAGGCCAACGGCAGTAAACGGTAAAGAGATTAAGGATGCAGTTGCGTTGATAAAAGAGGTAAATGCCATAGGTGGCCGACATGGTCTTGGAATGAGTGATCAAATTGAAAACAGAATTATCGAAGCTAAAAGTCGAGGAATCTATGAAGCACCTGGCTTAGCTTTGCTATTTATTGCATACGAAAGATTAGTAAGTGCAATTCACAATGAGGACACAATCACTACTTATCATGAGCAGGGACGTAAATTGGGTCGATTGCTATATGAAGGCCGTTGGTTTGATCCACAATCATTAATGTTGCGACAATCATTAACATCATGGGTTGCATCTGCAATCACAGGAAAGGTAACGATTAGATTGCGCAGGGGCGATGATTATTCAATCATTAATACTCAAGGTAAAAACCTTTCCTACTCTCCTGAGAAGTTATCAATGGAGCGAACCGAGGATGCAGCTTTTGGCCCAGCAGATCGAATTGGTCAATTAACTATGCGAAATCTAGATATTGCCGACACTAGGGAAAAATTAGAGTTGTATGCATCACAAGGCCAATTGGGCAGCGCTGACTTTGAACTGATCAAGGAAATTGGAAACGATAAAAAGTAGTTGATTCATAAAGTAGTATCGGTCTTGATGTTTCCGGGGGTCGGTGCAATTCCGAACCGGCGGTCAAAGTCCGCGACCCAAATGAAATTCATTTGGTTGACTTGGTGAAACTCCAAGACCGACAGTTAAAGTCTGGATAAAGGAACATCTAGGAGATAACGAATGTCTATTTTGGAATGGCTATTTGAAGCTCAAATCCAATTTGGTAGTACATCAATTACTTACCGAGAGATCATTGGTGGACTTTTAGGTCTTACTAGTGCTGTCTTTGGATTAAAAAGAAAAGTATTTGCATGGCCAATTGGAATTACTGGTGACGCACTTTTATTCACCGTATTCCTAGGCGCAGTATTTTCATTTGGCGCAGATGGTGATGAAAAGACTTTTTACGGCCAAGCCGGCCGTAATCTGCTTTTAATCTTTGTCAGTATTTATGGGTGGATTCGTTGGAATCAGCACCGAAAATCAGATGCTCCAGGAACTCCTGCGGTTGTTCCACGTTGGACAACCACTAAAGAGAAGATGGTGTTAGTACCAGCCATCATAATTTTCTACACACTCGCATATCAATTGTTTAAATCTTTAGGCCAGACTGGAACTTGGTTGGCAGTTGATACCTGGATATTTACAGGAACAGCTTTGGCAACCTTTGGTATGAGCCGTGGCTATGTTGAATTCTGGTTAGTCTGGGTAGCAGTTGATTTAGTTGGAGTGCCATTTGCATTTAGCAATGGTTACTACCCAACTGGAACTTTGTATGCAATCTACTTACCATTTGTTATCTGGGGCTTTATTTCTTGGCTGAAGATCTCAAAGAAAGAAAAAGTAAGTTCCTAACTAAGAGTAATAAAAAAGGACCGAGATAATTCTCGGTCCTTTTTTTAACGCTCCTGCAGCTCTTCGGGGGTTCCGTGAACACCCTTTAAGTCACCGCTTAATTTATATCCAATGCCATCACGTTGCATTGGTCTTTTTGCTTTGCTCCAGTCAGGGGGTATGACCCCAAGAACACCTTTTTGGAAATCATCAAAAGCTTTCAAAACTTCAGATTTAGTATTCATAACAAATGGGCCCATCCAGGCCACAGGTTCTTTGATTGGCAATCCACCAAGTATTAATACATCCATTGTTGGTGAACGAGATTCTTGATTTAAGTCAGCTGCAATAACTAATTGATCACCATCTCGATAGGTAACAAGTTGACCAGTTTTAATCGGATGCTTTTCATCACCAACAGTTCCAAATCCATTTAATACATAAGCTAAAGCATTATAGGAAGGGTTCCAAGGAATTCTTAACTCAGCACCTGGCTGCAAAGTTGCATGTACTAAAGTAATTGGAGTTTGCGTGGAGCCAGGACCTTTGTGTCCTGCAACTTCACCAGCAATTACACGCAAGAGCGCGCCACCATCACTTGAGGACAGCAATGCCACATCAGATGCTCTTAAATCTTGATAGGCCGGTGGTGACCATTTCTTATCTGCAGGTAGGTTTACCCAAAGTTGGAAGCCGTGAAATAAACCCCCACTCATAACTAAATGTTCTGGTGGAGTTTCAATATGCAAAATACCTGCACCAGCAGTCATCCACTGGGTATCACCATTGGAAATCGTTCCACCACCACCATGATTGTCATAATGATCAAAGATGCCATCAATAATGTATGTAACTGTTTCAAATCCTCGATGCGGATGCCACGGCGTACCTTTCGGCTCACCCGGTGCGTACTCAACCTCACCCATTTGATCTAAATGAATAAATGGATCTAAATCTGCTAAATCAACTCCTGCAAATGCTCTTCTAACTGGAAATCCTTCACCTTCATGTCCTTGAGGTGCGGTGGTAATACTCTTAACTCGCCTAGAAGGAGTTGATGAATCACCAACAACCCTTGGTAGAACAGTTATATCTTTAACAGTTACTGCTGGCAAAATGGCTCCAATGATTTTTTATAGTGGTAAATACTACAACTAATTTAGTACTGTAAATATTCCCTACAACGCCTTTAACGCGCTAACTACTTTTGTTAGCGAATCCTTTGCATCTCCAAAGAGTAAAGTAGTTTTTGGTTCATATAACAATTCATTCTCAATTCCAGCAAAGCCTGGACGCATAGATCTCTTCAGGAAAATCACATTTGCCGCTAATGCCACATCTAATATTGGCATGCCATAGATAGGACAGCCTGGGGTGGTTTTAGCTGCAGGGTTAACCACATCATTTGCGCCAACAACTAAGACAACATCTGTTTGTGGAAAAGTTGGATTAATTTCTTCCATCTCAACTAATTGTTCATACGGAACATTTGCCTCAGCAAGTAACACATTCATATGTCCTGGCATACGACCTGCAACTGGATGAATTCCGTAGGCAACTTCAACACCTTTTGAAGCTAGTAAATCAGCCAACTCCCGAACTGTGTGTTGAGCTTGTGCAACAGCTAATCCAAAACCAGGAACGATGACAACGCGTTGGGCGTAGTTGAGCAAGATTGCAACATCATCAGCAGATCCTGACTTAACTGGACGGGTATCAGCTGGACCTGTGGCAGCACTCGCTTTTGCTGTGAATGCGCCAAATAAAGTTCCAAATAAAGATCTACCCATGGCATCTGCCATTAAGCGGGTCAAAATAGTTCCAGATGCGCCAACTAATGTTCCAGCTACGATTAACAAAGTAGTTTCTAATACATAACCAGATGCAGCAACAGTTAATCCAGTAAATGCATTTAAAAGTGAAATAACAATAGGTACATCTGCGCCACCAACTGGAAGTACAAACAAGATTCCAAATAACAATGAAAGTAGACCATTAATAAGAAGTGGAGTAGTGCCACCACTTGAAATTACCCAACCACCACTTGCTAATACGCCAATTAAGGTTAAAGCAATAATCTGGCGGCCAAATGGGAAAATTACCGGCCTAGTTGTCATTAACTCTTGCAATTTCAAGAAGGTGATAATCGATCCTGAAAATGAAACGCAACCAACGATTACAGTGAAGACTGTGGCGACAACGACCGGAGTTGTAGCATCGCTACCAAGCTTTAAGTATTCAACGATTGCAACTAATGCAGCAGCGCCACCACCAACACCATTAAATAGTGCAACAAGTTGTGGCATTTGTGTCATTTGAACCTTACGCGCAGCTGGCACTCCAACTATCACACCAAAGGCAATTGCTGCCAAGATCAAAGTTTGATTGTGTAGTGCTTTTCCACCATTTGCATAAAAGAAAACTATGACAGTTGCAACAGTTGCACCTAGTGCACCAATTAAGTTACCTCTGCGAGCAGATTTTGGCGAAGACAAGCCTTTTAAGGCAAGAATGAAACATATGCCTGCGGCTAAACCAATAAGATCATAAAGGTTACGACTCATTTGTCTTCACCCTTATCTTTCTTTGGCTTGCCTTTGCCTTTAAACATCTGCAACATTCGATCAGTCACAACAAAGCCACCAACCATATTTATAGTTGCCAAAATAACAGCTGCAATTGCCAGTGATATTTCTAGGGTAGTTTTTGCGTGATCTGCTACAACAATTGCGCCAACTAAAATCACGCCATGAATTGCATTTGCACCACTCATTAGAGGTGTGTGTAAAGTTGTTGAAACCTTTGAAACTACCTCAAAGCCAACAAAGACTGAAAGAATAAATATTGCAAGCAATGCAATCTCATTGCTCATTAATTCAGATGCCATTACTTACCCTTCTCTCGTCTAGATCCGTTGTGGGTAAGAGTTGCTGAATCAATAATCTCATCGCCAAAATCTGGCTCGATATTTCCAGTTGGCTTCCCATCAATATTTTTTGTCATAAGTAAAAGCAGATTCACAACATTTCGTGAGAAGAGCATGGATGCGTGAAATGCTAATTGGCTTGGAACATCTTTACCACCCCAGATTTTAACTCCGCCACTAGTAGTAATGATTTCACCAGCAACAGATCCCTCAACATTTCCGCCAGTTTCAGATGCTAAATCAACGACTACTGAACCAGGCATCATTTGTGCAACCATCTGCGCAGTTACCAATCTTGGGGCAGTACGCCCAGGAACTGCAGCGGTAGTGATTAGGACATCAGCTGATGCAATATATGGCGTGAGCAATTCACGTTGCTTATTTGCTCGCTCTTCAGTCATCTCTCTTGCGTAACCACCGGCGCCCTCAAGTGCTTCAAGTTCTAGGTTAATAAATTTTGCGCCCATTGATTTAACTTCATCTGCAGATGCTGGTCGAACATCATAGGCAGAGACCACAGCACCTAATCTTTTTGCAGTTGCAATCGCTTGTAAGCCAGCAACTCCTGCACCTAATACAACGACTTTTGCCGGAGTTACTGTGCCAGCTGCAGTCATAAGCAGTGGGAAAAATTTAGGGGATAACTCAGCAGCAACTAAGGATGCTTTATAGCCGGCGCAAAGTGCTTGAGAGGTAAGTGCGTCCATTGATTGTGCTCTAGAGATTCTTGGAACCATTTCAAGTGAAATTGCAGTCACGCCAGCGCTCACAGCTGCATCAATTGAATCTTGCGAAGTTGATGGTGATAGAAAAGAGATAGTTATCGCGCCTTTTTTCAATGTTTTCATTTGAGTAGCAGTTAGTGGCTGTACCGATAAGACCACATCACTTCCGGCAAGTACATCACCGCTTTTAACCTGCGCCCCAGCATCGCTAAATTGCTTATCTGAATACTCAGCAGAACGGCCAGCATTTGATTCAATAATTACTTCTAAGCCGGCTTTTGTTAATTTAGAGATAATATCTGGCACCAAGGCAACGCGTAGTTCCCCAGCTTTTGTTTCCTTAGGCACGACAATGCGCATTTGCTAACTTTACCCAACCTTAACTTTATTTATTACCCATTAAATCACCTTTTGTCAGGTGATATAGCAAGGCCTGAATTGTGGTTCTACGATGAAAAGCCTGGCGCCAGACAACAGATTTCTCGCCATCAATGACATCAGCTGAAACCTCTTCACCACGGTGGGCTGGCAGGCAGTGCATAAATATGGAGTCCTTAGTCGTTAACTTCATTAATTCATTAGTAACTGCAAATGGAGTTAATGCAGCGATTTTTTCTGCTCGATCAGATTCAGAATCTCCCATAGACATCCAAACATCGGTGTAGATAGCGCTCGCACCGGTGGCAGCAGCTTTAGCATCGGAAGTGATCTCAATTTGCGCACCAGATCGCTTAGCAATTTCAAGTGCTTGATTAACAACACTTGCCTTTGGTGCCCATTTACCACCTGGTGTTACAACCACAACATGTGCCCCCATTGTTGCGCCCATGATTAACCAGGCCGCGGCAACATTATTGCCGTCACCGATATAAGAAAACTTACGACCCTTTAAATCTTTACCAAATCTTTCGTGAATAGTTAGCCAATCAGCAAGCAACTGCGTTGGATGGTCATCATCAGTTAAGGCATTGATGACGGGAACCGAAGCGTATTTTCCTAATTCATCAACATCTGATTGAGCAAAAGTTCTAACAATAAGCGCGCTACAAAATCCAGAAATTATTTTTGCAGTATCGGAGATTGTTTCACCACGGCCTATTTGTAGATCATCAGCGCGTAAGAAGATTGGGGAGCCACCTAAATGGGCGACTGCGGTTTCAGATGCCAACCTTGTCCGGGTTGAAGATTTGGTCATATATATCGCCACTGTCTTTTTAGACAAACACTTCTTTGCACGCAGAGGTTTTTTGGCAAATTTACTGGCCGTATCCAAAAGCAATTCAATATCAGCTTTGGACAGATCTGAGGTGCGCAGGAGATCTTTAAGTGGCCGGCTCATTGGTAAATGGTAGGTGATAAATTTGGATTAAGATTTGGGCATGGGATTTCTCGATGATTTACGCGTTAAATCAGGTAAGACTGACTTATTAGAGCAGGAAGATTTATCGCCAACTGATGAGGGCGACCATGAACGTTTCTCCCATTACGTTGATAAAAACAAGATCACAGAATCAGCTGTAACTGGAAAACCCGTGCGTGCTTTATGTGGCAAGAAATGGATACCGAATCGTGATCCACAAAAATTCCCAGTATGTCCAACATGTAAAGAGATTCACGCCCGCTTAAAGTAAATTCTCAGTTAAAACCGATACTCTAAAATTCATGAGATCGCGTAAAGTTTTAATACTTGCAGTTGCCTTCTCATTTACGCTCTCAACATTAACTCCGGCCAATGCCGATAACCCACCGCGAAGAATATTGTCTGGCTGGCTACCAGATTATTCACTGGCTCGTAATCTGCCAATAGTTGAAGGTAATTTAGATTTGATCAGAGATATCTCACCATTTTGGTATGGCTTAACGGGTGAAACAAACATTAAAGATAAATATGCCTTAGGCAGGTACACAACTTCTAAAGAAGCGGTAATTGCTAGGTTAAAAGCCAATGGATTACTTTTACTTCCCACCATTACAGATGATACAAAAAAGTTAGTCCTGGCTAACTTACTTGCAAATCCAACATCACGTACCAATATTGTTCAAACAATAAAGTCGTTAGTACTTAAATATAACTACGATGGTATCGACCTAGATTTTGAAGTCTTTTATACCCAAGATGGCAGATCATCTTGGCCAACAACAAAACCAAATTGGATTGCTTTTATAAAAGAGTTATCTACTGCCTTGCATGAACAAGGAAAATTATTATCGGTAACAACCCCGCCAGATTTTGCGCCAGAAACTAAACGAGCTGGTAACTGGGTTTTTTCTTGGGCAGAAATTGGACCCCACGTTGATCGCCTTCGAATTATGGCTTATGACTTTTCAACAGTAAATCCTGGTCCAATTGGTCCACTTCCGTGGAGTGAAGATGCTGTTAAGTATGCAGCAACACAGATGCCAGCTTCAAAAGTATTTCTTGGAATACCAGGCTATGGTCGAGATTGGATTACAAAAGTTGAAGGCGTTTGTCCAAAAGATTTTGCAACCTCAGTTGTAGTTGGTGCAAAAGCTGCGGTTGTTATGCGCGAAGCGGTGACACTAGCTACAACAAATAATGCAGCGATTACTTATAACCCAACTCACGCCGAATCAACCTTTACCTACAAAAAATCTTATGTAGACCCAACAAACTCAGCCAGCTTTTGCACAGCAACTAGAACGGTCTGGTTTCCAGATGAGAAAAGTTATGCAGCTAGAACCAATTTAGTTGGTAAATATCGACTAGGCGGAATTGCTGTTTGGACCTTTGGTATGGAAAATACTGCAGCAATTACTGCGGTTAGAGATATTGCAAAATCTATTGCACCAGATCAAGTTATTGGCACAATTGCAACAGATTTAGAGCAGATCGCCTACGGCTCCACCTTTAACCTAACTGGAACATTCAAGCTACCTGATAAGACTCCAGTTCCATCTCTAAATGTTAGATTTGAAATCAAAAACAGTTCAGATAACAGTTGGCGCACTTTAGCTGCTGGAGTCACTGATGTCGCCGGCGTAATTGCAGTACCGGTAATCGTGGGACAAAAAAGTGAGATCAGATTAGTTTCTGAAGGCAGTTGGGAAAGATCAGAGGGAAAGACTTTAGAAAAAACTATTTCAGTTATTCCAAAAGTTAGGTTAGATCTACCGGCTTCACTTAAAGTTAATACAACTTATGCTGTTGTTGGTCAGGTATCGCCAAAAAGTTCTGACATCAAGTTAACTGTGAAGCAAGGCGGTAAGTCGATTGGTGAATTCACAACTGATGCCAGTGGCACATTCACCTTTAATACCAAAGTCACAGAGCCTGGTCTTGCTACCTACCAGGTAGTTATTACAGCTGGCAGCAAAAATACTGCCGGTATTAGTGATGAGATAACTGTTTTAGTTAGATAATTAGGCCATGAGTTCTCAAACCCAAGTTGAAGAGACTTTAGATTTAAGCAAATTTTTCGACAATCTTTGGGTGGCAATTGTGTGGGATGACCCAGTTAATTTAATGAATTATGTAACTTATGTTTTTATCAAACTTTTTGGCTTTTCAAAAGAGAAAGCACATAAATTGATGATGCAGGTTCACACTGAAGGAAAAGCAGTGGTCGCATCTGGCACACGTGAAGAGATGGAACGAGCAGTCCAGCAATTACATGAACATGGCTTATGGGCTACATTGCAAAGGGATGATCATGGGCGAGTTTAAAGGATCTGCCGCCAGTAACGATTTATCAGTTGCGTTAAGCAATGATGAGTTACACATTCTCATTAATTTAGTTGAGCAATTATTAGAACTATTAGGTGAGCGTAATTTCACCCACCACTATCAATCAGATGATCCCTTTGCTCAACTTATGGCAGCAACTTTTGGAAATATTGAATCACCAATTGATCAACCAGAAGATCCAGTTTTAAAAAGATTATTGCCCAATGGCTACGCCGATCCTGAGAGCGCTGCTGAGTTTCGTAAATACACCGAAGGCTCACTGCGTATGGTTAAGCAAAAGCATCTGCTTTATCTGCGCGAACAACTAGTTTTTCCAGTAGACCATGAATTACCTAAAGCAGATATTGCAGTAACTGATCCAACTCAGTGGCTGATTGCGATTAATGATTTGCGAATAGCACTTGCAGTTAGGTTGGAGATTGGTCAGGATGGATTTGAGAAGTATGAATTAATGAAGGACTCTGATCCACAAAAGCACCTACATGCGGTTTATTACTGGCTGGGTGGGATTCAAGAGAGCCTAATTAGCCACCTTTAGAATAAAAAAAGCGGGGCCAATTTCTTGGCCCCGCTTCTAAATTAGATCAACTAATTAGTGATCGTCCTTCATTCCCTCTGCTACGGATTTCATCTTTGCAATCTTTAGGATTGTTAGACCAAATACGCACTTCGCCAAAACGTCAGCAATCGTGTAACCGATTTGACGATTAACAAATGCAGCTGGGTCCAAAGCGTCTTGTCCCAAGATTGGAAGCAAGTATGCGATTGGATAAACGCCCCAAGTTGCGATCAAAAGCAAGCGCAAGCGACCAACGGTTGCTGCAACTCCTGCTGGTTGACGATCTAGAGACTTTGATAGCTCTACGAACAATACGTACAAGATGTATAGGAAAGGTATTGTTGAAAGAACACCCCAAAGAACTTTGGTGTTGTTGTCAGTTGAAATCTCACCTGGGTAACCAAGTGCGATCATCGCTGCTGATGCTGGAACTAAGCGGGTGATTAATGAAGAAGCCGCTGCTTTAGCAAGAGCAAGAACTGCTACTACCTCAACAAGTAGTAGAGGTACAGTAAGGATCCAGTCAACATATCGGTAACCCTCGTTGAATGCTCCGTGTCCTGTTCCAACCTTTACAGCACCATCAACAAATGAATCATCAAATGAATTGAAAATTCTCATGTAGTGGTATGCCGCAATGAATGTAACCATTGATGACATAACTAGAGCTGTGCGGTATTTAGGTAGTACACGTGATTGTGAAACTAATGTGTAGATAGTGCAGGCAAGCATTGATACAAGTCCAAATGAAAGGATGTTGTATACAATCCCGAACTGATCTGCAGATAGTGAGATTGAGTTCATCTAAATAAGCCTCCATAGGCATTTAGGTTGCTCACACCCTTTTGGGCATAAGCGAGCAATTTTTCGTAACCCCATATGAAAGCTACGACCAATTGCCTAGGTATAGGGTGGCTGTTACTTGTCAGTCCAGCAAGGAGATCTGCCCTCATTTCACCCGAATTTTTAAGGAATTTTTATGCCAAAAATGGGCAAATCGGTCATTTATGCGGGGCAAAGCATGTGCATGTGGATATGAAGGCTGCCCATTTAGACTTACACAAATGGCCACCTCTGAAATACCAAAGAAGAGCGCCCCTATCGGAATCTTTGACTCAGGCGTCGGTGGGTTAACGGTAGCTAGGGCAATCATTGATCAACTGCCAGGTGAGTCAATACTTTATTTGGGCGATACCGCCCGCGGTCCTTATGGAGTTCGCCCATTGGCGCAAGTTAGAACCTACGCGCTGGAGATTATGGATCAATTAGTTGCAGCTGGAGTTAAAGCAATTGTGATTGCATGTAATACAGCAAGTGCTGCAATGTTGCGAGATGCCAGAGAGAGATATCAGATTCCAGTTATTGAAGTAATTCAGCCAGCGGTAAGGCGAGCAGTATCGGCAACCAGAAGTGGCAAGGTTGGTGTGATTGGTACAAATGCCACCATCGAATCAAAGGCGTACTTAGACGCATTCGCTGCTGCGCCACAATTAAGTATTACCTCAAAGGCTTGTCCATTATTTGTTGAGTTTGTTGAAAATGGCAAAACCACTGGGGATGAGATCACAAAAATTGCGCAAGATTACTTAGCCCAGATGAAAACTGATCAGATTGATACGCTGGTTTTAGGTTGTACTCACTATCCATTACTAACTGGTGTTATCTCCTATGTAATGGGAAATGATGTCACCTTAGTTTCAAGTGCGGAGGAGACAGCAAAGGATCTTTATCGCACCCTTGTTGAGGCAAATTTATTAAATGATCAAGGCGCCCAGGTGAGTCATAGGTTTGTTGCAACTGGAGATCCAGATAAGTTTGCCACCTTGGCTAAGAGGTTCTTAGGCCCTGAGGTTGTAACTGTTACAAATAAGATCTAGATTTATTAATTTTAAATTAAAGGGAGAGTGATTATGAGCAGAGCAGATGGGCGAAGTGATGATCAGCTGCGAGCAATTAAATTCACCCGTAATTGGCTTAATAATGCTGAAGGTTCAGTATTAGTTGAGTTTGGAAATACTAGAGTTTTATGTGTTGCCTCATTTACTCCAGGAGTTCCAAGATGGTTAGTAGGTAAAGGTGAGGGCTGGGTAACGAGTGAGTATGCAATGTTGCCAAGAGCTACCCACACTAGATCTGATCGAGAGAGTGTTAAAGGAAAATTAGGTGGCCGAACTCAAGAGATTTCAAGATTAGTTGGCAGATCATTACGCGGAATTGTTGATATGAAAGCACTAGGTGAGAACACCATTGTGATTGATTGTGATGTTTTGCAAGCAGATGGTGGTACTAGAACAGCTGCAATTACTGGTGCCTATGTCGCGCTCGCCGATGCAATCACTTGGGCGCAAGGCAAGGGTCATATCGCACAAAGTGCCAAGCCTCTTAACCAATCCGTTGCAGCGGTTTCAGTTGGAATAGTTAACGGCAAGGCCACTTTAGATCTTTGTTATGAAGAGGATGTGAGCGCTGAAACAGATATGAATATTGTCTGCACCGGTGATGGAAATTTCATAGAGGTACAAGGAACGGCTGAAGGCGCCCCCTTTGATCGCTCGCTATTAAATCAATTGCTAGATCTTGGCGCAGCAGGTTGCGCCCAACTTACTAAATTACAAATAGCAGCTTTAGCTAAGTAACTTTCGCAAACGATGCGCCAGTTAGTACTTGCGACAAAGAATAAGGGAAAGATTGTTGAGTTTGAACGTCTACTTAACCAACATGCACAATCAATAAAGGTTTTAGGGTTATCTGATTTTCCAGATATGCCGGATGTGACAGAGAGTGGTGAGACCTTAAGTGAGAATGCTAAATTAAAAGCAAAATCCATCTCGATCGCTACCAATCTGCCTTGCCTAGCTGATGACAGTGGTTTATTTATTGATGCCTTAGCAGGGGATCCTGGAATTTATTCAGCCAGGTGGGCCGGTTATGAAGGAAGTGATAGTGGTGAGCGAGATCGGATGAATATTGAAAAGGTCTTGGCGCAATTAAAAGATGTGCCAGTGCAAAAGCGAGGGGCGCAATTTAAGGCAGTGGTTGCTTTCTATAAACCAACTGCAGATGGATTAGCGATCGAAAAAGAGGAGTTAGGTGTAATGCCTGGTGAGATAGTTTTGGCGCCACTTGGTGATGGCGGATTTGGTTATGACCCAATATTTAAACCAACTGGATTTGATCAAACTTTGGCACAACTATCACCTGGGGTGAAGGATGAGGTTAGTCATCGCGGTATTGCTTTTCGGGCAATAACCCCTTTTTTGCTTTCAAACCTTTAATTGTTGGCAATTCATCTCAATATTTGGCAATCTGAGTGTTGTATCCTTATTCCATCCTTCCCTAAGGAAATAACATCAAACCTCACTCTGCTAGTAAGCAAGATTTAGCTAGTGCCGAAATTTAAGGAGTTTTAAGTGGCCGCAAAGAAGAAAGCTGCAAAGAAATCTGCAGCAAAGAAAAGTTCTGCCAAGCGCAGTGTAAAAAAGAGCGCTAAGCGCACAACTGCAAAGCGCAGCGCAAAGAAGAGCGCTAAGAAATCCTCTCGCGCAAAGGTTCGCTATTCAATTCCAGCCGTTCCTGTAAGCGGATCATCTAGATCTTCAGTATCAACAATTTCAACAACTCCAAAACCAACATCTGGTTCTTCATACTCTTCAAAAAATAATAAGAGTAAGGACACTGGTTCTTCAAAAGGAATCATGATTGCTGTTGTATTAGGAATTGTTATTTTGGCAGTAGCTGTTATTTCAAGGAATTCATCCTCTGAATCAACAACTGTTACGCCAACTCCAGCAGCTTCAGAGAGTGCTGCGCCAACAGAGCAACCAAGTGCGGAGCCAAGTGGTGCACCACTTGCTGCACATGAGGCACCAGTAGGAATCGTTTCACTTTATAACGCAACCGGTGCAACTGTTAATTGGAAGGCACCTGCAGCCTCTGAAGGAATTACTGGCTACAACATCGAACTTCGCGATAATGGCGCAGGCGAGTGGAAGTTAGTTGCAACAGTTCCAGCAACTCAATTTAAGCAACAAATCACCAAGAATGATTCAACAGGTTGGGTTCAAGTTAAAGTCTCAACTGTTTACTCAGATGGTGTTGTTTCAGAAGGTAAAGTTCATGGATTGCCAGGTAGCTGGTCTTAATTCATAACAAAATTCTAACGGCCCTTAATTTTTTTAAGGGCCGTTTTTATTTAAGCAGGAGTTTTAACTAATTCACTCACAACTAAATCAACATAAACATCTGAACCTGCCGGACTTAAATGAACACCATCTGGTGCAAATAATTCAGGTCGACCATTTGAGATGCGACCCCAATCAACAACTTTTACATTCACATACCTTGATGCAACTCTAGAAATGATTGCGTTATTAGAATCTTTCCACGCCCTAGGTACTGCCGTATTTACAACAATTACCTGCGGCTGATTTTTCACAATCTCAAAAATTTCAACAACCGTTGCTTCAGATAGTGCGTTGTTATTACCTAAGTTAAAGATAACTGGTGAAGATGGGACCGAGTTTTGATCTACCCGCATCACAGCTAATAACTCCGGTGCTTGTCGGCCAACTCGAGCATTAATAAGTGAAATATGCTCTTTTGCCTCCAACTTACTTCTGATTCCTAAAATAACGCTGTCACCTGTCACCCATAAACCTGTAGTACTACCTAAATCATCTTGGGTTTTTTGTTCTTGTGTACTTTGCTGCAAAACTTGTTTAGCAACTTCATCTGACTTATTGATTGCTTGAACTGAGATTGATGAGGTAATGGCCAGCACAACAATGATTGAAGAAATAACTGAAATTTTTTGGCGCAGTTGGACCTTGGGTGATCGGTACTTCATACCCCTAAACCAGTCCTGAACTAATCCTTGTCTAAAAGGAATTTCAACCCAGCGAAGTGAGATATCAGCTAAGGCTAAAACTAGTAAAACTCGTGCCAGATATAACGCCCATGTTTGCCCAGATAAATCAACGGATGGCCTAGTAACTTGAAATATCACCCAGTGCCATATGTAAATACCGTAACTACGTTGTCCGACCCAACGGAAAGGTGCGGTACTAATCAATGGTGCAAACCTTGAAGCGGGATGAACCAGTGAAACAATGACTAAACAGCCAAAA
>Ga0209401_1001484_pt1 | contig 15536 bp, 19 predicted proteins | sample M_140807_MF_Meta_FD_187318 | JGI IMG/M metagenome (GOLD analysis project Ga0209401, IMG submission 187318) | Freshwater microbial communities from Lake Montjoie, Canada to study carbon cycling - M_140807_MF_MetaG (SPAdes) (version 2) | ecosystem: Environmental > Aquatic > Freshwater > Lake...
GTCGGCCCTCACAGTCATGTTTTGTTGAAACACGGTGACGTACTGGACGTTGGGAGTCGCCACGGTGCCGTAGTTGATCCCGATCTCGCAGGTCAGCGGATGCGTGACCTCATAGTCTCCACGCAATGCAGCCAGCATGCCCTGGGTGTTGAGATCCAGATCAAAGGTGACGTCGCCCTGTGGCGAGATAGGCACAGCCACCGTGAGCAGGCTCTGTGTTGCCCCGCTCATGGCTCCGGCAAACTCAATGTCGGCGGTGTAGTTTTGCGGGTTGGTAACTAGGAATGTCTCCCCTGCCCCAACGGTCACGCAGCCCTGCATGAGGGCGGCCTCAATCTCGGTCGATCCGTCCTCCTTACTCAGCAAGGCAGTGCGAGCTGTCCCGCGATAGATCTGGTAGGTGGTATCAAACGCTGGCGGGATGTAGAGCCGCTGAACTTCGTTCACATACACGCCAGTGGTGCTGTCGCTGTAGCCAGTAACGACGCGAGTAATTGTGGGAGCGGGCGGAACGATCAGCCCGAATGCGCTGGTATAAGCCAGCGGTGACTGCATCGGCCGCAGCTCTTGGTACAAAGTGTTGTTGGCGGAATAGCTGGTTACCCGGACAAAGCTCTCCGGAGTGAGATTATTTTCAACGATGGTGATGCCGCTAGTGGTCGTCCAGTTGGCTGTCCTGCCAACGATGTAGGATCCTTGATCCTCTGTGACGCTCCAGCCGGTAGCGGCCGAGATGCTGTTGAGGATGGCGGCCACGCTGGCAGCGGTAGATCCCAGGGTGATGGCGCTGGAGGTGACGGCGTTCACCCGCACTTTGAACGTGCCGGCCGTAGGCGCCACATCCACCGGCCCATAGCTAAGGCGGGCGGAGTAGATGGAAGGGGCGGTGACGGTGGTGGTGTTGTTCGACGTTTCCGTCAATCGCACTGCCAGAGTAAAGGTATCGCCCTGCACGACGGTGGGCAGGGTGATGGAACCAGGCTCAATCGTGTAGCTGGCCGTTTTCTGGGAAATGTTACCGTAAAGGAGTGTGGCCATGGTTACTTGGCGGGTGGCGTGTCAATCCCTGTCTCCTGCTCTATAAAGCCCTTAAAGAAGGCGGGATCAAACTGCACGGCTGCGGCGATGGGATACCACGGCCCGGGCTCAGTTAGCTGGACGACGCCCAGCTTTCGCAGCCTTCGGTTTTGCTCAATGATCTTTTTGCGGCGCTCGGCTGTTTTGTCCAGGCTCATACGGCGTAGAACTTTCCCGCTAGGTTGCGTTGCTGGTAGAAGTCCAAGGCCGCTTGGGCGAAGAAGTTATTTTCGGCCAAGATGTAGTCAATGATTGGCTGGGCTACCCCACCCGCCAAGGGTACGACCAGGCTTAAGGGTACAAATTCATCACGCCTCTCAATCTGTTGAGTAGCGTGCACTAGATTGTGATGACAGTTGTATTTAATAAAGGGCTGCCATGAGGCAAGATTGGTGGGATCCAGCAAGGGCAGGACGGGCGACAAAAGATAGACGGTGCTCAAGTGCAGTTGATCGGCGGAACTGTCTGCAAAGCGCTGAAAGAATAGATCCGAAAAGTTCGTGGTTACAGTAGGCGCCACATACTTAGGCAGGGCAGTCACGAATGGATCGCGATCTGTGGGGGATAGGAATCCGGGGTTAATGCTGACCAGGGTGGTATTGATGGATGCGGCCGAGATGGAAATGGAGTTGGTGAGAGAAACGCGGGGCTGATTCAGGATTACATCGCAAGCCAGCAAGAGGCGCTTCGTTTCCGCCTTTTCAGCCAGTAGGTTTTTATTGGCGTCGGATACGCCCAGCCTCTTAAAGAAGTCTGGCACTTTCTCAAACACGCCCGTCACGTTCCCACTGCCGGCATCGCCCGATATGGACTCCGGATCCGCATCGGATCCGATCTTGCGAAATGACAGCTTTACGGCGGCTCGTTCATCCAGATAGACGGCTACGCGATCCGTGCCTTTGACTGGCGGCTTCTGGTTTTTTATATTAGCCAGGCGGATGCGTTCCTGAGCCTCCGGGGGTGCATCGGAAAACTGCATGGTGATTTTTGCGGGGAATCCGTTGACCAGCCCTGGCGACAAGGAAGCACGCCAGTAGGAAAGTTTGGTAACCGGATCGGTATAATGCTGTGCCTGAATCTGCCAGGGATGTGGCCGACTCCCGGCCGCAGTGTAATCGAACTTAACCGGCAGATACTGCTCCACCTTTTGCAGCAGCTTTTTCCAGAGCTGAGAGGTGTACTTCACGCAGGCCAGTAGATGACGCGGTGCGAGCCGTTATGAACATAAGCCCGCACTTGCAGATGATGAGTGACAAACTGCACCAGTTTATTGGCACGTAGGTAGGCCAGGGGGATCAGGCCGGTGGTGGTTTTATCTTTGGCGGCGTAGTTTGCGCTGCCGGTGCGTGGAATTTCTGCAGGCTTCTTCCATACGATCTCGCTGGATTTGAGCCTGTAGGCTTCATCAAATACAACTTGTGCACAGATCATGATTGGCCGTTCTTGAGGAAGTTTTGCTGGCGGGGCTGGAATGCCGTCGGGATCGACGATGTCTTGCAGTGCGCCGGAGCTGGGCTTGATCTGTGGCAGCTTGCCGTTGATGTAGCCTTCCCCAACGCTAAAGAATTTGTCACCGTTAAATCGGACTTGAAGAGGGGTAAAGATTGACGGCGGCTGTTCCACCATGGAAACAAGCGAGCCGTTAGGAGTAGTGTTAATCAGGACGCGATCGTCCACGGAAATAAGGCGCTGGCTATCGATCCACGCGACCAGCTTTTTGAACTTAGGCAGGATCTTGTCGCCTTTATCCGCCTTCAGCTCGTCGGGGATCATGTGGCCCCTGGTACAGTTCCCTTTTCGTACAATCCTTGAGCAATACCCTTTCGATCCAGCAACACATACTCTTGCACCACTTGCCACGCCTCACCCTGCCTGCTGACGGCCGGAGCTTGCATCATCCATTTTGGAGGTATCTCTTTTCCATCCTTATCTTTTTCGCCCTTTGGGATGGGGATGCCTGCTGGCAATTTATCTACCACCCGGCCTGCGGTATCCCAGATGTTGGGATTTACATTTTTAGTAAAGTAAGTGTGGCGCAAGGTCAGCGTAATCTCTTTGTAATTCCTAACTCCAAACATAGGATTAGGGACAGGATTGCCAGAGCCTAGCCCCCCGCCTGAGTTTGGAATGTAAGTAGGCGGCCACCCGACATGTAATCCATCTGGAGTATAGTACCCGCCAAAATCGACTGACAGTTGATCAATGCGAGGGTGTTTCTCGATTGGCTTGCTTTCAAATGAGCAAAACATTTCAAACGTGCCCTTGACTCCAGCCTGTAGCCAGACGACTCCGCCGGCATCGCTGGCCGAGCCATCCGTCATGGCTTCGTAAGTAACGGACTGCTCGTAGGCGGTGTCGTTTATCTTAGTATAGCTAATGTTGGTCGCCTGGTATCCGTCTATTTTTGGAGCGGTTTGCAGCTGTGCTTTATCTGTAACAAAGTATTTCTTGTTGATGGTGGTCTTGCCGGTGGCTTGAAAGCTGCCGCCACCGCCCAGCATCTCAATGCCGGTGTTTTGCACGGATCCGCTACCCCCGCCACTGCCGCTGCTGCCCCTAGCCATCAGCTAAACACCCCGGCGTTGGCGATGAGCTTGTCCAGCTTCTCTAGCACGCCTTGCAGATTGGGTGGGTTTTCTAGTCTCACAGGTTGCGTACGTTGTGCCTCCGTGCTGGATGGGATGTCACGTAGTTGTTGCTGTAAATCAAGTAAAGGCTGAAATACCGAGGCATTTAGTGACTTTCCAAAAATGCCTTCAGCCATCTTTTTATCCACTTGCCCAGATATATCAAAGAACCCTCTCTGACTTGCGGCTGTTTCTTTTGCGGCCTGCAGCTCTAGCGCTTGTCGTTTTTCTAAGTCAGCCGAACTGGGCAAGATCCCGACAATGGATTCTGTCGCCATCCTTGCGCGTTTTGCCGAATCATCACCAAATCCTCTATCCCTTAAAAGACTTTCCTTTGCAGATTGTAATTCAAGAGCCAGTTGCTGTGCGGCAGTTACATCTTCAATCGTTCCAGAGGTGCGCGCCCTATCTGCCGCGGCTCTAGCCCTATCCTCAATCAACCGCATCTCGGCCCCTGGGCCTGCTCTCTTTGCTTCTAATTCTTGAAGCGTGGGAATCAGCTCTGCCCGTTTCTGAAGTAAATCCCGCTTTTCTTTTTCAGCCTGTTTAAAGTCGGCTAGGTCTTGTTTGCGCCTATCTTCTTCACTGTCTGCCAGCATTTGATATGCTTTATCGATGGCCGCAATCTCAGCGTCGATCTGTTTTACTTTTTGTCTTACGGCATTTACATCTTGCCGATCCAGCTCGGCTTGGTCTACGACGGCTTTCTGTTGCCCAGCTCTGTCGGATCTTTCTTTTGCTATAATCTGTTTTAGCTTTTTCTCTCTTTCAATAATTCTTTTTTCTATGTTGTCGTAGTCTCCAAACGGAGTGAACGCATCGACTGAGAATTGAATTGGGTTTTCCTTAATATCTGTTGCAAGTTTTAAAAAACCAGCAGCAACCTGTGCAGTTACTGTTGCCGCGGTGTTTTGAAATTGCCGCAACTCAACGTTTATCGCGTCTAGGCTGGAGACGGTGGCGTCTGACATGACAACGCTGGCTTCGCCAAGTTTAGTGTACTCCTCAGTCGACATCCTTAGTATTGGCAAGAACCTTTGAAAGTCTTTAGCCAGCAACTCATTCGTAACTTTGAGCTCATCGTTGGCCAAGGCGCCGCTGCTAACAGCTTCTCTTAACTTGTTAAATAACTGCTCCGGAGAAAGGCTGACAAGCTGTTGCCCTGTGACGCCTATCTTTTCAAATGTTTTAGCAAGCTCTTTGTTTCCACCTGCTGCCTCTTGCGCTGCTTTTCCAATCTTGCCAAGTTTGCTGCCAATCTCCTCAATCGAAAGATTTGCCGTCACGCCTACAGCGACTAATCGCTGAATGCTTTCCGCGCTTACGTTAAAAGCATCGGATACGTCTTGCAGTTGCCCAGCTTTTGATAGGATGCCATCGATTCCGGCCACTAGCCCTGCTAATCCTCCTCCAAATCCAACAAGTCCTAGCATCGACTTGCCAAAAGATGATATGTCTTTCTCAAGGCCGCGCAGGCCGGTCATGGCTGCGGCTTTGTTCAGCACCACATCGATCGCTAGTTTTGCCATGGTAGTTTTAGAATCCGGCGGCTTTTAGATCAGCCTCATAAGCGTAATCCAACGCCCGCCGCATCTTTTCTGCCTGTATGTCAATAGCCTGCTGGGCTTGCTGATCTGACAGACAATTACTCACCCAGGGGACATGATTGATCATGTTGATTCTTCCTACAATAAAGTCGTCAGCTTGATCAATTACCGTGCCGGACGCACGTTTCCCGGCGTGGCGTTTTACCCATGCAGGCACGGCCTGCTGCTGAACGCCTGGCACGTTTGTTTCCATCCTACCCTTCGTGCCTCCTAACTGCATGGCGCAAGCGGCCCAGCCACCTTTTGCTATGCCTACCTTTTTCTGAACTTCTTTCACGTAAGCCTTAAGTTTTGTTTTTTCATCTGTGATCAATAACGGTTCCTGCCTCTTTGCCATCCGAGGTCTTTTCGGAATTGGTTTGAGAGCTTGCTTGTGAAAGTTGCCGCTCATATTGCCGACTTGGGCTTGCAATAGTCCTGTTACGCGTAGGCGAATTAAAAGGTTTTTTGCGAGATCGAAGTCACCTTTCTTAATCATGGCATAGAAAGCGCGACCTGCTCCGATCGCCTGCTTCTCAATTTGTTGATACACATCGGCAGGCGTGCGTATCACTTTCCTAATATCGCTTGCCACCGTGCCTTCGCCTTGTGACTTGGCGCTTTCTTGCTGGCCGCCGACCGCCTTAGATCCCCCGAATGGCTGGGTCTGAAACGCAAGGTTAACCGCCATAAGTCTTGCCTGTGCTCTAAGCACTTGTGCTGGCGTCTTTGTTTTGTAAAAACGCAGCAGGGCTTGTTGAAGCTCGCGATCGTCTACTGTGATTTTTTCAATCACTTGCCTGCCCTCCTGGCGCGAACGGTCTCAATCGCCACCAGCTCGCCCTCACTCAATAGATCCACAGTGCTACCGTTCTGCATGGCGAACGCCACGTGATACCAGTACGCCTGCCCGATGGGCATGTTCCAGACCTTTGCCTCATCCCACCCGGTTGCCCCGCATACGCCGGACACAATGGCCAGCGACCACGGCAGGCCCGTAGCCTCCCGGCCGCTGCTTTGTTTCTTCTCTGGCTGCCATAGTTGCGGTAACGCATTGAAGTCGTCCAGATAGGCGCGGAACTTAGCCGTCTCGATTAAAAAGTCGCACCGCCAGCTTTTGATCCAATCCAGCCACAGACGGCGATCTGAGAGATCTGGCAGAATAGGAAACGGCGTCCGGCAAATGTTCACGGCTAGGCGCAGATCTCTGGCCGATGGGAACGAGCCTCCGATGAAGTAGGGCGATTGAGCGACCTCCAGATTAAACATGTGCCACAAGGAAAGTGGCAGGAGTGGCAAGCCCAGGACGCGATGATCCTGACGATTTAAAAATGATTCGGCAAAGTGGCGATTCATCGCCGTCTTACCGATTACGAGGCAAGCGTGCTGTTGGGATTGTAGACGCCAGTGACGCTGACCTTCACCACATCACCAACGGTCTTGGTGTAAGACTCGCCGGTCTTAACATAGCTATTAGAATCAATGGTGAAGGTAGCCGGAACGGAAGCGCCAGAACTGATACCCTCGATCGACACGTTGTAGCGAGGATTGTAGTACGTGGTGACTGTGGGAGCAGTGTTAGCTGTGCCGGGATCAATAACGATCTCCGTCAGCTCACCCGTGATGCTCATAGAAATAAATTCCTCAATCCCAGTAATGCTCGTTACACCCGTAAATCCTTTGTATGGCATATTGTTATATCCTTAGGCGATCGTGCTGAACGTCACGGCGGTGTTGGTTAGTCTGGCAAAATCCGTATTGGATAGGCGCAACTCTTGACGGAAAGCTGTGGGGCCAGAGACGCTAGGGTGAGCAAAGGAATTAGGCAGCGTTTCGGTAACAGTTTCCACTCTCTTGTACTTCTTAAAATGTTTAACCACGGTGCCGTCTGTTCCCGTGATGTAGACGTACTCGTCCGTGTTGCTGATGTTCTGGGAAATTCCAGCCGTCACTCCGTATGTCATGGCCATATTGTTTTTTCCTTACGTGTCAACTAGGCGTGACAAAGGCGGTGTATTTTACCGAATCTTCCATCACCTTGTCGTTGCTGCCGGTGCTTTCTTCGCCAAGATAGCCGCCCATCAGAGTGGCGCCAGCTATGGTGGTCACGGCCGTCAGCTTGGTATTCAACCAGTCAAAGTTCGTCCTGTGAGCTGTCACGGTGCTGGCCACCTCAAGAGGCGTCATAATGGAACAGGTAAAAGTCACCTTGCGGGTGGTGGCCAAGGATCCTTCCACCACTGGAACGCTAGACTCTGCGTGAACGATGCAGGCGGGGAGCTGTAGATCCGCAATCCTGTGCCCGGCCTGAACGTATAGGCCGGCTGGCTTACTGGCGGTGGATAGGTAGGCGGCCAGACCGTCCTCCGCTGCAAGTCTCAAGCTCATCGCACATCCTCTGGATCTGCCAGGATGAGCGTGGTCACGCCCTGGTCGGATTGTACGCCGGTAAGTCTCTTGGGTGATCCACCCACGGTCACGATGGTCATCAGCGCGGGCAGGCTGACGGCGGCCGTCAAGCACACGAACTCCGCATTCTGTGGATTTACGAATCCGCCCATGCCCAGCTCTGCGGTTTGTTCGCCAGGTGTGTAGACGCCACGGACGGCAAGGCCGGAGATGGTGGCGGTGGTGGGCAAGGCGGAAATCATATCAGCCACGCCGGTGGTCATGAGGGTTTGGAGTTCGGTCACGGTTAAAAGCCCGTTGTCAAAGTTGCTTTTGCGGGAAGTTTTTTGGCGTAGACGATAAACACGTCGGGGCAGTCGCCCTGCTGATCGATGCGATAGATGGTCATGCACTGCCTACTTATCCAGTCGCATATCTTGCGATGGGTGGCGTCACCGTGCGTTTCAATAGCCACCGCCTGAAGGCTGGGTAGTAAAGTTTCTATGGCGGCCAAATTTTCCTCGGCTCCCTCAATATCGCTTTTTATATGTGTAATGGAATGCGCGGTGATCCAGTCACAGATCTGTGCTGGGCTGGCGATTGATTGTTGTAAAAAGTGATCGCCTAGTTCTTTAGTAAGCAGCGCGATGTCGGACTCGTTTTGATCGATGCCAAGGTAAAACGCAGGATCCTGTCCAAGGTAAAAATACGGCGTTCCTAGGCGATCTGCCCGCAGCGGCTCGTCCCAAAAAGCACAGCCCAGATCTAGGACTCTGCTCTGATTGTCCACGGGCATGTGCGCCCAGTGGATTGACGGGTTCTCGTCGCATACCCTGCCCCGCTCTATTTTAATATCCATCGTGTTCTCTTTTCTTGTGCTGTGGCCACGCGGGTGGCGTGTTGATGTTCCTGGTGAAACTCTGGCCCTGGACAAAACGTGCCACCCTCTGCGCCTATGTTCTGGATCCGGCTGACCTGCGGGAATAGTTCACCCATCCCCGTCCGTTCACGCACGCGCTGAACGGATCCGTCCCAGAAATTGCAATCCCATGCGGGAACAAGATGCTTTTCAAATCGATTGCGCCAGGTGGCCCAGCCCCAAGGGGTGAACCAGTTTCTGAATCCGCTGGCGTCGTTTTCCGCATCTCCGCCGTGTTGATTGTAGCCAGATACCGTTAGCACTTTTGGGCCAGCGTTCTGCCCTGCCCACTCGAACCAGCGCAGGCAGTCCGGGCTGGGAACGGTATCGTCCTCAAGGTGAATGTGATAATCCGATTTTCTAAATCCGTACTTCATCGCGTACTGAATGGCGGATCCACAGCCCATGTGATGATCTGGAATGTGCACGCCGATGCCGTGTCCCTTGGCGATCTCGGAAAGCTCTGCCGTTTTGTCCGACGGATCCAGAATGGCGGTGATCTCGTACTCGCCCACGCCGTCACACCATGCCAATGCTTTTAACACCTGGGCAAAGTATGTGAGCCGATTGTAGCCCGAGATGGTGAGCGTCTTATCCATTGGCCTTAAGCAAGGCGTAGGCCGCCAGATTGCCGCCAGTGCCTTTGTTATTTTGCAAGGCGTCAGCGCCCAGCCCCTCCGGCCTAATCTTTAAGGCATTGGATCGGTTTAGTTCAGGCGTGTTGCAGACGAGCGTAGTTGTTCCGGCCTTCCGCAGCTCCGTGCTCATCATGTAGTCGTCAGCTAAGAACTTGGCACGAGCCACGGGACTCAAGCTGGCGAACTCGCTGGCCGGGATGGCTGGCCATAGATCGGCTTTCGGCATGTCCGAACGACGACACATCACGCCGCCAAATCCTTCCAAAATCTCGGCATGGCCACCGTGATCTGGCGCAATGGCGTAGCCCGTAGCGCCTGTCATAAAAAATCCGCAGACGCCTAACGCCGTTTTGGGTCTGGTATCTAATTCTTCGGCGAGGGTTTGCAAAAGCAGTGGGCTGTACAGGATGTCGTCATCCAGCCAGCAAATCTTGTCGTCGGGATCCCCGCCTACTTCCAGCGGGCCGATAAACTTAGTGGCCGGGCCGTAGTCCTTGGTGCGGTGAATTTGCAATTTACCAGCATCAGCCAGCGCCTGTAGCTCTTTTGGAATATCCCCAAACCGTTCTCCTGTGCGTGCCAGCTTCTCGGGTACGGACAGGATGATCTGATCCGCTGGGCGGGATTGCGCCAGTAGGCTCTGGATCGTGGGCAAAATCTTGCCGATGCGGGTAGGCGTAGTGGTTAGCCCGACGATGACGTTGCCAGTTTGATCGACAGGATCCGGCAGGCGTGTGGCCCCGGCTGGCAGTGTGCCCTGTGCCAAAAGATCCATATCCCAACGCAAAGTCGGGACAACCACGTCTTTGCCGCACTTCACAAACAGCAGGATCCTGCCCAGAGTTTTGCTGATGGCATCCTCAACGCTCGCGCAGATGTTCAACCGTTTGGCGAATTTATCCTCGCCAGGGTTAGTGATGAAGAGATGTTGGAGGCCAGCGGGCTGATCGGAGGTGTCCATCATCAGCTTTGAGGTGCGCACGACGTCGGCCAGCTCGCCTTGATAGATAATGGTGATCTGTCCCCAGGCTGCGCGAAACGCTTCTTTTAGGCATCGATCTGCGTCGGCTGTTTGACCGACTACCCGGAGCGATTGTTCCAGCAAGAAGTTTGGCATGTGGCCGTACCATTTGGCGTCCAAGTTCCACACGACTCCGGCCGGTGGCGTAAGGGTCATGATCATCTGGAGCACGCGCACTGCCTCGTGGTAGTTGCCGTCGTCCATCAGTTGCGTCGCGTAGTGGCCGTAAGCCTCGCGCCGGGTGGGCTGGATCATGACCGCCTCGCCCAGATATTTCCTGCGTTTTGCGGGATCGGCACACATGACCCCGGCCATGCACAGGAGCTGGTAGCGTTCGGTGATGCCTAGATCGGGATGTTCCAAGGCAAGAAGCACCGGGCCGATGGCCGCCTGGTAATCGTTGCGCAGAAACGACTCCATGCCGATGTAGTACCAGTTCATGCCGGCGCCTTCTAAGATGCTGTTCAGGATCCGCTTGTTCCTGTCGCTGGAGTTTTTCTTGCAGTTGTTGGGTGCGTGAACGATGACGAGGCCGTCGGCCAATCCGACTTCCATGTTTGGGATAGGCTTGACCCGTTCGTGGATGGATCGCTCCCACACGGCCGGCAGGAATCCGTCAGGCTGCCGGCGGAAAATGCGTTCCCGGCGATTGTGACGCATGCCGCTGTTTTGGACGTCGTACCGGGTGACGAGGATGTCCCAGCCTTTGTCGGCCTTTTCGCGTTCCTCAATAACTTGTCGGTGGATCTTGGCCTGATCGCCGTCGAACAAGTCATCGCAATCCGCCCAGATGACGTACTTCCCTTTAGCCAAGTTAAAAGCCTGATTACGGGCGGCGGCAAAATTATCGATATGAGGCCAATCCCGGTGTTCGGGGCTGTTATGGTATTCCCCCCAGACTAAAGCCTCGCCAGCGGCCTCCTGAGCGCATTGGCGCACATTGTGCGCCTCATTTTGGCCGACTGCCGCCACCACGACGACCTCGTCCCAGAGGCCACGGGCGGAATGGATCAGGCGTTTAAGGATGTCGCCCTCGTTGGGGCCTACGATTAAAGCAAGAGACACAAGGGGGTTATTCATATTTTTAGAGTGGGAAAGCCCGGACGCACCCCCCGATGCGTCCGGGCAACCCGGATGATTCTGTAACTTACACGATCCTAACGAGCGAACCGGCCGATCCCTTTGCCGCACCATAGATGAGGCAGTAGGTGCGCTGGACGCTGCCGGTCACGAGCGAGTAGCTCTCGCGAACCTGGAGCGACAGACCGCTCTTGGCTTCCGTCACGTTGGCAACGGTGCCGCTGAACTCAACATTCGGGATCTCGGGCAGACGAGCCGCCACGATGATCGCTTCCTGTTGGGCCATGAATCCTTTCGACACCGCCGAGGGTAGCGAAGGATAATTATAGATGCTTACGCCGTGAACTTCGCCGAGGCTGGCGCCGCCGACTAGGTCGGTAGAGCGCTGACCGTTTGCAACAACCACGGAATCTTTAGAAAGATTGGCGTAGTTGGTAGGGCTGAGAACGGCGAACCGTCCACCCATAGGAGCCTTTGCGCTGTTGAGTTGAGCCGCGATGTCGACGATGGAACCAAAGGTCACTGCACCGGCCGCGATGGTGGCGGTCGTGGTGTAGTTGCTGTTGGTGACCAACGCAAGAACGGTATCCACCATGCTCTTTCCGAGAGCGTGGGCCGCTTGCGCTGCAAAGCGCTCGACCAAGTTGATGGAGGAGCTGGTGCGCTCGTCATCATTCAAAGCGTACGAGACGTGTTTGAAGTTGGAGAGCGTCACCACGACATCCGTCTGGGTTGCGTCGCCAGCAACGTATCCGGCCGTGCTGGAATAATCCGAGGCAGACTGGATCGAGACGGTGTGGGTTACGATCGCGTCACCCTTGCGGGCGGTAGCGTCCGAGAAATCGGAAACGCCAGAACCGATCCATGAGTAGTTTTCAACCAGCAATTCGAGAGCGCGTTGCGCTACGACTTTGCCGTTGCTCGTTGTTGCGAGACTATTTGCCATATTTCTATCCTTCTTTCTTTGTTATCGTGCGAGCTTGATTTGGTTGAAAATCTCCGCCGCACGACGGGGATCTTTTTCCGCGTTAAACTTCGCGAGAAGTTCATTACGGGAAAGGGGTTTGGATTCGCTGATCTCAACGGGCTGGGTGCCTTTGCTGGCTTCCAGCTCGACAGTGAGGCGAGCGAGCTTTGTTTCGAGAGCGACGATCTTGTCGTTAGATTCTAGATCAGCCTTGGCTTCAGGAGCGGCTTCGACTGCTGGAGCTTTTTCTGCCACGGGTGCTTCGGCTACTGCGGGCGCTTCCTCGACCACGGCCTCAAACTTGGCAGCAAATTTGCCGACGAGTTCGTCGATGCGGGCGGAGAGAGCGGCGATGGCCTGCTCGGCATTAAACGCCGGGGCCGCCGGTGCTTCGGGCGCGGCTTCGATAACCGGCGCTGATTCTTTTACGGTTGTGTCCATATTAAGCGACTTGCGTGTGTCAACCCGTGCAGAATAAACGCCTGTGGGGTTGGCCGCTGGAGTGGTTACAAGATCGACCGAGTAAAGCGTGCTGACGTCAGCCAGTTGCGTGCCGTCCTCTGCCATCCTGGGCACGCCACTGAAGCTGATGGAGAATCCGATCTGCCCAGGGAGCGTGCCGATCAGTTCGCTGAAATAGGCAAAGCCTTCATGGCTTTCAAACAAGGTGAGATCCGCCCGGACGCGGCCGCCGTCTAAGGTAAAGTTTTCTAGGTATCCGATGATGTTGGAAACGCTAGAGCTGTGGTCAGAGAGTACCTTTACCTGACCCAGATCGTTACCAGCCTGAACAACTTGTTCCAGTGTGTTTGCGTCGATGACCATCCCGTGACCCAAGGCAGGGCCAGCGGTGATGACGGAAATTCCACGAAACAGTTTTTGAGCCATGCTCGCGCATGGCGTGTCAAATTACTCCTGCGGAGGTGACAAAACTACTTTTTAGGATCCCGCAAGGACTCGTCTAGAAGGTGCTCTAATTTCGTAGCCTCCTCGTCCATCATGTAAGATTTGGGAACTTCTTGCCCTACTGCATTAGGGTTATCTGGCGGAAGGCGATAGGTGAACCCTCTTTTATCAATAAAACGAGACAGCGCATCAAGAGTGGAAGAAACCATTTTTTCAAATATCAAAACGTCTGCGGAGGATTTGGATTTGTTTGCACGCTCTGCTTGTTGGATTGTCCTTTCCTTCCACAATTCATAAACCGCCCCTGCCCCTTTTCGCTCGGCGCGAACCATTTCCAGCTCCATCTGCCTAGTCTTTTCCTGCAGTGCTGCTTGATTCTGCTTCTCCGCAAGGTCGGCAGCAGTTTCTGATGTTTGGCCGTAAATTAGACTAGCGCACGCTAAACTTAGAATTATTAACCTAACCACTGCAAAATCCTGCTCCTACCCGGCAGGCTTAATCAACTACTTTTTCTTTTTTGTTTTTTGCTTTGCACCGATCCCGATCGCCTTCACCACCATGTTCATCTCTTTTGGGGTAAGGTTAAAATCTGGCTCGTCACGCATTGTGAAAGTTTCTGTGGATGGTATCAATGCCTTTACCGGCTCAATGGCTTCCTCAAGTTGCGGCTGAACGGTCGTGTCCTCTGGCAACGGTGCAGCCGGTGGCGTGGCCGAAATGGGTGCAGCGGGAGCCACGGGTGCGCCTGTCATTTGGATCTCAGCCAAACTGATTCCAGCCTCCTCGCACTTCGTTCTGATGTAGACCTGTTCCGCAATCTTCTGATTTACAATTTCTTCCCACGCGGAGCCGCGCTCGGCACTGATATCGGCGAGCGTTTTTATGCCCATCTTCAGGTCCTCTCGGTCAGCGGCGCTGTCTCTACCGGCGTCTATGGTGGTTCGAGCTGGAGTGTGATACACCGCTTCCCACCACATAGCCATTCCCTTGGGGGGAGTCAGATCGCCACGTTTGATCGCCTTTGCCAGTGCCCACTTGCGAACCCGCTTCAGCATTTGCTCGATCACAGCGTCTGAAATCTCATCGAATCGGCGTTGAGCCTGAGCAAGCACGAACCGCTGGCTGGGGCCGGTCAGCTCGTTAGGCGACCAAATGTAGGCGTAAGGAACGCCGAGGCCGGACGCCACTGCTCGGATGTACTGATCCATGTGCTGCTGCAAGTTTTGGCTGGGCCGATCGTTTTTGATCTCACGCAGTGTCTTGCCCATCGGTACGTTGACCAAGGCGCCACCGCCGAAAAGGTTGTCGGTGGTTAGGTTTGTTGAATCGGTTTCTGTCGGGTTAAAGAAACCAGGGCCAGAGTTCGTCGTCGATTCGATGGCCATCCCGATCTGCCCTGCCCGCTTGCAAGCCAGCATTTCGTAATCCAGAATCTCGTCGCGATCCAGTAGCAGATTGATGCATGATGCCAGCTTGGATAGCGAACGCACTTCGTCTGCCCTGTCCCGTTCTGCCAGGAGAATCACGTCCGTGGCTTGTACCTCTGTGAACGTGTCGCCGTTTATGCCGGTGCGGATGTAGTAGCTCAATGGGCGGCCAAACTTGTTCATGCGAACGCCGTCGAAAATCTTGGCGTCGTCCTTTACGTAAGATGGAGTTTCACAGCGGTGCCCCTCCACCATTTGCAACATCGGCCAGCCGTCCCCGTTATCGGTTAGAAGTATGAAGATTTCATTATCGCGAAGCATTGTGCGGGTGGCCACTTGCTGCATGGCTTGGTAAGTCAGGATCCCGCGCACATCGCAAGAGCCTTCCCACATCGCCAGCCACTCTTCGGTCGCCTTGTTCCAGCCCTCGTCCTTTGTGCGTGCTTGGCATTTGATGCCGGCGCCGATCGCGTTCCGCGTCATCGTATCAATCGCCCCGCGAACGATGGCCGAGTTGTAGCAAAGCCAACGGGAAAGAGCTGCAATCGATTGCCGGGATGCGGAGCTGACGTCCAGCTTGGTGTCTGCCAGTTGGGCATCCACCCAGCGGCGTTTGCGTGGATCGTGCCGAGCGGCCTGAACCATACGCGACCAGCTCGAAATCACTTTGCCGACGATGTCCATTTTAGTAAGTGGTTTCCTTAAACCGTGGGTAGGTGACGAGACTCTGATCGCCCGTGAAGATTGCGGCCACCTCGGCATCGTTTTTTCCTTGGATCAGGCGCCAGCCGTCTAGAGCTGCTTTCGCAACTTCCACCGGGGTGATGCCTGACGTGAGCTGGTAAGAGAACGATTTGCCGGCGACCGATGCGGAAATCATTGTCCGGCCTCCGTTTTGGA
>Ga0209401_1001488_pt1 | contig 15509 bp, 11 predicted proteins | sample M_140807_MF_Meta_FD_187318 | JGI IMG/M metagenome (GOLD analysis project Ga0209401, IMG submission 187318) | Freshwater microbial communities from Lake Montjoie, Canada to study carbon cycling - M_140807_MF_MetaG (SPAdes) (version 2) | ecosystem: Environmental > Aquatic > Freshwater > Lake...
CATCGGTTTCGAGAGTGCCGCCACCCTCGGGGCGGAATCGCTGCGGCCGGAGCGGGCCGTGCCCCGCGCCATCCGGCTCAGCGTGCTGATCGCCGGCGTGCTGTTCCTCTTTTGGGCGGTGGTGCTCACCGAGGGCCTGAGTTGGTTGCCAGCGGCCCAGCGCACCGGCCTTGATCCGATCCCCCTGCTGGCCGATCAGCTCGGCAAGCCCGGCACCGGGGAGTGGATCCGCGCCGGCGCCTTCCTGTGCCTGTTCGGCAGCACCCTCGGCAGCCTCAATGCCCTGGGCCGCATCGGCTTCGGTCTGGCCGATTCCGGAGTGCTGCCGGCGGCCATGGCTGAGGTGCATCCTCGCTTCCGCACCCCGGCCTGCGCCCTCACCGCCACCACGATCCCCCTGATCCTGATCGGCGGCACCCTGGAGTGGCGGGGGCTGACCGTGAACCAGCTGTTCGACCAGCTCGGGGGCTTCGCGGTGCTGGCCTTCCTGCTGGTGTACGGCATGGTGGCGATCGGAGCCCTGACCATGGCCCTGCCCGGCATCCCACGGCAACGTCGCTGGTTGGTGGCCGGAGGCTGCCTGGTTGCCGTGGTGGCGGTGGCGCTGGGGTACCTCTCGAGCGTGCTGGGCCAGCAAACCCCGATGCTGCTCTGCTTCGTCCTGTTGATGCTTCTTGGGGGGGGCCTGGTGCTGCGGCGGCACGGATCGCCGGGCTGAACGCCGCCCAGGGGGTGCAGAAGCCCGCGGCTCAGCCCAAATGATCGGTGAACAGAATTCCCGCCAGGTGATCGCATTCATGCTGCACCACCCGCGCATGGAACCCTTCCACCTCCCGCTCCAGCGGCTCACCGCAGGGGGTGAAGGCGGCATAACGGACCCTCCGCCAGCGCGACACCGGAGCCCGCAGCCCCGGCACGCTCAGGCAGCCCTCCTCTCCGCTCTCCAGCTCAGGCCCGAGGGGGGTGATCACCGGATTCACCAGCACGGTTTCTGGAATGGGCGGTGCCTCGGGGTAGCGAGGATTGTGGGTGATGCCGAAGATCAACACCTGCAGGGGCACCCCGATCTGGGGCGCGGCCAGGCCGGCGCCATCGCGGGCGGCCATGGTGTCGCGCAGGTCGTGCACCAGCGCCAGCAGGGCCTGGCCGCCAAACTGGCTGGGAGGCACGGGTCGGCTGGCCAGGCGCAGGCGGGGATCGCCGCTGAGGAGCACATCACGCACGGCCATGGCGAGGCAGCGGCTGCTCGGCAGCCCGATCCGGTGATAATCCTGCCAGATTGGTTTCAGGATGGGTTCCCTCGACGCGCCAGGGTCAGATCCCAGTTCCCCGCAGAGCCCGCGTTCCGCGGCCGCAACCCGTTCCACCCGTGTGGTGGTGCTCTGTTCCGATGGCCTCTACCAGCGCTGGCTGGTGCAGCGGGCCAGCCAGGTTTTCGATCTGGTGGGGGTGGTGGTGCAGCATCCGCCTGCCACCGCCCGGCAGGGCCGCCTGGCCCGGCTGAGGCGCTACCGCGATCCCCGGGCCTTGCTGCGGCAGATCCAGGCCAGGCGGGCCCTGCCGCCCTATGAGCGGCTGGGTCACGCCCTGCAGGATCGTCTGTTCCGCCCCCGGGGGATCGAACCCGCCATCCCGGCCTCGGTGCCGCTGGTCCACACCGATGCCATCAACGGCCCCGACACGGTGGCCTTCCTGGAGCGCCTCGCCCCCGACCTCGTGCTGGTGAACGGCACGCAACTCCTCCGGGAACCCGTGCTGGCCCTGAAGCCGCTCCTGCGCCACGGCATCGTGAACCTCCACACCGGCCTGTCTCCCTACTCCCGCGGGGCCAACTGCAACCTTTACATGGTCCTGGAGGGACACCCGGAATTGGTGGGGGTGACGGTTCACCACATCGATCCCGGCATCGACAGCGGCGACATCATCCGCTCCGCCCAAGTGCCGATGGAGCCTGGCGATAACTTCGAGACCATCGACGTGCGCAGCTTCCATGTGGGGATCGAACTGCTGCTTCAGGGGGCCCGCGAACTGGTGGAGGGGAGGGCGGCGCGCGTGCCGCAGTGGGAGAAGGGCAAACTCTTCCTGCAGCGCACCGGCTACCGCTACGAACCCTGGCAGAGGCTGGAGGCCAGCCGCCTGCTGGAAGGGGGACTGCTGGCCGACTACCTCGCCAACCGTCAGGAGCGAGATGCTGCGGTGCGGCTGGTGGGTGCTGCCGGAGGGCAGGACTGATGGCGGCTCCGCTGTTGCGCCGCTTGGCGAATCGCGCCAAGGATCTGCTCTTTCTGCCCCCCTTCGATTCCTATTGGCGGCGGCGGCTGAATGGCAAGGTTCTCTGCCTGCTGTATCACCGGGTTGACCATCCCGGCCGAATCCCTTTTCTCGACCGTTTCGGCGTACCGCCGATCCCACCGGGAACCCTGCTCAATGAGCTCAGTTTCCTGAAGATGCAGGGGGCTCACTTCCTCACCTTCTCTGATCTTCGCCACGGCTACTTCCCGAGTCGCAATCAGTTCGGTGTGATTGTGAGTTTCGATGATTGCCTGCGCGACATGTACACCAGTGCTACTGGCGTGCTCGAGTTGCTCGATATTCGCGGCGTGCTTTTTCAATCCACCGCATTCATCGATGCCCACACGCTCATCTGGGAGCACAGCCTTTACTGGCACGCCCATGATCCCGATCGGGCCAAGGCCCTCGAAGCCCTGGCCCACGAGCGGCTTCCTGCCAGCCGCGACCTGGTGGGCGAAGCTCTTGTGGCCCACCTGCGCCAGGCCGAACCGATGCCAGCGGTTGAGGACCTGCTGGCGGAGGCCACGACCCGCGCCGGGGCTGGCGAGGAACTGGCCCGTTTGGCCCGAGAGCTCTATCCCACCGCGGCCGATCTTCAGGCCACCCGCCGTGCCCGCCATGAGATCGGCAGCCATGGTCATCATCACTATCCCCGCCAGGGTCTCGATCAGGAAGCCTTCGAGGGCGAGCTGATCCGCTCCCGCCAGGAGATCGAGCGGGTGATGAGCAAAGCCCCGCGGGCCTTCTCCTATCCGTTTAACAGTTATCTGAACGGGGATGCTGAGCTCTGCTCCCGCCACTACGTGCAGGTGGCCACGGTGGATGCCCAGCCGATCACCCTCGCCACCCCCCGCCTGGCGATTCCCCGCTTCACCTGGCCCGGCCCTCTGCGCAACCAGCTCCATTTCCGCCGCTGGCTCTGGACCGGCCATCTTTGAGCCGACGCTGGGTTTCCTTGCCGGCTGTGTCGTCCCGCACCGGTGGCGAGCGGCGATCCCCACCTCCGCACCGCCGGGCCGCGCCATAGGGTTTGCTTCGATCACCGCCGTTGTCGGCCCCACGATGTTGCTGCCGCCGGGCCTGCTGGAGCTTGCACCGAGCCTTGACACCCTGCGCGAGTGGCTGGTGCGCTGGGGCTACGGCGTGATCTTTGGCGCCATGTTGCTGGAGAACGCCGGCCTGCCCCTGCCCGGCGAAACCGTGACCCTGCTGGGTGGCTACGCGGCCGGCAGCGGCCAGCTCAACCCCCTCGCGGTGATGGCGGCGGCCGCCAGCGGGGCCGTTCTGGGCGACAACATCGGCTACTGGGTGGGCCGCCGGGCCGGCTGGGGTCTGATTCTGCGGGTGGGCGGCTGGCTGGGTCAGAGCCCTGCCGAACTCGACAAGCTGCGTGAGCGCTTCCTAAAGCATGCCGGCAAATCGGTGCTGCTCGGCCGTTTCGTGGCGGTGCTGCGGGTGGTGGCGGGCCCGATGGCCGGTGCGGTGGGCATGCCCTACGGCCGCTTCTTTCTCTGCAATTTGGTTGGCGCCCTGCTTTGGTCTTCCACAATGGTGAGCCTGGCCTGGCTGGGCGGCCGCTGGATTCCCCTGGATCGCATGGTGGAGGGGGTGGTGCAGTTCGGACTTGGAGCTCTGGCGGTGCTGGCGCTGCTGCTGCTGCTGCCGCGGCTGTTCAGCCGCCTGGAACGCTTCACACCAGCCGATCCCCCGAGGCCGTCCCTGCCCAGGCCTTCGCCCAGTGGCCCGATGGCGGCTGGCCCTGTGGAGTGCTCCACCCAACCTGAAACCGTCGACTAAGCCACAGTCGCAGCCGGGAGCTCGCCCGGCGATGCACCACGGGCCCTGGTCTTGCTGGCTTCGATCTCCGCGTGGCAGGCCATCACGCCGGTGTTGCTGGAAAGATCGGGTACACCACCCTGGTAATCCCTAGGGGATCTTGGCCCTTGATGCTGGATTGTGCCAGGGGAAGACCAACTGCCGTCAGCCATCATGGGCCCGGCCGCTTCGCCTTCTCGCATGCGCTACCTGCGCTATCTCTACTTCCCGCTGGCCTGCTGCGCCGCGGGCCTGGCCATCGTGCTGGGTCTCAAGGGCATCACGGCAGCCTGGATCACCCTGGTGCTTTTGCTGCTGGAGATCTCCCTCTCCTTCGACAACGCTGTGGTGAATGCCCGCGTGCTGGATCAGCTCACGCCGGGCCAGCAGCGTTTCTTCCTCACCTGGGGTCTGGTGATTCCGGTGTTCGGCGTGCGCTTTGCCGGCCCGCTGCTGATGGTGGCCCTGGCCGGCGGGGTGGGGGTGCGGCAGGCCCTCGATGCGGCCCTGCATGACCCCGCCCGCTACCGGGAGCTGCTCGATCTGGCGGAGCCCCGCATCTTGGCCTTCGGCGGCATGTTCCTGCTGATGGTGTTTCTCCGCTACTTCTTCGACGAGGCCAAGACCCTGCACTGGTTCCAGCCGCTGGAGCGCCGCCTCAGTGCCGCCGGCCGGATCGAATCCCTCGAGATCGCCCTTGCCTTGCTCGTGCTGCTGGGGGTGGACCTGGCGCTTCCGGGACCGCAGCGGGCCGATGTGCTGATCGCCGGCCTGATCGGCCTGGTGCTGCAGCTGCTCAGCACCTCCCTGGCGGAGGCCTTCGGGGATGAGGAGCAGGCCGGAGCCCGCGTGGCCGCCGGGGGCGGGCTGGCCAGCCTCCTCTACCTCGAGCTGCTGGATGCCTCCTTCAGCCTCGATGGCACGATCGGCGCCTTCGCGATCACCTCCAATCTCGCCCTGATCCTCACCGGCCTCGGCCTCGGAGCCTTGTTCATCCGTTCCCTCACCCTGATGCTCAGCCGGGAGAAGGCCCTCGACAAGCTGATCTTCCTAGAGCACGGCGCGCACTACGCCATCGGTGCCCTAGGGGTGGTGATGCTCGCAGGCATCCTGTTGCGTGAGCACCACCTGCATGTGCCGGAGTGGTTCACCGGGGTGATCGGTTTGCTGCTGCTGCTGCTGTCGTTTGGGGATTCCATGCGGCATGCCCGCCGGGCCTGAGCAGGCCTGCCCCAGACCTTCAGAGATAGAAGCCCACTGTGGTCACCACCCGTGTGCCCTGTTCCCGCAGGGCTTCCCGCAGCAGAATGGTGGTCTGGTTGTGCAGCAGATTCTCCCAGCGGTGCTGGGTCACGAACACCGGCAACACCACCATGCAGAAGCGGTTGCGGTCCTTGCGGTGCTCCTCCTCAAAGCGTTTCACGAAGTCCACCACGGGATCCACCAGGGAGCGATAAGGGGAATCGAGCACCACCAAGCGGACGCCGGGTACCTGCCGTTCCCATTGCTCAATGAAGGACTGGGCGCGGTTGCCTCCCAAGTCCACATGCACCGCCACCAGGTCGCTGGCCACCGTGCGGGCAAAGCGGATCGCTTCGAAGCTACCCCGGTGCAACTGGCCCACCAGCACCACGGTGGGCATGCCACCGGAAACCGGGGGATCCGGCAGTTTGAGCAGCTTGTCGGCAGACATCCTCAGGCGCCGGGCCACGTAGTCGTAATGGTTGCGGATGCGTAAGAAAAGGGTGATGAGCAGCGGAATCGCCACCAGCACCAACCAGGCGCCGTAGGTGAATTTGCTGTAGAGCAGCACCAGACTCACCACCGCGGTGATGGCCGCCCCGACTCCGTTGACCAGAGCCTTACCCAGCCAGCCCTGCCCTTTTCCCTTCCACCAGTGCACCACCATGCCGGCCTGGGAGAGAGTGAAGCTGATGAACACCCCCACCGCATAGAGCGGGATCAGGCGGGTCACGCTGGCATTGAAGATCACCAGCAACACGGCGGCGCAGCCGCTGAGGGCAAAGATGCCATTGCTGAACACCAGCCGATCCCCCAGGGAGGCCAGCTGGCGGGGCAGGAAGCCGTCCTGGGCCAAAAAGGCCGCCAGGCGTGGGAAGTCGGCGTAGGCGGTGTTGGCAGCGAGCAGCAGGATCAGCAGGGTGGCCAACTGCAGCACCGCCAGCAGCACGCCATTACCGAAGATCAATTGACCCAGCTGATACAGCAGGGTGGGACCGTGCTCGGCGTAAACAATGCCGGTGTGGTGGGCCAAGGCGCTGATGCCGCCGAACATGGTGGCCAGCAGCAGCACCATCACGGTGAGCACCTTGCGGGCGTTGCGCCACTCCACCGGCCGGAAGGCCGCCACGCTGTCGCTGATCGCCTCAATGCCGGTGAGGGCGGCGCAGCCGGAGCTGAAGGCCCGCATGAGCAGCACCGGTCCGATCGCCATCAGATGACCACCCTCCGCCTCCAGGGCCGGCGCCAACAGCCGGGTCTGCTCCTCAGGGCCCATGGTGGGCAGGCTGCCACCGAAAAATTTGATACCTCCAGCCACCAGCATCAGCATCACCACCCCCATGAACAGATAGGTGGGGAAGCTGAGCAACTTGGCGCTGGAGCTCACGCCCCGTAGGTTGGCCACCATCACCAGCAGCACCGCCACCAGGCAAAGGGGCACGCGGTAGGTGTCGAGGGCCGGGAAATAGGAGGTGAGGGCCGCGATGCCGGCGGCCACGCTCACGGCCACCGTGAGCACGTAGTCGATCGAGAGGGAGGCGCCCGCCACCAGGCCAGGAATCTTGCCGAGGTTGTCCTGGGAGACCCGGTAGGAGCCGCCGCCGAGGGGGTAGGCCTTGATCGTCTGCCGGTAGCTGGTGGCCACGATCAGCATTAAGCCGATGATCAGCCCCGTGATCGGCAGGGTGAGGCCAAGGGCGGCGCTGCCCGCCATACCCAGTACCAGCACGATCTCCTGGGTGGCGTAGGCCACCGAGGAGAGGGCATCGGAGCTGAGGATCGCCAGGGCCTCGAGATTGCTGAACCGCTCCTCGTGGTGGGCGCTGGTGGGCAGTGGTGAGCCGATTAGCACCCTTCGGAGGTTGTCGAGCCTGGAGAGGATTGGCATGCCTGGGCGACGTTCGGCGAGAAGGTTCGCCAGAGAAACCTAAGTCGCCGCCAACGTGGTTACTCTTTTCGCCTCTGCCGCATCGGCCCTTGACCGCATCGCTTCCCTCCTCTAACGCAGCGCTAGCGACTCCAGTTGGTTCCAAGGGTTCCACCGCCTGGCACGGCCTCAGCGTGGCGGAATGCCAACACCGCCTCGGCGTGGGTCCGGAGGGTCTCGACACCGCGGAGAGTTCACGCCGTCTTGCCGATCGCGGTCCCAACCGGCTGGAGCTTTCGGCGGGTCGCAGCACCTTGGAGATCTTGTGGGACCAGTTCAGCAACGTGATGCTGATCATGCTGCTGGCGGTGGCCGTGATTTCGGGCGCCGTATCGATCTATCAGCAGGAATTTCCCAAGGACGCCATCGCGATCCTGGTGATCGTGTTCCTCAACGGCCTGCTGGGCTATCTGCAGGAGAGCAAGGCCCAGCAGGCGCTGCTGGCCCTGCGCGACATGGCCCAGCCCCTGGTGCAGGTCCGCCGAGACGGCACCTGGCAGCGGATCAGCAGCGAACACCTGGTCCCCGGCGACCTGATTCGCCTGGAGGCGGGCGATCGGGTGCCTGCCGATGCCCGGCTGCTGGAGGCGGCGGATCTGGGGCTGCGCGAGGCGGCCCTCACCGGCGAAGCCGAGGCCGTGTTCAAGACATCCGATCTCGTGCTCGAGGACGCCACGCCGGTCCTGGAGCGCAAGAACTGTCTGTTTCAGGGCACCGAAGTGGTGCGCGGCCGGGGTGTGGCCTTGGTCACGGCCACCGGCATGGGCACGGAGCTGGGTCAGATCGCTGAGCTGATCAACACCGCCGGTGGCGAGAGCACGCCCCTGCAGGAGCGGCTCGATGGCCTCGCCAAGGTTCTGGTGATCAGCGCCCTGGCCTTGGTGGCGGTGGTGGTGGCCCTGGGTCTGCTGCTGGGCCAGGAGCCGCTCAACCTGCTGGAGGTGGCGTTGTCGATGGCGGTGGCGATCGTGCCGGAGGGACTGCCGGCCGTGATCACCGTGACCCTGGCAATCGGCACCCAACGGATGGTTAAGCGTGCCGCCCTGATCCGTCGCCTGCCCGCGGTGGAGGGTCTGGGTTCGGTCACCGTGATCTGTTCCGACAAGACCGGCACCCTCACCCAGAACCGCCAGGTGGTGCAGGAACTCCGGGTCGGCACCGAACGGCTGGCCGTGACCGGTCATGGCTACGACCCGGCGGGCACCATTACGTCCTCCCAGTTGGAGTGCCCCCCAGGGGCCCGGCCGGGCAGCCTGGAGGGGGCCAGCACCCTCCTGCTCCAGGCCGGTGTGCTCTGCAGCGACGCCGAACACCGGCAGCTGAGCGATGGCAGCTGGGAGATTCTCGGGGATCCCACCGAAGGGGCCCTCTCGGTGGTGGCCCTGAAGGCCGGCATCGATGACTTCGAATTGCGCAGCCACTTCCGCCGGGCCGCCGAGATCCCCTTCAGCTCCGAGCGGCAGCTGATGGCGGTGTGGATCGAGGATCCCGATCACGCCCTGCAGGCTCCCCTGGGCAGCAGCGCCAGCGGCAGCCCCAGCCTGCTGATCAGTAAGGGGGCCCCCGAGGTGATCATCGGCCTCTGCGATCGCTGGATCGATGGTCAAGGCGTTGTGGAGATGGCCGGGCTCCAGCAGCAGTGGTGGCTGGAGCAGGCCCGCCAGCTGGCGGGCTCAGGCCTGCGGGTGCTGGCCTTCGCCTGCGCGCCCCATCACTCCAGCCCCGATGAGGATCTGGAGGGTCAGGTGCTGCTCGGTCTGATGGCGCAGCTCGATCCGGCCCGTCCCGAGGTTGCCGAGGCTGTGGCCACCTGCCGCCAGGCAGGCATTCGGCCGGTGATGATCACCGGCGACCATCCCCTCACCGCCCGGGCGATTGGCAGCGCCATCGGCCTCACCGATGAGCAGGGCGAAGTGATTCTGGGCCGCGAGCTGGAGGCGATGGAGGAGCCGGCCCTGAAGGAGGCGGTGGCCCGCTGCAGCGTCTACGCCCGCGTGGCCCCGGAGCAGAAGCTGCGGATCGTGAAGGCGTTGCAGTCGAACGGCCAGGTGGTGGCGATGACCGGCGATGGCGTCAACGATGCCCCGGCCCTCAAGCAGGCCCACATCGGCGTGGCGATGGGCATCACCGGCACCGAGGTGAGCAAGGAGGCCGCCGACATGGTGCTCCTCGACGACAACTTCGCCACGATCGTGAGCGCGGTGGAGGAAGGCAGGCTGGTGTACGCCAACATTCGCCGCTTCGTGAAGTACATCCTCGGCAGCAATGTCGGTGAACTGATCACGATCGCCTCGGCGCCGCTGCTGGGCCTCACCGGCGTGCCGATGACGCCGCTCCAGATCCTCTGGATGAACCTCGTGACCGACGGGGTGCCCGCCCTGGCTCTGGCCCTGGAGCCCGGCGAGGCCGGGCTGATGGACCGGCCTCCGGCCGAACCTGGCGAATCGATCTTCGCCCGCGGCATCGGCTCTTACATCCTCCGCATCGGCGTGGTGTTCGCCGTGATCGTGATCGCCATGATGCTTTACGCCTCGGGGCACAGCCGTGATCACTGGAAGACCATGGTGTTCACCACCCTCTGCCTGGCCCAGATGGGCCACGCCCTCTCGGCCCGCAGCGAACTCCCGCTGATCCAGGTGCCCCCCTTCTCGAACCCCTGGCTGCTCTGGGCCGTGCTGCTCACCTCCGGGTTGCAGTTGCTGCTGCTCTATGTGCCTGCCCTGGCCAGTTTTTTCGGCACCCAGCCCCTCAGCGGCCAAGAACTGCTGATCTGCGTCGCCTTCAGTTTGCTGCTGTTCCTCTATCTGGAGCTTGAGAAGGTCTGGCGCCAGTGGCGGCGAGGCCTGCACGCCGATGCCTGAAGGCCTCAATTCCTCAGCCCATGCCTGATCCAGCAGCGCTGGGGCTGCCCATCCAGCACCTGATCGCCGCCGTGGGGGACTGGATTGATGCACTCCCGGGCTGGATTGAGCTCGCTGTGGAACTGGATCCTCGACTGGGTTACCTGGCCCTGGGCCTGGCGATGTTCTTGGAAAACCTCATTCCCCCGATCCCTTCGGAGCTGATCCAGCCCCTGGGTGGGATGCTCGTTCAGCAGGGCCGCCTGGAGCTGCTGCCCGTGATATTGGTGGGAACGGCGGGCACGGTGCTGGGCTGCTGGGTCTGGTACGGACTGGGGCGCTGGTTCGGGGAGGAGCGGCTGACCCGTTGGATCGGACGCCACGGCCAGAGGATCGGCCTCACTCCGCAGGATGTGGCTGCCAGCCGTGCCTGGTTCACGCGCCATGGTGTGGGCCTGGTGTTCTGGGGACGGCTGGTTCCCGGCATCCGCACCCTGATCTCGGTGCCGGCGGGCTTGGAAGCCATGCCCATGGGACTGTTCCTGCTGGCCACCCTGGCTGGCAGCCTGCTTTGGGTGAGCGTGCTCACTCTTCTGGGCCTTGCCCTGGGCGCCGGCTACGGCCAGGTGAGCGCGTTCATCGGCCCCTACGGCCAGATCCTCCGCCTGCTGCTGCTCGGCCTGGCCGGGGCTGCCGTGATCGCCCTGGTTCTGCGGGCGCTCCGCCGCGGCCGGAGCGGCCAGCCCTAAGGCTCGACCGGTTGTCCGTGAGCTCGTGATGGCCCGGGGGCGTTCAACCTCATTCGCTGCGCTCCTGCCCCCCGGATTCAGCCTGGGGGGGAGGGAGGTTGGGGGCCTCCTGCAGCAGCGCGAGGGAGAAGATCAGGCCACCGACCAGGGCGATGGCCAGCAGACCGACCACCCCCTGCCAGGCCCGCCGCATGCGATCGGCATGCTGAAGCGGATCGACCCGGTAGCCGCAGTCGGTGCAGATCAGCAGGCCCCGCCCACCTCTTTCCCTCACCACCATCCGGCATCCGCATCGCTCGCAAGCCATGGCCAGGCCGATAGTTCGCTCACTCTGCCAGCAGGATCAGGTCGTTCTGTAGGAATGCGAACCATCGAGAGAACTGGAGAACCGCCGTGAGGCGTGGCTGCCACGGATCACCATCGCTTGCCCTATCGATAGGTATTGCTTCAGTCCGACGGAACCCAGAGCGCTCCAAATTTCCTTAACGTTCTCGGCCAACGGTCCCTTTCGGGTCCCTTGTCCCCGCCGCCATGACCCTGTTTTTCGCCCAGACGGCTTGGCTGGTGCCTCTGTACCCCCTGCTGGCGTCCCTGCTCTCCTTGCTGTGGTCGCCGGGGCTGATCTCCCGCACCGGACCGCGGCCTTGCGGGTATCTCAATCTCCTGCTGGTGAGTGTGTCTTTTGTGCACAGCGTGCTGGCTCTGGTGGCCCTCCATTCCAATTCCAACGCCGGCTCGGCGGCGATCTATCAGCCGCTCACCTTCGGCTGGACCTGGCTGCAAACCGCCGGGCTGCGCATTGGCTTCGACGGACTGATCACCGAGCCCGCCCTGATTGCGATGACGCTGATCACCGGCCTGCATGTGCTGGTGCAGATCTATTCGATCGCCTATCTGGAGATGGACTGGGGCTGGCCCCGTTTCTTCGGCTCCCTGAGCTTCTTTGAATCGGGTCTGTGCGCCCTTGTGCTCACCGATTCGCTGTTCTTCAGCTACGTGATCATGGAGTTGCTCACCCTGGGCACCTACCTGATCGTGGGCACCTGGTACAACCAGCCCCTGGTGGTGAAGGGGGCCCGCGATGCCTTCCTCACCAAGCGCATCGGCGACCTGATTCTGCTGGCCGGCGTGATCGCCCTGCTGCCGATCACCGGCACCTGGAATTTCCATGGTCTGCAGGCCTGGGCCGCCGACCAGGCCAACAACCAACTCGCCCTGCCGGGGGGCTACACCTTGATCGTGCTCGCCCTGATCGCCGGGCCGATGGGCAAGTGCGCCCAGATACCGCTTCACCTCTGGCTGGATGAGGCCATGGAAAGCCCCCTGCCCTCCACGGTGCTGCGCAATTCGGTGGTGGTGGTGGGCGGCGCCTGGGTGTTGTTGCGCCTCGAGCCGCTGATCGAGCTCAGTCCGCTGGCAGCCAGCCTGCTGGTGGTCGTGGGCGGAACCAGTGCGGTCGTGGGGTCCCTGATCGCCCTGGCTCAGATCGATGTGAAACGGGCCCTCTCCTTCCTGGTGAGCAGCTGGCTGGGCCTGCTGTTCGTGGCGGTGGGTCTGGGTGGCATCCCGGTGGCCGACCACCTGATGCTCGTGTACCCCTTGCCGATGGCCCTGATGCTGATGGCGATCGGCGCCATCGTGCTCACCAACGTGACCCAGGACCTCACCCAGTTGGGTGGGCTCTGGAGCAAGCGCCCCCTGATGGGCATCGCCTTCCTGAGCGGTGCGGCCGGCCTGATGGCATTGCCCCCCTTCGGCGGCTTCGCGGCCCTGCGTGAACTGTTGGCCCTCACCACCACCAGCGGCCAGCCCGCCCTGCTCGGGGGCCTGGTGCTGCTCACCAATGCTCTGATCAGTGCCGGTCTGATCCGGGTGTTCGGGCTGATCTGGGGCGGTAGGCCCACCTTGTTCACCACGCGCTCCCCCGAGGTGCTCTGGCTGATGGCTCTGCCCACCCTGCTGCTCACTGGCCTGGTGCTTCATCTGCCCCAGATCCTGATGCGCAACGGGGTGTTCGCCGCCGCCGGCGCCCTGCTGCCGGTGCCGGGTTGGGGCCCCGAGGCGGTTCCCCTGCTGCTCTCCACCCTGGTGGGTGGCGGCCTCTCGGCCATCTTCTATCTGCGCCCCCATCCCTTGGCCCACCTGCCGGCGGCCCTCGGAGGCCTGCAGGACTGGCTGGCCCACGACATGCAGACCGAGCGCTTCTACCACCGCACGGTGGTTGGTCTGGTGGTGGGGCTGGCCCGGCTCAGCGCCTGGTCGGATCAAAGGCTGGTGGATGGTTTCAGCGGCGCCACCGGCGAAGCCGCCCTCGAGGGGGCCCGCCGCCTCAGTCTCACCACCTCGGGACGTTCCCAGGCCTATGCCCTCAGCCTCGTGCTCGGCGTGCTGCTGATGGCCGCCTGGCTTCTGTCCGGCCAGGGCAGTGCCACTCCAGATCTCCTTCGCCCGCTCCACTGATGCCCCCCTTCGCTTTCCTGCTGCTGGCGGGCCTGCCCGTGGCGGCCGCCCTGCTGCTCCCCCTCCTGCCCGCCAGCACCGCTGCCACGAAGGTGCGCAGCCTCGCGGCCCTCAGCTCCGCCGCCCAGCTCCTGGTGGGCCTGGCTTGCTGGCGGCAGCCGCCTCCGGATCTGCACCTGGCCTGGCTGCCGAAGCTGGGCCTCTCCCTCGACCTCGGTCTCGATGGCCTCTCGCTGCCGATGGTGCTGCTCACCGCCCTGATCACCACCCTGGCCATCCTGGCCGCGCCGGCTGAGCAGGCGCGCCCCCGGTTGTTCTTTCCTCTCCTGTTGGCCACCAACATCGGCGTGGTTGGGGCCTTTCTGGCCCGCAATGCCCTGCTCTTCGTGCTGGCCTTTGAGCTGGTGCTGATCCCCACCACCCTGCTTGTGGCCATCTGGGGGGGCGAGAAACGGGCTGGAGCTGCGATCCGCTATCTGATCTATGGCGCCGTTTCAGGCCTGAGCCTCCTGGCCGCCGTTCTTGCTTTGGGTTGGCTGAACCGCAACGGCCTCAGCTTCTCCTTTGACGACCTTGCCCATGCCTCCCTTTCCCCTGCGGCCAGCCGCTGGGTGCTGGCTCTGCTGCTGCTGGGCTTCGGCCTGAAGTTGCCGCTGGTGCCGCTGCATGGCTGGCAGCCCTTCACCTACGGCCAGGCCCCCACGCCGGTGGTGATGGTGCTGGCGGGATGCGTATCGAAGCTGGGGGCCTACGGATTGCTGCGCTTTGGCGTTGGCTTCCTGCCTGAAACCTGGGTCGCCTGGTCCCCCTGGATCGCGGCAGCCGGAGCGGTGAGTGCCGTTTACGGCGCCCTCAACGCCATCGCCCAGGTCAACATTCGCCGCTTGATGGCCTACAGCTCCCTCGGACACATGGGGCTGCTGGTGCTGGCGATCGCCGCCGCAACCCCGATGAGCCTGCAGGGGGCCGTGGCCCAGGTGCTGGCCCACGGCCTGATCGTGGCCCTGCTGTTCGCCTGCGTGGGGCTGATCGAGCGCAAGACCGGCACCACGGCGATCGCTGAACTCTCGGGCCTCCTCAATCCTCTGCGGGGCCTGCCCTTCACCGCCGGCATGCTGCTGCTGGCCTTGATGGCCGCCGCCGGCATCCCCGGATTGGCTGGCTTTCCCGCCGAACTGCTGGTGTTTGAAGGCAGCTGGACCACCTTCCCCCGCGCCACGTTGGTTTGTCTGCTGGCTTCGGGCTTCACGGCGGTCTACGCCATCCGCCTGGTCAATCGGGTGGGCTTCGGCCGCCTCGACAACGACCGGGCCGACTGGCAGGCCACCCGCTGGGGCGAACGGTTCCCGGCCCTGGCCCTCAGCTTGCTGGTGATCGCCACGGGGATCTGGCCCCAGGCGCTGGTGGGTTGGAGCGAACCGACCACCGCGGCCCTGGCCCTGCGCTCTGGCGCCCCTTCGGCTGGGCTAGCGGTGGCCCAGGCCCGGAGCATCGGGGCAGGCACCCTCGCCACGTTGATCGCCACCGGCGGGGCTGACGCCGGCTGATCCCCTGCCCACGCTCAGCTCCTCACTCCGCCCCATTCAGACCTGCGATCGCAGCGCCAGAGCCGCGCAGCCCTCCCCCTGCCGAACACTCCATAACCCTGCCCTCGGGCCCCGCCGCCATGACCCCACCGACCGCCACCCCGCCGGCCCCCACCAGCACCCCGCTGATCCCCCCTTCCACCCATCGCTGGGCTGAGGTGATCCACCGGCTTGAGGCCGGCGGCTCGATGCTGCCGGACACGCCGGAGAACCTGATGCAGATCATCGGCATCTACAAGGCCTACGCCGTGCCGATGGATTTCTATTGGCGGGATCTGCTCTACATCGCCGAGCGGGTGTTCCTCAATCCGCTGCCAGCCTTCAAGTATTTCCCGAGCCAGGAGTACCTGGACTTACCCAACAGCTATGCCGGTGACCAATCAAAGCTGCGCATCTGGCGCGGTGGCGAGAAGGCCCACCCGGAGCTGCTGGAGTTCATGGCCAAGGGGGAAACCGGTTCGATGCCGAAGCTGCTCCATCACCTCTGGCACGACCGCATCAACATGGAGTTCGCCGAGGCCTGCATGCAGGCCATGCTCTGGCATCAGGGCATGGGCGGCCGCTTCTACGACTACCTCGAAAGCGACGCCTACCGGGC
>Ga0209401_1001489_pt1 | contig 15505 bp, 15 predicted proteins | sample M_140807_MF_Meta_FD_187318 | JGI IMG/M metagenome (GOLD analysis project Ga0209401, IMG submission 187318) | Freshwater microbial communities from Lake Montjoie, Canada to study carbon cycling - M_140807_MF_MetaG (SPAdes) (version 2) | ecosystem: Environmental > Aquatic > Freshwater > Lake...
TATCAGGTGGTACAGGATTGTTTATGTATAAGAAAACCAGAAGTATTTATGAAGACGGCACTGACTATTCTTGTGATACCCAAGACATGACTAAATGGGAGTTGGTAGATAGAATAGCCAATAGATATAATAGATTGGTATTATATAGAAGCAATATGTATCATACTTCACTAGATTATTTTGGAAAAAATTTACAGGATGGAAGGCTATTTCAGTTATTTTTTATAAACACCGAGTACTAAAATGAAAATTTGTAGAGTTATTTTTTCTGCTAATCGGTTTGAATTTTTAATTCCAACTTTACAATCTCATGAACAGTTTGTTAATTTCGGCGATCATGAAGTTCACAGTATTTTCATAGATGATTATCCTATGAGAAGATATGATAATGCTATAATAGATACAGCTAAAAAATATGGATTTAACGAAGTGGTATTACATCCTAATAATAAGGGTATAACTCTAACTTGGTCAGAACTATGGGAATACTTGAGTACCCAAGATTTTGATTTTATTTGGCATCATGAAGATGATGTGGTTTTTACTCAGCCAATAAATATACAATTATTAATTGATTTTTTACAAAATAATCCAAAAGTATGTCAGATATGTTTACAAAGAAATCCGTGGTATGATTATGAATTAAATCAGCCTTTAATTGAAGAAAGTGATATTATATTAAATGACAACTTTAGATACAATCTTAAAGACGAACATTTTTGGACTCTAGCATCTCTATATCCACATTGGCTAACTAAAGAACCTATTAAAGAAACATTAGGTTGTAATTTAGGCGAGTATCCCGTAATGAAATATTTTAGAGACAGATACAATATGAAAATGGCTATTTTAAAAAATCATGACGGGACACCAATAGTGGAGCATATTGGTGTATGGTCACAAGGAACACGAGTTTTAGAAAACGAACCAGGATGGGACAAATTTAAATATTTTGATTCTATGAAAAGATATGATTCTAAAACTGGTAATCTTTATTGAAGAGTTTTAAGTGATCACTTATACATGGGAAGTTTTATCTTTATACACTAAACCGTCACTAAACGGATTAGACAATGTGGTAAGAAGAGTCACTTGGAGATTTCAAGTTACCGACGGCGGTAACTACGGAGAGATATATCAGGATACGCATTTACCTGACCCAATTGACAGTAATACTTATATTGCATATCCTAATTTATCTGAAGAAATCATCTTAGGTTGGGTACAAAATATAGAAAATGTGCCTGCATTAGAAGCTGAACTACAATCAAGATTAGAAAAATCAAAAAATCCAGACATCGTTGAGAATAAATTACCTTGGAGGTTAGAACATAGATATAACCCTAGAGAAGATTTGTATGTAGTTGTTTTTAATGATGAACCTGTATATGGCCCGATTCATTGGAATTCAGATGAAATGAATGCATCTTTGGAAGCATGCGGTCATCCTAGATCTATACCTGAAAATATTTTAGCATTTAGAAAGGGTATCGTGCCATATGATAAGCCTCTAATAGTAAGTAATACTCTTAGAATTTATAAAGCTAATTTATTGAATAATCAGCCACTAAAAAACCCATTCTTTGATAACGGACATATAGAATGGGACTTTTCAGGAGACATTGCAGTTGGAACTTATCAATCTGTAGAAAAAGATGTCAGTTTCGGTCAAAATCACCTTAGAGATTTAATTAGAAATTGGTGTACACAAATGGCTGATACATTTATAAAAATAAATATAAACAATGAAGATCATTATTTCCATAGTCAGTTGCTGTATAGACTAGAATTAGGTCATAAAATTAACACAATGGATGACACTAGCACATGTTTTTGGAAAAGCTGTGAGATGCCTTTTGGAAACTGGTTCTCAGCATCTAAAGCTAATTTAATAGAAATTTTAACAATATTAGAAGATAGAAATACTTTTATAATAAATTGGGAAAGAGAGAAAAACATGTTACTTACACAGTGTACTAGTATAACTGAAGTAATAAATTTGTCTGAAACCTTACATGGTGAAATGAATGCTTGGTTAAATGCTAACACTATAATTCTATAAACAAGATAAATAACAAAATAAAGGTGTACATATTATGACTCTCCCAACATCAGGTCCAATTTCATTTAATGATATTAGTTTTGAAATATATCAAAATATTGCAACCTATAACTTAAATAATCCAGATGGTAGAACCTTGGCTGGCGTGCCAACTCCTAATTCTCAAATTTCATTAAGCGATTTTTATGGTAAAACTTATCCTCGGGTAGTAACTGGAATACGTGTTACATTAATAGGAGGTGGTGGAGGAGGTGGTGGTGGACCTCGAGGTGGTGGCGGTGCAAGTGGTCAACTTTCAACAAATACGTCGGTAACACTTGATAAGAATAATTCATATACATATAGCATAGGATCTGCTGGAGTAGGTGGAAGTGCCAACAGTACAGGCGGTTCTGGCGGAAGTACATCACTGACTGGTATAGCAACTGTTGGCGGTGGTGGCGGTGGCACAGTTGGTATATCAGGTGGCAGAGGTGGTAATGGTGGCAATAATACTAATTATTTTGGTGGTACTGGTTGGCCGACTGCTGGTTCTAGTGGTGCAGGAGGTGGTGGTGCTGGTCAAGGTAGCAATGGTAACAATGCATCGAGCACTAACGTTGGCGGTAATGGTGCAGCTGGAACTACTATATCTGGCATACTCTTAGGATATGGTGGAGGCGGGGGGATCGCGACCGGATCTACTAGTGGGTCTGGTAGTCCAGGAGGCGGAGGAAAGGGTGGTGCAGGTACCCCGGTGACTGGAAATGCGGCAACTGTACTAGGAAGTGGCGGTGGTGGTGGTGGCGGTGGCAGTAGTATAGGTGGTGCTGGGCGCGTCGGCACAATAATCTTAGATTTCACCGCAGCCACTGGAACAGGAACATTGACTACTTATAACGGTCCAACTGTGGTTGGTACTCCTCAATCAACAAGTGGAGCTATTATTAGTTTACCCACCAATGGTGCGTACTTTATTATAACATAACCAGCGAAAACACCATAGTAGAATTTAACTGTTAGATATGAAAAATTAATTCCATTTGATTGAAGCTATCAAAAAACTTAAAGCAGAGGTTTGGGAACTTAAGAAATCTAGGTAGGAACAAATTAATTGGTTATCATAAATATATATGACATAGGGAATATATAATATGGTTCAAGCAGTTAAAATCACCTCGCTTAATGATATCGGTACTAGTATCATGTATACTACATTGGTACCTGTAGTAAACATGACCGGTACCCCTACTACTGAAAAAGCTAACCTACAAATAGTAGGAAATTTAATATTATCAGGAGCAGGAGGTTCTTATTTTCCTCCTGCTGCTCAAGCAACTATATCGCAGTTTGTAGCATATGCTGCTCAACCCAATATTACATCAGTTGGTACACTAACATCTTTAGCAGTATTAGGCAATATAACTAGTGGCAATGCTAATTTAGGCAATCTAGCAATAGCAAATGTATTTTCAGGTACATTAAATGGTAGTGCTGCTAGCGCAAATACTGCAAATACTGCCAACACTGTTACATTAAATGCTCAACCAAACATTACTTCTCTTGGTACACTAACATCTTTAAACGTTACAGGTTTAGCTAATCTAGGTGCTGTAACTAATATAACTATAACCGGTGGTAGTCCAAACTACGTACTACAAACAGATGGTAATGGTACGTTAAGTTGGGCAGCACAAACTGGTGGCGGTGGTAATATCGGTAATTGGACTTTTGACAATGTTACAGCAACCACTCCAGAAAATATTATCGTACAAGCTGGACCTGCAACTAATTCTTGGGCAAGTTTACTAAGTAATGACGGCAACAATAGTTTATGGGTTGACAATTACGGAGCACATGTTACCACCGATTTTGCCGAAGCACAAAATTATTGGACTTTTGGCACAGACGGTAATCTAACGATACCGGGTAATCAAGGAAGTATTGGAACTGTATATGCAGATGGTATTGATATTATAGCTCCAATTGGTGGTTATGCTGAACTAGCTTCTGGTAACTTAAATAACTTCATATATGTACAGGATGAAGGTGCATATGTGAATACAGATAGAAACGGTACTGACTATCAATGGTTGTTTGATATAAATGGTAGACTAACATTCCCTGATACTACCCTTGCAGGAAGTGACCTAGAAGGTACAGGTGATTTTGGATTTGAAATGCCGGCTAATGTTGGTTTCACTATTTTAGCTGATCTTGGAAATAGTCAATGGACATTTGGTGCAGATGGTAACTTAACCACACCGGGTAATATTATCTTAGATAATATCGGTGATGCTAATATCAGTTCTGATGCAAATATTAATATTAATGCAGCAGGTAATATTTGGCAATTTGGTACAGGTGGTAGCACAATATTCCCAACACTAAGTGTTCAACGCGGTGATAATCCTAGTGGTACAATCACAGGTCAAACACTATTGTTTGGTGATAACACACAAGAAGCAATCATCTCAACACCAGATGGTAATAGTACATATCAAAATAGTCAACGACTAGTAATTAATCCAGGTGCAGGTGCTCCTACTACTGATGGTGAAGGTGGTGACATTTATCTATGGGCAGGCCGTGGTGGAAATGCGTCAGGTTCGGGCGGAGATATTAAGATTCGAGGTGGTCAAGGTGGTGCTAACACTAGTGGTGGCACAGGTGGCGCGGGTGGTTACATTCGTATCGAAGCCGGTGATGCAGCCAGTGCAGGATTCCCCGGATATGTTGATATTAACGGTGGTAATAGTTCTATCGCACAAGGCGGATATGTTGAAATCTTAGGTGGACAAGGTGCAACAATTGGTGGCGATGCAAATCTTAAAGGTGGTTATGGTACTGCAACAGGCGGTAATGTTAATATTTGGGGAGGCGCATCAGGTAACGGTCAGGTCAATGAAGGGGATGTAAATATTCAAACCGGTGGCAAGACTTGGACCTTTGCCGCAAATGGTACAACAAGATTTCCAAATGATACCATAAATCCGGGTAACGGCATACCAATAGGAATTTTTACACAATCAGGTAATGTTTATACACAGATAAATCAATACCCTAATAATTGGGAAGTATATTCTGAAGATGATACTACGGCCGCTAATTCTGGATATGCCTGGATTCGTGCAGATTTACCTACTATAGATACACCGATAGTATTCATTGAAACTCAAAAAGGCAGTGATGGTGTCTCACACCGTTGGACATTTGATGAAGATGGTAACTTGTCATTTCCTAATGGTACTACTATCAGCAATAAAGAAACTAATTTAACTAAGGGTCCAGCATTAAATTCATTTGGCAGCGATAGTTATACAGGAATCTTCACTACTTTGAACTATACTGGGCTTGATACAACTTGGATTGTCAACGGTCCTAACGTTGCCAATGGTGTGATACAGAGCATTGATGCGGCTGGTCAAACTATAATTTTAGATAGAAACTCAGGCGGTCCACAATTCCAAAATGGTCAAAGCTACACATTTACCGGCCCATTAGTCAGTATTGGCACTGACATCACAGTTAATAGCAATAGCTGGACCTTTGGTGCGGATGGTAACTTAACACTACCTGCGAATGCGTTTGCTATCAATTACGCTAATGGTACCCAAGTGTCCTTAGGTGGCGGCAACATTACTTGGGCACAGTTAGACGATAAAAATGGTAACAGTGGACCTACTACAATAGCCCTAGGTCAGAATGCCGGACTTGAAGGTCAAGGCAATGCCGCAATAGCAATTGGTAAAAATGCTGGTCAAGGTGGTCAAGGTGATTCATCAATAACAATCGGAGAAGATGCTGGTGGTAACACTACTCAAGGCGCTAATGCAGTAGCAATTGGTAGATCGGCTGGTTTTGATGCACAAGGTATAGGTGCTGTTGCTATTGGATCTCGTGCAGGGTTAAATAGTCAAGGTAATCAAAGTGTTGCAATCGGAGAAAATGCAGGTGTAATCCAAGGATCAACCGCAGTAGCAATTGGAAAAAATTCCGGTGGCAGTGAGGCTTTACAAGGTGATGACGCAGTGGCTATTGGTCACAGTGCAGGTGAAAGTACTCAAGGCACACAATCAGTTGCTATTGGCTTATATGCTGGACAGACCACTCAAGGCGTTAACGCAGTAGCGATTGGTGCTAATGCAGGTATTACAAGTCAAGGTAACAACTCAATCATATTGAATGCTACTGGTGCTAACTTAAATCAAACCACAGCAAATACATTCACAGTGAAACCAGTAAGACAAGCCAATACAGCAAATGCCATGTATTATGATGCATCTACTGGTGAGATCACATATGACACTGCCGGCGGTGGTAACGCTAATACAGGCAATGTTACATTTAATAATATCAATGTCATTGGTACAGGAAACTTAAAACTACAACCCGATTCTGCTAACGCTAATGCTTATTTGGATGTCTATTTAACTGGAGGTCCAGACATTCATATTGCTGGCAACGGTGAAACTGTTATTCTCGGGACTGATAACTTTGCTAATGTCGCTGTCAATGTTAATGGTAATGTGTCTATACAAGCCGGTGATGCCAATGGCACACATACTTGGAACTTTGATACTGCTGGTAACTTAACACTACCCGAAGGTGGTATCATCTATGAAACTAACATTCCAGGTGGGGTATTAACTGGCAATACCATTGTTCTAAAGCCACAGGGCGGAACCAATGCTGACCAACAGTTACTTGTTTATCCAACAGCAATTGGTGCTGACTTCAATCACCTGCACATGACCTCAGGTAATTTATACAATACTGAATTATTCTTAGGTAATGATGACTTCTATGTAAAATTAGCCAACACTGGTAACGTTATTATCAACAGCAATGATGACAATGGTAATACTGCTATGTGGACATTTGGCACAGATGGTAATTTAACATTACCGCAACTTACTACAATCAATGATGTAAGCGACAATGGTACTAGATTAACAGTGGGTGTTCCACCGACTGTAATAGCTATCAGTGGTGCAGATTTTAGTCCAGTGAATACTACTTACAATAGAGACTTTGGTCAAGCAACTCCAACTTGGTACCCAGCTGGTTATACGCCAGGTGTTGATCCTTATATAATGTTTACAGGTGGTCAATATGGGATTTATAATCCTGGATTTGTCCCACCGCTTTATGTCAACACTGGTACATTGAATACACCATTAATACAATGGAATACTAATCCTCCATTAGGCAGCGTTCCCCCTACAGCAGTATATACATATGGTGTTACTGGGCCTGCTTGGAACTTTGGTACAGATGGTAACCTAACATTGCCGGGCAATCTATTAATCACTGGTCTTACAAATGTATTTGGATCAAATGTTGCATTATTACAATCAAATAATAATATACCAATATTAGCACTATCATCAGGAGCAAATGGTGCTATAGCAACATCTTGGGTAGAAGATGTTGCTAACATCGGCACCAGTAACATAGCGTCTGTTTATGCTAACCCTACTCCAGGATCAAAGATTGTTAGAATAGCAGTAGGACAAAATGGTGGACCTGGACCTAATCTGTGGGATTTTAATGCTAATGGTACTACAACATTCCCGGGTAACTTGATTAGTAGTGATGCAAGCCCTGCCCCAAGTATTAGTGGTTTCTCTAGTGTAAGCGCATCAACATTTACTAACGGTAACTCAAATGTAACTATCAATTCTAACTCAAAGTCATGGTTATTTGATAGTACCGGCAACGCAACATTCCCGGCAAACGGAACAACAGCTTTACATAATATCACAGGCAACGGTTTAGCATTGTTTGGTCAAGTTCATATTGGTGGTAACTTAAATTATGCAGAAGATGCAAATCTAATAATAGTAGAAAATAAAGATGGTTTTGCGGATATTATAGCACAGAATCAAAATGCCGGTGGCAATGCATCTATGAATATAGTACTTGTCAATGATGATCCAGGTAATGTTTACATGGCTGTCGGAGTCAATTCAAGTAATTTTACTCCATTCTACAATACTCTATTTGAAATACCTAATGCTGGCTATGTTAGTCACAGTACTACCCAAATAATGGGACCGCAGAGCGCCGAATCTGGTGAATCTAGAATGTTCTTTACCTACAGTAGTGGCTCTTACGCATTAGAACTTAATGATCACGGGGCTATTGGATGGGGTGCTAGTTATAATGGCAATCTAACACAAGGTAATTTTGGTAATGTTGGACAAGTATTAACCAGCGCAGGTGAAAACAGTGCTCCAAGTTGGACTAATATACCAGCGCCAACAGTAGCACAAGATATCACCTCTAACGGTGCTATGAGCATAATGACATATGATGGTAATCTAAAATATGCAAACTATGCTACTGTTGAACCAAGCACTGGCAACATCGCTGGTGGCAATATTAGTGCTACTGGTAACATCACTGGTGCTAACATCAGCACTGGTGTAATCACGCTCACAAACGGTGCAGTGATAAAAGATAACGCAGGCAATAGTGTGGCATTTGGTAAAAATGCTGGTTCAAACGCACAAGGTGTTTATTCAGTAGCAATTGGCTGGGGTGCCGGCGAAGTCACACAAGGTGGCGGTGCCGTGGCAGTTGGTATTAATGCTGGGGGTAATGCACAAGGTAACGTTGCCACAGCAATTGGTTACGGTGCCGGACAAACCACACAAGGAGTCTCGGCAGTGGCTATTGGTGAGAGTGCTGGTTCAAACACACAAGGCAATTTCACAGTGGCAATTGGTACTAGTGCTGGACAAAACACACAAGGAGTTGAAGCAGTGGCTATTGGCTCTTATGCCGGTGCTGACACACAAGGCTTAGCGGCAGTGGCCATTGGTGCGTATGCCGGTTTAACCGGTCAAGGCAACAACTCAATCATATTGAATGCTACTGGCGCCAATTTAGATCAAACAACAGCCAACACATTCACAGTGGCACCAGTTCGCAATGATACTTCAAATATTGCTGAAGTTATGTTCTACAATGCTACTAGCAAAGAAGTTACTTATGGTAACACAATAAGTGTTGCTGGTAATATTACAGGCGCTTATATTTTAGGTAACGGTAGTGGGTTAACTAGTTTACCGATACCAACAGTAGCGCAAGATATCACCTCTAACGGTGCTATGAGCATAATGACATATGATGGTAATCTAAAATATGTAAACTATGCTACTGTTGAACCAAGCACTGGCAACATCGCTGGTGGCAATATTAGTGCTACTGGTAACATCACTGGTGCTTACTTCATAGGTAATGGTAGTCAACTCACTGATGTGGGGGTAGCATCAGTTCCTAGTCAAAATATTCTACCCACTATACAAAGTATCACGATTGCCGCCACAAGTAACGGCGGCACCGGTGGAGGATCAGGCTGGGCAAATGTCACTGTGGCCAATACTATCCCAGTAACAGAATATGGCGTAATCGTCACTGCTGGCACAATAAGTCAAAAGTATGTCACTGGTTCATTGGGAAGCATTCCAGGAACAGTACAATTAAGTATTACAACCGGTTTGAATACAACACCGTTTACTGTGTATGCGTATGTAACCAGTAATGCAGGCACATATTATTCAAATTCAGCCACCGGAACCTCGGGCATTTGCTTATTGGCCGGAACTCAAATCGCACTCAGCGATGGCTCATATAAAGCAATAGAAGACATCACCTACACTGACAAGATGTTGAGTTGGGATTTTGATCGTGGCTGCTATGCAGAAACTTCGGCATTGTGGATCAAACGCGGTGAAACTGGATCTCAGTATAATCTACTTACATTCAGTGATGGCACAACTCTACGAACATTCGATCAGCATCGTATCTTTAACAAACAGGCAGGTGCATTTACCTATCCGATGACAGATACAACTCCTATCGGAACCATCACGGTCAACGAACACGGTAAAGAGATTACATTAACCAACAAGCAAGTGATTCAGGATACCATTGAATACTATAATGTCATCACCGACTATCACATGAACTTGTTCTCTGACAGTGTGTTGACAAGTTGCAGATTCAACAACATTTATCCTATAACAGATATGAAGTTTGTTAAAGATGCAAGAATATTACGCACAAGAGATGAGTTTGAGAATGTTGAATATAGATTCTTCAATGGTCTACGATTAGCAGAACAAACAACAGATATTGAAACTGTTGAATGGTATGTGAACAGACTACTATCGACTGAAGTGTTGGCCCAATCGGAGCTAACAGTTTGAAAATACTATTCTTAGATCATTACGGCGTAATGTGTCTTGGTGCTACCGAGATAGTTAGGACTGAGCATAGTTTGCCTACCAATGCAGAATTTGCAGGAACTGACAAGACCTATTTTAGTTATTTTGACCCAGACGCGGTCAACATACTAAATAAAATATTAGTTCAAACTGGTGCTGAAATTGTTATTTCAAGTGACTGGAAATTAAAAATCAGTATCGAAGGCATGTGTGAATTTTATCAAAAACAAGGCATCAAAAAAATGCCTATTGATTATACCGCATGGCTACCCGGAAAAACTACATACCATGAACAACGGGCAACTGAAATAACTACTTGGCTAGAACAACATCCCGAAACTACTCAATGGGCAGCAATAGATGATTTATATATGGGAACTTGGTTGAAAAATTTTGTTTGGACAAAAAATGTGCATCTAGGAATAAATGACACCATAGTGCAACAACAACTTTTAGATATTTTTATGCTGGGTAACCCAGAATAAACTAATAAATAACATGTAATAGGAATAACAAAATGGCATTAACAATTTGAGATAAACCGAAAAGCCCCTAGGGGCTTTTCGGTTTATGATGCATTATGCATCCTGAGTAGCGTTAAGAACATCTTCGACCGTAGTCGTTACTTTCTTACCACGTGCCTTGATTGCTTCAAGGCTAGGTTTAGCTTTTTCAGCTTTAACCTTTACTTCGCCTTTCTTAGATTCCTTGCTCTTATCTGATAGCGTATCAGAAATAGTTGCCTGATCAGAAGGAGATTGGAAATCGGCATGCTGAGCCAAATATTGAAGTGCTTCAACTTTGGTCATTTCAGTTGGCAATTCAACAAAGTCACAGCGGCTTGCACCACCCTTTGTAAATTGCTTGATACGTCGAACCATATCGTCCGTGAAACGGACTTTAACATTGTCACCATGAGCAGTGATACCAGCGACTTTAAAAGTTTGATTAGCCATATGAGTTCCTTTACTACTAAGCTAAGTTGATGAAAACGTGCCTTTCAGCACTATTATAATGATAGCACAATTGTGCTATCAAAATCTTAATTGTGAGGATAATTCCAAACAAAGTATCCTACACTAAGGGAGCCTAACAAAATATAAAAAATTATTTCAGAATAATAACACAATTTTGGAGACATCTTGTATGCCCAATCTAAAAATTTCTGCGTCATTGAAGTAGTCATTATGCAGATGTTAGTTCAAGTTCAGCAGTCAACGGACGCAAAACTAAATCACGGGCAGTGCATACATACCACTTACCTTCTTTCATGATATAAGCATAGTCACCGCCGCAGGCTTCAACAAAATATTCTTTGAAGTCTTCCCAGTTATCCATAGTTTGATACGAATCAGATTCACCGCGATCACGGTTATAGAATGTACATTGAGAAGCAAATCCTGATTCGTGCCGAGCTACCTTATCATGAAAATCGTGCTTTTCACCAATGTCAACACCTAGGATAGAAATATGACCCATAGAAACCAATCGATTGGCTTTTACAGAATCATAGAACCTATCTAAGATCGCACCGTTGTGCGCTAGGTATCCGTCCCAATTGCAATACACCGCTTTATAAACGTTACCTTGCATAACACCGATTACTGAACGAGTTGCCATTTGTATCTCCGTTTCGCTAGTCTATGTGTCTATTATAGACCCAAATCCAATTATTGTCAATCTTTTAAGCAGACCAGTAAGATTCCGAAGCAGGGTTGCAACACCAAGGGGTGTCACGGTCAATTTGAATAGCCTTGCCGGTCATCAAATTGGTAACAGTTTTCATCTTAGGAAGACATTCAACCCGATAGCCTTCCTTAGCAGGGTAGATTCCAACAATACCACTAACTTCCCTGTCCATACCTGTTTTAGTACGGTCAGTCCAAACAGTAGTTGACACCAAACGCTCGCCAGTTTTAGTACGCTTGTCAGTTTTATAAATGTACATTGTGTAGTCTTGCATTTCAGTTCCTTGTTTTTCAGTGTATGTGTCTATTATAGACCCAAATCCAATTATTGTCAACCGTCAGACGATGCCGGCCAACATCATTACGATGACCATAGCCCAGAGAACGACTACTACGGTCATCACGGTTTCATCACTCATACGATAATTCATGGTTCACCGATCCAAAAAAGAGTTTTTGTGTTTGGGTTTACGTTGGTACTGATCCTTCCGCTTCACAGCCTTGGGCTTGAAGGGAGAATCCTCAGCGAAGAGGACAAAGTGCGCCCGAGTTTTGGCTCGGGGAACTTGGAAAGAGATGGTTTCTTTACGCATGATCTGTGTTGCAAGTTGCTGACTCAATATAAGTATTATATCACCACGGGTATTTATCGTCAACCTTTGGGAATCGAGAAAGTGACTTTTTTCACGGATTTGATGGTAAAACTACGCCAAGCCTGAGTTTCTAAATCGTAGACGGCTAGGGTGTTTTCTGACCTTTTCCTTTCTGTTTTGCCCTCAGCAACAGGGGAAGGAGGAAGAATCTCAGGATCTAGAGTGCATTTCATTACCCTTTCAGACCCATCTTTTTTGACAAAGGTTACGGTTACTTGATTAGAATACAATGCACCCTTTAGCCAAGTGGTAAAAGTAGTCCAATCATTATCAGTCCAATCTTCGGTTGGATTATACAGATTCAACATGTTCCCCTACAGTAGTAAAAAATTGTTCAATTTTCTTTTCTTCAGGCCAACTACTAGCATAGTCATTATCATGATCGCATAGTGTTAATGCTTCTTCTTTGCTAATAACTCGGCTACTAACAATAGTCTCGCCAATATGCTGTTGGCTAAACTCTTTTGCTTCTTCCATAGATACGGTATCTAATGCCCATTCTTTTTTATCGTGACCATATTTGTCAGTTCCAATTGGAACTTCAACTAGGTATCGCATACGAAACATAGATACACATTCAACCAATACTAATTGCGTTTTTTCTGACATGTTATTCCTTAATAAAACATTCTAATTAAACCAACAGAATCAATGGAGACAAGCAAGAGGTAGTTAGCGAGCATACCAAATGAGCGACGAGACCAAGCACACCAGGCATAGATAGAACAACCAGTAATCCAAGCAGGGTAAAGAGCCATAAGTGGAGGGTTTGGTACTGTTCCAGCCATGACAACAGCACACCCAATACTAAGAGCCCAAGCAACCAACTCCATAATAAAGCGTATACTATTTGATCGGTAATCATCTATAATCCAGTGTACTGAATTATTTATAGCCTCGTTCATGATTCTTTGGCTATTGCCATTTCTAAAATTTGTTCAACCATTTTATTCAGAGTGATATCACGCTTATGCGCTTCCATACACAATTGTAGCATAGTAGCATCATCTAAATCAATAGGCACCAGTACTCGGTTATCAAAGCCCAGTCCATTGAAGATTGCATTAGCCTTTTCAAGCCAATCATCAGTAACTTCTAAATCACACCAATTTGTATCATCCCACGCATTATTAGGGTCGATTTTTTTATCGGCTGATTCGGTATAGTATGCATCCTTATATTCAGGATTAAGCCACCTATACGGTGTTAGTTTTTCGTCTTTGGCATTGACGGATGCTTCATATACCACTTGTGTTTCTGAATCAAATAATACGCTGGCATGTGCATGGTCTGATTCATAATCTAAATACCTTGCGTTAGGTCCATAGCACTGCCAATGATAGTTGCTGCCACCTGTAATACGGTGATTTAATGCTAGGTTTACTTTGCTTAGATGCATGATTAATGCCTTTATTTAAAAGTGTTTATTTATACAGTATAGCACACTAGGGAATTATTGTCAACCTTGAGTCAGTCCCACAATCCTTGATAATATTTGCCAAATAATTTTAATCCATTATTAATGCGTTCTTGATGTTTCTTCATGCCATCATGATCAATTTTAGCAGTATGACTAGGGCCATCTTTCAATTCATATAGTGTAGGCTTGCCGGCTTCATCCCATTCACAAGGTACACTATGCAGGTCATACTCGCCTGAACGATATTGTTCTTCCCAATCGGTGTCTGGATGTAATTGAGTAAAAGTCCAAACTAGTTCGTCCATGACCCAATCCCAACGAAGGAAGTGATTGCCGTCAGTGTCCCATTCGTTTTCTCGTGGTTCGGCAGCCGTACTACGCAAATGCTCTGGAACGTCATCATCGTCCACTAAGGGAGCACCATGTTTAGTCTCGTGCAGTTGTTTGAGCATGGGAAGAATGATCATACTCAGTGTAGAGTCCATACTCCAAGTATCGTAGCTATCAATACGAATTTTGATTTTACGTTTACGTTTGCTTTCAATCCAAAGTAAAAAACGATACAATAAGGTATTGGGACGTTCCTTACGACTGAGAATATCTGCTCCAGTTCTAAATTCTGACTCAGGTTCTACACTACCATGAGCCAGCCATTCCCCAAAGTTATGGACCCAATCTGGCTTAGATTCCATACCATATTTGTCCTTTACAGGTTTAGCCCAAAAGCATAACTTTTCAGCCAACTGAAATGGCCCAAACCAATTCTTGTAAGGTCCAATATAAACTTTCATTGTTTTCTTTTCCGAAATCTTTCTAGACCTGCTAGTGCTACTATAACTATAAGAGCAACATAAATTATTATTAATGTATCCACTGTATTATCCATTTAAAAAAACCCTAGGCAGTTATCCATTCAAAGTCAGATTTAAATTTAATACTTTCAGCGCCGTCATATTCTTCAATAACAAACTTTTCGCCTTCAACGATCCAAGTGATTGTCAAGTCTTCGGCACCACCAAAGTATGCTTCTTCATCATACTTTTTATGACAATACTCTACAATATTCTTCTCAGAAACCTTTGCTTCTACCATACCTACAACTACAGGATCATACAATAACTCTTCAACCCCATGCCAACTATACCAACCAGCACCGTGTCCCGGGCTATACAGTATAGCAACATAACCATCACGAATAACTTTTTCCATTTAAATAATCCTTACTGCCTGTCCTAATTTTCTTTAGATACTCTCTACCGACTACTTTTTGTTCAATTTCTGTCAAAGCGGTTACAATAGGTCCTTCGTCTGTTTTAATTTTAGGTTGATGCCCACGCTTTAGTTCTCTAACACGTGCTGCCGCAATCAAAACCAAATCATAAGAACATCCTACTGCCTTTGCAGCATCTTGACTACTAATTCGTGCCATACAATTCCTTTTATTTAAGTTGTTTGTGTAACTTCTA
>Ga0209401_1001490_pt1 | contig 15489 bp, 21 predicted proteins | sample M_140807_MF_Meta_FD_187318 | JGI IMG/M metagenome (GOLD analysis project Ga0209401, IMG submission 187318) | Freshwater microbial communities from Lake Montjoie, Canada to study carbon cycling - M_140807_MF_MetaG (SPAdes) (version 2) | ecosystem: Environmental > Aquatic > Freshwater > Lake...
GAGGTCTTCTTTCACCGCCAAACGACTCGAAAAGCCATGAATAGCCCTCAACAGGTCACAGAAGGTGGCAAAGTGATTCCAATAGGCTCTAATCGGCCCACAGAGGTTGAAGAGAGACTAATAAATCAGCTTGTTGGCCGTGAATCACCGAGAATTCACTCAAAATTGCTTGATTTGCCCTCGCGTGGGCTTGAAATCATAGATTTTGCGGATTCAATTGGGATTCCGATGCTGCCGTGGCAAAAATGGCTTGCAATGGAAGCTCACAAAGTAAAGCCAGACGGCAGGTGGGCTCATCCTCTAATTACATGTGTTGTCGCGAGACAACAAGGAAAGACCACGCTCATGAAGTTAAGGATTTTGGCCGGACTCTTCTTGTGGCGTGATGGATTACAGATCGGTACAGCTCACCGATTGACCACATCGCTTGAAACATTTCGAGACATTGTGAACATCATTGAAGAAAATGAAGAGCTTGCAAAACAGGTAAAGAAAATCCGATGGGCTCATGGATCTGAAGAAATTGAATTGCAATCCAAATTTGGCGGCTCACGGTACATGGTCAAAGCTGGCGGATCGGCAGCTCGTGGAATTTCAAAGCCGGAAACGGTATTTGTAGATGAGACACGAGAGCTTAAGGACGAAACAACTTGGGCATCACTTCGATACACCATGATGGCTGCCAAGAATCCACAGCTGTGGACACTCAGCAACGCCGGAGACCAACATAGCATTGTGCTCAATCAGCTGCGCGAAAGAGGCATGTCAGCTGCAAAAGGTGATGACATCGGTTATTTTGAATGGTCGTCAAATTACGAAAAAATCGATGATTCGCCAGCATTTTGGAAAGGTGCTGCGATGGCCAATCCAGCACTAGGCCACACCGTACACATCGACAATTTAAGAGCCGTGCTCAATGATCCGCCCGATGTTGTCAAAACGGAAGTCTTATGTCGCTGGGTGGCGACGATCTCAGCTGCTATCCCTAGCGAGGAATGGAATGAATGTGGCGAGGATGATTTAGAGCTAGATCCCGAAAAAACAACATGGCTTGGCATTGATTGTTCGCCGGATCGTAGATCGGCAGCTCTTGTTGCCGCTCAGCAAATCGATGGAGAGCGATTCTTTGTAAAGCTGTTGCACACTTGGCACAATCCGATTTCGCTTGATGATAAAGCTGTGGCAAATGACATTGCTCCGTATTGTCGCGAATTCCCAGTCGAAGTCGTTGCTTACAGCAAGAGAACAAGCTCTGCGATTGCTGCACGACTCGTGCCAGCCGGTATTCCAATTACAGACATTGATGGTGCACTCTATGGACAATGTTGCGACGAATTGTTAGGAGCTATCACATCGAAAAGATTGCGTCACAAAAATCAGACAGAATTATCCAAGCAGATTCTATCAGCGGCTCGATTACCTTTCGGGGATGGTGGATGGACAATCGGCCGGAGAGCTTCTCAATCAACTGTCTGCGCGACGGTTGCGACTGCATTAGTCACACACTTTGCGACACGCCCAGAGACGGATCTTGACATCATGGTGGGCTAGAGGTACAAGTCCTGCGAGAATTCGCGCATGGGATTAAAAGAATTTTTTGCGCCGACAACGGTTAAAGCCGCGCCGGAACAAATTACCAATGACATTGAAGCTTCAATTGCGCCGTATTACGCAGAGCAACAAAATCTCTTCTTTGCTGGCATAGCACAAGCATCAAGAGCTGAAGCAATGAGCGTTCCAACATGCGCTCGCGCACTTGGAATTATCCAGACAATTGCATCATTGCCTATGCACACTCGCAACACAGCAACCGGCGAAAAAGTTGCTCAACCGCGTGTTATCAATCAACCTGATCCACGAATTCCCGGAGTTACATTCTGGAGCTGGATTATTTCCGATCTCTTCTTCTTTCCGAGCGCGTATGCACTTGTCACAGAGCGTTATGCGGACACAGGCAAAATCCGCGCAATGGAGCGTGTCGCACCGGAGCGCATCTCAATTACAACAAATGCAAATGGCACAGAGATTGTTTCTTACTCAATCGACGGCACTTATGTCGATCCAAATTTTTTAGTTGTATTTGCTGGCACACAGGAAGGCTTGCTTTCACGCGCTGGCCGCACAATCCGTGCAGCTGCGGCACTTGAAAAAGCTGCAATGAATTTTGCCATTGAGCCAATTCCACAAATGGTCTTGCGATCAAATGGCACATCACTTCCGGCAGATCGCGTTGCGAAATTGCTCGCGGCTTGGCGTACAGCTCGACAAAACAAATCGACAGCGTTTCTCAATGCCGATGTGACGCTTGAGACACTTGGCTATGATCCAAAGTCAATCCAATTAAATGAAGCTCGCAATTATGTTGCTCTTGAATTATCTCGCGCTTGTGGATTGCCAGCGTACTTCACCGATTCACAACAATCCTCATTTACTTATTCAAACGCACTTGATAAGCGTCGCGACCTGGTTGATTTTGCTTTCAGAAATTACATGTCAATTATTGAAGAGCGATTGTCATTTCAAGATTTTACACCGCTTGGAAATGAAGTGAAATTTGATCTTGATGACTTCTTGCGTGGCAATCCTTATGAGCGCGCACAAGTTTATGAAATCTTAAATCGAATCGGCGCAATGTCGATTGATGAAATACGCGAGGAAGAAGACATGCTGCTATGAAAATCACAACACCAATGACAATCACGGCGGCAGATTCAACCGCTCGTACAATTACAGGTCGCATCGTTGCATTTGAAGAGATTGCAAACGCATCGACCGGCAAAGTAATTTTTGCAAAGGATTCTGTCGTACCGGCAGATGTCAAGCTCAATCTTGAGCATGATCGCACTCGTCCGATCGGAAAGACTCTTTCAATGACAGTCAATCCAGATTCAATCGATGCAACATTCAAGATTGCTAACACAACAGCCGGTTCAGATGCACTTGAAGAGGCAATGGCTGGATTACGCGACGGATTCTCAATTGAATTGGCCGTTGATGAATACACAATGGAAAAGGATGGATCAATGCGCGTACTTGCAGGAGAGCTCACCGGAGTTGCACTTGTTACAGAGCCAGCTGTCCGATCAGCTCGCGTTGCTGAAGTAGCTGCAACAGAAGCCGAAGAAGCACCAATAGATTCTGAATCGACAGTCGATGCAGAGGAAACACCAACAACAGAAGGAGACGAAGTGGACAACACCGTCACAAACGCGGATACCGTCGAGACGGTAGAAGCTGCTCAGTCAGTAACAGCTAGCGCAAAGCCAGCTGTCGGCGGATGGACTTCAAAGCCACGCTTAGAGTTCACAGCCGTGAAGTTGCTTGAAAACACAATCAAAGCATCACTTGGAAACGAAGATGCTCGTCAGTATGTATTAGCCGCGGCAGATACAACAGACAATGCAGGTCTAGTACCTACACGCCAATTGACAACAGTTATCAATGGGCTTGCAAATACGACAAGAAGCAACATAGATGCGATCAGCCGTGGGGCCTTGCCTGACGCTGGAATGACTTTTGAAATTCCAAAGATCACAGTTCTTCCAACAGTTGCTCAGACAGCTGAAGCCGGCACACCATCAAACACAGATCAGAATTCTGCATTTGTATCAGTTGATGTAAAGAAGTATGCAGGACAACAGCAATTCTCAGTTGAGCTTCTAGATCGCTCAAATCCATTGTTTATGCAGGAGCTTATGAATAATCTCGCTGCACAGTACGCAAAGGCAACCGATACAGCTGTGAATGCTGCATTGATTTCCGGCGCATCACTAGACGCAACAACAACAACAACCTATCCAACAGCTTCAGAGCTTCTTGGCGTAGTTGCTCGCGGTGCTGCATCTGTTTATTCAGGCACACAGGGCTTTGCTCGTAACATCATTATGAATACTTCACAATGGTCAAATGTCATGCAGCTAAATGACTCTGGACGCCCAATCTACAACGCACAGGTTCCACAGAATGCCGGCGGCGTTGCTGCTCCAACATCTGTACGCGGAAATGTCGCAGGATTGGATCTTTATGTAACGGCTAACACATCTGCAACAACAGACACAGACGGTTCAATCTTGATCGTCAATCCAGACGCATACACATGGTACGAAGGACCTACTTATCAGCTACGCGCTGATGTGATTGCTTCAGGAGAAATCTCAATCATGATGTACGGCTATGGCGCAATTGCAACGAAGATCGGTGCTGGCGCGTTCAAGAACAACAAGGCGTAATCCGCCACAATCAATCATGGGCTAGTTCGCTCCCGAGCTAGCCCAGTCGTAGAAGGGAAGAGCTCATGCCATCCGTCATCACAGCTGCACAGTTGCGATCTGTTTTAGGTGTGAGCTCTTCTCTTTACAATGACGCTTATTTAGAGCAAATCATTGATTCGGGAGAAGCTGTGATTTTGCCTCTTCTTGTAGCAAATCAATCTGCCGTTGATGCTTATGAGCTCACAGACAATGTTGCGTATTTTTATACAGCCAGATTACATGACTTTGTAATTGGTCAATCAATTGTCGTTGCTGGATTGCCAGCACCATTTTCAGCAACATTTACCGTCACAAAAATTGGCGATTATTACTTTACGGCAGCTCTTACAAATGCCAATGTGACAAAGCGTGCGATCGTGCCAAATGGCACAGCGACTCTTTCCGGCTATGGCGCAGCAACACTTTATGCAGCAAATCCAGCCATTGAATCTGCTATGTACGCCGTCTGCATTGAAATCTTTCAAAGCCGAATTGCTGCCGGTGGCCAGATCGAAGGGCTCGATTTTGCTAGTACGCCATACAGGATGGGACGCAGCCTCACAAATCGCGTGTCGGCTCTTTTACAGCCATTTTTAGATGTCGAAACGATTTGTCAATAATGCCAGCCTCATCGATCGCGGTTGATGTTCGCGGAGCTCTTAAAACAGCAATCACATCCGTTGCAGCTAATGTTTATGATTCAGTACCGGAATCTCCGATGGTGCCATTTGCTGCGGTTGTACCATCCGCGCCGTATCTTGAAACTGTATTGATTGGTAAAGCTGCCGTCAAAGTGAAGGTCAATCTTGTCATCACTCTTGGCGTCGCAATGTATTCCAACGCAGCTGCTCTCGATAACATCGAAAAGCTCACAATAAGCATTTTGGCGGCATTGCCGGCAAACTACACATTGGGAAATGTGTCTAATCCAATCCCAGTCCAAATTGGTGCTTCTGAAATTCTCGCTTGCGAGATTGAAGTATCAACCTATTACACTCAAACAAACTAAGGAGAAATACTGTGCCAACGACCGTCATTACTGGACGCGATCTCGCATTGACGATCGCGACAGTTTCCTACGACGCACAAGCAACGAGCGTCACACTTACAAATGAACACACAATTGAGACATACCAAACTCTCGATGGCCGCGCTTACAAGGCGATCGATGATTCTTGGACTCTTGATGTTGAAATGCTTGCAGACTGGGGAGCGACTGGATCACTTTGTGAAGCAATGTGGACAGCTTGCGAATCAGCACCAAATACAACCGTCGCAGCATCATTGACAGGCGCAACAGGCGCGGTCTTTGCATGCAACATTTTGCCGGTATTCCCAAGCGTGGGCGGATCAGCTCCGGGCGCGCAAACCGTCACAATGTCATTCCAAGTAGTTGGAACACCAACAGAAACATTTAGCTAAGAAAAGAATCGGGAGCAAAAATGAAACTTAACATCACAATTGAATACTTCTCTGGGGAGTCTGCAACCTATGTTGCAGCTCCGCCAGAGTGGTCAAAATGGGAATCAAAGTTTGGCAAAACTATCCAGCAAGCTGACTCAATGGGAGTCAGCGATTTACTCTTCTTGGCGTATAACGCTATGAAGCGAGAATCAGCCGGTAAAGCAATCAAGCCTTATGAAGCTTGGATTGAAACCGTTGCGGATGTAGAGGCTGGATCGGATAGCCCAAAAGTTATCCCGTCGGAAGCTTAAATCGATTACTTGTTGAGCTGGCCATCGCGACTCACATCCCGATGGAAAGTTGGCAGACGGCGGAGCAGGTTTTAACAGCACTCGAGATTTTGGAGAATCGAAATGGCAGGTAAGCAAGGTGTTTATAGCATCGAAGTTGAACCTGCTCAATTAAAAAATTTGATTCAGACTCTCAACAAGCTTGATAAAGAAACACAAAATGTTGTACGCGATAAAGCGATGGGATTGTCTCAACGACTAGCCGGTCAATTGATGATGTTTTCCCATAGTGCTCCAGCTCCACAGACAAAGTTGGTTGCACAGACTATTGCTGCAAAGCGAGATCGATTGATCCGTGTGGACATCGGTGGCCCAAAGAAGGTCGGCCGAAAGTACGGCGGAGAATCCAGCAAGAGCGGCAAAGGCAATAAAGTGCGTCAGAGCGCAGCTCCAGCCGGTGCGCTTTTGTGGGGCACAGAATACGGATCGGGCCCGGGAGTCGATTCAATTGGTCGTGCCTACACAGGAAGATTCAAAGCTCCACGCAACAAGCGCGGATACTGGATCGCTCCGGCGGTTGATTACTACACACCAATTGTTGCGAAGGAATACATCTCAATGATTCAAGGTGTTATTGAAGATTTGAGGTTGGACTAATGGCCGGAATTCCAAAAGTAAAGATAACCTTTGATGCCGATTTTGATGAATTAAAAAAGGGCGTTAAAGGCGCACAAAATGAGGTCGAAGGATTCTCAGATAAGATCGGCAAATTTGGAAAGGTAGCGGCTGCCGCATTTGCAGCTGCATCGGTCGCAGCTGTGGCCTACGCTGGCAAACTGGCAATTGATGGCGTTAAGTCTGCCATTGCCGATGAAGCTGCACAGAAGAAGTTACAGCTCACATTACAAAATGTTACCGGAGCAACAGACGCTCAAGTCAAAGCGACCGAGCAATACATCACTAAAACTCAACTTGCTTTTGGCGTTACTGACACAGAATTGCGGCCGTCTCTGGAGCGGCTTGCGCGCGCAACTGGAGATGTTGATCAGGCGACAAAACTTCAAACATTAGCTCTTGACATTTCAGCCGGTAGCGGTAAGTCTCTTGAAGCCGTCACAAATGCGCTTGCAAAGGCACAGGAAGGCAATACAGCCTCTTTGGCAAAGCTTGGTGTGGGATTATCTGCCGCACAGCTTAAAACGCTTTCAATGGACGAGATCACAAAGAAGCTTGCAGATACTTTTGAAAATCAGGCATCGGCTAAGGCAGACACATTTCAAGGCAAGATGGCCAGACTCTCAGAAGCTTTCAACGAAGGTAAAGAGACGGTCGGATCATTTATCCTTGATGCTATCACGCCGCTTGTATCAGGCTTTGTGGACAATGTAATTCCAGCACTTTCAAAGATGTCCGAATCTTTGGGCAAGGATCTTAAAGATCCAATGAATGCCATCAAAGGAGTCCTAGTCGATTTTGTGATCCCAGCATTCAAAGCTCTTTATGGCTTCCTTGCGGATTATCTTGTGCCATTTTTTGCCAGCATTTTCGGCCCTGCAATTAAAGGCATCTCGTCAGCTTTTAGCATTGTCAGCAAAGCAATTACAGACAACGAAGCTGACTTGCAACCGCTCTTCACATTGTTTAAAAGCGTTGCCGCTTTTGCTCGCGATTATCTTGGGCCAGCAATCGGCACGGTTCTCAAGGTTGCATTTGAAGTCGTAGGCACAGCAATCGGAGCTGTCATTACTGGTGTTTCAAAGCTTGTTGGATTCTTTGATGATGTCATTGGCAAAATCAAACAGTTCATTGATCTTGTAAAAAACAATCCTGTCGTGGCAGGTATTGGCGGATTGGTCGATAAGATTTTCGGGGGCGGTAAAGCTGCCGGTGGCCCTGTTTCCGGTGGTACGACTTACATGGTGGGCGAGCGTGGCCCTGAGCTCTTCACGCCATCAAGCAGCGGCACAATCATCCCAAATCATCGCTTGGGCGGTAATAATGGTGGATCGACCTATAACATCACCGTCAATGGAGCAATCGATCCAGAAGGTACAGCGCGCACCATTATCAACATTTTGAACAATTCAAGTTATCGCGGCACACTAGGCGCAGGAGCGTTTGCATCGTGACCTTGTGGCAGCCTCAATGGAAAATCCTGATTGACAACATTGATTACAGCTCATCGACGCTGGCAAATCTCAACATAACCTCTGGCCGCACATCGATCTATGAACAACCTGTGGCCGGATACGGTTATGTAGAGCTCATCAACTTTGAAAATGAAAACTATCCATTTACCGTCGGTGCAGACATTTTGATTTCGGTTAAGAATTCTGCCGGCAATTTTGTAAATTTATACGGCGGTTTTATCTCAGACCTTGAAATCTCGGTGCAATCATCGGGATCAATTGGCTATGTCACGACAGCTCGCATTACAGCTCTTGGAGCATTATCAAAGCTTGCCCGGGCTAACTGGGAAAACGCACTTTCCAAAGCTTATGACGGCACACAGATTTACAACATTTTATCGGATCTACTTTTAAACAATTGGAATGAGGTTGCTCCAGCTTTAACATGGGCGAACTATTATCCAACAACGACATGGGCTGATGCTGAAAATGTTGGACTTGGTGAGATCGATCAGCCTGGACAATACGAAATGATTGCTCGATCTGCCGATCCTGTTTCAAGCTACACAATCGCTTCACAAATTGCAGAATCTGGACTTGGTTATCTCTTTGAAGATTCATCTGGCCGGATTGGTTATGCCGATGCTGTCCATAGACAGAATTACCTTGCAGCTAACGGATACACCACAATCTCGGCAAATCAAGCCATTGGCGTGGGCTTGCGCTCGGTGACACGATCCGGCGATGTGCGAAATTTCATCACTTTGAATTATGGAAACAGCTCAACACTTAATCGAAGTGATCTGGCTTCAATCTCAGAGTACGGCAAATTTGCAGAAATCTTTGACACCAATCTTTATGATGCCACACAAGCCGGATTGGTTGCCGATCGACGCTTACAGCTGAAAGCCTATCCGCAAGCCTTTTTTGATTCAATTGAATTCCCATTGGGATCACCGGAAATTGACGACAGCGATCGAGATGCGTTGCTCACCATTTTCATGGGATTGCCTTTACAGATTGAAAATCTACCGGCAAACATCGTCGATTCGGTATTTCAGGGCTATGTCGAGGGCTGGACTTTCCGAGCTTCTTACAATGCACTCTCGGTGGTCATCAACGCATCACCAATCGAATTCTCACAAGTGACACTCCGATGGAATCAAGTGTCGGCTAGTGAGTATTGGAATACACTCAGCCCTACTCTTACATGGGAAAAAGCAACAGGATCGGTGGCATAAATGGCGACAACAACAACAAATTTTAGTTTTCCAATTCCACAATCAACGGATTTGGTCAAGGATGGTGCAACAGCTATTGCAGCTCTTGGCACATCCGTGGACACGCAATTTGTCGATCTCAAAGGTGGCACAACTGGACAGGTATTGGCTAAGGCTTCAAATACCGATCTCGATTATTCTTGGGTGACGCAGGACGATGCTAATGCAATTCAAAATGCTCAGCTAACAGCAAAAGGCGCACTCATTACCGCGTTTTCAGCTGGAAGTCCCGCGACTCTTACAGTAGGTAACAACGGTGAAACACTCGTAGCAGATAGTTCCACTTCAACAGGTTTGCGCTATCAAGCGCCAATCCAACAAAACCCAGTTATTAACTCAGCAATGCAGGTGTGGCAACGAGGAACAAGTATTGCGCCAGCGAGTGCGACAGATTACACGGCAGACCGCTGGACAGGTTATTTTCCAACAGGAACAACAGTTAGCCGACAAGTTACAGGCGATACAACTAACCTGCCATTTATTCAATACTGTGCAAGAATCCAGCGAAATAGCGGTCAAACAAGCACGACAGTTAGACAATTTACTCAAAGCCTAGAGACAATTAACTCAGTTCAATTTGCAGGAAAGACGATAACTCTTTCCTTTTATGCTCGCGCAGGTGCTAACTTTTCGTCTGCATCAAACGTGTTAAATGCTAGAGCAATTTGGGGAACAGGTACAGACCAAAATTACACAGGCACATACACAGGTGCAACTTTGGCGGTAGACCAAAATGCAACTTTGACAACAACTTGGCAGCGTTTTAGTTACACAGGTTCAATTGGTGCAACGGCTACTGAAGTGGCTATGCAGTTTCAGTACACGCCTAGCGGTACTGCGGGTGCTAATGATTACTTTGAAATTACAGGTGTGCAATGGGAAGTCGGTTCAGTAGCAACACCATTTCACACTTACGCAGCAACACTTCAAGGAGAATTAGCCGCTTGCCAGCGGTACTTGCCAGCAATCGCAGCATCAAATGGCGAAATCTATACGGGACAGGCTTACTCAACAACAGCCGCACTTGTTCCTGTTGTGTTTCCTGTTACTGCTCGCGTTGCTCCAACTGGCATTACGGTTAATTCAGCAGGTAATTTTAGACTTCGCTCAGCGGTTGCAACAAAATTGACAACGACTGCAATTAACTTTAGCACTGGCACGGTACAAGGAAGCACCATTGAAGGCATTGTCTCGGCTGGTTTAGTGGCTGGAAATGCAACAAATCTATTTAATGAGTCATCAGGCACAATTCTATTCACAGGTTGCGAGTTATAAAATGACAATAAAAAACTATAAAACAATTGACGGTGTTGATTGCGTTACTTGGACAGATGAACAAGGTCAGCACTCAATGACCAAAGATGCTTACGACAAGCAACAAGCGGAACAATCCACACCAAAGGTTGCCACTAAGTGAGCAACTATCCAGAAGGCACAATCCAACGCTTTATTGAAATCGCCGCAGCTGAATTAGGCACGATTGAAGAAGGCAACAATCTTACCAAGTACGGCAAATTTACAGGCTTTGATGGCCAGCCGTGGTGCGGATCTTTTGTCAATTGGTGTGCTGCTCAAGCTGGAATCAAAATGCACTCTGTTGTTTCAACAGCTGTTGGAGCTCATAAATTTAAAGAAATCAGCCGTTGGTCAAACATGCCACAGGTCGGTCGCTTAGCATTCATGGATTTTCCACATGACGGCGTGGATCGCATCTCGCACATTGGCATTGTTGTCAAGCTTCTTGACAATCATCAAGTGCTGACGATTGAAGGCAATACATCGGGCACAGGAGATCAGCGCAACGGCGGCATGGTCATGCTCAAGGTTCGTAATTACGGTGAAGGCAAGGAAATTGTCGGATTTGGATTTCCAAAATTTGTGCCACACAAAGGTGAATTCCAAGATTTTGAAATTCCAACAACAGGGATCGCCCAAAAGAAAGAAGGCAAAAAATGGATAAAGCCAAAGAAGTAGCAGCATCATGGGCACGGTCATTCTTGGCCGCAGCTTTGACTCTTTACATGGCCGGAGTCACAGATCCAAAGACTTTACTTATGGCTGGCGTTGCAGCTGTGGCACCGGTCATTTTGCGTTGGCTAAATCCAAATGACAAAAGTTTCGGAGTCACCGGGGAATGAGTCCGAATGAATGGGCGGCTGTCATTACATGCTGCATTGGTGTAGTGGCTGCCGTCTATTCGGGAGTACGCATTATGGTCAGATCGGTCATGCGTGAGTTTTCTCCCAATGGCGGCTCCAGCTTAAAAGATCAGGTCAATAGAATCGAAATGCGACTTGACGCTCTTTACTCAAAATTGATTGACTAGCCTTTACAATTATGCTATGGCCCAAAAACGAAAGTCATCAAGGCGCGTAGCTACGGTTCGAGAAGATAACTACACAGCTCTCGAACAATACGCCATCGCTCTCAATGAGTATTACAAAGCATTGAGAAAGGCTGGTTTTTCAGTCGAATTAGCACTCGGCATTTTGAGTGACAAAGACTCTTATCCCGGATGGATCTTGCCAGAGCCGGTGGATCCAAATAAAATCGGCTCGACGGAATACGAAGACGACGACGAATGAAAAAAATAGTGGTCGTGTCCGATCTTCAAGTACCGTACGAAGATCGAAGAGCCACCACCAATCTCTGTAAATTCATCAAGGCTTTTAAAGCCGATGAAGTCATAACAATTGGCGATGAAATAGATTTCAACACAATCTCAAAATGGAGCCGTGGTCTTAGCGAAGAGCATGAGCCTACAATTGGCCGAGATCGTGATCGTTGTGTGGAGCTTCTCTGGGAGCTCACAAGGCATGTGCCAGAAGCTAACATGGTCAGAAGCAATCACACCGATCGATTGTTCAACTCAATTGCCAGCCGTCTGCCAGCATTGCTAGGAGCTCCAGAGCTTAAATACGAAAATTTCATGAAGCTAGATGAGTTAGGTATCAACTTTCACAGGAAGCCATACGCTATTGAAGGCACAAATTGGATTGCTATTCACGGTGATGAGCAAGGTACAACACCAAATGCCGGAGCATCCGCGTTGAGAGCTGCAAGGCTTCACGGTAAATCCGTCGTACAAGGCCACACACATCGTCTGGGAATTTCAACCTTTACCGAATCCAGCGGATACAAAATGGGCCGAACATTGTGGGGAATGGAAGTCGGAAATCTTATGAGATTTTCAGCTGCCAAATACACAAAAGGGACAGCCAACTGGACTCAAGGCTTTGGCATTTTACGCGTTGAAGGTAGCAAGGTCAGTCCACAAATTGTGCCCATCGAAAAAGATGGATCTTTTATCGTGGACGGTAAGGTTTTCGGATAACGACACGCCGCATTTTGAGCGTAGTTCTTGCATTTGTCAGATTGATGCGTCACTCTTTTTCTCAGGTAGCAGGATTTGTTACCTAGAATCGGGAGTTCAAAAATGGTGTTAGACCTGTTGGATGGTGAAACATTGTTTCGCCTTGTTGGATTAATTATCTGGACCGTTATCACTTTGGCTATTGGATACTCAATGGGCTTCAAAGATGGCCGACGCGAGGGCATAGCTCGCGGCAAGGCAATTGGCCGACACACATCGAATGCGATCAGAAAATGACAGAGTTAGCGCAAACGATTAAAGCTGCAATTATTGCTTCATTTGGATGCTGCCATGATCTTCAAGGACATGGCTGTCCGAATTGTTTATCTCAACACATAGCAGACACATTGGTTCAACAAGTCGAAAGGAAAACAAATGGGCTTTCTTGATAATTATGAGGGCAACAAAGAGCGTACAGATCGGTGGATCGCCACATTTCCGCTTGGCAGATTAGAAGCTCACATTGTCGAATTCAATGCTGACAAAGGTTATGTGCTCGTACAAGCTAAGGCATGGCGCAATCAAGAAGAGACAGAGCCAGCCGGCATTGATTATGCCTATGGTTATTTGGCCGCTTACAACGCCAACATGAAACGCTGGTTTATTGAAGATACCGTCACAAGCGGATTGATGCGAGTGATGGCTTTGGTTATGGGCGGTGCTGAAAAGACCACAAAGGAAACAATGCAACAGGTTGAATCTATGAGTGCAAAAGTGGCCACAGCGGATCCAGCACAGGAGTATGACTATTGGAGAACAAAATTTGGTGATGTTCCAAGTTATGCAACAGCCGAATTAGCCGAACAGGCTGGCATTCCATCACTCGGATCATCGATGGATGAGATCGCAAAACAACTTGGCGGACAATTGGTTGAAGCCGCACCGGAGTGTGCACATGGGCACATGATCTGGAAGCAAGCAAAAGACGGTGCGCCAAAAAACTGGGGGGGATACTTCTGCATAGAGCGCACGAAGGCATCTCAATGTGCGCCGCGTTGGTATGTATTAGCCAGCGATGGAAAATGGAAGCCGCAAGTATGAGTGAGTATGTAGAGCTCATCAATCCCAACACGATGACATGCAGACTTCTAAAAAATGGTGTGGTCGTGGCAATCTACAAAATGAGCCAGTGTGATAAATGCTCAATGTTATCCAAGCATGATGACTTTGGTTATCAAAAGGGATACGACAATCGGGACAACATCATTTGGTTTTGCGGTGGTTGTCGATGAAGATGAAGATAAGTGAATACAAGGCGGCAATGTGCCATTGTGCAGCTCTTAAATTTCGATCAGCAACAGAGCGTCTTGGGAGTGAGCCTCGATACAACTCAAAGCTTAATTTCCACGATCAGATTGCTGAATTAGCCGAGAGCTTTGCAGCTGAATGGGCCGTGGCCGATTACTTTGGCTTAGCTTACGATCCGATGGTTGCGACCTACAAAGACAAGGCAGATGTGGGAAATGGCATTGAGGTCAAATGGACTCGCTACGAATCTGGCCATCTGATTATCTATCCGCCAGATCGAAACACCGATGTTGCTGTATTAGTAACTGGAAAGCATCCAGATTATGTGATTGCTGGATGGATACCGGTGGCAATGGCAAAGCGTGATCGATACAAGAAGAGCGATCAGGATTCATGGTGGATTGCTCCGGCTAACTTACAGCCCATTGAAAACTTAAGGAGATCGAATTATGGAGAAGCTGCAATTTGAATGTAGGAAGTGCAAAAAGGTAACAACTCAGCTGATTCGTGTCATTACGGATAATCTGCCAGAGCATGTAAAAACGATTCAATGTACGGTATGCAGCTGTATGACCGTTGCCATGATTGGAAATGCCGATGCCTAATTATGATTACATTTGCGAGATGTGCTTGGAAGTAGAGACTGTTCATCGATCTATTAATGACAAGCTTGCACGAGATCCTTATTGTGCCAATTGCACGATACCTATGATCCGTTTATACACAGCTACACCAGCAATTTTCAAAGGTAATGGATGGGGAGCAAAGCCATGAAGTTATCCACAGGAGTTATGCACAGGTTGTTGAACACGCCCAAGATCACGCTCAATGTTGCGATGTATTTGCGTCGTTCGGTACGCTCCATGCTCGTGGGCGAGCCGCTGTGGCGGATAGCTCGCAAGCGATGCTTGGTGCTATTGGCCGCTCTATGTGTTGTTAGCACAACACCGGCTCAGGCAACAAAAGATGCAACATACTCAATAGATCATCTCAAGCTCTATGCACATTCCAGATTGATTGATTACAAAGAATTCCAATGTCTCAATAGCATCATCACAAAGGAATCTCGTTGGAATTACAAAGCGAGAAACAATAGTCATTATGGTTTAGGTCAGATGAGATCAAAGCATTATGGTTTGCTTGATCCATACAGACAGATCGATGCCACTATCAAATACATCAACCATCGTTATGGGACAATGTGCAAGGCGTGGGCACACCATGACAAGGGATGGTATTGATGACGCTACATTCACAGCGTAAGAGCAACAGCACACAATGGAAGAAGCTGCGCTTACGCATACTTCAGAGGGATGGCTATCAATGCTTCTGGTGTGGCGAAGAAGCCAACACATGCGATCATGTGATCCCTGTTGCAAGAGGTGGAAGCGATGATCCAGATAACCTCGTGGCAGCTTGTAAAAGATGCAATTTCAGTCGTCAAGATAGGTTGCCAGAAGAGATGAACCTAGTTCGTCAGAAGAAGGCCGGCATTTTTTTAGATAGGGATTCCAC
>Ga0209401_1001494_pt1 | contig 15467 bp, 15 predicted proteins | sample M_140807_MF_Meta_FD_187318 | JGI IMG/M metagenome (GOLD analysis project Ga0209401, IMG submission 187318) | Freshwater microbial communities from Lake Montjoie, Canada to study carbon cycling - M_140807_MF_MetaG (SPAdes) (version 2) | ecosystem: Environmental > Aquatic > Freshwater > Lake...
GGCCACCTCCAGGTGCATGGCCGGGCTGAGCATCGCCACGGTGTCGGTGAGGTAGAGCTCGCCCTGGTTGTTGTCGGTGGTGAGCAGCGGCAGCACCGCCGCCAGCTTCGGCCAGTCGAAGCAGTAGATGCCGGCGTTGGTGAGGGTGTTGCGGCGCTGCTCCTCGCTGCAGTCGCGGTGCTCCACGATCCCGCTCACCAGACCTTGGGCGTCGGCGAACACACGGCCGTAGCCGCTGGGATCGGCCAGGCGGGCTGTGAGCAGGGTCACGGCGGCGCCGCTGGAGCGGTGCTTGGTGAGCAGCTCCTCCAGGGTGGCGGGGCGCAGCAGGGGCACATCGCCGTTGAGCACCAGCAACTCGCCCTGGAAGCCGGCGAGGGGCTCCAGCAGCTGCTGCACGGCGTGGCCGGTGCCGTTCTGGGGCTGCTGAAGCACGAACTCCAGGCCTGCCAGGGTGGCCAGGGAGCCCTCGACCCGCTCGGCTTGGTGGCCCACGATCAGCACCTGGCGTTCCGGGCCCAGGTGGCGGCAGCTGGCCAACACCCGCTCCACCAGGGTGGCGCCGGCCAGAGGCTGCAGCACCTTGGGCAGGTCGCTCTTCATGCGGGTGCCCTTTCCGGCGGCCAGAACGGCAACGGCGAGCATCGGAGTTCAGCGACTGCGGCGGAATCTAGGTGCCTGTCACGCACCCTCCACGGGCCATCGATGCGATCTTCTCCGTAGCCGCTTGGTGTCTGGTGTGGCGGGTTGAGCCCATCGAAGCGCCACCGGCACGCCCATCGACTGACTGGTCTTTCCGGCAGAGATGACTAGACCATGCTCTGGCCGGCCCTTCCGCGATGAACAATCCGACCCGCGTCGATGCCGTGGTGGTGGGGGCGGGTCTCTCGGGCCTCATCTGCTCCCGGGAACTGCAGCGCCATGGACTACGGGTGCGGCTACTGGAGGCCCGCGAGCGCTGGGGGGGAAGGATGCATGGCCACACGGTCCGTTCGGGACTGCGGCTGGATCTCGGCGGTCAGTGGGCGGGGGCCAGCCACCACCGCCTGATCGCCCTGCTGGAAGAGCAGGGCCTGCGCCGCTACCCCACGCCCTACGAGGGCAAGGGGGTGTTCCATTGGAACGGCAAGGCCCACCGAGCCGGCATCGAGCACGACTTCCTCAGGAGCCTGCTGTTCTTCCGGCCCGAGGAGCTGGGTCTGCCGGCGGTGGATCTGGAACAGACGCTGGCGGTGCAGAAACGGTTCTCGGATCTGGTGGCCATCGTGCCGCCGCAGGCCCCCTGGACGGCCCCCGCTGCGGCCCCGCTCGATCGCCTCAGCATCTCCGGCTGGCTGGAGCGACAGGGGGCCGGGACATTGGCCAGCTATCCGCTGGGCTGGTTGTCGCGGATGGGGGGCTCCGGCGGGTTTGAGCCCCACGAGAGCTCGATCCTTCATCTCGCCTGGACCCAGGCCGTGGCACCCCAGCACGAAACGCCCGAGGCCTGGCTGGTGAAGGGCGGCATCGCCCAGGTGGCCCAGCGGCTGGTGGAAGACATCGGCGAGGCGCTGCGCTTGTCCTGCCCGGTGAATGCGATCAGCCAGGAGGGCAGTGGAGTGGAGGTCACGTGCGCGGGCGGGGAGCGGCTCGGCGCGGCGGCGGTGGTGGTGGCGGTGCCGCCACCCTTGCGGCTGGGCATCCGCTTCAAGCCGGCGCTGCCGCCGGAGCTGCAGGCCCTGCTGCAGCGCTCACCGATGGGTTCGATGGTGAAGGTGCTGGCGGTTTACCGGCGGCCCTTCTGGCTGGAGCGAGGCCTCAATGGGTTAGCCATCGGCAACTTGCCGTTGCTGGAGCTCACGGTGGACTGCTCACCACCGGACGGACCGGGGCTGCTGGCGGGCTTCATTGCGGCGGAACGGGCCGTGCGCTGGCAGCGCCTGCCAGAAGCGGAACGGCGCCGCGCCGTGCTCGACGATCTGACCAACCTGTGGGGGCCCCAGGCCGGCGAGATCGAGGATCTGGTGATCCACAACTGGAACCAGGAACCCTGGAGCGGCGGCGCCTTCACCAGTTTCTTCACCCCCGGGGCCTGGACCACCTACGGCCGCGCTTGGCAGGCCCCCCACGACCGGGTGGTGTGGGCCGGTACAGAGGTGGCCCGCCGCTGGCCGGGTTACTTCGAGGGCGCGATCGAGGCGGGGCTCAGCGCCGCCGAACAGGTGCGGCAGCTGTTGGGGTGAGGGGCGGCCGCCCTCCATTCCGCATGATCACCAATCGCTCTCAGCCGGGTTGGGATGGGCGTGTTATCGAGCTTTCTGTGCAACCAACACTGTGATTGGGACTTGAAAATGAATTTCGGTTTTCTCCTTCCCCCTGCTGCCAGGAAACATTTTCAACTCTCTTTGTTCGTCAAGGGATTGAGCTTGTTTCAGCATCGCTGGCGTAATGTCAATACCCCTTACATGATGAACAAGTGGTGCAAAGGCGCATGCAACGATTCCTGGCCCACAGGCAACATCGAGCACCGCGTCATCGAGAGAAGCTTCCGCCATTTCTAATAGCAACGGAAGAGACTCCTCCTTTGTATGTCCAGGGACCTGGGCAAATGGCACTGCTTGACGCGAGAATTGATCCATGATTGACGCTTTGTGGCGGTCATACTTGAAGAGACAATAATCACTACAGGTCATGCGAGGGTTATGCTGCACTCTCGCGCAATTGAAAGATATTGCCTTCTGGGTCGTGACCATCGCATGCCCTGAAGCAAGGACCATCCCACTCCTGGGTTTTCGGTCCGACTAGCCCTCCGAACTCCGGGGCCTTCATGCGAGCACGCTCAATGCTGGTCACAGGCAGGCAGATCTTGATCGGGGCTGTCTCGCGGATCTTCGGTGGTGTCGTGATTTCGATTCCATCTGCGATCATCCTCGGTATTCCAAAAACAACGAGCTGAAACCCATGCTCGTTCAGAACGATGTGCTCTTGGTCCATGAGTACTTGGTTCATCTCTGCGACCTCCCTGTAGAACCGTGCTAGCAGTTCAATATCTTTGGCGAAGATGACGGCACTGGGCTTGGGTCGGGTATTCATAATTACCGAACCTCAGCTGGTTTAAAGTTTGGGTTCTCAATGATACCGATTCGATTCCCGAATGGATCCCGAACGGCAGCCACTTTGATCCCTTCACCCACATCGGTGACCGGTTCCAGTGCCAGGGCACCCAGGGAAAGCAGGTGCTCCACTTCTTCTTTCACGTTCGAAACGCCCCACAGCGCTTGCGCGCCGTGCACACTTGGAGCCCCCTCGGGAAGCAAACCAAGCTCAAAGCCCCCAACAGAGAACCCGAAGCCCAAGAACATAGCGTCACAAAAGCTGTAGGCAACCAGCATTTTTAAATGCGGCCAATCGGAATCAAGCAGAAGAAGGTCGTTTCATGAATTGAAATAGATCGTACTCAGAACGAATCGAGTCAAGCTCACGATCGAGAAGATGTTGATAACCCAGGAAGGGAAGTCGCTTGCGCCAGTTGCGAGTTTTCAGCCAAATAATCGCAAGTTCTGGCAGCAATCTAGGCAGCGTCCTGAGAATAGAAGCAAACAGCCAAAGGCTGCCCCTCTCCTGGATCATGTCAGCGTACATAACGTCAACGGCTGGGGAGTCCTTCATGGTTAAGTAGGTGCTGAATGTGCATTCAGTCGTCCACCAGAACAGCGGTAGAAGCTTAAGCTCATCGTACATGTCTGCATTGCAGCCAAAAATCACATGGCCGACGTCATGGGCTCGCAGGATCTCGGCAAATTCAACTGGTTGGGAATCGGGTGCAGTGATCTGAGGGTTTAAGGCATAAAACTCCTGAAGGCCCTGTCTTAGAGTTTGGGTACTCTCCCTACATTCGTACTCAGCTGGTCCCATCCGGTTCATTTCGGAGTTGAGTTTTTGAGATTCCTGGAACTCTTTAGCAGTACCGCAAAGATCAAGTCAACAAGCCGCTCCCATAACTCTCCTGCCAAGTGCCTGTTCTGTCAACGTTGCGGCTCAGCAGCGGCGGTGTCTCAGCTGGCATGCAGTCCGGATGCTCAGCCTATCCCCCCTTGCAGCTACCATGATTGGAAGGGACTTTGGCCGATTACTGTTCCTGGTCTGAAGGTGCCGAACGTAATGAAACCCCGAACTTTATCCCAGAACCTCGAAGCAATATGTCGAACACCGATAAAGCCTAAGCCTTTAAGCTGGTCAACATACTCCGCGTGATTCTCAATATCTTCGATCAGCAGCCAACCACCTGGCCTCAGGACACGGGCCATCTCATCTAGCGCCCGCGCACGATCGGTGGATTTGTCTAAATTATGGACCACCCAGTGAGAAACCACCACATCGAACGTGCCGTCCGCGAAGGGTAGCTGGCGTGCATCGCCGGTCTCAACCTCAACGCGCTCCGCGACTCCCTCGGCGCGGGCATTAGCGAGGGTGGCTGCTGCGCGATTACCCGATTGGTCCTTCGCTAACCAAAGGTCGATCCCTATGGCATGCCCGAAAGGGACGCGACTCGCTGCGGCAGTGAGTAACAGACCCCGCCCACATCCCACGTCAAGTACCGCCTCTGACCCTGTCCACGGCAACAATCCAAGCAGCTGATGGCGTGCGCGAACTTTGCCGATCAAACTCCCATAAAGCATGTAGCCGCCCATGCAGAGGGCATAAACAGAGACGAGCCATCCGAAGCTCGAGAGCGCAAGCGAAACGACCCCGCCGGGCCACGGAGAATGACCCACAGCTAGCGCGACGATGAGGGCAGCCACGCCGACCAGGATGAAAGACCTGACGAGGCCAGGAGCATCGATCCCGTAACTCGGCCGCTGACGCCTCAAGCAAGAAAACCTGCCGCACCAGAGACTGAAGCTGCCATCACCGCCCCGGCGGATCTGCAGATCCTGGGCGGCGGCGATCAGCGGCTCCGCAGCGGTGCAAGGTTGCTTGATGGTCTCCAAGCCTGGGCTACAGATACGGGCTGATTATGGTCCAGCCTGGATCAACGGATGCGATCAAAGGTTGCGATCAACACACGCAATCAACGGGCAGGCGCGACTCCTCGGCGCAATAACGTGCCCGGAGAATTCCAACCAGATACCACAAGTATTTGCTCCATCAACGCATAATATTTACAGCAAAAAATCAACCAATAGCAGTAGAGTCAAGATCCCATCCAAGGGAGCCATGGCGCCCTCAAGAGGTATCAGCAGCGGTTCTAGGCTCTTCAGCAAATAGCCATTCTGTTGTCTCTGTGGCCGGTGCATCCGCTCCCTCGCCTCGAGCTGCCACACCCCGCTGGTGGGTGCGCGGCGACCTCGATGGCTTCCTCGGACTGGGGCTGGACAACCTGATCCAGATCCTGCTGATCGTGTCGCTCTGCCGGGGGGTGCTGGGCTATCCCGATGACCTGATCTTCGGGGTGATCCTGCCGGCCACCGGCATCGGCCTGGTGGCTGGCAACTTCGCCTACGCCATCCAGGCCCATCGGTTGGCCATGGCCGAGGGGCGCGCCGACCGCACCGCCCTGCCCTTCGGGATCAACACGGTGAGCCTGTTCGCCTTCGTCTTCCTGGTGATGCTGCCGGTGAAGTTGGCGGCGCTGGGCCAGGGCCTGGATGAAGCCCAGGCGCTGCAGCTCTCGTGGCAGGCGGGTCTGATGACCTGCCTGGCCTCCGGCCTGATCGAGACCGGCGGCGCCTTTGTGGTGGGGGTCCTGCGGCGCTGGTTGCCCCGGGCGGCCCTGCTCTCCACCCTGGCCGGCATTGCCCTGGGCTACATCAGCCTCGGCTTCTTGCTGCGCACCTATGCGGTGCCCGTGGTGGGACTGGCGGTGCTGGCGGTGGTGCTGCTCGCTTACTTCGGCCGGGTGCGGCTGCCCCTGCCGGGGGGGCTACTGGCGGTGCTGGTGGGGATGGTGTTGGCTGGAGCCACGGGCTTGATCCAGATCGATGCGGCCAGCTGGGCCACCAATGCCCGTCCCGTTGGGCTCCATCTTCCCTGGCCGCGGCTCGGCGACCTCTGGGCAGGCCGCCAGCAGTTGCTCCCTTGGATCGGGGTCACGATCCCAATGGGGCTGTTCACGGTGCTGGGCTCGCTCCAGAACCTCGAAAGCGCTGATGCCGCCGGCGACCGCTATCCGGTGCGTTCTTCCCTGCTGATCAACGGCCTCTCCACCATCGTGGTGGCCAGCCTGGGGGCCTGCTTCCCCACCACCCTCTACATCGGCCATCCCGGCTGGAAGGCGATGGGGGCCCGGATCGGCTACTCCTGGCTCAGTGGCCTGGTGATGGGCCTGGGCTGCCTGCTGGGGGTGTTTGGGCTGGTGGGGCAGCTGGTGCCCATCGAGGCCGGCATGGCGATCGTGCTCTACATCGGCGTGGTGATGGCGGCCCAGGCCTTTGAGGCCACCCCCCGCAGCCACGCCCCCGCCGTGGTGATTGGCCTGCTGCCGGGCTTGGCCAGCTGGGGTTCACTGCTGCTGAAGTCGGGTCTGCGGGCCGGTGGGGCGGGCAGCCCCGCCCATCCCTTCAGCCCTGCCCTGCTGGGCCCCCTGCAGCAGGCCGATGTCTGGGCCGCCGGCGCCTTCGCCCTCGAGCAGGGCCAGATCGTGGCCGCCATGCTGCTCTCAGCGATGCTCGTGTACGTGATCGAGCAACGCTTCCTGGCCGCCTCGGCCTGCGCCCTAATCGCCGCGGCGCTGGCCTGGGTGGGCCTGCTCCACGCCTGGCGCTTCACCGCGGCCGACACCGTGCTCGATCCGGGCTGGGGCCATGGGGCCTCCTGGGCCCTGGGCTATGGCGCCATGGCGCTGGTGTTCCTGCTCGGCTGGTGGGGCCATCGGCGGCCCCGGTCCTGACCAACAGCTAGAACGCGCACGGACCGCTCCTGACAGCCATGCTCCCCGGTCGTCCCTCTTCCATGCCCCCAGCCCTCGCCCCCAGAGCTCCGCGCAGCCGCAACCAGCGACGGTTGAACCAGGCGGTCCTACCGGGCCTGCTGGCGACCCTCAGCCTGGCACCGGGAGCAGCCGGGGCGGCCCCCGGTGCCCCGACCGCTGCCCGTCCCGTCCAGGCGGGCTCGGCGCTGCCGCCAAAAACCGCAACCCCGGTGCAGTGCACCGCCCCCCGCCCCGGCCGCTACGTGGTGATGGGCGATGGCGTGGCCCAGAACGAACCGGTGGCGCGAATCCTGCAGGAAACCTGGAACCCCGATGGGAGCATCAGCGGCATCCGACTGGAACGCCGCGGCCGCACCTACCGGGAGGTGGCCTACACCGGCCGCTTCCGTGCCCTCTCGCTCTGCCGGGCAGGCATCGAGCGCACCTACGACACCAACACCAGCATCAGCCAGGCCGTGCTGGATGCCGGTGGCCGTCCCCGCTACTCGCTGGGCACCCTGCCCGATGTGGTGGTGGTCTCCCGCTGGTTCCCGCAAGCCGCCGGCGACTGCAGCGCGGCCCTGCTCGATGGCAGCGTGCTGAGCATGCAACACGGCCGCAGCTGGAAGGATGGCCTGTGGAAGCCGAATGCCGTGATCCAGAACGAGCGGTGGCGTGGCGGAAGCGTGCTGGGCGTCGCTATCTCCAGTTATGGACCACGCATCGAGGAGGCCACCTACAGCGGCACGATCTCGGTGGGTGCCGACTGTCTGGCCACGGTGAAGCAGATGGATTCGCTCGGGGTGGCGTACAACTACCGCGCCGTGGTGCTGGCCGATGGCTCCGGCTACCTCTACCTCCAGACCGATCCGGACGACCTCACGGTGGGCTATCTGGAGCATCAACGAGCCAGAGCCGGCGCTGTTGCCCACCACTGAAACCCTCCACCGCCCCCATCACAGCGTCACGGGCGGGCCGGTGAGCGTGGCCCATGGAGGCCGCCGTGACCAAGAACAATGGAGGCATCCCGAGCCAACGCCTTGCAACCCAATCCTTCACAGGCGGCAGCTCCCCCAAGTGGCGATTCGCCTTCGGGAGGCCCTCACCGCAGGCCCCCCCTGCGGGACCGGCTGGAGGCCCATTTCGAGCGTTTCCTCTGGCGGCTGCGGCTGATCGCCATCCTGCCGGTGATCATGAGCCTGGCCAGCACGGGGGTGACCTTCGTGCTCGGCACGCTGGAGATCGGCAGGTCGATCCTGGGCCTCAGTTACGCCGCCGACAGCACGGTGGAAAAGGGTTACATGGCCAGGGTGCTGGGCGGTGTGGTCACCGGCATCGATCTCTACCTGATCGGCATCGCCCTGCTGATCTTTGGGTACGGGGTCTACGAGCTGCTGATCTCCCCGATCGATGAGGCTCACCAGGGCAATCCCCGCATGCGCAGCGGCCTGCTGGAGATCAGCAGCCTCGACCAGCTCAAGGAGAAGCTGGTGAAGGTGCTGGTGGTGGCGCTGATCGTGTCGGCCTTTAAGGCCATGCTCACCCTGCCGATCCACGATGGCATCACCCTGGTCCTGTTCTGCCTGGCGGTGCTGCTGCTGGCCCTGAGCGGGTATCTGGTAGCCAACAACCCGGGCCACCGTCCCCCCTCCTGAGCCGATCCGAGCGGGTGTGACCGCCCTTCGTCATGCCCCTCATGGGCACGCATCGACTCTCTTCCTTCCCGATCTGGCTCCCCACCTCCCATGGCCGACCGCAATCCCACCGCTGGAGAGGCCCGCACCGCCGGCAAGACGCCCGATCCCACGGCAGCGGCCAAGCCCGCCGGGGGGGGTGAACCTGATCCGCTGCCCCGCTCGGCCGCTGAAGGAAGCGTCCATACACCGCAGAGCCTCAGCCTGCGGCGCCCCGACGACTGGCACGTGCACCTGCGCGATGGCCCCCTGCTGCAGGCGGTGGCACCGGCCACGGCGCGCTGCTTCGCCCGGGCGATCGTGATGCCCAACCTCAGCCCACCGATCACCACCGTGGCGGCGGCGGTGGCCTATCGGGAACGCATCCGCGCCGCCGTGCCTGAAGCCACGGGATTTACCCCCCTGATGACGGCCTATCTCACCGACACGATCGAACCAGCCGAGCTGGAGAAGGGCCACGGCGAAGGGGTGTTCACGGCCTGCAAGCTCTACCCCGCCAATGCCACCACCAATTCTGCCGCCGGGGTAAGCGACATGGCCAAGCTCACGGCGGTGTTCGAGACCCTGGAGCGGATCGGCATGCCGCTGCTGATCCACGGCGAAGTCACCGACCCGGATATCGATATCTTCGATCGCGAGGCGGTGTTCATCGAGAGGCACTTGGAGCCCCTGCTCCGCCGCCACCCGGGCCTGAAGGTGGTGCTGGAGCACATCACCACGGCTGAAGCCGCCGATTTTGTGCAGGCCGCCGGCCCCAACCTGGCCGCCACGATCACGCCTCACCATCTCCACATCAACCGCAATGCCCTCTTCCAGGGGGGGCTGCGGCCCGACCTCTACTGCCTGCCGGTGGCCAAACGGGAACGGCACCGCCTCGCCCTGGTGGCCGCCGCCACCTCCGGCGATCCAAAGTTTTTCCTGGGCACCGATTCGGCCCCCCATCCCCGCCATGCCAAGGAGGCGGCCTGCGGCTGCGCCGGCATCTACAACGCCCCCTACGCAATCGAGAGCTACGCCATGGTGTTCGAGGCCGAGGGCCAGCTGGAGCGGCTGGAGGCCTTCGCCAGCGAGCACGGTCCCCGCTTCTACGGCCTGCCCCTCAATGGTGCTTCGATCACCCTGGTAAGGGAGGCGCACACCGTTCCCCCGAGGATCCACGCCAACGACGCCGCCGGGGTGGCCACCAGCCTGGTGCCCTTCCATGCCGGGGCGGTGCTGCCCTGGCGGCTGGCCATTCCGTTGGTGCCTTGAACGGCGAGGGGTGTGGGGAGGCCCCGGGGGAAAATAGGGGGCGCTGACCGTCCGCCGTGGCCAAGCCAACGCCGCTGCCCCCACCCACCAACGGCGCCATGGCGGGGTCCGCTGCCGGCCCTACCGCCATCGCTGCGGGGGCTCCCCCACCCCCTGCACCCCAGCCCCTGAGCACCAAGCTGCGGGGCGAGGCCCTGATGAATGAACCGCTGCTGAACAAGGGAACCGCCTTCAGCCGCCAAGAGCGCCAGGCCCTGGGCCTGGAGGCCCTGCTGCCCTGGCAGGAGGAAAGCCTGGCGGAACAGGTGGAGCGCTGCCGGCGGGCCTTCGAGGCGATGGACAGCGATCTGGAGCGCTACGCCTACGCCCAGAGCCTGCGGGAACGCAACCTCACCCTCTTCCACCGCTTCCTGGCCGACCACATCGAGCTGGTGATGCCGATCGTTTACACCCCCACGGTGGGCCGAGCGATCCAACAGGCGAGCACCACCTACCGCAGCCCCAGCCAGGGGGTGTACCTGGCGGCACCCCAGCAGGAGCGGCTGGTGGAACTGCTGCGCCAGGGCTGCGTCAACCGCCCGCCCCAGCTGCTGCTGGTGACCGACGCCCAAGGCATCCTCGGCATCGGCGACCAGGGGGTGGGCGGCATCCACATCTGCCAGGGGAAGCTGGCCGTCTACACCCTCTGCGCCGGGCTGGATCCGGCGGCGGGGCTGCCGGTGATGCTCGATGTGGGCACCGATAGGCCGGAGCTGCTCAGCGATCCCGCCTATCCGGGGCTGCAACAGCCCCGGCTGCAGGGCGCCGCCTACGACGCCTTCCTTGAAGCCTTCATCAGCGCGGTGGAGCAGGTCTGCCCGGGCGCATTGGTGCACTGGGAGGACTTCGGTGCCCCCAACGCCCGCCGCGTGCTCGATCGCTTCCGGCACCGCATCGCCAGCTTCAACGACGACATCCAGGGCACCAGCGGCGTGGCGGCCGCTGCGATCCTGGCGGGCCTGCGGGGTCTGGGCCGCCCCCTGGCCGGGGAGCGGATCGTGATCTTCGGGGCCGGCAGCGCCGGCTGCGGCATCGCCGAGCGGCTGCAGCGCCTGCTGGAGAAGGGGGGCCTCTCGCCCCAGGCAGCGGCCAGCCGGATCTGGGCGATCGACCGCCATGGCCTGGTGCACGAAGGGCTCTCCGAGCGCAGCGCGGCCGTGGCGCCCTGGGTGAAGACCGCCGCCGATCTGGCCGCCGTGGACCTGCCGGCCGGCGATGGTGGCCAAGGCCCGGGGCTGCAGGCGGTGATCGAAGCGGTGAAGCCCGGCGTGCTGATCGGCACCTCCACCCGCGCCGGCGCCTTCGACCAGGCGGTGGTGGAGGCCCTCTGCCTGGGGGTGGAGCGGCCGATCGTGCTGCCGCTCTCCAATCCCACGCCCCTGGCGGAGATCACCCCGGAGAATCTGCTGCGCTGGAGCGGCGGCCGGGCCCTGCTGGCCACCGGCAGCCCCTTCTCCCCGGTGGCCACCGCCGCCGGGGAACGGGTGATCGGCCAATGCAACAACTGCTTTGTGTTTCCTGGCCTCGGCTTCGCCGCCATGGCGGTGGGCGCCACCGAGGTGAGTGAGGCGATGATCGACGCCAGCATCGAAGCCCTCGCCGCCGCCATTCCCGCAGCGGCAGATCCGGAAGCGGCCTTGATGCCCCCCCTCGCCCAGGTGCGGGCGGTGTCCGAGGCCGTGGCGGATGCGGTAGCCCTCGCCGCGGTGGACGAGGGCCTGGCCACACGGGCCAAGACCCCCGCTGAGGCCCGCCAGCGGTTGGCCGCATGCCGCTGGCAGGCCAGCTACCGGGAGATCCTGCCAGCCTGAAGGGGGCTGGACTCCAGCCCCCTTCAGGCTGGGGCCATCCACGCGCCGATTCACTAAAAGCTGTGTCGCACCCTCGCGCTGACCCGGGGACAGGGGTTAACACGGGCTGATCGAGACCCGCGCGATGGGCTTCTTCGTTCAGCTCACCAACGCCATCGCCGAGCGCCACTCGTTGCTGGTAACCGGGCTCGACCCGAATCCCGAGATGCTGCAGAGCTGGGCGCACCGCCGCGGCATGGGCGGGCGCTCCTTCCTCTCCCAGGCCCGCCACTGGATCAAGGCGGTGATCGAGGCCACCGCCGAGCACGTGTGCGCCTACAAGCCCAGCCTGGGCTTCTACCAAGCGCTCGGGCCGGTGGGTCTGGAGCTGCTGCGAGAGGTGCGGGAGCTGGTGCCGCTGGACATCCCCCTGATCGTGGATGCCAAGCACGGTGATCTCAACAGCTCCTCGGCCCTGGCGGCCTATCTCTTCCGCGACCTCGGCGCCGACGCCGTGACCCTCTCGCCGCTGGCGGGGCAGGACATCGCCGCACCCTTTCTGCTCTACCCCGACAAGGCGGTGGTAGTGACCTGCCACAGCTCCAACCCGGCGGCCCGAATCCTCCAGCACCACCCCAGCGAGAGCGATCCCCTCTACATCCGCATCGTGCAGGAGTGCCAGCGCTGGGGCACACCCGACCAGCTGCTGCTGGAGGTGGGCACCAGCGATCCAGCGGTGCTGGCCCGGGTGCGGCAGGAGGCGCCGGAACGCTTCCTGATCCTGCGCAGCCTCTGGGGCGAGGAGGACCGACTCGATGCCTTGCTGGAGGCGGGTCTGAGCCCAGCGGCCGATGGGCTGTTGCTGCCTCTGCCCCAGAACCTGCTGGTGGAGGATGACATGGCGGAGCGGGCCGGTCGGCTCAAGCGCCGGATCGGCGAGCGGCGGGATGCCTGGCTGGAGCGTCGCCCCCAGGAAGGGGAGGCCTGCAGCCTGTGGCTGCCGGAACCCCGCAGGCCGGCCAAGGCCACGGGCTCCTCCGATCCAGCGGGTGACTCCGGGATGGGCCCTGGCAGGGCCGAACCGAGCGCGATGGATCAGCTGATCCTCGATCTATTCGACATCGGCTGCCTGCTGTTCGGCGACTATGTGCAGGCCTCAGGAGCCGTGTTCAACTATTACATCGATCTGCGCCAGATCATCTCCGATCCCAATTTGTTCCACCGGGTGCTGCATGCCTATGGAACCCTGCTGGAGGATTTGGATTTCGAGCGCATTGCGGGCATTCCCTACGGCGCCCTTCCCACCGCAACCGGCCTTTCGCTGCAGCTCCATAAACCGCTCATCTATCCCCGCAAGGAGGTGAAAGCCCATGGAGCCCGCCGCCTGATCGAGGGGGATTTTGTCGAAGGGGATCGGGTGGTGGTGGTCGATGACATCCTGATCACCGGGGGAAGTGTGCTGGAGGGCATCGGCAAGCTGGAAAGTTCAGGGCTGGTGGTGGAGAACGTGGTGGTGTTCATCGACCATGGCGGCGCTACCGACCACAGCGCCCGCCATCGCCTCGAGCAGGCGGGCTACCGCTGCCATGCCGTGCTCGACATCAACAGGATCACGGCGGTGCTGCACCGCTCTGGCCGCCTCAGCGATGCCCAGGCGGCTGTGCTGGGGGAGGGTGTACTGGCCGCGCCGTAGGGTGGAGTGCGTGCCCCCGAATCCCCCGGGCACCCTTCCTCCCATGACGGGATCCCCTGCCACCCCCCCCACGATCGGGGAGCTTGAGGCCAAATACTCCCTTTACTGCAAGGCCATGCGCCTTCTGCTCAAGGAGGGCCGGAGCATGGATGCCATCCGCCGCACGGTCTGCTGGAGTCGTCTGGAACAACTCCACATCTGCCTGCCGGGTCGTTACAAATCTCCCGACTATCTCTATGCGGTTCTGAAGCGGGATCTGAGCTGATTCAAGCCCCGGCCAGCCATCCTCTCCCTCCCCACACGACGATGCGGATCAGTTGGAACAGAGGGGAATCATCGCTGCGGTGGAGCATCGACGCCGTGATATCGCTCGCCGAGGATCCGGCCCAGCCCATCCAGCAACAGCCTTTTCAGCATTGGAGCCATGGGCCCCGGGAGGAGGAACGCCATGCAGCCGCACCCGCCCCTCTGGAGGGATCGCCAGGCGGCGGGCCTGGCTCTGGCCGAGCGCTGGGCCGACATCAGGGGCCGCGACGACACCCTGCTGATCGGGCTGCCCCGGGGCGGGGTGGCGGTGGCGGCGGCGATGGCGAATGGGCTGGCGCTGCCCCTGGCCAGCTGGGCCGTACGCAAGATCACAGCTCCCGCCTGGCCGGAGGTGGCGATCGGGGCGGTGGCCCCGGGCGGCGTGGTGCTCTGGGGTCCGCCAGAGCACGCTAGGGGCCTCAGAGTCGTGAGCAGCGCAGCCAACTGGTGCGCCAGCAGCAGGCCGAACTGCTGCGCCGGCAGAGGCGCTACGGCGACCCCGATCCCCGCAGCCTGGCCGGACTCCATCTGGTGGTGGTGGACGACGGCATCGCCACCGGCCTGACCGCCAGGGCCGCCCTGCTGTCACTGCGCCGCCTGGGCCCCGCCTCCCTGGGCCTGGCGGTGCCGGTGGTCGATCAAAGGCTGGTGCCGGAGCTCGAAGCCTTGGTGGAGCGGCTGGAGATCCTGGCGGTGGTGCCGCATCTGGAGGCGGTGGGCCCGTGGTACGAGCGCTTCGAGCAACTCAAGGACAACGCCGTGGTCCGGTTGCTGGCCCGGGCAGGGCGGCTCAGCGGAGCGGGCCGGCGGGGAGGCGCTGAGACTTAGGAAACCGCTGAAACGGCCTGAGACAGCCTGCGAAATCCAGGTCGGCACTCATTCCTGCTCCGCACTGCCTTTGCCTGAGGTTCTGCACCTCGGCATCACGCTGGCCTGCTCTAAGGGGGGAAGGAGTCAGGGCCTGGCGGGCGCCATCCCCGGTTGGCCAGCCACCGGCCGGGAGCTCGAGGCCGGGCTGGACACCGGGATGGCAAGGCGGTCGGCGGCCACCACGCTGGCCCGGCCGGTGACCTGCTCAAAGACACAGAGCTCGAGGCCCCGCTGGCCCTGCATGTGGGACTGGGGGTAGCGGCCCTCCATCAAAAGCACGCTCAGAGATGGAGCGGGCAAGTCGAGCCGATCGCCGCGCTCCACCGCCCCCACCAGGGTGGTGGCGGCCCTGCAGGCGGCGCGCACCCGGGCGTCGTAGGCGGCCCAGGCCGCTGGGCTCGAGGCCAGCGCCGGGGAACCCAGCAGGGGAACGGCCAGCGTCAGCGCGAGGGTTGGCACCACAAGGCCAGTGGCCGCCACCAGGCTGGAGGCCGCCGATCGGAGCTCCTGGTGAAGGCCCTGGCGGTGGGCCAGGAGGGAAGTCAACCCCGGCGGGCGGAAGGAGAAACGAGGCTCGGCAGGCATGGCGCCGCAGGCATCCCGCAGGTCAATGGAAACGCTAAGGGGCTGAGCAGCAAGCTCGCCGGCTCCCACTTCAAGGGCCAAAGACTTACCGGTGGACAGCCCTCCTGGCCGGACCGGGCGGGGAAGCCTTCAGCGCAAGGCCGGCCAGAGTGTGCTCCAAAGAGGCCCTCAGCGCAGGGCCAGCAGCACGGCTCCGACCCCCATCAACACCACGCCGAACCACTGGCGCGGGTCGAGGCTCTCCCCCAGCAGGGTCACCCCCAGCACGGCCACCAGCACCACGCTGATCTTGTCGATCGGCGCCACCCGCGACACCGGACCGAGCTGCAGGGCCCGGAACCAGCACAGCC
>Ga0209401_1001495_pt1 | contig 15467 bp, 12 predicted proteins | sample M_140807_MF_Meta_FD_187318 | JGI IMG/M metagenome (GOLD analysis project Ga0209401, IMG submission 187318) | Freshwater microbial communities from Lake Montjoie, Canada to study carbon cycling - M_140807_MF_MetaG (SPAdes) (version 2) | ecosystem: Environmental > Aquatic > Freshwater > Lake...
TGTTAGTGTGCCATTATCGGGTGTCACTATATAATGTCCCGATTTTGTTTTTACCACCACCGATCTTCTTTGGGTGCCCACACCAGGGTCTACCACCGATACAAATACCGTACCAGCTGGCCAGTAAGTTACTGTTTGATCTAGTCTATAAGCAGCTTCCCAAATATTATATGCAGGAATATCGTGGGTAAGGTCATACAATTTTAAACTCGGATCCACAGTGCTTGCTACTCCTTTCATCGCCGATACGGCGCCATCCTTGTTACCAAAATCGGTTTGAAAAACAACAATGCCATTCTGTGCTGCAGCTGTATTGGCTGATAATGCAGTCATTAAAAGAATGATAAGACTATTAAGTATTTTTTTCATATTGGTTATTTAAATTCTATATATGGTTCTTAAATATTTTCAACTCGATAAAATACAAAAATACTTTTTAGCCAGAAAAAGGTATTTTGTATTTTAATAATATAATTTGTTTAATGCTAATTAAAAAAGCCTTCCCGAATGAACGAGAAGGCTTTAAAGTTATTCAAAAATTTTCATTAAAACTTAAAGACCAATTTGCTAAATAATCTCATGCCATTGTAACCCATTTGAACACCATCCCAAGGGCCACCTGTTTCATTATCACCTGCCCAATATTTAGCTAAAGGATTCACCGCGAAGTCGGGGTGTACATTTAATATATTGTCAGCACCAAAGATCCAAGACATTTTTTTATTTACTTGTACATTTAAATATAAGTCGGTTGAAACCTTACCACTATAATTAAATAATTCTGGAAGCATTACATTTTCATCTGCATCAGAAGGCACTTCAGGATTTATACCATCTCCATTATATCCAAATCCAGTTAAAGTAAGTGATCCAAAATAAGTAAGACGCGTTCCAAAGCTTACTTTATTTTTTGTGTAATCAAAGCTCATTGAGTATTTTGATTTAGGTGCAGAAGCTTTTAAGAAATATTTTTCTCTATCATTAAAGAAAGTGTTTGCATTGTATTCTGTTGTGCTTAAGGCAGCAGGTACATTTATTGCATCAATGCTAATATTTTGAATATTACCTACAAATAAAAATTTGAATTTCTCAGTTGCAGAAATTTTCTTTTGATAATCGGCTACGAAGTCAACCCCCGTATTAGTGGTATTTACAGCATTGGCAAAGAACTGAGCTGTGGCAACTCCTAATCCATTTAATTTAGAAGTTAATTCAGTAGGAAGTGATTCATCACCTGCACTAAATAAACCAGAAAGTACCACACGGTCTTTCATCTTGATAGAATATCCGTCTACCGTAAATGTTAAACCCTTAGCTGGTTTCCAAGAAAAACCTACGCTCATATTGGTAGAAGTTTCTTGCTTCAAAGAAGGAATGCCAGCCAATTTACTTATCACATCATCATTACGTGCAATTCTAGATTGAACTAGTCCGCCATTTGAGAAAGAAGTAAGTGTATTGCTGAAATATTTTTGTTGTAAAGAAGGAGCGCGGTAACCTGTGCTAAAAGAACCTCTTAAATTAAAATTACTGCTCAATTTTAAACGAGCAGATGTTTTAAAAGTAGCTACAGAACCAAAGTCAGAATAGTTTTCAGCTCTTACTGCAGCAGTTATTAAAAACATTTCAGAAGGGGTGAATTCGATATCGCTATAAGCACCTGACACCAATCTATTCGCTTTTACTTTATCATCTGGGCTAAATCCTGGGAAACCTTGTGCGCCAGGAGCTTGCTGTAAACCAAAAGAATTAGTAAATGCCTTATAAGAATTAATTTCTCCTTTAAAAATGCTGTACTCTTCAAATCTTATCTCACCTCCATAAGCAACCTTAATTCCTCCGTTGTTAACCTTGCCAAACTGTTTAGAGATATCTAAGTTGGTAGTGTTTTGTAAGAAATTAAAACCTCCATCGTCGAAATGAGTTTGACTCACATTGCCAATATTAGAGGCGTTGAAAGTGCCATCACCGAAGTAATGGAAATTATTATTTCCAAAGGCGTTGCTTAGATCCCAATCCCAACCACGGTTGCTAGTTTTAGAAAAGCCAGTGACCATAGATATATCTTGAATATTGCCTTGAATATGAGGATTATAACTAGTGTCGCCAGAACCTGATTTAAACATGATATCAGGCACAAATATTAAACTGCCATTTGGGTTTACAGGGAAACGAGTAGGTCTTGCAGACCAGTTACGCGTATAGGCGTAAGCGTCAGATTTTTTTGAATTAATACTTCCAAAAGCATAAAATTTAATATCATCACCCAAGGGCACTTCCATGTTGAACATGGCACCTATAGATTTCATAGAACCATCTCCGAAACCTTGTCTCCAAGTATTGGTAGGTAAACCATATTTGTCTTCAATATTGGAAGAAGCTGCTTGGCGAAAAGTTTTTCCTTGATCTAATACATCAACAGATAAATTAATAAAACCTCCTTTTTTTCCAATATCGAATCCTCTATTGGCAGAAATAGAACTTGTTACTCCGTCAATAGGGCCACTATATAAATAGTCATTATTATTTTTAAATTGATTGGTATTAAATTTTTTATCATAATAACCAGCCATACCTGTAGTGATATTCCACTCATTTGTATTTTTTCTTAATACTATATTCATAACACCTGCAATCGCATCAGAACCATATTGTGCTGAAGCACCATCTCTTAAAATTTCAATTCTATCTACTGCAGACATTGGAAAACCGTTTAAGTCAACTCCAGAACCACCACGACCTCTTGTTCCAAACAAACCAACTAATGCTGTGCTATGTCTACGTTTTCCATTAATTAAAACTAAGGTTTGATCAGGCCCTAAACCTCTTAGTGTACCTATATCTACGTGGTCTGCTCCATCCGCACCTGATTGCTTATTATAGTTAAATGAAGGAGCTACAAAATTTAAGGTAGAAGTTAAATCCATTCTCGCCGTATTCATTCCAACGTCTGTTAATTTAATTACATCAACAGGAACAGGTGATTCTGTTTTAACACGACCCAGACCTCTTGATCCTACTAATATTATATCTTGTAAATCGGTAGTACTTGCTGTTAACATAATATTCATAGAACTACCTACAGCTAATTGTTTTTTTGATTCAAAACCAATAGAGCTAAACTCTAATACGTCGTTGGTATTGGCTGCAATACTGAATGATCCATTTTTAGAAGAAGTGGTTACTGCTTTTGAAGCAACCACTTTAATCGTGACACCTTCAAGTGCATTACCTTTTGAATCACTCACTACTCCTTTTATGGTTTGGCTTTGGGCAAAACCGTTTAAGCTAAAAAGGGAGAAAAATACTAAAAACAGGGGGGTTAATTTTATTCTCATATGGTTTAGTTTATTTGAATTTACAACTTTTTTAGCTTTTATGATTTATAAGCCATAATTAATTACTTTTAAAGGTCTTAAAGAAGAAATTTTTTACCCCATGGAGGCTATTTTAAAGCATATTGAAAACCTATATAATAGTATTCATCCCCATCCATGGGATCGAATTCAGAAAATACCTCAAAGTGGGGGCGACCGCATCTATTTTCGAATTAGTCAAGGGGAGAAATCTTGGATTGCAACCTATAGTTTGAATATTAAAGAAAATCAAACCTTTATTTATTTTGCTAAGCATTTTTACGATAAGGGAATGCCTGTACCTAAAATTCTAGCAGTCAATGAATCTTACAATACTTATTTACAAGAGGATGTGGGAGCAGTCTGCTTGTTAGATGTTTTAGAGCAAGAAGGAAAAACGGAAGCAGTATTTACACTGTTCCAAAAAAGTTTAACTGCTTTAGCTAAATTACAAATAGAAGGTGCCAAGGGTTTAGACTATTCTAAGTGTTTAACTTCTAAGTATTTTGGAAAGCATTCTATTTTAACCGACTTATTATATTATAAGTATTATTTCTTAGACACTTTGCAGTATCCTTATGATAAGCAAGCCTTAATTGATGAGTTTGAAATTCTAAGCGATCAGCTGGCGCTAAGTCATTTTGATAATTTTATGTTCCGCGACTTTCAGAGCAGAAATATTATGGTACAAAATGGAGAAGTGTATTTTATAGACTTCCAAGGAGGTATGCAAGGCGGCCTTCCTTATGACGTGGCTTCTTTATTATGGCAAGCCAAGGCTGGGCTATCCAATGAATGGAAAGAAAAATTATTAGATCACTATATTGCTGCAGTACAAAAATTATTGCCAACTACTATAAAGGCTGAAACATTTAAAAAGCAATACAATGGTTATGTGCTATTAAGATTATTGCAAGTTTTAGGCGCCTATGGCTTTAGAGGTTTGTTTGAAAGAAAGGCACATTTTTTAACTAGTATTCCTTTAGGTTTAGAAAATTTAAAAAACTTTTTACAAACCTACACTTTAGACAAAGACACGCCTGTTTTTGCATCTATTTTGAAGTGGATGGTAAGTGATGAAGTCATTGAGCGTTTCACTCCTCCTACAGCGAATGAGAATACACCGCTGGTCATTACCATTAATAGCTTTAGTTATAAAAAAGGGATTCCACCCGATAGTTCTGAGAATGGCGGTGGCTTTGTGTTTGATATGCGTGGTATTTTAAATCCAGGAAGAGTAGAGGAATATAAAAAACAATCGGGCTTAGATAAACCCGTCCAAGATTTTTTAGAACAAAGAACTAAAATGAACGGATTTTTAAATAGCGTTTGGGATTTAATAGATATTACGGTAGAAGATTATTTAAAAAGAGGATTTGTCTCACTGCATATTAATTTTGGATGCACAGGGGGGCAACATCGAAGTGTATTTGCCGCTGAACAAACGGCAAGGCATCTTAGAAATAAATACAAGATCAAAGTTCTACTAGCACATACCAATAAAGAAAATTGGGTTAAATAATTGATTCTATGAGAGCCATGATTTTAGCAGCAGGATTAGGTACAAGGTTAAAACCCTTTACCGATTTTCATCCCAAGGCCTTGGCCGTGGTGAATGGAAAGTCTTTGCTGCAAAGGAATGTAGAATACTTGCAAGCATTTGGTATCAATGAAGTGGTGGTGAATGTGCATCATTTTGCAGACCAAATTATAGAGGCCGTTGAAACGAATAATGGCTGGGGCAGTACGGTTTATATTTCTGATGAAAGCAGTGAAGTGCTGGAAACGGGAGGGGGTGTGCTTTTTGCAAAATCTTTTTTTGAACTAGCAGAAAATTGGTTGGTGATGAACGCCGATATTTTAACCAATTTAGATATTGATAAATTAATAGCTGCAGATAAAGTTTTATCGGAAGGCGCTGAAAATTATATAGCTACTTTAGCAGTGACTAATAGAGTCTCCAGCAGAAATTTATTATTTACAACAGAGGGTAATTTAATAGGATGGAGAAATAATACAAGCCGCGAAGAAAAATGGGCAGGCGTAAATACGACTGAAAATCATGAAGCTGTTTTGAATACTATAGCGAAAGCCTTCAGTGGTATTCAAATACTACATGCTTCTTTTTATTCAAGTTTAGCAATGACGGGTAAGTTTTCACTAATAGATGCTTATTTACAAGCAGCCGCCAAAGGCACCATTGGTTATTATGATCACAGCGATAGCATTTTACTAGATGTAGGTAAGCCAGAGAATATTGAAAAAGCAGAAAGTCTTTTTAAATAATTAGCGCGCGTTTATTTTTATACTTTAATATATATTTTCTTTTTATCTAAGAAATAAGCCAATGCTCCAAAAAAAGCAATAAAGCTTAAGGCATATACAAAAGAGCCTACACGTAAATCACTATTGACATTCTTGCATATATTTTCATAAAACCAAGGCAGGGCTGAAGTGTAGATAGGTTCTCCTTTTTCGTCTGTATGGTCGGTCCATCTTAGTAAGGCCAATACTCGCGGTAAAAAACCGCTGAGTACAAATACAAATAAGGGGTTCTTTCCAAATACATCAAAAAAATGACTCCATTTCCCTTTCATATTTTGAAATTCTAATAAATAAATAAGCATACCTAAACTAAGCATGGCAAGTCCAGAAGTATATAGTACATAACTACTGGTCCATATTTTTTTATTGATAGGAAAACTAAAATCCCAAATATAGCCAACGAATATAAGCACTACTCCTGTTAATAGAACTTGTGCCAACATCTCATAATTTTTTCCTTTCAACTGAATATATTCACCTACTAAAAAACCAAGTATCACTTGTACAATGGCAGGAAAAGTACTTGTTATTCCTTCTGGATCAAAAGGAACGCCTTCTCCTTTATAAATATGTGATATGCCTAAAATATTTTGGTCAATGTTATTGCCAAAATAACCCGATAAGCTAAAGGGATGTCCGGCAGCTCCTAATGCATAAGTTAATACCCAATAAATGACTAGTATCATCATGCCTATAAAAAGTGCTACGCGCGATTTTCCATAATAAATAATAATAGAGGCAAAAAAATAACAAATTGCAATTCTTTGAAGTACGCCTAAAATGCGCACCATTTCCCAAGGTTTAAAAACTAATTCTGTGCCTGAGAATTTTACAAAAGGGCTCCAGTTTAAAAATAAACCAATACCAAAAATTAAAAGGGTACGCTTAATTATTTTTATCCAAAATTCAGCGGCACCTGCATTTTGTAATTTGGGCATTACAAAAGACATCGCATTACCCACAGCAAATAAAAAAAAGGGAAAGACTAAATCGGTGGGGGTGCATCCATGCCAGCTTGCATGGCCTAAAGGGCTATAAATATGGGCCCAAGAGCCCGGATTATTCACAAGAATCATAAGTGCCACAGTGGCCCCTCTAAAAACATCAAGGGAATAATATCTTTGCTGACTCATAGAATATTATAGTATAAAAAATTTAGTAATTAATAGCCCCGTTTTAATATCTTTGTAAGATACAAATTCAGATGGGAAAAAACATATTAATTACAGGCGGAGTGGGCTTTATTGGATCACATGTAGTGCGTTTAATGGTGACCAAATATCCAGGGTATCAAATTTTTAATTTAGATGCACTTACCTATGCAGGTAATTTGGAGAATTTAAAGGATATAGAAAAACAAGCCAATTACCATTTTATAAAAGCCAATATATTAGAGGCAGATGCTTTAAAAGATATTTTTGAAAAACATGCTATTACAGATGTGATTCATTTGGCGGCAGAATCGCATGTAGATAGAAGTATTGTTTCTCCTTTAGATTTTGTGTATACGAATGTGATTGGAACGGTGAACTTATTAAATACCGCTAAAGAATATTGGAGGGGCGATTTAAGTTATGAAAAAGCACATGATGGTTCTTGGGAGAAAAATCGCAATCATCTTTTTTATCATGTCTCAACAGATGAAGTTTATGGAAGCCTAGGTAAGGAAGGGTTGTTTAAAGAAACTACTGCCTATGATCCTAACTCCCCTTATTCTGCAAGTAAAGCGGCCAGTGATCATTTTGTGCGCGCCTATGGGGAAACTTATCATTTACCTTATGTAGTTTCTAACTGCTCTAATAATTATGGACCGAATCATTTTCCAGAAAAATTAATTCCTTTATTCATTCATAATATTATCAATAAAAAAGCATTGCCTGTTTATGGCGATGGCTTGTACACGCGTGATTGGCTATATGTAATAGACCATGCGCGTGCCATTGATTTAATATTTCATGAAGGTAAAAATGGAGACACTTATAATATTGGCGGCTTTAATGAATGGACCAATATTGACCTCGTGAAATTAATGTGTGCTCAAATGGATGTAAAATTAGGAAGAGCAGTAGGAGAAAGTGAAGCATTAATTACTTACGTGAAAGACAGACCAGGACATGACCGCAGATATGCAATTGATGCCACTAAATTAAATAAAGAATTAGGCTGGAGCCCATCGGTTACTTTTGAGCAAGGCTTGGCGGCTACCATTGATTGGTATTTGAATAATGGCCCTTGGTTAGAAAATGTAACCAGTGGTGCTTATCAACAGTATTATAATTCCATGTACGATAATAGATAATGACAAACTATAATTAGATTAATGAAAATAGAAGCTACACCCTTAAAAGATTGTTTTATTATTCACGATACCGTGCATGGTGATGCAAGAGGTTATTTTATTGAGACATTTAATCTAAGAGATTTTAAAGCGGCCAGTGGACTGGAAATTGATTTTGTACAAGACAATCAATCACGTTCTAATAAAGGTGTTTTAAGAGGTTTACATATGCAAAGAGGTGCTTCTGCACAAGCAAAGCTAGTAAGGGTTTTAGAAGGTGCGGTATTAGATGTAGTGGTAGATTTAAGAAAAGGTTCGCCTAGTTTTGGCCAGCATTTTACCATTGAACTAACTGCAGATAACCATAAACAATTTTTTGTGCCTGCGGGCTTTGCTCATGGCTTTGTAGTATTAAGTGAATCGGCTACTTTCTTTTATAAGGTAGATAAGTTTTATGAGCCAGGTAATGAAGTGGGTATTATGTATAACGATAAGGACTTAAATATTGATTGGAGATTACCAAGTTCGGAATTAATATTTTCTGAAAAAGATAAAACATTAGGAAGCTTTGCAGAATATGCAGCGAGTTTATAAAATTAAAAATAAATTATTAGGTTTATGAAAGGTATTATATTAGCAGGCGGATCAGGTACTAGGTTGTATCCTATTACCAAGGGTATCAGTAAGCAATTAATGCCTATCTATGATAAACCCATGATTTATTATCCTTTGTCTGTATTGATGTTGGCGGGGATTAAAGAAGTATTGATTATCACAACACCTGAGGACAATGATCAATTTAAAAGATTGTTGGGTGATGGTACTGAAATAGGTTGCAAATTTAGTTATGCAGTACAAGCAGTTCCCAACGGACTAGCACAAGCATTTGTGATTGGCGCCGATTTTATTGGCAAGGATAAAGTGTCTTTAGTTTTAGGAGACAATATTTTTTATGGTGCAGGTTTTAGTAAGCTGGTGCAATCTTTTAATAATTTAGAAGGTGCTGCCGTATTTGCTTACGAAGTAAATGATCCGGAGCGTTATGGTGTGGTGGAATTTGACGAAAATAACAATGCAATCTCATTAGAAGAAAAGCCAAAATTGCCTAAATCAAATTACGCGGTACCAGGTTTATATTTTTATGATAATTCTGTGGTTGAAATTGCTAAGAATATTCCAGCCTCTCCAAGAGGTGAGTTTGAAATTACCGACGTGAACAAGGTATACTTAGAGCGTAAGCAATTACAAGTTGGTATTATGAACAGAGGCACCGCTTGGTTAGATACCGGTACTTTTGAATCCTTGGCCGATGCCTGTGAGTTTGTAAGAGTCATAGAGAAGCGTCAAAGTCAAAAAATAGGATGTATTGAGGAAGTGGCCTTTAGAATGGGCTTTATTGATAAGGCACAATTGCTTGTATTAGCCGATAAATATGCTAAAAGTGGCTATGGGGAATACCTTAGACAGTTAAAAAAGTAAATTTTTCTAGTTTATAGCATCGTTTTTTAGTTTGTAGCATACATTTTCTGTTTTCTTAAACAAAAAATGAACAATTTTATAAATATGTTGTTCTTATGGTATGTCAACATATTCAATCAAGGATTTAGAGCAAGTTTCTGGGATTAAGGCCCACACCATTCGTATATGGGAGCAGCGCTATAAGTTTCTGCAACCCTCTCGTACTGAGACGAATATAAGAACCTATTCAGCCGTTGAATTAAAGATCATTTTAAACGTATCGTTTTTAAATAAATACGGTTTCAAAATTTCACATATTGACAAGATGAGTCCGGAGCAAATGGAGGAGAAAATTCTTACCATTAATCAGATGGACGCGCAGAAGGAAAGGGTAGTGAATAATTTAATTAAGGATATGGTTTCATTGAATATGCCAGCCTTTGAACAACAATTAGATAATTATATTGCACAAAAAGGGGTTGAAAAAACCATTGTGGAAATCATCTTTTCTTTTTTAGAAAGAGTGGGCATACTATGGATGACAAGTGGTATCAACCCAGCACAGGAGCATCTTGCCACCAATATCTTAAGACAGAAAATTATTTATGGTATTGAAAAATTAACCCCAGTCACTAAATATACTAAGAGAGTGGTTTTATTCTTACCTGAAGCTGAGTACCATGAATTAGGTATTTTATATGTACATTTTTTATTAAAACAAAATGGCATCTACGTAGATTATTTAGGAACCAATATACCCATGGCCGACCTTGAATTTTTAGTAAGCAGAACAAAACCTGATTATCTATTTTGTCATATCACATCGCCTGCGAAAAAGTTTAAATTAGATAAGTTCCTAGATGGTTTATCTAAGATTAATAAAAGCTCTCCAGTGGTTTTATCAGGTCAAATTGTTCGTGATTTCAAGGGACAAGTCGCATCTAATATCTCCATTAAGCGAAGTTTAGCAGAGACTATTCAGTTCGTAAATACTATCTAGCCTATTTATTTCGAAGTTTTACCACTAGTTGCCAATTCTTAACTTCTAGCAAATCCAAACTTTGTTTTTTCTTAAAATATTGGTAATCAGTATTTTAAATATTAGAAAGCCAAAATAGGCCATTTTTAGGCTTTGAAATCCAAAATGTTTAACATTTATTTTCAAAAAATAAACAAAATTCTCCTTTTTGGCAATATTTTATGTTTAGCTTTGTTCTCTTAAAGTTAAACAGAACTATATGTCAAACGCTGAATTCACCCTACTACTTACTGAAAATGCCGATTTTCTGAAGCCCTTTGCTATTAATTTAACCAAGGATCATGAAACGGCTAAGGATTTATTTCAGGAAACCCTGTACAGAGCCTTGTCTAATAAAGACAAGTATAATGTAGGTACCAATATTAAGGCTTGGTTGTATACCATAATGCGTAATATTTTTATCAATGATTATCGTAAAAAAGCGAAACAGTCTGTAGTGTTGGATAATTCTCCCAACGATTTTTTAATTGATCAAACTAGAACAAAGGTTTTGAATGATGGCGTGACTAACCTAAATTTGAGAGAAGTGAAACAGCTCATTTATGACTTGCCTGAACTTTTCAGAACGCCGTTCAATTTATATTTTGAAGGCTATAAGTATAATGAAATTGCAGACGAATTAAATGAGCCCTTAGGCACTATCAAAAGTCGAATTCACTTTGCTCGAAAAATTTTAAAACAAAAAGTTCAACGATACTAAACTATGTCCAACCCTTCTAAAAAAGCATTAGTGATTGGTGCTGGTTTTGCCGGCATGTCAGTAGCTACTTTTTTAGCAAAGAAAGGATGGTCAGTTTCTGTTATTGAAAAACATAATTTACCTGGTGGACGTGCTAGAAAATTTGAAGCCCAAGGTTTTACATTTGATATGGGTCCAAGTTGGTATTGGATGCCCGATGTTTTCGAGCGTTATTTTGCAGCCTTTGGAAAAAAGGTTTCCGATTTTTACAAATTAAAAAGATTAGACCCCTCTTACCGAGTATACTTTGACCAAACCCATTGGGATATGCCTGCTAATTATACCGAATTAGCAGCATTATTAGAAAGTGTAGAACCCGGTGCTGCCAAGGCTTTAGACCAGTTCATGGAAGAAGCTAAATTCAAATATGATATTGGTGTGGGTAAACTAGTACATCAACCTGGTATTTCTTTAAAAGAATTTATAGATATTGATTTAATCAAGGGCGTTTTTAAATTAGATGTATTTCAATCGATGAAAAAACATGTCGCTCGTTTTTTCAAACATCCCTATATTCAAACTTTAATGGAGTTTCCGGTTTTATTTTTAGGTGCCCTTCCCCAAAATACACCTGCCTTATATAGTTTAATGAACTATGCCGATATTAAAGGAGGAACCTGGTATCCAGAATTCGGTATGTATAGTATTGTGCAAGCCATGTATGATACCGCCCTAGCGCAAGGCGTCAGCTTTTATTTTGAAGAAGAGGCATTACAAATAGAAGTACTTAATGGAGTGGCTCAGTCTTGCTTCACCAAATCAAGTGTAACAGGTGAGCAAAAGCATTATGAATTTGATGTAATCATTGGTGCTGGCGATTATCATCATATTGAAACAAAACTATTAAGTCCAAAATATCAGTCTTATACAAATAGCTATTGGGACACGCGTACCATGGCACCTAGCTCCTTACTTTATTATGTAGGCTTGAATAAAAAATTAACGGGTGTCACGCATCACTCTTTATTTTTTGATACCGACTTTGGCCTTCATGGTAAGGAAATATATACTGAACCTAGTTGGCCAACAAAACCTTTGTTTTATGCCTCTGTTCCTTCGGTAACCGATTCTACGGTGGCTCCAGTAGGTAGTGAAAATTTATTTTTATTAATTCCAGTAGCTGCGGGCTTAGAAGGAGATACAGAAGAAGTTAGAGAAAAATATTTTCAGGAACTGATAGCTCGTTTAGAACAAAGATGGGGACAGTCCATTGCAGATAGTATTGTTTATAAAAGGTCCTTTGCAGTATCCGATTTCAAGAGTGAATACCATTCCTTTAAGGGGAATGCTTATGGCCTCGCCAATACCTTATTACAAACAGCTATTTTAAAGCCTACTTGTAAAAGTAAAAAGGTAAAAAACTTGTATTATACCGGACAATTAACGGTACCAGGGCCAGGGGTGCCGCCAAGTTTAATTAGTGGGGAAGTGGTAGCAGAGCTGATTGATAAAAATTATATAAATTTGCAACCTAGAAATGTCTGATTTAAAACTATATAATGAAGTCACTGGCTTAAGCAGTAAAACAACTACGCTATTATATAGCTCTAGTTTTTCTTCTGCCATTAAACTACTGCATGCCGATTTACGTCAGCCCATATATGATATTTATGGTTTTGTAAGATTTGCTGATGAAATTGTAGACACTTTTCATGAATTTGACAAAGCCAGTTTATTTGCGCAGTTTAAAAAGGATACTTATCTAGCGATAGAACAAGGCATTAGTTTGAATCCCATTTTGCACCGCTTTCAGTTAACCTATTCAAAGTATAAAATTGACCCTGCTTTATTAGAAGCCTTTTTAGTAAGTATGGAAATGGATTTAAATAAGCAGCATTATGATGTAGCTACTTATCAAACCTATATTTATGGAAGTGCAGAAGTGGTAGGGCTGATGTGCTTGCATATTTTTTGTGAAGGGGATATGGCTCAATTTGAAAAATTGAAACCGGCTGCAAAACATTTAGGTGCCGCTTTTCAAAAAGTAAACTTCTTACGCGATATTAAAGCCGATTTTGAAGGCCTTGATAGAATGTATTTTCCTGACTGTGATTTTTCAAAATTTACTCAAGCAGATAAGGAAATGATTGAAGCCGATATTCAAGCCGATTTTGAAAAAGCTTTAGAAGGTATAAAAATGCTACCCTTGAAAGCTAGGTTTGGAGTGTATGTTGCTTTTAAATATTATTATTCTTTGTTTAAAAAAATAAAGAAAACGCATCCGGAAGCTATTTTAAAAGCAAGAATTAGAATTCCTACTCCTGGAAAAATATTTATTGTGGCCAAGGCTACACTGCGAAGCCAATTGAATTTATTGTAATAAATTTGTTATATCATTTAATAAAATTGAACTTATGATTTTTATATTAGTGTCTTTACTTACTTTTTGTATTATGGAAGGGATTACTTGGTTAACCCACCGTTATGTAATGCATGGTTTTTTATGGTATTTGCATGAAGACCATCATCAGCCCACAGGACATTTTTTTGAAAAGAACGATGCCTTCTTTTTAATATTTGCTATTCCAAGCATGGCCTGTATTTTCTACGGAAATTTCGTAGGTCCAATATGGATTGCAGGTATAGGAACGGGTGTAGCCATGTATGGCTTTGCTTATTTTATTGTTCATGAAGTAATTATACACCAGAGAATTAAGTGGTTTACAAAATCGAATAACCGTTATATAAAAGCTATTCGTTGGGCACATAAAATGCATCATAAGCATTTGAACAAAGAAGATAGTGAAAGTTTTGGTATGTTAATTGTTGCCAAAAAATACTGGGATAAAGTTCGTCGAGACGAAGCCATACAAAGTAATGAGTAATGCTACCCATACTCATACTGAAGTAGCAAGCTACGATTATATTATAGCCGGAGCCGGAGGGGCAGGTTTATCTTTATTGCATTATTTAATGCAGTGTTCAAGTTTAGCTTCAAAATCTATTTTAGTTATTGATAAGTCATTCAATAAAACCAATGATCGTACCTGGTGTTTTTGGAATAAAGATGCTAGTGCTTTTGAAGATTTAGTCAAAAATCGTTGGGATATTATTTCTATTCATGCTCAAGGTTTTGACAAAGAACTATCTACTGCTCCTTTTTCTTATAAGATGATCCAAGGGATCGATTTTTATAATTCCATTCTTAAAGAAGCAAAAACTAAATCGAATATTCATTTTCAACAAGCCATTATCCTTGACATTACAGCCATTGATCCAACAAATCCGAGCAAAGGAGCTAAGGTAGAATGGGAGGGTGGTGCAGCTATTGGGGACTATGTTTTTTCCAGTTTGCTTCCTTTTCAAATGAATCAATTAAATACCGCTGCTGCTTATTCTAATTCATTACAGGCGGGTACTAGTTCAAATAATAAAGCACCTTTTTTATGGCAACATTTTAAAGGAAGGGTAGTGCAATTTGACACCCCTGTATTTAATAAAGATATAGCGAAGCTGATGGATTTTAATGTGCCTCAACAAGGAGCTACTGCCTTTATGTATCAATTGCCTTTAAATGAAAGGGAAGCCTTGGTAGAGTATACAATATTTTCTGAAAATGTATTGAGTATAGCAGAATATGATAAAGTGTTGGACGCTTATTTAGCTAAAGGGTTCCCTGGCGCTACATATAAAATTACACACGATGAAATAGGCGCTATTCCTATGACACAAATTGAATTGGCTACTACGAAAGCGCCCATTTATACCATTGGTGCATTAGGTGCTGCCATTAAAGCAAGTACCGGTTATGCTTTTCAGTTTATTCAAGAGCAATGTAAAAATATAGTTAATCAATTAGAGAAGGGACTACCTATTCAAACCAAGATACATAATACAAGACATCAATTTTACGATGCAGTATTGCTTCATGTTTTATTTTACCATAAAATGGACGGCGCTGAAATATTTAAACGCATATTTGACAAGAACGAAGCGGCTACGGTATTTAAATTCTTATCTAATACTTCTAGCTTTCTAGAAGATATAAGTATTATGCGCTCACTTCCTACACATATATTTTTACCTGCAGCCATTAAGGTGCTATTACGGCGGGCATAGAGTATTGATTTCTTCTACTAAGTTTCTTTTTGAAATTTTATTTTCCCTAATTTTGTTTTTTCAGCCTTGTAGTATAATGGATAGTACATGAGTTTCCGAAACTCCAAATCCAAGTTCGATTCTTGGCGAGGCTACAAATCCTTTCAACGGATTCTTTGGTAAATTATTTATTATCGAAATAAGGCAGTTCGTCGTTAGATACCGACTCTTTTT